>Ga0208514_100132_pt1 | contig 66039 bp, 63 predicted proteins | sample LakWasMet70_HOW9_2_FD_183900 | JGI IMG/M metagenome (GOLD analysis project Ga0208514, IMG submission 183900) | Freshwater sediment methanotrophic microbial communities from Lake Washington under simulated oxygen tension - Sediment Metagenome... | ecosystem: Environmental > Aquatic > Freshwater >...
CGTAGCGCGACATCGGCTGCAGATAGCTCCACTGCGGGTCGCCCATCAGCACCACGCCCGGCCCGGGCTGCGTCAACGCGAGCTCGAACCCGCTTGCCAGTTCCTGGGCCTCGGCCGGCTGGCGCAGCGCCTTGAGCTGCAGGCGCATGGTCATGCGCGCATCGCCGGCGTCGACGCTGATCCAGTCGCCCTGGGCGCTCAGCCTGGCGCCCTCGGGCAGCACCACGGTGGCGCCGGTGCGCTGCTCCTGGTAGATGTCGTAGCGGAACTGGTTGGGGTTGAACATCTGGAACAACTGGCTGAGCTGCGCCAGCCCCAGCTGGTCGTCGGCGCTGCCGGCCAGCTGCGCGTAGCTGCGGCTGCGCAGCTTGGTGAGCCCAAACTCGCCGACGCGCTGGGTGGGCGCCACGCTGGCCTGCAGGTCGGCCGAGAACAGCGCCGCCACGCGCGGCGCGCCGGGTGTGCGCGTGACGGTGGACAGCGCCAGGCGCTGCAGCTGCGCCGCCGGAATGCCCCAGCAGATGCCCACCGCACCGTCCTCCAGGCCGCCATTGGCGATGCCCACCAGCAGGCCCTGCGCGTCGAGCAACGGTGCGCCCGACAGGCCGGGCACCAGATTGCCCTCCAGGTTGAGGATCTCGCTCGCGATGCTGGGGTAGTCGGTGAACTGCGCCAGCAGCTTGGGCGGCAGGATGCTGCGCAGCTGGCTGCCGCCAAAGCGCAGCCTGAGCTCGGTATTGCTGTAGCCGGCGATATTGAGCGGAAAACCCAGCGCGTCGAGTGGCTGGCGGACCGCCGGTGCCGCGAGGCTGAGCGCGAGTGGCTTGCGTGGCTGCGGGTTCTGCAGGCGCAGCAGCACCAGGTCGGCCTCCTTGAGGACGCGCTCCACCGTGGCCGGCGTGCTGGCCTGGATGCGGCCGTCCGGACCCACGTAATGCGCGGTGATGCGCTGTTTGCCATCCACCACATGCAGGGCGGTCACCGCATGCTGGCCGTCTTGCCAGATGAAGCCGCTGGCGGCCTGGTTGTCGGCCTCGATCTTGAGGATGGATTCGGCGGCGCGCTTGAGCGCGGCCTCGCTGCCCTGAGCCGATGCGGCCCCGGCGCCCAGCAGGGCGGCGCTGCACAGCAGCGCGCTCAGGGCCTGGCGCACACCGCCTCCAGCACGGCGCGCAGCAGGTCCATGCGCGCGGCCTCGTCGCCCGCCTGGTTGCTGATGGCCTGGGCCACGCGCGCCATCGCGGGCTCGTCCATGGCGCGGTAGGCGGCCACGGTGGCAGCCAGGTCCTTGAAGCGGCCGGGATCGAGGCGCTCGCAGCGCTCGGCCTGGGCGCTGAACAGGGCGCTGTTCTTGCTGCTGGGCGCAGCGGCCGGTGCGGCAGGCGGCAGGGGCGCGTCGTCGAGCCGGTGCAGCACCACGATGCGGCGCGCCTCGGTGGCGCTGAAACCGATCGCGCTCAGTTCGTCGACGCGCTGCCGCAGGCTGGGTGGCGCCGGCGAGAGCAGGTCATGGGTACGTATATAGAGGCCGGCCAGCAGGCCCAGCACGCACAGCAGGCTGAACACCGCGGCCCGCCAATGGCCGGCGCGGCGCTGCGCCGGGCTGGCGGCCTCGCTGGCCGCATCCGCCCTGGCCGGTAGGCGCAGCCCGATCAGCGCGGCCAGCAGGGCGGCCAGCGCGCCCACCACCACGCCCACCACCGGCGAGGCGGACAGCCCCAGCAACAGCCCCAGCAGCAGGCCCGTGCCCGCGCCCGCAAACAGTTCAGCCAGCAGCATGACCTGACCCCCGTCGAAGCCGACCGGGCCATGGTGCCTCAAGCCTGAAGCTGCGGCAAGGTGCTTGACCCTCACCTTGCGTGAGGCCCGATGATGCGAGCCATGGAATACACCGTCGGCGAACTCGCCAAGCGTGCCGGGCTCACCGTGCGCGCCCTGCATCACTACGAAAAGCTCGGCCTGCTGCTGCCTTCGGGGCGCAGCGAGGCCGGCTACCGGCGCTACAGCGAGGCCGATGTGCAGCGCCTGCACCGCGTGCTGGCGCTGCGCCATTCCGGCCTGGCGCTGAAGGAGATCGCCCTGCTGATGGAGGCGGAGAACCCGCCGCTGCGCGAGGTGCTGGAGCGCCAGATCGCCGAGGTGGAGCTGCAGCTGCAGCGCCAGCAGCGCCTGCTCAAGGCGCTCAAGACGGTGGCGGCACGCGCCCATGCGAGCGAGCAGGGCTTGAGCGAGCACCTGCTCACCGTGATGAGCCTGATGCGGCTGTTCGAGCAGTACTTCAGCGAAGCGGAGCTGCAGGCCCTGTCGCGCCGCCGCGCCGAGCTGGGCGAGGCGCGCGTGCGCGATATCGAGCTGGCCTGGCACGGCCTGATCCAGGAGGTGCAGGCCAGCATGACGGCGGGCGTGCCGGCCGCCAGCCCCGGCGTGCGCGCCCTGGCCCTGCGCTGGCGCGCGCTGGCACAGCAGTTCGTCGGCGACCAGGCCCAGCTGAAGGCCAAGGTGCAGGCCATGTACGAGCAGGAAACGGGGCTGCAGCGCGAGACCGGCGTCACGCCGGAAATGATCGCCTATCTGCGCCAGGCCCTGAACCCAAGGGAGGAGAAGAACCATGACAAGACCTGAGAGCCAGGCCGGCAAGGCCCGGCTGTTTGCCAACCCGAATTTCCGCTGGCTGTTGGGCGGCGGCCTGCTGTCCATGCTGGGCGACCAGTTCACCCTCATCGCCTTGCCCTGGCTGGTGCTGCAGCTCAGCGGCGACGCCCTGGTGCTGGGCACGGTGCTGGCGGTGATGGGCGTGCCGCGCGCCGTCTTCATCCTGGTGGGCGGGGCCATCGTCGACCGCCATTCGCCGCAGCGCGTGCTGCTGCTCACCAAGCTGATCAACGGCGCCCTGGTGGGCCTGCTGGCCCTGCTGGTGTGGAGCGGCACGCTGCAGCTGTGGATGGTCTATGGCCTGGCGCTGGGCATCGGCCTGGCCACCGCCTTCAGCTATCCGGCCGGCAGCTCCATCCTGCCCCAGGCCCTGCCGCCCGAGGCCCTGCAGGCCGCCAACGGCACGCTGATGGCGCTGCGCCAGCTGAGCGTGCTGCTGGGGCCGGCGCTGGCCGGCGCGCTGATCGTGCTGCTGGCGGAGCCGGGCGCGCCGCCGGCGCCGCAGCAGCACATCAACGATGCGCGCGGCCTGGCGCTGGCCTTCGGCTTCGATGCCTTCAGCTTCTTCGTCTCGGCCTGGACGCTGCGCCAGGTCAGGCTCGGCCAGCGCGCGAGGCCCGAGCCGGTGCCGGTGCTGGCGGCGATCGCCGAGGCGATGCGCTTCTTCTGGCGCGACGTGGAGCTGCGCACCCTGTGCCTGTATTTCGCCGCCATCGGCTTTTTCGTCGGCGGCCCCATCCAGGTGGCGCTGCCGGTGTTGGCGCAAACCCAGCTGCCGGGCGGCGCGGCCTCGCTGGGCCTGCTGCTGGCCGGCCATGGTGGCGGCGTGCTGGTGGGCATGGCGCTGTCCGGCCTGCTCAAGGGCCGGCGCCTGGGCACGCTGGGCGCCACGGTGCTGGCCATCGACGCCTGCGCTGGCCTGGCCTTTCTGCCCTTCGGCCATGTCCACGCCACCTGGCAGGGCCTGGCCCTGCTGGTGCCGCTGGGGGCGCTGGGCGGCTTTGTGCAGGTAGCCGTCTACACCTGGATGCAGCAGCGCATCCCGCCGGCCATGCTGGGCCGGGCCATGAGCCTGTTCATGTTCATCTTCATGGGCATCACGCCGCTGGCCGCGGCCGCGGCCGGCGCGGCGCTCAAGCTGCTGGGCCTGGCGCTGCTGTTCAGCGCCAGCGGCGCGGCGCTCTTGCTGATCGTGGTGCTGGGCTTGCTGCTGACGCCGATCAGGCGCATCCGCGATGCGTCGCCAGCGCCAGGACTTGCGCCCTGATGTGCGGGTCCAGCCGCGCGCCGCGCCGCTCCAGCGCGGCCAGCATGGCGAGAGCCGCCGCCGGCGTGGCGGCATAACCCGGCATCAGCGCGGGCAGCTCCTGCACCAGCCCGGGCTGGCGTCGCTCCAGCCGGCGCTCGCGGTTGAAGGGGTCGGCCGGCGCATCGGCGCCGGCGCGAGCCTGGTCCTCGGCGCGCAAGGCGTCGAGTTCGATCAGTCGGTCGAGCGCGTGGCCCTGCACAAAGCGCGCGGCCGAGAGCTTCTCGCCGCGTTGCCAGCGCTGCAGGCCGACGAACAGGCAGCTCAGCGCCTCGCCGACGATCCAGCGCTCGTCCGGCAGGCGCGCGGTGGGCATGGGCAGGCTCGGACGTGCCAGCGCCGGGTCGAGCGCCTCGCTGCGCCAGACCCATTGCCCGCTGGCGTAGGGGATCTGCGCCAGCTCATGCGCTTCGAACACCGCGAACTCGCAGAACACCCCGTCGGCCATCAAGGCCTTGTGGCCGTCCGCGGTGTTCTGGAAATGCCAGGCCAGCGGATGGGCCGCGGCCAGCCAGTCGAGCCGCTCGATGTAGTGCGCCTTGTGGCCGGGCGCGACGATGGCGAAGAAGTCCAGATCCGAATAGGCGTCCAGGCGGCCGCGCTCCAGCCCCACCGAGCCCAGCCCCAGCAGGCCCAGCGCCGTGCCGCTGTCGCGCAGCGCGCCGGCGATGGCCTCCAGCCGCGCCAGCAGCAGTGCGGGGGTGATGGTGCTGCGTTCGTTCAATTCGGTCATGGTGTGCGTTGCGCTCCTGTTGCCGCGCATTATGGGCAGGCCATGGCGAGGCGGGTTTCATGCTGTTACCGTCGCGGCCATGCACGACGCAGCGCCGGCCTGAACTCCGGCCTCAGGGGAGTTGCTGCCTGAGCTTCCAGACCTCCGCCTGTGCTGGGTACGATTTGCCCAGGGCGGAAAGCCTGTCCAGCTGTGCTCGGGCCAGCGCGAAGTCCTTGGACTTGATCGCCAGACGGGCCAGGTTGAGGCGCAAATCGGGAGTGCCGGGTGCCTGGGCGACCAGCTTCTTCTGGTTCTGCAGGGCGGCGGCGAGCTGGTTCTCACTCGCCAAGGCCATCGACAGCGTGTCCTGCACATCGATGCGTGTCGGTTGCAGGGCGATGGCCTTGCGCGCCAACTCCACAGCGCCCGGCTTGGACTGCTCGATCAGCGCCCAGGCCAAGTTGTTCATCGCGTTCACATTGCGAGGATCGATCTTCAGGATGGCGCCGAAATGCTCTTCCGCCACCGCGAACTCTCGATTCAACAGGGCCAGCTCGCCCAGATAGCCGATGAAGTAGGGATCACGTGGGTGCTTAGCCAGCCAATCGCTGACGAGACGCTTGGCCTCATCGGTCCTTCCGATGGCGCGCAAGGCGGTATGCATTTGCAAAGTTAGCTCGGAAGACTCAGCCAGTCGCTGTGCATTGCGGAAGGCGCCAAGCGCCTGCTCCCACTTCTTCTGCGCCGCGTAGACCAGACCTTCCAGATGAAAGCCGCGGGCGTCCTTGGGGAATCGCTCCTGGACTTCGCGTGCCGAGCGCAAGGCCTCACGCCAGTCCTGCTTGGCCGTGGCGATCTCGGTCAGCTTGACGCGCGCCGCGAGTAGCGTGGGCTGCAGCCTGAGCGCATCCTTCAGCGAACTGATCGCCGCGTCCGGCTCGCCACGCCGGACATAGATGTCAGCCATGCGCAGCAGCGGCTCCGGCGCGCGCGGAAGCGCGGTCACCAACTGGCGAATGGTCGCCAGTGCCTGTGCTGTCTGTCCTGCTGCCAGCTGGGCGCGTCCCAGCGCATCGACCATCTTCAGATCGTAGGGAAAGTCCGCCGCGGCACTTTGTGCCGCGGCCATGGCGGGCTCGCCCTCGCCCGACCGTATCAGATGATCGATCAAGGCGAGGCGGGCGCGCGCTTGGCCTGGGTGCAGTCGCACGGCATTTTCCAGCTGGGCGGTCACGCTCTTGCTCGCGCCTCCGGTCCGGTGCTGAATCTCAGCCAGCGCCAGCAAGGCGTCCAGGTTGTTGGGGCTCTGGGCCAGCACGGCTTCGAAGCGCTGCCGCGCCTTGACGGCGTCCTGGGCATCCAGATCCATTTCAGCCAGCGCAACGGCGGCCGGAACAAAGGCCCGCTCGAGTTCAAGTGCATGCTCGTAGTGTGCGCGCGCCTCATCGAGCTTGCCGGCACCGCGCTTGAGTTGACCCAGCGTCCATTGCGGCAAGGCACGCTTGGGCTGCTTGCTCGCAATGCGTTCGGCAACGATGGATGCCGCCTTCACGTTGCCGGCGCGCAGGCGCGCCGAGAGCAGCGCCATGTCTGAGTAGGTGCTCGGGTCGATCGCCGCGGCGGACTCCAGCTCGCCGAAGCCGGCTTCGGCGTCGCCCTTGGCGATCCGGGCCATGGCCAGTGTTGCGCGGTAGCGCGGATTGCCGGGATCTGCGGCGGCGGCGCGTTCATAGAGCTGGGTGGCCACGTGCGTGAGACCTGACTGCAGGGCGGCCTCGGCCGACAGGCCCAGCGCGATGGCGTCATCGCTGTCATAGCGCAGCAGTGGCTCGAGGATGAGTTGTGCTTTTGCGGGTGCACCCAGTCGTAGATACACCTGTGCAGCCAAGTGCCTGGTGCGCGCCAGCCGCGGACCAATGACCAAGGCATTGGAGAGCGATTCCTCGGCAGAGCGCAGCGAGCCCGCCTGCAAATCCAGCTCCGCGGAGAACAGCAAGGTGCGCAGATCCTTGGGGTGTTCGGACAGGGCGATCTTGATCTGGTCCTGGGCGGCGTTCAGATCGCCTCGCGCATGTGCCAAGCGTGCGCTGAGGTATCGGACGGGGAGGGAGCCCGGTGCCATCTCGGCCAATTTGGCCAGGCGGGACTGCGCGGTCGCCAAGTCGTTTGCCGCGATGGCCATGGTGATCAGCTTTGAATGGACGGGCAGGTTCCATGGCTCGATACCCAGGGCCTTGTCATAAGCGACGGCGGCGGCCTGCGCATCACTCTTGACGAGCAGCAGAATGTCCGCCTTCAACTCCCAGAGTTCAGCTGAATCAGGGCGGATGGCCAGGGTTTCGTCGACGATGAGCGTGGCATCGACGACGCGCTTGTCCGCCAGGGCAATTTGCGCCTGCAGCGCACGCGCGCGCGCGGACTTGGGATCGTCCTTCAATGCCGCCGCGGCCATGGCGCGTGCCTTTGCGCTGTCTCCCGTACTGGCATATGCGGAGGCCAGCGCCGCCTTCAGTTCGGCCGATGCGCCGGCCTGACTGAGCTGGGTATTCGCATGCGCTGCAATCAGATCCTTCGAACGCCCGAGTTGGTTCCAGACACGCGCCAGGGGCGGCAGCACCGCGTTCGGGTCCATGCCCAATTCCAGCGCGGTGCTGAGCTCGCGCTCCCCTCCGCGCAAGTCGGCCTGTTGAATCAGCAGCAAACCGATGCCGAAGCGGGCGTCCGCCGAGTAGGGATCTTTTTGCAGCCTGTTCTTGAGTTCGATGAGTTTGGTATTGAAGCGGAGCTTGTCGGGCGAGAGCTTTTCGACCGGCGCCTTGGCCGGCGCCGGGTTCCTGTCGCAGCCGCTCAGTCCGAGGGTGGCGCAGCAAAAAGCAAGCAAGATCGCGTTCCACCGCATGCTGTGCGGCGCAGGGTTAAGGCAACTCATTCGAGAGCGCATGTCGCCAAGCATGGGTTGATGGATGGAACGGCAGGCAAGGGGCCGCGCTGCGCCCGCTGACCTGACCGAGGAAATGATAGCCTTAGCCGGAGCATCGGCAGCAAAAGGCTGGGAAAAGGGCGGCACAAAAGCGCAGACCCCGCGTTGCGGGGTCTGTCGGGAAGGCTGCCAAGGTCAGGCGACGCTGACCGAGCCCTTGCGCGTGCGGTACTGCCGCCCCAGCACGATCAGCGCCAGCATGGCAAGTGACATCGTGCCCGGCGCAGGCACACCGGGCGTAGGTGGCGGCGGGTTGATGACTGTGCCGGACTTGGCGCTGAAGGACCATTCCTCGAAGCCGGCATCGGCGGTTGTCAGCGCCGCATTCGCCCTAGCTCCCTGATCCAGGCCAAAACGCGACCACAGCACCAAGTACTGTTCGCCCTGGCTGACGCGTTGATCGATGATCTTGCGGTCCACCAGCATCAGCATGTCTGCCACGCCGCTACCGGGGCCTCCAGAGACTGTCGCATCGAGCAGCACCGAACGGTCAACCGTGCCATTGCCGTTGTTTGCCGCCGCATCCATGTCCCACAACTTGGTGCCCACGATGCCACCGGCACCGTCGACGATATTGCCCTTGTTGTCCAGCGTTTCGCCGCTCTGACTGGCGATCGATGTCGAGTAGAGCTTCAGCCCGTCCAGCGACAGCAGGGATGCCTTGTCGCTGCCGGGTTCGTTGATATCCAGCTTGAACTGGTAATTCAGACCGTCAGCGGTCAACTGGAGTGAACTGATCAACACATCGTGCGTCCAGTTCACCGGCGACATATTGTCGAGAATCTTGCGGGTGGTCTGGTTGTTGCCGCTGCCCGTCGCGATCGTGGCACTGGTGTTGTAGCCCTGCTCTTCACCCAGATTGCCCTTCACATCCAGCCTGAGGAAGGGATTGAAAACCCCCGTACCCGCCGGCTGGGTGGCATCGCGCTGAAAGGTGACGGAACCGAAACTGTTGGTGATCGTGCCCGTGGTGGACCAAGCGGTGCCGTTGTAGTCGGCGTTGGTCAAGTTGATGGTGGGCAGCGCCAGCGCGAGGGCTGGCGCGAGCATCACTATGACCGCAAGCCCGAACGGGACCGCTGCATGCGTCTTGGCGTTCGTGATGAACATCATCGATGCTCCCAAAGTGAACTCTTGGGCGCGTGGCCCGGCGATCCAATTCGTTGGCAAATCAACGTGGCATTGGCGCTTCTTGTCGATGCACATGCAGGAATCGCGCCAGAGCTTCCAAGTGCCTGCCCGACAACATCTTTCTGAACTTTGTCGAGGCTCGATGCGGGTGAATGTAAGGAATCTCGACAGTGGCCTGCCGGTCCCGGGGGGCCAGGCAATGGCACGCGCGGCGGTAAAGTCCGTGCCATGACCGCCAAGACAGCTTCCGAGATCCGTGCCCTGCTCACCCCGGCCGAGGTCGCCGACCTCTGGTTCATTCCGCAGGTGTTCGGCGGCCGCGTCGTCAGCGAGGCCATGCAGCAGCGCTTTCAGGACCTGGGCCTGGCCACCGCGCCGCTGGCCGATGGCCGGCGCGGCATCACCGAGCTGGGCTCGCGCGTGCAGCGCGGCGCGCCGTGACCGCCCATGATGAGCACTGACGCGCCCGACCCCGACCCGATGCCCATGCCACCCGTGCAGCCCGAGCTCGAGGCCTGCTGCGGCAATGGCTGCGAGCCCTGCATCTTCGAGCTGCACGATCTGGCGATGGACGCCTACCGCCAGGCCTTGCGGGCCTGGCGCGCGCGCCATCCCGACACCCCCGCGAACGCTGGAGCAAGCCCATGAGTGAAAAAAGTGCCTTTCAGGACAACTACCCGGAGAACGTCGCGCATTGCTATGGCTGCGGCCGCCTCAACGGCCACGGCCACCAGATCAAGACGCATTGGGAGGGCGAGGAGAGCGTCACCCGCTACCGGCCCGAGCCCTTCCACACCGCGGTGCCGGGTTATGTCTATGGCGGCCTGATCGCCTCGCTGATCGATTGCCACAGCACCGGCACGGCCGCCGCCGCCATGTACCGCGCCGAGGGGCGCGAGATGGACACGCAGCCGGCCTTCCGCTTCGTCACCGGCTCCCTGCATGTGGACTATCTCAAGCCCACGCCGATCGCCGGCCCGCTGGAGATACGCGGCAGCGTCAAGGCCATCCAGGGCCGCAAGGTGATCGTCGAGTCCTGGGTGCTGGCCGAGGGCGTGGTGACGGCGCGCGGCGAGGTCACCGCGGTGCAGATGCCCGAGAGCTTTTTTGCCGCCGCGGTGCCCACTGCATGAGCGAGGCCGCGCCCTACCAACCGCCCAGCGTCTGGGCCTGGAAGAAGGACGGCAACGGCGGCCGCTTCGCCGCCATCAACCGGCCGGTGGCCGGTGCCACCCATGAGCGCGAGCTGCCGGTGGGCCGCCATCCGCTGCAGCTGTATTCGCTCGCCACGCCCAATGGCGTGAAGGTCACGGTGCTGCTGGAGGAGCTGCTGGAGGCGGGCCATGCGGGCGCCGAGTACGACGCCTGGCTGGTGCGCATCGACGCGGGCGAGCAGTTCGGCAGCGGCTTTGTGGGCATCAATCCGAACTCCAAGATCCCGGCCCTGCTGGACCGCAGCGGGCCCGAGCCGCTGCGCGTGTTCGAGTCGGGCGCGATCCTGCTGCACCTGGCCGAGAAGTTCGGCGCCTTCTTGCCGGCCGGCGGCGCGGCGCGCGCCGAATGCCTGTCGTGGCTGTTCTGGCAGATGGGCAGCGCGCCCTTTCTCGGCGGCGGCTTCGGCCATTTCTACGCCTACGCGCCCGAGAAGATCGAGTACGCGATCGACCGCTATGCCATGGAGGTGAAGCGTCAGCTCGATGTGCTGGATCGGCGCCTCGCCGAGAGCCCCTACCTCGCCGGCGCCGACTACACCATCGCCGACATGGCGGTCTGGCCCTGGTATGGCACGCTCGTGAAGGGCCAGCTCTATGGCGCGGGCGAGTTCCTGCAGGTGCAGGACTACCGCCATGTGCTGCGCTGGACCGATGCGATCGCCCAGCGCCCCGCGGTGCGGCGCGGCCGCATCGTCAACCGCAGCTGGGGCCAGCCCGCCAGCCAGCTGCTGGAGCGCCACGCGGCCAGCGACTTCGAGACCCGCACCCAGGACAAGCTGGCCGAGCCGGCTGGAAGGACGCCGCCATGATCACCCTCTACGACTGCGCCACCGCGCCGAGCCCGCGCCGCGCGCGCATCCTGCTGGCCGAGAAGGGCGTGGTGCATGAGACGGTGCAGGTGGACCTGCGCCAGGGCGAGCAGCTCAGCGAGGCCTACCGGCGCATCAACCCGCAATGCACGGTGCCGGCGCTGCGCACCGACGAGGGCCTGCTGCTGACCGACAACGCCGCCATCGCCGCCTATCTGGAGGCGCGCTTCCCGGAGCCGGCGCTGCTGGGCAGCACGCCCGCCGAGAAGGCCGAGATCGCGAGCTGGCAATGGCGCATCGAATTCGAGGGCCTGATGGCGATCGCCGAGGCGATGCGCAACAGCGCCCCGGCGATGGCCAACCGCGCGCTGCCGGGGCCGGTGGACTATGCGCAGATCCCTGCACTGGCGCAGCGCGGCCTGGCGCGGCTGCAGCAGTTCTTCGTCGAGCTCGACGCGCGCCTGCAGGGCCGCGATTTCATTGCCGCCGAGCGTTTCAGCATCGCCGACATCACCGCCGTGGTAGCGGTGGACTTCGCGCGCGTGGTGCGCGTCAAGCCCGGCGAGCAGCACCCGCACTTGCTGCGCTGGCGCCAGGCGATGGCGTTGCGGCCGGCGATGGCGCTCTAGCTCACGGCGCCAGCAGGCGCAGCAGCAGCCAGGCCGGCAGGCCCAGGTAGAGCAAGGCCAGGCCCAGGCGTTCCAGCCAGTGCCGCAGCGCGCCGGCCTTCTCAGGACGCAGCAGCAGGGCCGCCAGCGTGCCGGCCTCGATGGCGGCGCGCAGCAGCGCGGCGCACAGCAGCACGCCGATCGCCCAGGCGGCCCACCAGAGCGCAAAGCCCTTGAGGAAGAGCAGCGCCCCATAGGCCTGCAGCTCGCCGAAGCTGCCGCCATAGGCGATCTGCTGGTGCAGGCGGAAGGCCGGTATTGCCAGCGCCAGCGGCAGCAGCAGGAACTTCGCCGCCGGCCGCTGCAGCTGGCTGCGCCGGCTGGAAGTTAGGCAGAGTTGCGCGTAGCGAGCCGGAAACGACAAGGGAGGCGGGGGTGACAGCCGCAGCAGGCGCGCCAGCGCCAGCGGGTCGGCCAGCGCCAGCCCGTAGTGCCAGCGCCGGCCGCCGGCCAGGCGCAGCCAGGCGCCCGGGCCCGGCAGGCGCAGCCGCCAGGGCTCGATGCCGGCGATGTCCTGCAGCGGCAGGGCCAGGCGCTGGCGGCCGCGCGCCAGCACCAGCATGCCGGCTTCGGCATCGATGCTGACGCGCGCGGTGAAGGCGCGCAGCACGCACCAGGCCGCCAGCTCGGGGGCGAGGAACAACGCCGCCACGCTGCGCAGCTGCGCCAGCGTGCTCAGCTGCAGCAGGCCATCGCCCAGCGCCATCGCCGCCAGCATCCACAGCAGGCTGGCGCGCGCAAAGCCGCGCAGCAGGCCGGCGGCGAGGCGGGCGGTGGGCGGCAGCACGGCCACGCTTGCCAGGGTGGCGGCATCGCTGGCGGCGGGGTCCGGCTGTGCTTCGCCGGGTCGCCACCAGCGGCGCAAGGCGGTGCCCACGGCCACCAGGGCGAGCGCGGCGACGGCCGCGCGCCCCACCCAGTCGCCCCAGGCCAGCATCAGGGTGGGGCGGCCGCCGGCCTCACGCACCGGCAGCTCGCCCAGCACCAGCACGCGTTCGCCCAGGCGCGAGCCGGCGACGATGCTGCCGCCCGCATCGATGATGGCGCTGAAGCCGTTGCTGGTGACGCGGAACTGCGGCAGGCGCGTCTCGATGCTGCGAAACGCCGCCACCGCCTGGTGCAGGGCCGCGCCCTGCGGCAGGGCGTTGAACCAGGCGTCGTTGGACAGGGTCAGGATGGCCTGGCCGCCCAGGCGTGCGCCCTCGATGGCGAGGCCGGTATCGACGGCGTCCAGGCAGATCAGCGCCAGCACCGGGATCTCGCGGCCATCGGCCAGGCGCAGCGGGAACACGCGCGCGCCGCTGCCCGGCCGCCAGCTGCCGGCCCAGGGCAGCCAGCGCCGCAGGGCCGGGCCGTCCAGCCAGGGCGGCACGTATTCGGTGAGCGGGAAGGGTCGGGTCTTGCGGTACAGGCCCAGCAGGCCCGCGCCGGGCGCGACGAAGGCGGCGGCGTTGTACTCGCCCGCCGCATCGCGGTCATAGGTGCCGAACACAAAGGGCACGCCGGCGGCGTTCACGATCGTCAGTATCTCGGCGTCGAATTCGGCGCCGGCCTCGCTCTTGGGATGGCCGAAGGTGGTGGGATAGACCGTCTCCGACCACAGCACCGCATCGGCGTGCTGGCGCTCGATGGCATCGAAGGACATCGCGAAATGCGTGTCCAGCACCGCGCGCACCACCGCGGCCGCGCCCTGCTCGCGGCGCAGGCCCTCGTAGTCGGTGATATTCGCCTGCACCAGGCCCATGCGTAGCGGCTTGCCGGCCGCCGGCAGGGCCGCCAGCGCCGCCAGCGCATAAGCGCCGTAGCCGGCCAGCAGCAGCGGCACCAGGGCCGCCAGCGCCAGCGGCCGCGCCAATGCCCGCGCGCCATGCGCACGCCGCGCCAGTGCCTCGGCCAGGGCCTCGTTGCTCAGCAGCAGCAGCAGCGTGAGCCCCGCCGCACCGCCGAGATCGGCGGCCTGGCGCAGCAGGCGCGCGGGATAGAGGCCATAGCCCAGCGTGTCGCCCAACAGCCTGGGCAGCAGCCACTCGGCGCCGACCCAGGCCGCGCTGCCCATCAGCGCCCCGGCCAGCGCACGCCGGTTGCGGCTGCGGCGGCGGCCCAGCCGCCGCAGCAGCACAAAGGCAAAGAACTGCGGCTGGAACAGCGGCGCCAGCAGCAGCAGCAGCAGCAGGCCGGTGCCGGCGCCCAGCTGCGTGTAGGCGCCGATGGCGCTGCCGAACCAGGCGAACACCGCCAACGTGTAGAGCACCGACATGGCCCAGGCGCTCAGTAGCGTGCCCCGCAGCGAGGTCACCGCGCTGAGCCGGTGCAGCCAGGGCAGCAGGGCCACGAAGCCGAGCGGCCAGGCGCCGTCGCCGCGCGCGTACAGGCCGCACAGCAGCGCGCTGACAAGCATGCCCAACCAGCGGCTGGCGGCCAGCCTGTGCAGCAGTTCGCTGATGCTCAACCCCCAGGTCGCTCGAGCGGCGCCGGCACCACGACGCGCCGCAGCGGCAGGCCCGGCGGCGCGAGCTCGGGCGGCACCACGCGGTCCGCCGGCATCGCGATCGGCTGGCGCGCCGCGTCCACCAGCTGCGCATCGGGCGCGAACATCAGGATGGCTTCGATGCGCTGGCCGTCATCGGTGGCCTGGTGATGCCGCACATAGCCGGCCGGCAGCGGGAAGTCTTCCGGCACGGCCAGGCCCAGCAGGGGCGGGCGCGTGCCCGGCGGCGAGAAGGCACCCAGGCCGGTGTAGACGCCGGCCTGGTGCAGGCGCGCGATGACCTCGGCCATGCCGGGGCGCTCGCCCTCGTTGACATAGTCGGCCAGGTCGGCTGTCAGATCGCCATTGGGGTCGCGCTGGCGCGGGATGCGCGGTGGCGGTGCGCCGTACTGGGCCGGCGGTGTGGCCGCGACGTTGCTGGCCGCCGCCACCGCGACCACCGCCGCCATCGGCACAAGGTCAGGCGTCGGCGCGAGCGGCGCGGCCGCACTGCCGGCGGGCGCGGCCGCGGCTAGTGGCTCAGCAACGGCGTCGGGCGCCCCCATCCACCACCAGGCGCCAGCCGTCAGCACCAGGCCCAGGGCGATCGCCAGCAGGCCCAGCGAGGGCCGCCAGCCGCCGGCTTGATCGGGACGGTGGCGCATGGACATGGCCCCGGCCCGCCCTCAGGGCGCCGCGGGGTTGGAGGTGGAAATCGCCCAGCCCATGCGCTCGTGGCCGTACTGGTTCCAGATCGGGCTCTTGCCGCCGCTGAACGAGGTGTAGCGCGGCGCGCCCGAACCGGTGGTGCCGCCGAACAGGCCGGCGCTGACGGTGCCGCCGGTATAGGTGGGGTGGGTGTTGTCGGACTGGATGTAGTCGTAGCTGCTGCTGGCCGAGACGAAATGCGTGTTGGCATCGCGCAGGGTGGCGCGCAGCGTGTTGCTGATGCGGTTCACATAGCTGGCCTCGCTCTCGCCGGCCACATAGCGCAGCGCGTCGGAGTCGACCTGGCCGTCGCCATTGGCGTCATAGTCGGCGCCCATGTACTGGGCGAAGTTGTCCGCGCACTTGAAGCCCTTCTGGCGGGCGAACTCGCACATCCAGTAGTTCATGGTGGCGAGCTTGGGCAGGAACAGGCTCTGCAGGTTCACCGTCGCGCCGGTGCTGGCGTCCTTGCAGCTGCTCTGCACATTGTCGGCGGCGTAGCCCGGGTAGTGCAGGTTGGAGATGATCTTCAGCTTGGTGCCGGCATAGGCATTCGCGTTGATGAAGTCCATCGCCGCCGCCACATAGGTCTTGCAGCTGTTGACGGCGCTGTCCATGCCCGCGTAGTTGCAGGTGCCGGTCTGGCTCTTGAAGGCCGAGCGCGCCTGCAGGCCGTCGTTGCCGCACATCTCGAAGGTCACCACGCGCGTCGAGGCGGCCTGCATATAGGACTTCTCGGCCACGATCTTGTTGTTGTAGACGTCGGAGGCCACCGCGCCGGACTTGGCGCGCCGCACGCTCTCGATATCGGCATTCCACAACGCGGAGAGGTATTCCGCATCCACCGTCGGGGCCGCGTACTTGGCGGCGGTGAGGGTCGAGCCGTTGTAGCCCGCGTAGATCGAGTCGCCATAGGCCACCAGGCGGTATTTGGTGCTGGTGCCGGCCCGGTCTATGGTCCAGGAGACGTTCTGGGTCAGCGTGTTGGCACTGGCCTCGGCGCCCAGCAGGGCCAGGGCGGTCAAGAGGATGGACAGGGATCTCATCGGACTCTCCTCGCGGCAGTGGCCGTGGCAAGAGCCAGACTAACAGCGTGCCGGCAGGGGTAGCTGCGGGAAATCCCTCCGGTGCAGTGCAGCAAGGGCGACCCAGTCCGCTACACCATCCGCTCAGTCGCGCCGCCCGGCAATATAGTGCTCGAGCTGCTCGATGATGAACTGCTGGTCGGCGATGGTGGCCTTGACCAGGTCGCCGATCGAGACGAGGCCCAGCAGCCGTTCACCGTCCATCACCGGCAGGTGGCGCAGCCGGTGCTCGGTCATCAGCGCCATGCATTCCTCGGCGCTGCGGTCGGGCGGCACCACCATCACCGGGCTGGACATGATGTCGCGCAGCAGCGTGTCCTTGGACGACCGGTCCATCAGCACGATCTTGCGCGCGTAATCGCGCTCCGAGACGATGCCCACCACCTTGCCGCGCTCCACGACCAGCAGCGCGCCGATGTTCTTGTCGGCCATCAGGCGCACCGCCTCAAAGACCGAGGCCGTGGGCTCGATGGTGAACACGGTCGCAGCGGGCTTGGAACGGAGTATTTGTGCAGCGTTTGTCATAGCGCGGCCCTCCATGGGTATCGACGCACCCTATTCAAACCGATCTGGGCCGATTGCGCATCACCCGTCTGCGGAGGAGCGCCTCCTACACCATCCGCTCCGGCCGCACCCAGGCGTCGAACTGCTCGGCCGTCAGCAGGCCCGAGGCCAGCGCCGCCTCGCGCAGGCTCAGGCCCTGGCCATGGGCCTGCTTGGCGATGGCGGCGGCCTGGTCGTAGCCGATATGCGGGCTCAGCGCCGTCACCAGCATCAGCGAGCGCGCCAGCAGCTCGGCGATGCGCGCGCGGTCGGCCGTGATGCCGCGGGCGCAATGCGTGTCGAAGCTGGCCATGCCCTCGGCCAGCAGGCGCAGGCTCTGCAGGAAGTTGTGGGCGATCAGGGGCTTGAAGACGTTCAGCTCGAAGTTGCCCGAGGCCGCGCCGATGCTCAGCGCCACGTCGTTGCCCAGCACCTGGCAGCTGAGCATGGTGAGCGCCTCGCACTGGGTCGGGTTGATCTTGCCGGGCATGATGGAGCTGCCCGGCTCGTTCTCCGGGATGCGCAGCTCGCCCAGGCCGCAGCGCGGCCCGGAGGCCAGCCAGCGCACGTCGTTGGCGATCTTGATCAGCGCCGTGGCCAGGGTCTTGAGCGCGCCATGCGCCGCCACCAGGGCCTCGTGGCCGGCCAGCGCGGCATAGCGGTTGGCGGCGCAGCGCAGCGGCAGGCCGGTGCCGGCGGCCAGGCGTGCCGCCACGCGTCGGCCGAACTCGGCATGGGTGTTGAGGCCGGTGCCCACCGCGGTGCCGCCGATCGCCAGCTCGTGCAGCGCGTGCTGGCTGGCGCGGATGGCTTGCTCGGCCAGCTCGAGCTGTGCCACCCAGCCCGACATCTCCTGGCCCAGGGTCAGCGGCGTCGCGTCCTGCAGATGGGTGCGGCCGATCTTGATCAGATCGACGTACTCGGCCGCCTTGGCGGCCAGGGTGTCGCGCAGGGCCAGCAGGCTGGGCAGCAGGTGGTTCGTCAGCTCGAGTGCGGCGGCCACGTGCATGGCGCTGGGAAAGACGTCGTTGGACGACTGGCCCAGGTTCACATGGTCGTTGGGATGCACATGGCGCTCGCTGCCGCGCCCGCCGCCCAGCAACTCGGAGGCGCGATTCGCCAGCACCTCGTTCATATTCATATTCGTCTGCGTGCCCGAGCCGGTCTGCCAGACCGAGAGCGGGAAGGCCTCGGCGTGCTCGCCGGCCAGCACCTCGCCGGCCGCCTGGGCGATCGCGGCCGCCAGCGTCGCGTCTAGCAGGCCCAGCTCGGCATTGACCCGCGCCGCCTCGGCCTTGATGCGGGCCAGCGCCTGCAGCAGCGGGGGCGGCATGCGTTCGCTGGAGATGTGAAAGTGCAGCAGGGAACGCTGCGTCTGCGCGCCCCACAGTGCCTCGGCCGGCACGGCGATCTCGCCCAGGCTGTCGGTCTCTATCCGGGTGGCGTGCTGCATGGCAGGTCCTTGTCAGGGCCTGCTGACAGGCCCGCCTGCCCAGTGTAGGCAGGCTCAGTGCTTCTTGGCGGCGTCGTCCTTGCCGAACCACGCGTCGGTGGCGCTGCGCTGCCAGGCCGAAAGCTGCTTCTCGGCGTCTTCCTTGGCCAGGCCGTAGCGTTCCTGGATCATGCCGGCGAGCTGATCGCGCCGGCCGGCGACGATGTCGAGGTCGTCGTCGGTCAGTTTGCCCCATTGCTCCTTGACGCGGCCGGTGGTCTGTTTCCAGTTGCCCTGTATGCGATCCCAGTTCATGGTGATTCCTTGCGTTCAATGATTACGGACGGATGGCGATTTCGTTCTTCACGTTCTTCACCCCGGCGATCTTCCAGGTGATGCCCTCGGCGGTGGTCTTTTCCTTCAGGCTCTTGGCAAAGCCCGAGAGCATGACGGTGCCGTTGAGCGTCTCCACGCTGATGGCCGAGGCATCGACATCCTTGTTGTCGATGAAGCGGCCCTTCACGGCGGTGGTGATGGCGGTGTCGTCCACATAGGCTCCGACGGTCTCCTGGCCGCGCGTGACGGCACAGCCGCTGGCGAACACGAGGACGAGGGCGCTGAGCGCGGCGGTGGTGAGGTGGCGGATGGTCATGGTGATGCTCCTGGATGGGTGAAGCCTCAATGTAGGAATGCGCGGCGGCGCCGCCCATAGTCGGGCAGCACCTGCTCTTGTAGGACGACGCCGCATCTGTCGGCTCGGTGCGTCAACGCACCGACGCCAGCGCCGGGGCACCGCAGGCTGGCCGCGACATCCCAACCACGGAGTAGCCCCATGCGCACCCTTTCTGTATCGGCCCTGAGCGGCTTGTTGATCCTCGCGCTGGCGGCCTGCGCCAGCACCCCACCGCCCGACGCCGAGATGGCGCTGGGCAAGGCCGCCATGGGCCAGGCCCAGAGCGCCGGCGGCAACGAATACGCGCCCGCCGAGATGCGCATGGCGCGCGACAAGCTGGAGCGCGCCCAGCTCGCCATCAACGACAAGCATTACGCCCAGGCGCGCCTGTTGGCCGAGGAGGCGCAGGTCGATGCGCGGCTGGCGCAGAGCAAGTCGGAGTCGGGCAAGGCCGCCACGGCCGTCAAGGAAGACGGCCGCGTGCTGCGCGAAGAACTCGAGCGCAAGACGCCGTGAACACCATCAACCCTCGCAAGGAAACCATCATGAGCATGATCCGCAGCAATCCCCGCACCCTGATCGCCCTGGCGGCGAGCGCCGTCCTGATGGCGTGCAGCTCGATACCGGCCAGCAACCCGCAGCTCGAGACCGCGCGCGCCGACTACCGCCAGGCCCAGAACGACGCGCAGACGCGCGAGCTGGCGCCGGCCGAACTCAAGCAGGCGGGTGAGGCGCTGGAGCGTGCCGACCAGGCCTATGCGCGCCGCGACGAGGCCGGTAGCGTCAATCACCTCGCCTATGTGGCGGCGCAGCGCACGGCGATCGCGCAGGAAAGCGCGCGGCAGCGCGCCGCCGAGCGCGCGGTGGCGCAGTCGCAGGTGGAGCGCGACCGCATGCGACTGGCCGCCCGTACCAGCGAGGCGGACGCGGCCAAGCTCAGCGCCGCCGCGGCGCAGCAGCAGACCCTGGCCGCGCAGCGCCAGACCTCGATGGCGGTGGCCGATGCCGAGGCCGCGCGGCGCGCCGCCGACGATGCCCAGGTGCGCACCTACCAGCTCGAAACCGAGCTGCGCGCGCTCAATGCCAAGCAGACCGAGCGCGGCCTGGTGATCACCATCGGCGATGTGCTGTTCGACAACAACCAGGCCCGCCTCAAGCCCGGCGGCCTGCGCAATCTGGAGCAGCTCGCCGCCTTCATGAAGCAGTACCCGCAGCGTCGCCTGCTGGTGGAGGGCCATACCGACAGCGTGGGCAGCGACAGCAGCAATGAGGGCTTGTCGCAGCGGCGTGCCGAGGCGGTGCGCGACGCCATCGTCGGCCAGGGCGTGGCGGCCGATCGCCTCAGCGTGCGCGGCCTGGGCGAGACCCGCCCGGTGGCCGGCAATGACAACGCCGCCGGGCGCCAGCTGAACCGGCGCGTGGAGATCCTGCTGTCGGATGTGAACGGCGTGATCGCATCACGCTAGCAGGGGGACGACAAAGCTGGCATCCAAAGCCAGTTCGTTCCAGTTCACGCACTGACCCGGCAGCAAGACTTGGGCCGCCGCTCCATCCCCCAGGATGGCGGCGGCCTGTTTTTGTGCCAGGGCCGGCGGCACGCGCAGCAGCAGGAAACGCAGCACGCGCGCGCCGCGCCGCAGCGTCAGCCGGGCCTCGGGCCAATGTGAGGGCAGGCAGGGGCGCAGGCTGAGCTTGTGCGCCTCCAGCTGCAGGCCGAACAGCGATTCCACGGCGGCGCGCTGCAGCCAGGCGGCCGAGCCGGTGTACCAGCTCCAGCCGCCGCGCCCCAGGAAGGGTGGCTGGCTGTAGACATCGCCGGCCATCACATAGGGCTCGATACCGTAGGCCGGCCCGCGCAGGGCATCGGCGGCGCGGTGGGCCGGGCTCAGATAGGTGAAATAGCGGTAGGCCAGATCGCCCGCCTCGGCGAGCTGGCTCTGCTGTGCGAGTTGCGCCTGCGCCATCAGCGCCCAGACACCGGCATGCGAGTACTGGCCGCCGTTCTCGCGCACGCCCGGCGGGTAGGCCTGGATGTAGCCGGCGCTGGGCTGGGCCTGGGCCAGGGGCGGATGCAGCAGGCGCAGCAGGCCCATCTCATGGTCCACCAGTTCGCGCTCCACGGCCGCCATCGCCAGGCGTTGCCGGGGCAGCGGCGCCACGCCCGACAGCACGCTCCAGGCCTGCGCAATCAGGTCGATGCGCGCCTCGCTATTGGCATGCGAGCCCAGTGGCGAGCCGTCATCGAAGAAAGCGCGCTTGAACCACAGGCCGTCCCAGGCCGGGCCCTGCAGCGCCACCTGCCAGCCCTCGGCCGCCTGCTCCCAGCGCGCGGCGCGCTCGGGTTCGCCGCGCTGGCGCGCCAGCGGCGCGAAGCCGGCCACCAGCTGGCAGGCGAACCAGGCCAGCCAGACCGACTCGCCGCGCCCCTGGTCGCCGACCCGGTTCATGCCGTCGTTCCAGTCGCCCGCGCCCATCAGCGGCAGGCCATGGGCGCCGACGCGCAGGCTGTGGTCGATGCAGCGCGCCGCATGCTCGTAGACACTCGCGCTCCATACACTGGTGGCCGGGCTGTCGTAGGCATCCGCGGCGCCGGGCGCAATCGGCGCGCCGTCCAGGAAGGGCTGGGTTTCGTCCAGCAGGGCCTGGTCGTCGCTGGCGCGCAGATAGTGCAAGAGGGCCTGCGGCAGCCACAGCAGGTCGTCGCTGCAATGGGTGCGCACGCCGGCGCCACCGGGCGCGTGCCACCAATGCTGCACGTCGCCCTCGGGGAACTGGCGCGAGGCGGCCAGCAGGATCTGGGCGCGCAGCCGGGCCGGCGCGGCCCAGGCCAGCGCCATCGCGTCCTGCAGATGGTCGCGGAAACCGGTGGCGCCGCCGGCCTGGTAGAGCCCGGCCTTGGCCCAGATGCGGCAGGCCAGGGTCTGGTAGAGCAGCCAGCGGTTCACCATTGCGTCGAACAGGGGGTCAGGTGTTGCCACCGTGGTGGCGCCCAGCAGCTCGTCCCATTGCGCATGCGCCAGGGCCTCGCGGCCGGCGGCGTCCTGCTGCGCGGCGCTGGCGGCGAGCTGGCGCGCCGCCGCGGGGCTGGCCGCATAGCCGAGCAGGAACACGCGCTGCTCGCTCGCGCCCGGCGCGATCGCCAGCTCGCAGGCCAGCGCCGCGCAGGGGTCGAGGCCGCTGCCGCTCAGGCGCCCCAGCGCATGCGGCAGCACCAGGGCGCCGCCGGCGTCGAAGAACTCACGGCGGTCGCAGCTCCAATCGCTGGGCGCGGCGGGGCCGGCCAGCGCGAGGAAGGCGGTGCCGCCGCCGAAGCCCGCGGACTGCTCGCGCTGGGTGGCGAACAGCACCCCGCCCTGGCGCTCGGTGTGCACGCTGGCGCGGTCGCTGCGGCTGGCGCCCAGCAGCCACTCGGCCAGCGCCAGCACGCGCAGATGGCGCGTGCGCGGCCCGGCGTTGTGCAGCTGCAGGCGCAGCTGCTTGACGGCCGTCTGCGGGTCCACGCACCAAGTGAGGCTGATGCTCAGCTCGCCGCGCCGGTGGCTGATGAGGGTGCTGCCCTGCGCATGGCTGACCTGGTAGCGCAGCGCGGCATCGCCACCGGCGCCGGCGCTGGCGCTCCAGACCTCGCGGCTGCGCAGGTCCTGCAGCAGCAGATGCTCGCCGGCCGGGTCGGCCAGCGGGTCGTTGGCCCAGGCGGTGAGCTGGTTCATGCGGCTGTTGGTGGCCCAGCTGTAGCCGCCGCCGGCCTCCGAGACATGGCAGCCGAAGTCCGCGTTCGCCAGCACATTGATCCAGGGCCGCTGGGGCCGCTCGGCGGCGCCGGCCGTGAAGCTGAAGCGGGCGCTGCCGTCGCTGGCGAACTCGCCCTGCGAGATGGCGGGCTGGGGTGGCGGCGCGGTGCGCGGCAGCGGGCTGGCCGGCACTTCCTGGCGCAGCGCCAGGGCCTGCTCGTGCAGCGCGGCCCAGTCGGCCACATGCTGGCGCAGCGGCCGGCCATCGGCCTGCAGGTGCAGGCGTGCCAGGGCCTGCAGGGTGGCCAGCTCCTCGGCCGAGACCTCCTCGGCGCGCAGCAGGTGGAACTGGGTCACCGCACCCTGCGGCAGGGCCAGGCCATCGGCGAGGTGGCGCTCGCGCAGCAAGGCCAGCTCGCGCTGCAGGGCCATCTGGTAGGAGGCCGGCTCCTGGTTGAGCACCACCAGCTCGCAGGCCAGGCCGCCCCATTCCCACAGCCGCAGCGCCTGCGCCAGCGCGCGCAGCAGACCCAGGCCCTGGCTGGCGGCGATGCTCACCAGCAGCAGCGGTCGGTCGCCCGAGATGCCGTAGCGCCACAGCAGGCGCTTGTCGCTGCCCGCCCAGGCCTTGCCGGTGGCGCCTGCGTCGGGGCGCGTCAGGGTGTAGTGCAGGGCGGTGCTGAGCAGCTGGGTGGCGGCATGGTTGTCGGGGCTGATGCGCAGCGCGCGCAGGCGGATGCTGGCGAGCGTGGCCGACATCAGCGAAGCGCGTTCCACATGGCTGGCCTGGCGGTATTTGTCGATCACCGCGTGCAGCACCGCCGGCTGGTCGGAGGCGGCGGTGGCGAAGGTCAGCAAGGCCTTGCCATGGGCCGGGATGCGCAGCGTCAGCGCCAGCGCGCAGACCGGGTCCAGCCCGGTGTCGAGTGCCTGCGCCGCGCCGTCCGCGGCCATCGCCACCGTTTGCAGCTTGGCCAGCGGCTGGCTGACCAGGCGGTTGCGGCCCAGCCACTGCGCGCGGTCGGTCTGCACCGCCAGGGCGCGGATGTCGGCCTCGCCGGCCACCAGGAAATGCGCCGCCAGCAGCGCCGGCTCGTTGGCCAGGCGCGGCTTGCGCTCGAACCACAGGGCCTGCTGGGCCGGCTGCCATTCGGCACGCAGGAACAGATTGGCGAAGGCCGGATGCGCCTCGTCGGCGCGCGGCTCCGAGAGCGTGGGCTCGAAGGCCGAGATCAGCTCCAGCTCGATCGCCGCAGCGCCCAGATTGCGCAGCTCGACCGAGCGGAACTCGATGTCGTCCTCGGGGCTGACCCAGACCGTCGTCTGCGCCTGCAGCTCGGGCCAGCTGGCGTGCAGGCAGACGCGGTCGGCGTGGAACACCGCGCGGTAGCTGGCGGCGGCGTCGGGCGCCGGATGCTGGCTCAGCGAGACCGGCGTGGCCTCCGGGCTGCGGCGCAGGAAGAAGAAGCTGCCGTAGGCGTCGCGCAGCGCGTCGTCGCGCCAGCGCGTCAGGCCCAGGCGGCCCCAGCGGCTGGCGCCCGCGCCGTTGGCGCGCAGGCTCAGCGCATAGCGGCCGTTGGAAAGCAGCTGGGTGGCCGGCAGGCCGGTGTCGCCGGGCAGCAGCTCGCGCAGCAGGCCGGGCGGGCGGCGCTGCAGCAGCTGCGGCGGCAGCGGCAGCACCGGCGTGCTGAGGGTGGAGATCTCGCGCGGCGCGCGCTCGTGCAGCAGCGAGGCCACCGCCGCCACATGGGCATTGGCCATGCCCCAGCGCTGCGGCGCGCCCTGCAGCAGCACATTGGCCAGCGCCACGATGCTCATGCCCTGGTGGTGCGACATGAAGGTGGCCACCGGTGCATAGGGCAGCTCGGGGCTGCCCTCCAGCGCCTCGGTGAGCCGGGCGGGCGAGAAGTCCAGCGCCTCGATGAAGCCGTAGCGCTCGCGCGCGCCCAGCGCCTGCAGGGCGCGCAGATTGCGCGTCGCGCCATGCGGTGCGAGCTGCGCGGCCAGCGCCGTCGCATAGGGGGCCACCACCAGCTCGTCGGCCGGGGTGCGGCGCAGCGCCAGGCGCGGCACGCCCTGCGGCGCGTACTGGTAGGCCAGGCTGTGGTCGCGCCCGGCGAAGGCCGATTCCGAGATGCCCCAGGGCAGGCCCGGCTGCTGCTGCTCGGCCGCGTAGGCGATCTGCTCGTGCAGGGCGGCGCAGCAGGCCTCGCGCAGCACGCTGCCGGGCGGCTCGGCCAGGATCAGACTGGGCATCAGGTACTCGAACATCGAGCCCGACCAGGAGCGCAGCGCCGCATGCCGGCCCACCGCGTAGAAGGGCCGGCCCAGCGCCGCCCAATGCTGCACCGGCACATCGCCCTTGGCGATTGCCAGCAGGCTGGTGAGGCGTGATTCCGAGGCCAGCAGATCGTAGAAGCCGGCGTCCAGCTGCTGCTCGGCGACGCGGTAGCCGATGTGGAAGAGATGGCGCTTGCGGTGATAGAGAAAGCCGAACTCGGGCTCCCAGGCCAGGCGTTCGCAGGCCGCGGCCAGCGCCCGCAGCTGCGTGCTGAGGGTGGCGGCGTTGGCCTGCCGGTCCAGCGCCGCCGAGCGCAGGGTGGCCTCGTAGTCGACGCTCAGCCAGTCGAGCTCGGCGCAGCCGCTGCCGACGGCTGCCGTGATGCGCTGCTGCAGCTCGGCCAGGCTGGCCTGCATGGCGGCGTCGTCGAGCGGCGCAGCGGCCAGCTCCAGGCAGGCCTGGGCAAGCGCCAGCAGATGGCCGCTGAGGTTGCCACTGTCGACGCTGGAGACGTAGATGGGCAGCAGCGGTGCGCCGCTCTGGGTGTCGTACCAGTTGTAGAAGTGGCCGCGGTGGCGCGCGAGGGTGGCCAGGGTGGCGAGCGTGGCCTGCAGGCGCTGCACCAGCTCGGCGCTGCCGATCCAGCCGAACTCGCGCGCGCAGGCGCAGCTCAGCAGGTAGAGGCCGATATTGGTGGGCGAGGTGCGGTGCGCCAGCATCTCGGCGGGCAGGGTCTGCAGATTGTCGGGCGGCAGCTGGCGGTCGTCGGGGCCGATGCAGCGCTCGAACAGGCGCCAGGTGTCGCGCGCAATGCCGCGCAGATAGAGCTGGTCGGCCGCTGGCAGCGCCGCGTCGGCGCGCGGTGCGCGTGGCCGGCTGGCCCACCACACCGCCAGCGGCGCGCTGGCCCACAGCAGGGCCAGGGCACAGGCCAGCGCCGGCGCGGCCGTGCCCCACAGCAGCAGGCCGGCCAGCAGCACGCCAGCCAGCAGGGGCTCGGCGCGGTGCTGGCGCAGCAGCGCGGGCAGGCGCGTCTGCGCGGCCGCCTGGGCCGCGGCGGCGGTGGTCCATTGCAGCAGATGGCGGTGGCTCACGCCCATGCGGTAGAGCGCACGCACGATCGCGTCCAAGGCCAGCAGTGCCTGGGCCAGCAGCTGCTGCAGCTGCCAGAGCCCGCCGCACAGGGCGCGGCCCAGATCGGCCAGGGCCTGACGGTAGAAGTGCGCGCGTGCCAGGTCCTCGCGGTGCGAGTGCAGCGCCGCCAGCGCACCCAGCAGCGGGCCCGCCATGTAGGCGGCCAGCACCAGGGCCAGCGCCGCCGGCGCGGCCAGCCAGCCACTGGCCAGGCTCAGCAGCAGCAGCGCCAGCGCGGCCGGCGCCACCAGCGAGCGGCGCAGGTTGTCCAGCATCTTCCAGCGGTTCAGCGCGCGGATGGGGTAGCGCCAGGGGTTCAGCAGGAAGGGCAGCAGCTGCCAGTCGCCGCGCGTCCAGCGGTGCACGCGCGCCGCCGCCACGTCGGCGTGGAAGGGGGCGTCCTCGATCACGTTGATGTCGCTGAGGGTGGCGCAGCGCACCAGGGCGCCCTCCAGCAGGTCGTGGCTGAGCACGCGCGCCACCGGCAGCGAGCCGGCCAGCACCGCATGCAGGGCCTGCACGTGCAGCAGGCCCTTGCCGGCGAAGCTGCCCTCGGCGAACAGGTCCTGGTAGACCTCGGAGCTGGCGGCGCTGTAGGGGTCGATGCCGCACTGGCCGGCAAACAGCCAGTGGTAGGGGGTCAGGTCTTGCAGGTCCGGCAGGGGCGACGCCACCTGGGGCTGCAGGATGCCGTAGCCGCCCACCAGGCGGCGCCCGCTCGCGTCCAGGCGTGGCTGGTTGTGCGGATGCGCGGCCACGCCCACCAGCTCGCGCAGGCGGCCGGGCGGCAGCTCGGTGTCGCTGTCCAGCGTGACGATGTAGCGCGTGTCGGAGGCGATCACGGCCTCGGCGCCCAGGTCGAGGAAGGCGGCCTGCTGGCCCTCGGCCAGCGCCGCCACCAGCTGCTCCAGCTTGCCGCGCTTGCGCTCCCAGCCGATCCAGCGCTGCTCGCTGGCGCTGTAGCTGCGCTCGCGGTGCAGCAGCAGGAAGCGCGCTGCCTGGCCGGGCGCGGCGGGGTAGCGGCTGTTGAGGGCCTGGATCTGGCCGCGCGCATCGTTCAGCAGGCCGGCGTCGGCGGCGGCGCTGGCGGCATCGGCATCGGCCCAGTCGCTCAGCAGGCCGAACTGGGCCTGGGCCTCGGGGTTGGCGAGCTGGTGCAGCTCGAGCCGGCGCGTCAGCGCGCGCACCGCGGCGGGGCTCGTGAGCAGGCAGGGGATCACCACCATCACGCGGTGCGCGGCCGGGATGCCGCCACCCAGCGCCAGGCGCGGCAGCTGGCGCGGGCGCGTCGATTCGCTGATGAGCCTGTGCAGCAGTGCGATCACCGCCTCGGAGGCCGGGAACAGCATCAGCGCGCCGGTGAGCAGCAGCGGCAGCGTGCCGGTGGCGGCACCGGCCTGGGCCAGCAGCCAGGCCACCAGGGCCAGGCTCAGCAGCGCCAGGCCGCTCAGGTAGAGCGGCAGGGCCAGGCGGCGCAGCAGCGCGCGCGCGGCAAGGCGCAGCGGCTCGGCCAGGCCCAGCGAGCGCAGCAGGCGCGGCCGGCCGGGGCCGCGCAGCCAGAAACCCGGGTAGGCGGCGCGCGCGGCTTCGGGCTGCCGGCCGGCCTCGCCCATCAGGACCAGCAGGGCCTCGGCCACCGCCAGCTCGCTGCGCCGGCTGCGCCGCGCCAGGCCTTCGATGGAATGCAGGCTGAGCTCGCGGCTGGCCGCATGCTCGGCGGCAAAGCCGGGCGCGCTCAGCAGGCGCTGCATCAGCAGGCTGCTGCCGTCCACCAGCTCGCCCCAGTCGGCATCGCCGATGGCGCGCAGCGAGCTCACGGCATTGCTGACGCTGAGGTTGTCGGCGGCCTGGTCGGCGTCCTGCTGGGCCAGCAGGGTGGCGAGATCGGGCAGGGCCAGGCGCAGCCAGGCCTGGATCGGGCTGCTGGGGTTGTCGGCATCGTGTGGCTGCTTGAGCAGGCGCTGCGCCAGCTGCACCAGGAACACGCGGTCGACGCCGCGCAGCACCAGCTGGCGCAGCAGCGCATCGAATTCGCGCGGGCTGCCGCTGTCGAGCTGGTCGCAGCACAGGTTTGCCAGCTCGCGCGCGGCCTTGTGGCAGGCCACGCGCTCGGCCAAACGGCGCAGGTTCTCGATCAGCACCACGCGCAAGGTGGTGGGCAGGGCCCAGATCTCACCCAGCCTGAGCTCGCAGCTCTGCTGGTAGGCGGCCAGGTAGTGGCGCAGCAGCTCTTCGTCGAAACCGCCGTCGGTATGCGCGACGAAGGCCCAGGCCAGGCCGTAGATGCGCGGCAGCCCTGCCAGCGGCTCGTCGGGCAGCAGGGGCAGGGTGCGGAAGTAGCTGCGCGGCAGGCCCTCGTGCACCTCCCTGAGCTGGGCATCGATGAGGTGGAAGTTGTCCAGCAGCCATTCGGCCGCCGGGCTGAGGTCCACGCCCATCTCGGCCTGGGTGCCGATATAGCGCTGTGCCTCGCGCAGCATCGCGATGTTGTCGCGCAGGCGTGGCGAGAAGCCGGCCTGCCAACGCCGGGCCACGCTGGCGCTGCGGTGCGTGAGGCCCAGGCTCAGCCCATGCTGGGCAAAGCGCTGCGGCCCGAAGATCTCGGAGCGTATCGGCGGCTGCAACGGCCCGCGCGCCGGGTCCAGCAAGGCCAGCAGGGCCGGCGCGGCCTCCGGCACATGGCGCGCGAGTTCGGCCGCCCTCACCGCAGCGCCAGCAGCGCGAGTCCGATCAGCACCATCACGGCCAGCAGGCTGCTGACCAGCCGTGCCGCCAGGAAGCCATGCATCAGATCGGCCCGGCAACGCAGGCCGAACCAGCGGCCGCGCTGCGCATGGCAGGCGTGCAGGTGGGCGCCGAGCGCGTCAAGCTCGGCGGGGCTGGTGTCGACGCAGGCGCCGAAGGAAGAGGTGCTCCAGCGCGCGGCTGGATGCCCGGATGTCATCGTCATGAAGGCCTCCCGCCGTCATTGGTTCCTGCCTGGGGGGATGTGATCAGCGGGTACCGACCACTTCGATGTCGACGCGGCGGTCCGGCTGCAGACAGGCGATCAGGGCCGCTGTCTGCTTGCTGCCTTTGCAGTCCTCTGGCTTGGTAAGCGGCTGCGATTCGCTCCTGCCCACCGCGGCGATCTTGCCGGCCTCGAGCTTGCCGCTGTCGACCAGATAGCGCTTCACCGCCTCGGCGCGCTGTTCGGAGAGATGCTGGTTGTAGGCCTGGCTGCCGAGGCGGTCGGTGTGGCCCTCGACATTGATGACCTGGTAGCTGCTGCCGGCCAGCTCGCGGCTGAAGTTGTCCAGCGCCGCCTGGCCCTCGGGGCGCACCGTCGAACGGTCGAAGCCGAACAGCGACTCGGCCGAGAAGCTGACGCGCTTGACCAGCGGCGGGGCGGGCGGCATCACCATCGGGGCCATCACCACCGGTGCGGGTGCCAGCACCGGCGCCGGTGCCGGCGCGGGTGCCTGCGCCACATAGACGGGCGGCGCTGCGGCGGCACGCGGTGCGCTGTAGTTGCTGCTGCGGCCGAGCGGGAACACCAGGCTCACCGAGACCAGGTCCACATTGCCGTGGCCGCCGGTGGTGTCGTTCATGCGGTAGCGCTCCACCTCGCCGCGCACCAGCAGGCTGGGCGAGAAGGCATATTGCAGGCCGGCGCCGTACTTGGCATTGCTGCCGCGTGCGCGCTGCTCGTGGTTGATCGCCGCCGCGGCGCCGCTGCCGACGAAATCGGCCCGGTTGCGCGCATAGGTGCCGCCGATGCGGCCAAGCGCCGACAGGCTGTCGGTGATGGGCAGGGTGGCCACCAGGTCGAGGTTCACGCCCTGCATCTTGATGTGGGTGTCGAGGCTGCCGGTGGGCAGGGTGCTGGCCACCGAGCTGAACTCGCCGAGGCGGAAATAGCCCGCTTCCAGCGCCAGGTAGCGGTTGAACTGCCAGCCGCCGAACAGCTTGTAGCCGGTGTCGCGGCGGTCGCGCTCCAGCGCGGTGATGCCGAAGCCGCTGCCCATCACACTGGCGGCCATGGCGGCGTCGTTCAGCTTGGCGCTGGACTGGCCGATGCCCAGGCCGAGATAGCTGCCCTGCTCCTGCGCGAGGGCGGGGCCGGCAGCGCACAGGGCGCCAAGGCTGGCAAGGGCGATGAGACGCAGGGAATGTTGGGTTTTCAAATGTGGCTTTCGTGTTGGCGTGGTGGCCGCGGGTCTTGCATTTGCGGAGCAAGTTCCCTTGTAGGGCCTGCGGCCGCCGCGGTCTGTGCGCTGGCGTACCAGCGGGACTGCGCGCAACCGCGCATCAGCAGCTGCCGAAGGCACGATCTCAGAAGGAGCTGCTGACGCCGTAGCGGCCGGCGTCGGCACTGCGGTGGTGCAGGGCATGCCAGTGGCGGCGCTGCAGCAGCCAGGGCGGCAGGCGTCCACCGTGGTGGCTGAGGTGGTGCACCACGCCATAGGCGATATAGGCGCCCAGCACGCCCAGCATCAGCGCGGCGGTGGCCGGCAGGCCCAGCAGGGCCCAGGCCGGCAGAAACACCAGGCCTGCGAACAGGGGCACGCTCAGCACCGTGGGCATGCCGATCAGCGCCCCCGGCTGCTGGTGATGCGCCGCATGCCAGCGCTTGAAGGGCTGCATGCCGTGGAAGACGAAACGGTGCACGGCATATTCGATCAGGCTCCACAGCAGCACACCGGCCGCGATGCAGGCGAGGCCCAGCAGGATCTGCGCCCAGCCGGCCCGCCAGGCCAGCCGCAGCAGCAGGCCGGCGAGCAGCGTGCAAGCCAGGCCGTAGAGGGCGAAATCCAGGCGGTAGGCGGTCTTGCTGAGGACGGGATAGAGCAGGGTCATGGGACACCCTAGGGTCGGTGGCGCTCCGCGTCTGTGCGCTATCGAACACATGAGAGGGCCCGGACTGCCTATAGTCCGCCTGGTGCTGCCAGCGCTGGCGGCGCCCAGCCATTTTCGGAGTACCCATGCCCAACCTCCCGCCCCACAGCCGCGGCAACCACTTGCTGGACTGCCTGCCCGCGCCAGAGTGGCAGCGCTGGCAGGGCCTGCTCGAAGAGGTGGACATGCCGCTGGGCCAGGTGCTGTATGAATCGGGCCGCACGCTCGCCCACGTCTACTTTCCCAGCACGGCCATCGTCTCCCTGCTCTATGTGATGGAGAACGGCGCCTCGGCCGAGATTGCCGTGGTCGGGCGCGAGGGTGTCGTCGGCATCTCGCTCTTCATGGGCGGTGGCTCGACCCCCAGCCGCGCGGTGGTGCAGAGCGCCGGCAGCGGCTACCGCCTGCGTGCCGCGGACATGAAGGAGGAGTTCGATCGCGCCGGGCCGGTGATGCATCTGTTCCTGCGCTACACCCAGGCCCTCATCACCCAGATGGCGCAGACGGCGGTGTGCAATCGCCACCACAGCCTGGACCAGCAGCTGTGCCGCTGGCTGCTGCTGAGCCTGGACCGCCTGAATGGCAGCGAGCTGAAGATGACCCAGGAGCTGATCGCCAATATGCTGGGCGTGCGCCGCGAGGGCGTGACCGAGAGCGCGCTGAAGCTGCAGGCCGCCGGGCTGATCCGCTACGCGCGTGGCCATATCTCGGTGCTGGACCGTGCCGGCCTGGAGGCGCGCAGCTGCGAATGCTACGACGTGGTGCGCAAGGAGTACGAACGCCTGCTGCCGGATCGGCTCGCTCTCTGAGGCCTGTGTGCGCTGGCAGACGGTCGGCGCAGTGCCAGCGCCGCAGACTCGGGTTCTATTGGGAGAACGCCCGTGAGCCTGGCCGAGAATCTGCTGATCCAAGCCCTGCCGCGCCCGGAGCGCCAGCGTCTGCTGGCCGCCGGCGAGGCGGTGCCCCTGCACCTGTCGGAGGTGCTTTGCGAGTCGGGCGAGGCCACCCGGTTCGTCTACTTCCCGCGCAGCGGCTTCATCTCGCTGGTGGCGCAGATCGACCAGCATGGTCTGGAGGTGGGCATGATAGGCCGCGAGGGCATGCTGGGCCTGCAGCTCACCCTGGGGGTGCAGCGCACGCCGCTGCGTGCCCTGGTGCAGGGGCCAGGTCTTGCCTGGCGCATGAGCGGCCCGGTGTTCCGGCGCGAGCTGGCTCTCAGCCCGGCGCTGCGCCTGAGCCTGCAGCAGTACCTGTACGTGCGCATGGCGCAGTCGGCCAACGCGGCCGGCTGCCTGCGCTATCACCAGATCGGGCCGCGCCTGGCGCGCTGGCTGCTGATGAGCCAGGACCGTGCCGGCCTCGACAGCTTCCACATCACGCATGAATTCCTCGCCTATATGCTGGGCGTGCGGCGCGTCGGCATCACCGTGGCGGCGGGCCTGCTGCAGGGCCGGGGCCTGATCCATTACCACCGTGGCGAGATCCAGGTGCTGGATCGCGCCGGCCTGGAGGCCGCGGCCTGCAGCTGTTATGCCAGCGACTGCGCGGTCTATCGCGGCTGCAGCTGAGCGCGCTGGCGGGCTCGGCGACGCAGTACAGTGCTGCGGGCGCGTAGCGGTGCTCCGGCGCGCCAGCTTTACCTGCGCTTGACAGTGCGCAACACGCCCGTCAAGGCCGCTGCCGACACTGGGATCCGTGATGACCATGCCCGCTCGCTTCGCCCCGCTGCTGTTGACGCTATCGATGTCCCTGGCCGGATGTGCGAGCGCGCCGCCGCAGCCGCCCATGCCGGCTACCGCGACCTCCGCCGATGTGCGCCTGACTGCCTGGTGGCAAGGCTTTGGCGACGCCCAGCTCGCGGCGCTGTTGCGCCAGGCCCAGCAGGCCAACACCGATGTGCGCCTGGCGCAGGCCAGCTTGCAGCAGGCGCGTGCCCTGCGCGACGTGGCGGCGGCCGGCCTGCTGCCCGGCCTGAGCGGCAGCGCCGCGGCACAGCGCAGCGATAGCAACAACAGCAGCAGCAGCAGCCCGGTCAACAGCTTCAAGCTGGGCCTGGACGCCAGCTGGGAGCCCGACCTGTTCGGCGGCCAGCGCAGCGCCGTGCAGGCCCAGCAGGCCACGGCCGAGGCCAGCGCGGCCAGCCTGGGCGATGTGCAGGTGGCGGTAGCGGCCGAAGTGGCGCTGGCCTATATCAGCCTGCGCGGCAACCAGGCGCGGCTGGCGATCGCCGAGGCCAATCTGGCCAGCCAGCTTGAGACCCTGCAGATCACCGAATGGCGGCTGCAGGCCGGGCTCACCACCTCGCTGGAGGCCGAGCAGGCGCGCGCCGCCACCGAGCAGACGCGCGCCCAGCTGCCGGCCCTGCAGACCGGCATCGCGCAGAGCCGCCATGCGCTGGCGCTGTTGAGCGGCCAGCCGCCCGCGGCGCTGGACGCCCAGCTGGCCGCCAGCGCGCCACTGCCTCAGCCGGGGCAAGACCTGGCCCTCAGCATCCCGGCCGAGACGCTGCGCCAGCGCCCCGATGTGCGCGCCGCCGAGCTGCGCGTGCAGGCGGCCGCCGCGCGCGTGGGTGAGGCCGAGGCGGCGCGGCTGCCGAGCTTGCGCATCGGCGGCAATGTGGGCCTCAGCGCGCTCAGCCTGGGCACGCTGACGAATGGCGCCTCGCTGGCCTCGGCGCTGCTGGCCAGCGTGTCGCTGCCGCTGTTCGACGGCGGCGCGGCGCGCGCGCAGGTGCGCGCCCAGCAGGCCGCGCTGGCGCAGGCGCAGGCGGCCTACCAGGCCACCGTGCTGGGCGCGCTGCGCGATGTGGAGGATGCGCTGGTGGCGCTGCGCGGCGACCGCGAGCGCCTCGCGCGGCTGCAGGCCGCCTCGGCATCGGCCGCCAGGGCGGCGCTGCTGGCGCGCCAGCGCCATGGCAGCGGGCTGGTGGACTTCCAGACCGTGCTGGAGACCCAGCGCAACCAACTCAACACCGAGGACGGCGTGGCCACGGCCATGGCCGCCGTCAGCGCCGACCATGTGCGCCTGTACAAGGCGCTGGGCGGTGGCTGGCAGCCTTCTTGATGGAATCATGAAACCGATGAGCGACGCAGCAACAACAAAGCCCCCGCCCGATCTGTCCGCCGTGCTGGCGCAGGCCCGGCGGCCCTGGTACCGGCGCGGCTGGCCCTGGCTGCTGCTGGCGCTGCTGCTGCTGGCCGGCCTGGGCGCCTGGTGGTGGCAGAGCCGCCAGGCCAGCCAGGCCGCGCCGGTCTATGTGGCGCAGCCGGTCACGCGCGGCAAGCTCACGCTCAGCGTCACCGCCAACGGCACGCTGCAGCCCACCCGCGCCATCAATATCGGCAGCGAACTCTCGGGTACCGTGCTGAAGGTGAACGTGGACGTGAACGACCGCGTGCGGCGTGGCCAGGTGCTGGTGGAGCTGGACACCGCCAAGCTGCAGGGTCAGGTGTTGCGCTCGCAGGCCTCGCTGGCGGCCGCCGAGGCGCGCGTGGCCCAGGCCCAGGCCACGCTGAAGGAAAGCCAGGCCGCGCTGGCGCGGCTGGAAGAGGTGGCGCGGCTGTCGGGCGGCAAGGTGCCGTCCAAGGCCGAGCTGGACAGCGGCCGTGCCAGCGCGGAGCGGGCGCAGGCCGATCTGGCGAGCGCGCGCGCCAATGTGCAGGATGCCAAGGCGGCGCTGGCGACCGACCAGATCAACCTCGCCAAGGCCTCGATCCGCGCCCCCGCCGACGGCGTGGTGCTGACGCGCAATGTCGACCCCGGCAATGCGGTGGCGGCCTCGCTGCAGGCGGTCACGCTGTTCAGCGTGGCCGAGGATCTGGCGCGCCTGCGCCTGCAGGTCTATGTGGACGAGGCCGATGTCGGCAAGGTGCAGGTCGGCCAGCGCGCCAGCTTCACCGTCAGCGCCTACGCGGGCCGCAAGTACCCGGCCACGCTGACGCGCGTGGCTTTCGGCTCCACCATCACCGAGAACGTCGTCACCTACCTGACCTATCTGGACGTGGACAACGCCGATCTCAGCCTGCGCCCCGGCATGACGGCCACCGCCACCATCACCGCGCTGCAGCGCGACGACGCGCTGCTGGTGCCGAACAGCGCGCTGCGCTTTGCACCCAGCGCCGCGCCGACGGCGGCGGCCGCTGCCTCCGGTGGCATCGTCTCCAGCCTGATCCCGCGCGGCCCGCCGCGCAGCGGCGCCAAGCGCTCGGCCGCCGAGGGCGCCAGCACCGCCGGCGCGCGCCAGGTCTGGGTGCTGCGCGAGGGCCAGGCGGTGATGGTGCCGGTGCAGGCCGGCATCAGCGATGGCCGCATGACCGAGATCCTCGGCGGCGAGCTGCAGCCCGGCATGCAGGTCATCACCGATCAGAAGGTGGCGCCGAAGTGACTGCGCCGCTGATCAGCCTGCGCGGCGTCACCAAGGTCTATGGCAGCGGCCAGGCCGAGCTGATGGCGCTGAAGGGCATCGACCTGGACATCCGGGCGGGCGAGTTCGTCGCCATCATGGGGCCCAGCGGTTCGGGCAAGTCCACCGCGATGAACATCCTGGGCTGCCTCGACACGCCCAGCGCCGGCCAGTACCTGTTCCAGGGCGCCCATGTGGAGGCGCTCACGCGCGACCAGCGCGCGCTGCTGCGGCGCCGCTTCCTGGGCTTTGTGTTCCAGGGCTTCAACCTGCTGCCGCGCACCTCGGCGCAGGAAAACGTCGAGCTGCCGCTGCTCTACCGCGGCGAGGGCGCGGCGCGCCGGCGCGCGGCCGCGGCGCATGCGCTGCAGGCGGTGGGCCTGGGCGGCTGGGAGCATCACATGCCCTCCGAGCTCTCGGGCGGCCAGCAGCAGCGCGTGGCGATCGCGCGCGCCCTGGTCACCGAGCCGGCGGTGCTGCTGGCCGACGAGCCGACCGGCAATCTCGACACCCAGCGCAGCCGCGAGATCATGGCCCTGCTGCGCGAGCTCAACGAGGTGCATGGCATCACCGTGCTGATGATCACCCACGAGCCCGACATGGCGGCCTATGCGCGGCGCCTGGTGCGCTTCGTCGACGGGGCGATCGCGTCGGACGTTCCGAATACCGAACCAGCCCTGGCGGGAGCGGCCTGATGCTGCTCAACACCTTGATGCTGGCCCTGCGCTCGATCCGGCGCAATCTGCTGCGTTCCTTCCTCACCATCCTGGGCATCGTGATCGGCGTCAGCGCCGTCATCACCATGGTGACGCTGGGCAAGGGCGCGACGCAGGCGGTGCAGCAGCAGATCTCCAGCCTGGGCAGCAATCTGCTGATGGTGCGGCCGGGCCAGCGCCAGTTCGGCGGCGGTGGCAGCAGCGCGCCGGCTTTCAAGGAGGCCGATGCCGAGGCGATCGCGGCGCAGATCGGCGGCGTGGCGGCGGTGGCGCCGGAAGGGCGCGCCAGCGTCACCGTGGTGGCGAACGGCCGCAACTGGGCCAGCAGCGTCACCGGCAGCAGCAACGCCTGGTTCAGCACCGGCAACTGGAAGCTGGCCCAGGGCCGGCTGTTCGACGAGGCCGAGCAGCTGGCGGGCGGCGCGGTCTGCATCATCGGCGAGACGGTGCGGCGCGAGCTCTACGGCAGCACGCCGGCGCTGGGCGAGCAGCTGCGCATCAAGACCTTCTCCTGCACCGTGGTGGGCGTGCTGGCGTCCAAGGGCCAGGCGGCGATGGGCAATGACCAGGACGATGTGGTGGTGCTGCCGCTGCACACCCTGCAGCGCCGCGTCACCGGCAACCAGCGCGTGGCGACCCTGCTGGTGTCGATGCAGGACGGCAGCGACAGCGCGCGCCTGAAGGCCAGCCTGAGCCAGCTGCTGCGCGAGCGCCGCAAGCTGGCTGCCGGCGACGACGACAACTTCAATGTGCTGGACACCCAGCAGCTGGCCGAGACCATCAGCGGCACCACCCAGGTGATGACCACGCTGCTGGGCGCGGTGGCGGCGGTGAGCCTGCTGGTGGGCGGCATCGGCATCATGAACATCATGCTGGTGAGCGTGACCGAGCGCACCCGTGAGATCGGCCTGCGGCTGGCGATCGGCGCGCTCGAGCGCGAGGTGCTGATGCAGTTCCTCATCGAGGCGGTGGCGCTGGCGGCGCTGGGCGGGCTGATCGGCATCGTGTTCGCCACGCTGGCCTCGATCGGCCTGGCCAGCCTGATGCACGTGCCCTACCTGTTCGACGCCCGCATCAACATCGTCGCCTTCCTGTTCTCGGCCGGCATCGGCGTGCTGTTCGGCTACTTCCCGGCGCGGCGCGCGGCGCAGCTCGATCCGATCGAGGCGCTGCGGCACGAGTAGGGGCGCCGTCAGTCGCCGAGCAATTCGCCGATCGGCTTGAGGTGTTCGACGCGGTCGCACACCGCCTTCACCGTGGTGAGTATCGGCACACCCAGCAGCAGGCCCCAGGGCCCCCACAGCCAGCCGAAGGCCAGCACGCCGATGAAGATCGCCACCGCGTTCATGCGGCTGGCGCGGCTGCTCAGCCAGGGCGTCAGCAGATTGCCCGAGAGGGTGTGCACCAGCAGGGCGGTGCCGCCCACCAGCAGCGGCAGCTCCAGATTGCCGAACTGCACGAAGGCGAAGAAGGCCGAGCCGGCGGTGAGCACGCTGGCGCCCAGGTAGGGGATGAAGTCCAGCACAAAGGCCGCCGCGCCCCATACCGCCGCATGCTCCAGGCGCAGCGCGCTGAAGGCAGCCCAGATTACCAGGCCCACCAGCACGCTGGTGCACAGCTGCACCAGCAGGTAGCGCTGGATCTGGTCGGTGATCTCGTCCAGTGCCTGCACGGTGATGCGCTTGGCGGCGAAGTCGGGGCCGGCGATCCTGACCAACTTGCGCCGGAAGGTGCTGCCCGAGGCGAGCAGGAAGAAGGTGATGAAGATCACCACCAGCGCCTGTGCCAGCGCCGCCAGGGCGCCGAGGCTGCCGCTCCACACATAGTCCTTGAGGTCGAACTGCGGGCGCTCGATGCGCACGCGCGTCACGCCTCTGGTGGTCGCCGCCGGCGTGCTGCCCTCCTGTGCGGCCTGTTCCAGCTCGGTGGCGGCCTTCTGCACCTTCTGCAGCGCGCTTTCGCCCTGCGGGCCGCGCGCGCGCACCGCGTCGTGCACCTTCTGGGTGGCCGCGGGCAGCGATTCGATCAGCGCATAGGCGTCGTCGCTGAGCGCATAGACCGACCAGCCCAGGCCGCCGGTGATGCCGGCGATCAACAGCGCCGCCCCCAGCACACGCGGCAGGTGCAGGCGCTCCAGCGCGTTCACCAGCGGGCTGAGCGCATAGCTGAAGGCCAGGCCCAGCAGCACCGGCACCAGCAGCTCCTTGGCCCAGTGCAGGGCATAGAGGCTGGCCAGCAGGGCCAGCAGGCCCAGCGAGAGGCTGCGTACGTCGACGCTGAGCGGGGTGGGCTTGAGTTCGGTGATGTCCATGGGCCAGCTTACGCCGCGCCGAGTGCGCGTGCCGTGCCGGCAGGCGTGTTGCGGCAGGTGCCCACAGGCGATCGCGGCCTTGTCCGACAGCTGCGACGCCCGCAGCGGCTTCGGCTGGGTGAGAATGAGGCCAATGGCAGCGTCTCCCGACCCCTTGCCGCAGCGCGGCCGCCCGGCGCTCTGGGTGTTGCGCCACCCGGCCGCCTTCGCGCTGCGCACGCTCAAGGCCTTTCGCGCCAACCAGGGCCTGCTGCTGGCCGGCGCGGTGGCCTATTACGCGCTGCTGTCCATCGTGCCGCTGCTGATCCTGGCGGTGATCGTGCTCTCGCATGTGGTGGAGCAGGGCGAGTTGCTGGCCACCGTGGGCCGCTACCTGGAATGGCTGGTGCCCGGGCAATCGTCCGCCATGGTGGCCGAGCTGGCGCGCTTTCTGGCGCACCGCGATGTGCTCGGCTGGGTGTTGCTGGTCAGCATGCTGTTCTTCAGCTCGCTGGCCTTCACGGTGCTGGAGAACGCCATGTCGGTGATCTTCCACCACCGCCTGGTGCGGCGGCGCCGCCATGCGCTGATCTCGGCGCTGATCCCCTACGCCTATATCTGCAGCCTGGGCGCCGGCCTGCTGCTGGTGACCCTGGTGGCGGGCAGCCTGCAGGCGCTGGGCCAGCAGAGCGTCGAGCTGCTGGGGCGCAGCTGGTCGCTGGTGGGGGTGTCGGGCCTGCTGCTGTACCTGCTGGGCCTGGCCGGCGAGGTGCTGATGCTGGCCTCGATCTACCTCGTCATGCCGCTGGGCCGGCCCTCCTGGGGCGCCGCCCTGCTGGGGGCCTTGGTGGCGGCGCTGCTGTGGGAGCTGACCCGCCATGTGCTGGTCTGGTACTTCGGCACGCTCTCGCAGATCGGCACCGTGTACGGCTCGCTGACCACCGCGATCGCGGTGTTGCTGAGCCTGGAGCTGGGCGCCACCCTGCTGCTGCTGGGCGCGCAGGTGATCTCGGAGTACGAGCGCCTGGGCTGGGCACCGGGCGCGGCCCTGGGCGCCCGCAAGCGCCCGGCTACGATGCCGCCAAAGTCATGAAAGTCCTGCGCATGCGATTGGGGAACTGGGGCGGCGCCTTGTTGATGCTGCTGCTGGCCGGCAGCGTCGCTGCGGCGCGTGCCGAGACCCTGACCTTGCTGGTGATGGAAACGCCCGGCCTGTTTGTCAGCCACCCGAAGACGCGCGTCGTCGAGGGGCGCGGGGTGCCGGTGTTCACGCGCCTGGGCGCGCTGGCCGGCGTGGACGTGCGCTTCGAGCCGAGCGTGACGGCCCGGGCGATGCGGGATGCCGAGCAGCACCCCAACACCTGCATCGTCGGCCTGGCGCGCACGCCGGAGCGCGAGGCGCATTTCAAATGGGCCGGCCTGCTGGCGCGCTCGCGCCTGGTGCTGATGGCCCGGGCCACGGACTCGCGCCGCTGGGCGGACCTGCAGGCCTTGCGGGGCCTTCGCATCGGCGCGATCCGGCAGTCGGTGGTGGCCGGCCGCCTGCATGCCGCGGGTCTGCCGGTCGAGGAGGTGGCCAGCGATGCGATCAGTCTGCGCATGCTGATGGCCGAGCGCATCGACCTCTGGGCCACCAGCGATCTGACGCTGCGCTACGAACTGGCCCGGCCCGACGCACCGCGCTTGCGCGAGGCGCTGGAGCTGGGCGTGCTGGAGTCCTTTCTGGCCTGCCACCCGCAGCTGGATGAGGTCTTGCTGACACGACTGAATGCGGCCCTGGCTCAGCTGGTGCGCGAGGGCCAGTTCAGCACCGTCAAACCTTAACTGCCTTTGCGGGGCAACGGGCGCCATGAGGGGATCGTAAACACGCTCTCAGCGACAATCGGCCATGGCCACCCCCACGACATCCGCCGCCTCGCGCGACCCCCTGCACGGCATGACGCTGGAACGCGTCGTCACGGCGCTGGCCGATCACTATGGCTGGGCCGGCCTGGGCGAGCGCATCCCGGTGCGCTGCTTCACGCACGAGCCCAGCGTCGCCTCCAGCCTGAAGTTCCTGCGCAAGACCCCCTGGGCACGCGAGAAGGTGGAGGGGCTGTACCTCTTCATGCTGCGCGATATCCGGCGCAGCGAGCGCGAGGCCTGAACGCTGAACGCGCGCAGGTCCAGGGCCTGCCGGCGCAGCGAGAGCGTGTCGTCCACCCAGACGGTGGAGTCGCGCCTGTCCAGCACCAGCGCGTCGGGCTCAGCGCTTGGGTTTGATGACGGTATGGCGGGCTGCGCCGCTGCGGTGCACCTGGTAGCTGCCGGGCTCCAAGATCAGATAGGCCTGGTCGGAGGCCGGGGGCTGTGCCGCGCGCGCGGCCTTGCGCCGCAGGCGCAGCGCATGCAAGGCCTTCAAGGGGTGGAGCGCGCTCATGGCTGGGCCTTGGCCAGGGCGGCCACGCCGTCCTTGCCAAGCTCGCTGACGAACTCGCTGTAGTTCTTGATGATGCCCTGGCTGAGTTCGTTGAAGGCCTTGGACTGCAGCAGATTGGGCAGTTGGCCGGGGGCGCTGATCTCGTCCGAGTGCGAGAAGCGCGTCAGCAGGTCCAGGTTGGCCTGGGTCAGCCGGGTGAGCTTTTCCAGCGGGGCCAGGCTGGCGGCCAGCACGGGTTGCAGGCTGGCGCTTGTGGTCTTGATGGGCATGGACTGTCCTTGAGTGGTTGGCAGATGCCTGGAGCATCGCCCGCCCGCCGCGCCGCGGGCATCGGACAGCGCGGCGCGCACGTGTAGGACAAGGGCCCAGCTTGCCAGCCGGCCGTGCCCGCCTCAGTCGTCGTCGCCATCTTCATGCTGCTGGTGATGGCCCGGGCGGGCCGCCGCTGCCTGCAGCGGCGCCTGCTGCTGTGCCTGGACAAACTGCCACCACCAGAAGCCCAGCACCGCGGCCAGCAGCAGGGCGGCGACGCTGCGCCAGGGGCTGCGGGCGGCCTCTTCGGGCGCGCCCTGCTTGCGGCCGGTGATCATGGCGGCCACCAGGTTCTCGCGATGCAGGCGGCTGGAGACGATCACCGCGGCGATGTGCAGGCCCACCAGGGCCAGCATGGCGTTGGCGATGGCCTCATGCGCCTCCTCCAGCCAATCACCACCAAGATTGCCGCCGAGTTCGTTGTAGGTGGCCCAGCCGCTGGCGGTGAGCAGGGCGCCCAGGCCCAGCAGGGCCAGCACGGCCAGGGCGCCGGCCGGGTTGTGGCCGGCATGGTGTTCGGGCCGGCCCTGCAGCAGCGAGCGCAGGTAGCGGGCCACGGCGGCGGGGCCGCGCACAAAGCTGGCAAAGCGCGCATGCCGGCTGCCGATCAGGCCCCACAGCACGCGGAAGGCCACCAGGCCTGCCAGGGTATAGCCCAGGCTCACGTGCAGCAGGCGCCAGCGCTCGCTCTCGGCCGTGAGATAGGCGCCGGCAAAGCTCAGCACCATCAGCCAGTGGAACAGGCGGGTGGGGAGATCCCAGATCAGGGGGCGTTGGGTGGGAGCGGGGGTACTCATGGTGGCGTCCTTGCGGTTCGGGATGCCTGCATGGTGGGCGCCGCCGCTTAGCGCTTTCTTAACTTGGCGCCGGTGCGCTGGCGCACAGTCAAGCGGCGCGGCGGCGCCTAGGCTCTGCGGCACGGGCGCTCGCCCCGAGCCGCCACGAGGAGTACCACATGAACACGAAGCGCACCCTGAATTGCCTGTTGGCCCTGAGCCTGGGCTTGAGCGGCCTGGCCCAGGCGCAGCCGCACGATCGCGGCGAGCGTGGCGAGCGCGATGGCCGCGACGACCGTCAGCAGCAATCGCAGCGCGGCGACGACAGGCGCCATGAGCAGCGTTATGAGCAGCGCCGCGATCAGCGCCAGGATCATCGCTATGAGCAGCGCAGCGACGGCCGCTATGACAGCCGCCAGGGCGGCCATTACGAGGGCCGCGGTGCCGGCCCCGAGTACCGCTACTACCGCGGCCAGCGCCTGCCGCCGCAATACCGCGAGCGTCAGTACGTGGTGGAGGACTGGCGCGGTCACCATCTCTATGCACCGCCGCGTGGCTACCACTGGGTACAGGCGGGTGGTGACTATCTGCTGGTGGCGATCGCCACCGGTCTGATCCTGCAGCTGATGCTCAGCAACTGAGCCGGGCGTTCACAAGACGCCGTGCCGGTCGAATTGGGGCTTTTGCTCCAGGTCCTCCGGCAGCACCGGCAGGCGCCCCTGCCATTGGCAGGCAATGAAGCGGCAGTTGAAGCGCCACATGGGCCTGAAGGCGCTGATGACGAAGTCGATCAGATGCCGCGGCTGGCGCCACAGCAGGCCACCACAGCTGGGGCAATGGTAGGCGTGTGGTCTGGAGGGATCGGCGTGCTGGAACTTCATGCTGCCGACTATGGTGCCGCGGCGCCGCGCAATCTGTGCGTCAGCGCACTGACGGGGCGGCTTCCAGCGCGCCTACTCGCGACACCCCAATCAAGGAATCAACATGAGCTACAGCCTTTCTTCAGCGCCCTTGCGCCACACCCTCTACGGCGCCGCACTCCTGCTCTGCACCGCACTGGCGGCCTGCGAGCGACCCATGGTGGTGACCGTGCCCGCCGCGGTGCAGGTGGCCGTGCCGGGCCCGCCCGGGCCGGCCGGCAGCCAAGGCAGCCAGGGCTATCAAGGCAATACCGGTAACACCGGCAGCACCGGAAGCACTGGCAATACGGGCAACACCGGCAGCCAGGGCGAGGCGGGCCAGACCGGTCAGGACGGCCAGACCGGCCAGACCGGCCAGACCGGCCGCACCGGCAAGAGCGGCGATGGCACCACGGTGATCGTGATGCCGCCGGCTTCCGCACCCAATCGTTAAGGAGATCGCCATGAGCCTCGGTACCGTTCTGCTCGTCCTGTTGATCCTGATGCTGGTGGGCGCCGTGCCCACCTGGCCGCACAGCCAGAGCTGGGGCTATTTCCCCAGCGGCGTGGTGGGGGTGATCCTGCTGGTGGTCATCGTGTTGTTCGTGACGGGCCGCCTCTAGGCCGGGGGCTGCGCCATGGACAGCAAGAACGGCGGGCGCGGGCTGGCTATGTGCGTTACCGCACGGACCAGTTTGCCGGGCTGCGCTTCAAATCTGGCGCAGCTTCTGTCATGACGGTATTCACCAAGGGGAGTGCCCGGATGATCCATCCCGACCCAGCGGTCGAGCTGCAGCGCGGCAGCCCGGTGCCGGCGAGCCGACCCGGACCCGCGCCGACGGACGCGCCGCAAACGCTCCCTTCGGCCGCGCTCCAGGGTCTGGCGCCGGCCGACCTGAGCGTCATGTTGGGGGCGGTGGGCGAGCGGCTGCGCCAGCTGGCGCATGAGCCGCAGCGCGCGCCGCTGCTCGAATGCGCCGAAGCGCTGGCGCAGTTGCAGGAGGGCATGGCTCATGAGCTGCGCCGCCGGCGGCAGCTGGAGCTGACGCTGTTCGACACCCAGGTCTTTCTGGCGCAGGCGCGCGCCGATCTGGCCGGCAGCCGCGACGGTGCGCGCCGGGCCCGCCACCAGGCCTTGCACGACGGCCTCACCGAGCTGCCCAACCGGCGCTTCTTCGGCCAGCGCCTGGCCCAGGCGATCCAGGAGGCGCGGCCCGAGCAGCCGGCGGTGGCGGTGCTGTATCTGGATCTGGACGACTTCAAGCGGGTCAATGACGAGCATGGCCATGCCGTCGGCGACGAGGTGCTGAAGATCGCGGCGGCGCGGCTGCGGCGGGCGGTGCGGGCCAGCGATATGGTGAGCCGCATCGGCGGCGACGAGTTCGCCTGCCTGCGTGCCAGCGATGCCAATCCGCGGCCGCTGCTGCTGCTCGCCAACAAGCTCTACCAGGCGGTGTCCGCACCGATGACGGTGGGCGCGCTGAGCCTGCAGATCCAGCCCAGCATCGGCATTGCCGTGTTCCCCTTCGACGGCGCCTGCGCCGAATCCCTGCTCAAGAGCGCCGACCTGGCGATGTACGCGGCCAAGCGCGCGCGCCTGGGGCATGCGTTTCACGAGACCCAAACTGGCGGTTAGGGCGATGCAGCGGCCTCGGCCAGCTGCGGCAGGCTCAGCTCGATCAGCGTGCCTTGGCCGGGCGCGGAGCGGATGCGCAGCCGCCCCTGCTCGGCCTCCACGCGATAGCGCATGCCCAGCAGGCCGCGCGAGGTGCCGCCCGGGTGGGCGCTGTCGAAGCCGCGGCCGTCGTCGCGCACCGAGACCTGCGCCTGCGTGCCCTGGCTGGCCAGCGTGATCCAGACCTGGCGGGCGGCGGCGTATTTGCTGATGTTGTTGATGGCCTCCTGGACCAGCCGGTACACGGCCAGCTCGGCGCGCGGGCTCAGGCGCACCGGCGCGACGCTGCAATGCACCGTGACGTTCGAGCGCGCGGCAAATTCCCGCGCCAGGATCTCCAGCGTGGCGGGCAGGCCCAGATTGCCCAGCGCCGAGGGGCGCAGGTCTTCGACGATGCGGCGCGTCAGCGCAATCACCTCGTCGAGCGACTGCACCAGATGCGCCAGCCGTTCGCTCGCCTCGGGTGCCGAGCCGCCCAGGCGCGAGCGGATGCGCGCGGCGTCCAGCTTGGCCGAGGTGAGCAGGGCGCCCAGCTCGTCGTGCAGATCGCGCGCGAGGCGCTGGCGCTCGTCCTCGCGCGCCCATTGCAGATGCTGCGCCAGATCGATCAACTCGGCGGTGCGCTCGGCCACCATCAGATGCAGGCTGTCGTGCGCGGCCTGCTGCCGGGCCAGGCTCTGGTACAGCAACAGCAGCAGCAGGCCCAGGGCCGCCAGTTGCAGCCAGGCCCAGGGGGCCAGCAGCAGGCATAGCAGGGCCAGGCCCGCCAACAGGCACACAATCGGTTGTCGCTGCAGCAGCTTGATGAAGACCTTCATCCGGTTCGCGCCCGCCGCGCGTGAAAGGGGACATCGTGATACGCATTGCCATCGTCGATGATCATGCGCTGGTTCGCGCCGGCCTGCGCCAGTATTTTGCGGAGCAGGCCGACTTCCAGGTGGTGGGCGAGGCCGCCAGCGGCCGCGAGGCGATGGCGCTGCTGCGCGAGGGCGGGCTGGACGTGATGCTGCTGGACATCGGCATGCCCGAGCAGAGCGGGGTGGACACGCTGGTGGCCGTGAAGGCGCGTGCGCCGGAGCTGCCGGTGCTGATACTCAGCGGTTTCGCCGAATCGCAATACGCCACCACGCTGCTGCGCCAGGGGGCCAGCGGCTATCTGGGCAAGGACTGCGATCCCGACGAGATCGTCAAGGCGATACGCACGGTGTGCCGCGGCCGCAAATACATCTCGGCCGGGGTGGCCGAGCAGCTGGCCGAGGAATTGGGCGACAAGCATGCCGACCAGCCCGCGCATCTGCAGCTCTCAGAGCGCGAGCTGCAGGTCTTCCTGCGCCTGGCCCAGGGCGAGACGGTGGGTCATGTGGCCGAGGGCATGTCGCTGAGCGTGAAGACCATCAGCACCTACCGCACCCGGGTGATGGAGAAGATGCATCTGGCCAGCAACAGCGACCTGACCTACTACGCGCTCAAGCATGGCCTGATCCGCTGAGCTGCTGGCAATAGCGCACCAGGGCCTCGATGTCGTGCGACTTGTCGAACACCTGGGCGGCGCCCAGTGCCAGGCAGCTGCGGCGCACCTCGGGCGTGGCGTAGTTGCTCAGCACCACCAGCTTGTAGGGCGGCGGTGGGCTCTGCGTGGCGCGCAGCACGCCCAGGCCCGAGCCCTGCTTGAGGAAGATGTCCAGTATCACCAGATCGATGTCGCGGCCGTGATGGGCCAGCCAGTGCAGAGCGCTGGACTCATCGGCGGCGGCGGCCACCATCCGCAGCGGCACCAGCTCCTCCAGGGTCGCGCTCAGGCTCTCGCGTAGCAAGGGGCTGTCTTCGACGAGATAGGTGCGCAGGTTGGCCATCAAGCGCAAGTGTGCGCGCTGGGGCCAGGCCTTGCCAATGGATGCAGCGTAGGGCCGGCTGTAGGACGGCGACTACAGCACATGCCGGCCTTGGCCGCTGGGCGCGCCGCGCCGCGGCTCGCACACTGCGGAGCGTGGCGCACCGCCGCTGATCTCCCCTGGAGGGAACCATGAACAAGATGCTCCGATTGACCGCCTTGCTGGCCGGCCTGACGCTGGCCGCACAGGCGGGGGCCCAAGTCACCTTCTATGAACGCGAGGCCTTCCAGGGCCGCAGCTTCAACACCGACCAGCAGATCCGCAACCTGGAGCGCTTCGGTTTCAACGACCGTGCATCCTCGGTGGTGGTGCAGCGCGGCCGTTGGGAGGTCTGTGAAGACCGGCGCTTCGACGGACGCTGCGTGGTCTTGCGCCAGGGCCGCTATGCCTCGCTGCAGGCCATGGGGCTGAACGACCGCATCTCCTCGGTGCGCGCCGTGGAGCGCGACGCCCGCATCGACGAAGACCGCTACGCGCCGGCGCCGCTGGTGCAGCAGGACTATCGCCGCCGCGGCGGCGAGCGCCTCTATGACGCCACCGTCACCTCGGTGCGCGCGGTGGTCGGCACGCCCGAGCGGCGCTGCTGGACCGAGCGCGAGCAGATCCCGCAGGATCGTCGCGAGGCGAATGTGCCCGCGGCGCTGGCGGGTGCGGTGATCGGCGGCATCCTCGGCCACCAGATCGGCGGCGGCACCGGCAGGGACATCGCCACCGTGGGTGGTGCGGTGGCGGGTGGGGCGCTGGGCGCCAATATCGGCCGCGACCGCGATGGCCGCCCGGTGACCACGCAGAACGTGCAGCGCTGCGAGAACGTCGCTGGCGATCCGCGCCCCGAGTACTGGGACGTCAGCTATGAATTCCGCGGCCGCGACTACCGCGTGCAGATGACCTCGCCCCCGGGCTCGACCATCAGCGTCAACCGTCAGGGCGAACCGCGCGCCTGAGCCTCCGCTTTCAACCTAGGAACACCATGAACCACATCACCATGCTCAAGACCTCGCTGGCCCTGGCCACCACCCTGCTGCTGGCACCGATGGCCCAGGCCACGGCGCTCAGCAAGCTCGAATACGGCAGCGCCAAGGACAAGGTCAGCGCCGACTACAAGATCGACAAGGCCGCCTGCGCCAGCCAGGCCGGCAATGCCAAGGACGTCTGCATCGAACAGGCGCGGGCGAAGGAAAAGATCGCCAAGCACGAGCTGGCATACAACTACAGCGGCAAGCAGGAAGACTGGACCAAGCTGGAGGTGGCGCGCGCCGAGGCCGCCTACGCGGTGGCCAAGGAGCGTTGCGATGACCAGGCCGGCAATGCCCGCGATGTCTGCCGCAAGGAGGCCAAGGCGGTCGAGACCAAGGCCCTGGCCGACGCCAAGCTAAGCAAGCGCATCGTCGAGGCCAAGGTCGAGGCCTTGGACGAAAAGCGCGACGCCGACTACAAGGTCGCGGCCGAGAAATGCGAGGCCATGGCGGGTGACGCCAAGGCCGGCTGCATCAGCGCGGCCAAGGCCAAGTTCGGCAAGAGCTAAGTCGCCAGCGCGGCCAGGCGTTCCACGCCCACCGGTTCCTCGGCCTGCAAGGGCACGATGGCGTGGCGTGCCGCATGCTGCTGCGCCACCTTTTCAATCTGCGCGCGCTCCTTGAGGGCGCGCTGCTGCAGCAGGGTGGAGTGGCAGGCGGGCGCTGCCGCCACGCTCATATTGATCACCCAGGCCCAGGGCGTGATGCCGGCGCGCTGCAGATCGGCCTGCAGCTGGGCGGCCTCCTGCACCGGCGTGTCCTCGGCCAGGGTGACGATCATGACCTTGGTGCGCGCCGGGTCCTGCAGCTGCATCATCGGCGTGGTGAAGTGGATGCCTTGTCCGCGGCCCTGCATCTGGCGCGCGATCTCGCGGTGGTAGGCGCCGGTGGCGTCCAGCAGCAGCAGGGTGTGGCCGGTGGGCGCGGTGTCCATCACCACGAACTGGCGGCCGGCCTCGCGGATGATGCGCGAGAAGGCCTGGAACACCGCGATCTCCTCGGTGCAGGGCGAGCGCAGGTCCTCCTCCAGCAGGGCGCGCCCCGGCGCGTCCAGGTGCTTGCCCTTGCTGGCCAGCACCTGCTCGCGGTAGCGCAGGGTCTCGGCCTGCGGATCGATGCGGCTGACGCGCAGATGCTCGAGCTGGCCGCTGAGCGTTTCCGTCAGGTGGGCGGCCGGGTCCGAGGTGCTCAGGTGCACCGGAAGGCCGCGCTGCGCCAGCGCCACCGCCACGGCGGCGGCCAGCGTGGTCTTGCCCACGCCGCCCTTGCCCATCAGCATGATGAGGCCGTGGCCGCCGGCGGCCAGCTCGTCCACCAGTGCGGCCAGGCTGGCCGGTGGCAAGGGCGGCATTGACGCAAGGGCCGGCAGCGGCGCGTTGGCGTCGAAGAAGCTGCGCAGCGCCTCCAGGCCGACCAGATCGAAGGGCTTGAGCGGCAGCTGCTCGCAGGGCAGATCCTGCAAGGCCGCCGGCATGGCCGCCAGCGCTGCCTGCTCGCGCCGCACGATGGCGGCGGCGAGCGCGTCGCGCTCGGCCTCGGCCGCCGACATCACGCCGTTGATGACCAGGAACTGGCGCTGCATGCCGACGCGCTGCAGCTCCTCATGGGTGCGTGCCACCTCGCGCAGCGCCGAGGCCTGGGCGCGCGCCACCAGCACCAGGCGCGTGCGCGCCGGATCGGCCAGGGCCGCCACCGCGGCGGCGTATTGGGCACGCTGCTTCTCCAGCCCGGCCAGCGGCCCCAGGCAGGAGGCATCGCCCTGGCCGGCCTCCAGAAAGCTGCTCCAGGCACCCGGCAGCTGCAGCAGGCGGATGGTGTGGCCGGTGGGCGCGGTGTCGAACAGCACATGCTCGAAGCGCTCGCTGAGCGCCGGGTCGGTGAGCAGGCCGGTGAACTCGTCGAAGGCGGCGATCTCGGTGGTGCAGGCGCCGGACAGCTGTTCCTCGATGCCCTTCACCACCTCGGTGGGCAGCACGCCGCGCACCGGGCCGACGATGCGATCGCGGTAGCCCTGGGCGGCGGCCTGCGGGTCGATCTCGATGGCCCACAGGCGTGGCACCGCCGCGATCGGCGTGATGGCGTTGCCGATGGCGAGGCCGAACACCTGGCCCACATTGGAGGCCGGATCGGTGCTGACCAGCAGCACGCGCTTGCCGGCGTCGGCCAGCTGCAGCGCCGCCGCGCAGGCCAGCGAGGTCTTGCCCACGCCGCCCTTGCCGGTGAAGAAGGCAAAGCGCGGCAGGTTTTCAAGCATTTGCATGGTGGCGGGCCTCAGGCGCAGCAGCTACCGCCGCTGCAGCAGGTGTTTTCGGGTGCGGCCAGGGGCAAGCCCAGCCACTGCGCCAGCTGCTGCCGGCTCGGATAGCGGCCCGCCAGCATCAGCTGGCCATCCAGCAGGGTGAGGGGCAGGGCGTCCTGGCCGGCGCGTTCCAGCCAGGCCTTCACCTCGGCCTGCTGGGCGAAGGCGAGCGGCTCGCTGGCCAGGTTGAAGCGTTCGATGCGGGCGCCGGCGTTGCGCGCCCAGTCGATGTCGGCGCTGGCCTGCAGCAGCCGGGCGTCGACCTCGGCGCCGCAAACGCCGCTGCTGCAGCACAGGGCCGGGTCGTAGATCTGCAATTGGCGCATGGCGGGCTCCTTGGTCTTGCGGTTCATCGGCGTGCCATCAGTCTCACGCAGAAGCGGACCGGCAACATTGTCTTGCATCAATAATTCCATAAACATAGAATAGTCGAATTATGGACGAACAAATCATCATCCGCGCCCTCGCCGCGCTGGCGCAAAGCCACCGGCTCAAGGTGTTCCGCCTGCTGGTGGTGGCGGGGCAGGAGGGGCTCACGCCCGGCGCGCTGGCCGAGGCGCTGGAGCTGCCGGCCGCCACCCTGTCCTTCCACCTCAAGGAACTGGCCAATGCCGGCCTGGTGAGCCAGGAGCGGCTGGGCCGCAACCTGGTCTACCGCGCCGCCTTCGAGCAGATGAACGCGCTGCTGGCCTATCTGACCGAGAACTGCTGCCAGGGCGAGGCCTGCCTCAGCCCTGAAATCCGGACTGCCACCAAGTCCTGCGCCTGCTGAAACAACGACGCCCGCATCGACCATGAGCACCCACGTACTGATTCTCTGCACCCACAACTCCGCCCGCAGCGTGCTCGCCGAGGGCATGCTCAACCATCTGGCCGCCAGGCTGGGCCAGGATGTGCGCGCCCACAGCGCCGGCAGCGCGCCCAGCGGCCGCCTCAACCCCTTCGCGCTGGAGGCGCTGAGCCAGGCCGGCGTCGAGGTGACGGGTTACCGCAGCAAGAGCTGGGACGAATTCACCACGCCGGACGCGCCGCCGCTGTCCATCGTCATCACCGTGTGCGACAGCGCCGCGGCCGAGGCCTGCCCGGTGTTCTTCGGCGCGAATCGGGATGGCGGGCAGCCGGTCAAGGTGCACTGGGGCTACCCCGACCCGTCCAATGCCGAGGGCGGCGACGCCGGCAAGCAGCGCGCCTTCGAGCTGACGCGCCAGGCGATCGGCTACCGCATGCTGCAGCTGCTGGCGCTGCCGCTCGCCAGCCTGAGCCCGGCCGAGCTGAAGGTCGCGCTCGAGCAGATCGCGAAGAGCTGAGCATGGCGATGGCTGTTTCCCGAAAGCTCTTGGCCGAAACCCTGGGCACGGCCTTGCTGCTGGCGGTGGTGATCGGCTCGGGCATCATGGCCGAGCGCCTGGCCGGCGGCAATGTGGCGATCGCGCTGCTCGCCAACACGCTGGCCACGGTGGGCGGGCTCTATGTGCTGATCGAGCTGCTCGGCCCGCTCAGCGGCGCCCATTTCAACCCGGCCGTCTCGCTGGTGATGGCGCTGCGCGGCGCCTTGCCGCGCGGCCAGCTGCTGCCCTATGTGGCGGCGCAGCTGCTGGGTGCCATGCTGGGCGCCTGGCTGGCGCACGCGATGTTCGAGATGCCGGTCCTGCAGTTCTCCGCCAAGCTGCGCGGCGGCCAGGGCCAATGGATCGCGGAAGGCGTGGCGACCTTCGGCCTGTTGCTGGTGATCCTGCGCGCACCGGCCGAGCGGGTGGCGGCGATGGTGGCCTGCTATATCGGCGCGGCCTACTGGTTCACCGCCTCCACCTCCTTCGCCAACCCGGCCGCGGTGTTCGGCCGCCTCTTCAGCGACAGCTTTGCCGGCATCGCCCCGGCCAGCGCGCCGGGCTTTGTGCTGGCCGAGCTGGCTGGTGCCGGGCTGGCGCTGGGCGTGCATCGCCTGCTGGGGGTGCAGCGGGCCTGAGAGCGGCCGGCATGCGACGGGGCCTGGCCCCGTTTCTTTGAGCCAAGTAGTTGCTATTGACAACCTCTAAAGCGAAGCCTATCGTGCATTTCACTAGTTGCTATACACCACCAGTTGCGCCGCCCTATGAATGCCAAGAACGCCGCGCCCGGCAGCCTGCTGCGCGAAGTGGCGCGCCTGTACACGCGCGCCCAGCGCGTCGTCGCCGATTGCTGCCGCACCACCAGCACCCAGTGCCATCTGCTCACCGAGCTGGCGCGTTCCGGCCCGCTGCCGCTCTCGGAACTCGGCATCCGCCTGAGCCTGGAGAAGAGCTGGGTGTCGCGTGCGGTGGAGGGCATGGCCGCGCGTGGCTGGGTGAGCAAGGAGCCGAACCCGAGCGACGCAAGGAGCTGGCTCGTCACGCTCACCGCCGACGGCGAACGCACCACGCGTGAACTGAACAAGACCCTCGACACCCATGCCGAAGACCTGCTGGGCGCGCTTGACGAGCGCGAGCGGGCGGCGGTGGAGAGTTCCCTGCTATTGCTCTTGAAGGCCCTGCAGGCGGATACCGCAGCCAATTGCTGTCTGCCGCCCACGGCCAAGAAGGAATCGACATCATGTCCCTGACGAATCAATCGAATGCAGCGCTGCCGGTGGCGGTGCTGGGGGCCGGCCCGGTGGGGCTGGCTGCGGTGGCGCAGCTGATCGCGCGCGGCCTGCCCTTCGTGGCGCTGGAGGCCGCGCCGAGCGTGGGCGCGCATCTGCTGGACTACGGCCATGTGCGCCTGTTCTCGCCCTGGCGCTACAACATCGATGCCCAGATGGCCAGGCAGCTGGCCGCCAGCGGCTGGCAGGCGCCCGACGCCGAAGCCCTGCCGCTGGCGGGCGAGGTGGTGGAGCGCGTGCTCAAGCCCTTTGCCGCCCTGCCTGAGGTGGCGCGCGGCCTGCGCCTCAACACCCGCGTGACGGCCATCAGCCGTGAGGGTTTCGACAAGGTCAAGAGCGCCGGCCGCGAGCTCGCGCCCTTCGTGATCCGCGCCGAGCAGGGCGGCCGCCCGCTGGAGATCCGCGCCCGCGCGGTGATCGATGCCACCGGCACCTGGGGCCAGCCCAACCCGCTGGGCGCCGGCGGCCTGCCGGCGCTGGGCGAGGCCGCGGCGGCGGCGCAGATCCATTACGGCATTCCCGATGTGCTGGGCACGCAGCGTGCGCGTTATGCCGGCAAACGCACCCTGGTGGTGGGGGCCGGGCACTCGGCCGCCAATGCCTTGCTGGCGCTGGCCGAACTGGCGCAGCAGGTGCCGGGCACGCGCCTGGCCTGGGGCGTGCGCTCGCCCGCGCTGAAACGCGTGTTCGGCGGCGGTGCGGCCGACGCGCTGCCGGCGCGCGGCCAGCTGGGCACGGCGCTGCAGGCGCTGCAGGCCAGCGGCGCGCTGGAGTTCATCAGCGGGCTGCGCATCGCCGAGCTGCGCCGGGTCGAGGGCAAGCTCAGCGTGCTGGGCAGCCAGGCGCAGGGCGGGGCGCTGCAGCTGGACGGCTTCGACGAGATCATCTGCGCCACCGGGCAACGCCCCGACCTGCGCCTGGCCAGCGAGCTGCGCGTCAGGCTGGATCCCTGGCTGGAATCGACCGAGGCGCTGGGCCCGCTGATCGACCCGAACCTGCACAGCTGTGGCACGGTGCGCCCGCATGGGCACCGCGAGCTGGCCCATCCCGAGCCCGGCCTCTACACCCTGGGCGTGAAGAGCTATGGCCGCGCGCCCACCTTCCTGATGGCCACCGGCTTCGAGCAGGCACGCTCGGTGGTGGCGGCGCTGGCGGGGGATGTCGAGGCCGCCGACCGGGTGGAGCTGGACCTGCCGGAAACCGGCGTCTGCAGCGCGGGCGAGGCGCCGCCCTCGTCATTGGCAGCAGCCACGGCGCCGGCGCAATCCTGCTGCGCCGCGGCGCCCAAGGCCGCTGCGGCGCGCTGCTGTGGCTGAGCCGCCGGCCGCGGCCCGCAGCGCCACGGTGCTGAGCCTGGGCGCGGCCCAGACCCTGGCCTGGGCCTCGTCCTACTACCTGCCAGCGATGCTGGCCACGCCGATGTCGCGGGCGCTGGGCGTGACGCCGGCCACGGTGTTCGCGGCCTTCTCGCTGGCCCTGGTGGTATCGGCCCTGCTGGGGCCCTGGGCCGGCCGTGCCATCGACCGCCGCGGCGGCCGGCCGGTGCTGATGGCCACCAGCGTGCTGTTCGCGCTGGGCCTGGCGGCGCTGGGGCTGGCGCAGGGCGCGGCGAGCCTGTTCGCCGCCTGGCTACTGCTGGGCCTGGCGATGGGCGCGGGCCTGTACGAGGCCGCGTTCGCGGCGCTGGTGCGGCTGCACGGCCAGGGGGCTCGCAATGCCATCACCGGCATCACCCTGATCGCCGGCTTTGCCAGCACCCTGGGCTGGCCGCTCAGCACGCTGATGGAGCAGCTGTGGGGCTGGCGCGGCGCCTGCTTTGGCTGGGCGGCCTTGCATCTGCTGATCGGCCTGCCCCTGAATGCCTGGCTGCCCGCAGTGGCGTCGCCGGCGAGCGAGCAGGGCGTGCGGGCGGAGGGCGCAAGCGCTGCCGAGCCGGCAGGCGCCGGCCTGCGCACCGCGGCCCTGCTGGCCCTGGTGTTCGCCATCGCCGGTTTCATCAGCACCGCCATGGCGGCGCACCTGCCGCGGCTGCTGCAGGCCAGCGGCAGCACCCTGGCCGCGGCGGTGGCGGTGGGCGCGCTGATCGGCCCGGCCCAGGTGGGCGCGCGGCTGCTGGAATATGGCCTGCTGCGCCGCGTCCATCCGCTCTGGGTGGCGCGGCTGGCGGCCGCCCTGCATCCGCTCGGTGCGATCGCGCTGGCCGTCTTCGGTGCGCCGCTGGCCGCGCTGTTCGGCCTGCTGCATGGCGGCGGCAACGGCATCCTCACCATCGTCAAGGGCACCTTGCCGCTGGCGCTGTTCGGGCCGCAGGGCTATGGCCGGCGGCAGGGCCTGATGATGGCGCCGGCGCGCGTGGCACAGGCGCTCGCGCCCTGGCTGTTCGGCCTGTGCCTGGACGCCTGGGGCGCGGCCGCGCTGTGGCTGTCGGCCGGGCTGGGCCTGCTGGCCACCGCGGCCCTGCTGCTGCTCAGGGCTGGTGGCTCCAGGTTCCCGCCACCCTGATCTCGGTGCGCACGGAATTGGCGAGGTAGCAGCTCTCATGCGCCTCGTGGTGCAGGCGCGCCAGCTCGGCATCGCTGGGGGCCTTGCTGCCGCTGAAGGCGACGGCGGGCTTGAGCATCACATCGGTCATGACTTCCTTGCCGGCGGTGTTGTGCGCCATCAGGCCCTCGGCGGCATCGCGGTAGCTGTCCACCACATAGCCGTCGCGCGCCGCCAGGCTCAGGAACCACAGCATGTGGCAGCTGGAGAGCGCGGCCACATAGGCTTCCTCGGGGTCGACGGCGCTGGCGTCGGAGAAGGGCAGGCGCACCACCTGGGGCGAGCTGGAGGCGGGCACGATGGCACCGCCATCGAAGCTCCAGCGGTGCGCGCGCGAGTAGCGGTTGTCGTTGAAGCGCGCCTCCGCGGCGCGCTGCCATTCGACCAGGGCGGTGTAGTGCGACATTACGCTGCCTTCTGCTCAGCAGCCCCGAGCATGCGGTCCAGCGCCTGCGCCAGCGTCGCCACGCTGCGCTCGGGCGCGTGCAGCTTGTCGAGGCCGAACAGGCCGATGCGGAAGCTCTTGAAGTCCGCCCCCTCGTCGCATTGCAGCGGCACGCCGGCGGCGCTCTGGATGCCCTCGGCGAGGAAGGACTTGCCGTTGTGCAGGCCGTCCAGGGTGGTGTAGCTCACCACCACGCCCGGCGCCTGGTAGCCCGCCGCGGCCACGCTGGCAAAGCCGCGCGACTCCAGCAGCGCGCGCACCTGGCGGCCCAGCGCCAGCTGCTCCTGGCGCAGGCGCTCGAAGCCGTAGGCACGCGTCTCCAGCATCACGTCGCGCGTGGCCGTCAGCGCGTCGGTGGGCATGGTGGCGTGGTAGGCATGGCCGCCGCCCTCATAGGCCTCCATGATCTGCAGCCATTTCTTCAGGTCCATCGCGAAGCTCGAGCTGGTGGTGGTGGCGATGGCGGCATGGGCGCGCTCGCTCAGCATCACGAAGGCGCAGCAGGGCGAGCCGCTCCAGCCCTTTTGCGGCGCGCTGATCAGCACGTCGACGCCTGTGGCCTGCATGTCGACCCAGAGCGCACCCGAGGCGATGCAGTCCAGCACGAACAGCGCGCCGACCGCGTGGGCCGCGTCGGCCACCGCGCGCAGGTAGTCGTCGGGCAAGAGCATGCCGGCGGCGGTCTCCACATGCGGGGCGAACACCAGCGCGGGGCGCTGGGACTGGATGGTGGCCACCACCTCCTCGATGGGGGCCGGCGCGAACGGCGCCTGCGCGCCCGGCGCGGCGCGGCGCGCCTTCAGCACCAGCTGCTCGGCCGGGATCTGGCCGGCCTCGAAGATCTGCGTCCAGCGGTAGCTGAACCAGCCATTGCGCAGCACCAGGGTCTTCTTGCCATGGGCGAACTGGCGCGCCACCGCTTCCATGCCGAAGCTGCCGCTGCCCGGCACCACGATGGCCGAACGCGCCCGGTAGACCTCCTTCAGCACGGCCGAGATGTCGCGCATCACGCCCTGGAATTTCTGCGACATATGGTTCAGCGCGCGGTCGGTGAACACGACGGAATATTCCAGCAGGCCGTCGGGATCGACCTGGGGCAGCAGTCCGGGCATGGCAACTCCTTCTTGATGGGCAATCGGCTTGCCGGTCAGCTTAGCATCGCCTCAAGAACCTCAGTGCCCGCCGCCCAGGTAGGCGGCCTTCACCGCCGGGTCGTCGCGCAGCTGGTGCGCCGGCCCGTGCAGCGAGATGCGGCCGTTCTCCAGCACATAGCCGTAGTCGGCCACGCCCAGCGCGGCGGCGGCGAACTGCTCCACCAGCAGCATGGTCACGCCCTCGCTCTTGAGCCTGGAGATGATGCGGAACACCTCCTCCACCAGGATGGGCGCCAGGCCCATCGAGGGCTCGTCCAGCAGCACCACCTCGGGGTTGAGCATGGTGGCGCGCGCCATCGCCAGCATCTGCTGCTCGCCGCCCGAGAGCGTGCCGGCCAGCTGCATGCGGCGTTCCTTGAGGCGCGGGAACAACTCCATGGCGCGCTGCAGATCGGCCTCCACATCGCCGCGCGGGCGCGCGCCGGTGTAGCGCGGGAAGGCGCCCAGGCGCAGGTTGTCGGTCACCGTCATGGTGGCGAACACGCGCCGGCCCTCGGGCGAATGGGCCAGGCCCTGGCGCGCGATGGTGTAGGACTCCTGGCCGTCGATGCGCTTGCCGTTCAGGCTGATCTCGCCCGCGGTGGGCGCGATCATGCCGGAGATGGCGCGCATGGTGGTGGTCTTGCCGGCGCCGTTGGAGCCGATCAGGGTCACGACCTTGCCCTTGGGCACGTCCATGGAAATGCCGTGCAGCACTTGCACCTTGCCGTAGCCGGCGCTGAGGTTCTTGATGGTCAACATGGCTGTGTGTCCCTCAGGCCGCCTGGCCGCCCAGGTAGGCTTCGATCACTTTTTCATCCGCCTGCACCGCGGCCGGCAGGCCCTCGGCAATCTTCTGGCCGAAGTCCAGCACCGAGACGGTGTCGCACAAGCTCATCACCACGTCCATATGGTGCTCGATCAGGATCACGGTGACGCCGTGCTCGCGGATCTTCTGGATGATGGCCAGCAGCTCCTTGATGTCGGGTGCGGTGAGGCCGGCGGCGGGCTCGTCGAGCAGCAGCAGCTGCGGGTCCAGCGCCAGCGCGCGGGCGATCTCGAGCAGGCGCTGCTTGCCATAGGGCAGGTTGCGCGCCTCCTCGCCGGCCAGCTGCTCCAGGCCGACGAAGCGCAAGAGGCCGAAGGCGCGCGCGCTGGCCTCGCGGCTCTCGCGCAGATAGCGCGGCAGGTGCAGGGCCACGTCGAGCAGATTGCTGCGGAAGCTATGGTGCAGGCCCACCAGCACGTTCTGCAGCGCCGTCATCTCGCCGAACAGCTGCACGTTCTGGAAGGTGCGGGCAATGCCGGAGAGCGCGATGTCCGAGGAGGTGCGGCCGGCCAGCGCGGCGCCGGCAAAGCTCACCGCGCCCGCGGTCGGCACATAGATGCCGGTGAGCACATTCATCATGGTGCTCTTGCCCGAACCATTGGGTCCGATCAGGCCGTGGATGCTGCCGCGCTTGATCGAGAGATCCACCTCGTTGAGCGCCTTCAGGCCGCCGAACTGCATCAGCACCTTGCTGGCCTCCAGCAGGGTGGCGCCCTGGCTGGTCGCGCCGCCGGCCTTGCTGAGCGCATCGGCGCCGGCGGGCAGCTGGGCCGCGGTGTCGGCGTCGCTGGCCGCATGGCCGCGCAGATTGAGGGCGTTGCGCACGAAGCCGACGATGCCGTCCTGCAGGTAGTAGACGACGAACAGCGTGATCAGGCCGAACACCGAGAGGCGCCAGTCCGTCATGGTCTGCAGCTTGAACGAGAGGCCCGCCAGCGCCACGCTGCCCACCACCGGGATCAGGGCGGCCTGCAGGCTGGACTTGCCGCGCTTGAGCGCCACCGCCGACGCCACGGCCACGATCAGCGCCAGCAGCACCGAGACGATGCGGAACATCTCCAGATCGTCCAGCAGCTTGGGCAGCATCACGATGATGGCCGCGCCCAGCAGCGCGCCGGTGCGGGTCTTGCGGCCGCCCATGATGATGGCCAGCAGGAACAGCACGGTCTGCTCGAAGTTGTAGGTGTTGGGCGAGATGTACTGCTCGGAGTAGGCGTAGAGCGCGCCGGCCAGCCCGGCCAGGCCGGCGCTGATGACGAAGGCATAGACCTTGTAGCGGTAGACCGAGACGCCCATGCAGTCCGACGCCACCGGGCTGCCGCGCAGCGCCTCGAAGGCGCGCCCCAGGTGCGAGCGCAGCACGCGGTGCACGAACACCAGCGAGGCCAGCAGCATGGCCGCCACCACCCAGTAGAACTCGGTCTCGTCGAGCTGGTGGCCGAACAGGCTGGGCTTGGTGAGCGTGATGCCCATCGGCCCCTCGGTGAGGAAGCTCATCTCGTTGATGAGGATCTGGATGATGGTGCCGAAGGCCAGCGTCACCATCGCCAGATAGGGGCCGGTGACGCGTAGCGCCGGCAGCGCCAGCAGCGCGCCGAAGGCGGCGGTGAGCGCGATCGCGGCCGGCAGGGTGAGCCAGATCGAGGCGCCCAGCTTGAGCACCAGCACGCCGGCGGTATAGGCGCCGATGCCGAACAGGCCGGCATGGCCCAGCGAGACCTGGCCGGTGTAGCCCACCACGATGTCCAGGCCGAACAGCACGATCGCATAGATCATGATGGTCTCGACCAGGTGGATGTAGTAGGGGTTGCCGGAGGCGAGCGGAAAGGCCGCCAGGGCGGCGATGGCCAGACCCGCGGCGATGAGGAATTTCGGTTTCATCTGCTCAGACCTTCTTGATCGCAGTCTTGCCGAACAGGCCGGCCGGCTTCAGGGCCAGCACGATCAGCAGCAGCACCAGGCCCGGCACGTCCTTGTAGCCGGTGGAGATGTAGAAGCCGGTGGTGGTCTCGGCCACGCCCAGGATCACGCCACCCACGACGATGCCCATGCCGCTGGTGAGGCCGCCGATGATGGCCACCGCAAAGGCCTTCAGGCCCAGCACCGAGCCCATGGTGGCGCCGGTGAGCGTGAGCGGCGCGATCAGCACGCCGGCAAAGGCGGCGGTGAGCGAGGAGAGGGCGTAGGAGAAGGTGATCACCAGGCCGGTGTTGATGCCCATCAGCTTGGCGGCGTCGCGGTCGTTGAAGGTGGCGACCACCGCCTTGCCGTAGATCGAGCGGCGGTTGAAGAACTCCACCGACAGCATCATCAGCAGCGCGCCCACCACGACCAGCACCTCCATCGGCAGGATGTTGGCGCCGAGGAAATGCATCGGCGCCTCGGGCAGGGGCGAGGGGAACTTGAGGTCGTCGCGGCCCCAGACGTTCTCGGCCACGTTCTTGAAGATGATGCCCAGCGCGATGGTGGACATGATCCAGCCGAACTCCGATTTCATCTTGATGGCGGGGCGCACGCCGATGCGTTCCACCACCGCGCCCTGGATGGCGCCGAACAGGCACACCAGCGGAATCATCAGCCAGTAGTTGATGCCGAAGCCGACCGCCGACAGGCCCACCAGGGCGCCCAGCATGAGGGCCTCGCCCTGGCCGAAGTTCAGGGTGTCGGAGGTGGCGAAGGTGAGCTGGTAGCCGAAGGCGATGACGGCGTAAATCATGCCCAGGGCGATGCCGCTGAACACGAGTTGGGTGAGGATTTGCATGGCGTGTCCCGCAAAACGGCCCGGACCCTGGGGCCCGGGCGTGGAGGCTTACTTCTTGACCGTCAGCGCACCCTTGGCGTTGACATCCTTGACGCGCACTTCCGAGGCCTTCTTGAAATCGGCCTCGTAGGCATAGACCACGCGCTGGCCCTTGACCTCGCCGAACACCGGGATGTTGGCGGTGATGGCCTCATGGTCGCCCTTGGAGAAGGGCTTGTTGTAGGTCGTCACCACGCCTTCCACCGGCGTCTTCAGGTCCTCCAGCGCGGCCTTGATCTTCGGGCCCTCGGTGCCGCCGGCCTGCTTGATGGCCGCGGCCAGCAGGTAGACCGAGTCGTAGCCCTGCGCCGCCGAGACGGGCGAGTCGATGCGCGCGTTTTTCGGGTTGAAGGTCTTCAGGTAGCTGATGATGAAGCTCTGGCGCTTGGGCGTGGTGGGTTCCTGGATGAAGGTCTGCGGCATGCGCGCGCCCTCGCCGCCGGGGCCGGCGTTGTCGATGTAGTTGGCCATCGAGAGCGTCCAGCTGCCCACCATCGGCACCTTCCAGCCCAGCTTGGTCATGCCGTTGGCGATCTGCGCCAGCTCGGGGCCGATCGCATAGGTCAGGATCGCCTCGGCGCCGGCCTCCTTGGCCTTGAGCAGCTGGGCCGTCATGTCGACGTCCTTGATGTTGAACTTCTCCACCGCCACCGGCTTCACGCCCTTGAGCTCCAGCGCCTTCTCGAGGTCGGCGCGGCCCAACTGGCCGTAGTTGGTGGAGTCCGCCAGGATCGCCACCTTCTTGAAGCCGCGGCGGGTGATGGCCTCGTCCACGATCATCGGCGCCTGGATGCTGTCGTGCGCGGCGTTGCGGAAGATGTAGTTCTCGGGCTGGTCATCGAACTGGTGCGTCACCAGCGAGCCGGTGGCGACGTTGTTCATCACCGGGATCTTGGCCTGCTGGTAGAAGCGCTGCGAGGCCAGCGCCACGCCGGTGTTGATGAAGCCCACCGTGGCGGCGACCTTCTCCTTGTTGATCAGCTCCTGGGCGATCTGCACGCCGCGCTCGTTCTTGGCCTCGTCGTCGCGCTCCACCAGCAGCAGCTGGCGGCCCAGCACGCCGCCGGCCTTGTTGATCTCCTCGGCGGCCAGGCGCACGCCGTCGCGCATGCTCACGCCCATCGACGAGGAGCCGCCGGTGAAGGGCCCGGACACGCCGATCTTGATCGGTTCGGCGGCGTGGGCCAGGTGCATGGAGAGGGCCAGCGTCAGCGCGGCCAGTGCGGGGGTGTGGTGTTTCATGGTCGCCTCGTCGGGAAGAGTGGGAGGGTGCGAAGAAAACGGCGCTCGGCGTGCGCGCGCGCGCCGGCCTGGGACCGGCGCCGCCGCGTCGCCGCGCTGCTCCGAACAATGCCAGAGCGCATCGGCGCCGGCGTGCGTGGCACCACGTACAGGTAAGTACCGGGAAGCTGTCACCCAGGTGACGCGAGCGGGCTCAGCGGCCGGTCTGGGCCCGGGCCGGCGGCGGCAATTCCAGCCAGATGGCGCGCTCGCGCCATTGCCGGCGCCAGGCCGGGAAGGCCGCGGCCGGCATCGGCCTTGCGATGCCATAGCCCTGGGCCAGGCGGCAGCCCAGCTGGCGCAGCCGGGCGCCATGCTCCAGGGTCTCGACGCCCTCGGCGATGACCTTGCGCTGGAACACCGCGGCGAGCCGGATCACGCCCTCCACGATGCCGAGGTCGTCGGGGTCGCTGAGCATGTCGCGCACAAAGCTCTGGTCGATCTTGAGCGTGTCGACCGGCAGCTTGCGCAGATAGGTGAGCGAGGAATAGCCGGTGCCGAAATCGTCCAGCGCGAAGTGCACGCCCAGTTCGCGGCAGCGCTGCAGGATGGCGACGGCCTGCTCCATGTCGCCGATCTCGGCGGTTTCCAGCACCTCCAGCTCCAGCTGCGAGGGCGGCAGCTGCGGATGCGCGGCCAGCGCGCTGCGCAGGTCATCGAAGAAGCTGGGCTGCAGCAGGTGGTTGGCGCTGATGTTGGCGCTGACCTTGACGGCCTCGCCGGCCTGCTGCCAGGCCGCCGCCTGGGCCACCGCGGTGCGCAGCACCCAGGCCCCGAAGGCGCCCTCCAGATCGCTGCCATGGATGTGCGGCAGGAACTCGGCCGGCGCGACCATGGGCGCGCCCGGCGGCAGCCAGCGTATCAGGGCCTCGACGCCGATCACCTCGCCGGTCTGCAGGTCGACCTTGGGCTGGTAGTAGAGCGCGAACTCCTCATGTTGCAGCGCGTGGCGCAGCCGCTCCAGCGTCTGCCGGTGCGTCTGCGCCTTGCGATCGCTGTCGGGGTCGAAGAGCTGGTAGCGGTTCTTGCCCGCCTCCTTGGCGCGCACCATGGTCTGGTCGGCGTGGCGCAGCAGGGTGTCGGCGTCGACATTGTCTTCCGGGTAGAGGCTCACGCCGATGCTGGCGCTGGTGTGGATCCGGTGCGGCCCGATCTGCACCGGCCTTGCCACGGCCAGCAGCACGCGGTCCAGGATCAGCGTGCATTCCTCGGGTGAGCCGATGTCGGAGAGCAGCAGCACGAACTCGTCGCCGCCCAGGCGCGCCAGCGTATCGTCGGCGCGCATCACGGCGCGCAGCTGGGCCGCCACGCTGATCAGGAGCTGGTCGCCCACGGCATGGCCGAACTGGTCGTTGACGGCCTTGAAGCCGTCCAGGTCGAGGAAGCAGACGGCGCTGGACTTGCCGCTGCGCGCGCAATGCTGGATGGCCTGGCGCAGCCGGTCGGCGAGCAGGCGGCGGTTGGGCGTGCCGGTGAGCACGTCGTAATGGGCCACGCGGTCCAGCTCGGCCTCATGGGCCTTGAGCTGGCTGATGTCGGAGAAGGCGCCGATGTAGTGCCGCACCTGGCCGTCGGCGTCGCGCACCACCGAGATCGACAGCAGCTCGGCATAGACCTCGCCGTTCTTGCGCCGGTTCCAGATTTCGCCGCGCCAGAAGTCGTGGCGCTGCACCTCGTCCCAGAGCTCCTCGTAGAACTTCGGGCCATGCCGGCCGGAGGCCAGCAGCTTGGGTGAATGGCCCACCGCTTCGAGCGCGCTGTAGCCGGTGATGCGGCTGAAGGCCGGATTGACCTTGGTGATGAGCCGGGCCGGGCTGACGATCATGATGCCCTCGTGGCTGCCCTCGAACACCACCAGGGCCTGCTGCTGCTCCAGCTCGTGGCGCTTGCGCTCGTTGATGTCGGTATGGGTGCCCGAGAACATCAGCGGCCGACCCTGCGCATCGTGCTCGACGATGCGCCCGCGCGAGAGCACCCAGCGCCAGTCGCCCGACTTGGCCTTGCAGCGTATCTCCACCTCGTGCAAGGGCGAGGCGCCGCTGAGGTGGCGCTCGATCGAGACCAGCGCCCGCGGCAGGTCCTCGGGGTGCACCAGCTCGGGCCAATGCTCCTTGGTCACGCTCATCTCGCCGGGCTGGTAGCCCAGCATGGTCTCCCAGCGCGCGCTCACCTGGAACTGCCGGGTCTGCAGATTCCAGTCCCAATAGCCCTGGTCGGAGCCGTCGAGCACGCGCGCCAGGCGCCGCTCGCGGTCGCGCAGCGCCTCGGCGGCCTGCTGCTGCTCGGTCTCGCGGCGGCGCTGCTCGGTGATGTCGCGCGAGATGCCGAACAGGCCGATCACCCCGCCCTCCTGGTCGCGCACCGGGCCCTTGGTGACGGCGAACAGCAGCGCGCGGCCGTCCTGCGTGCGCACCTGTTCCTCCAGCGTGCGCCGCGCGCCCGCCCGCATGATCTCGGCATCCGCCTGCCGCACCCGGGCGGCGCCCTCGGGGTCGAACAGCGTCAGGTCGTCGGCGCCCAGCAGTTCGTCGACGCGCTTGCCGACGAAGCCGGCCGCGGCGGCATTGGCCAGCAGATAGCGGCCCTGCCGGTCCTTCACGTACACGGCGTCGGAGCTGCCGCTGAGCACCGCATCGAGCAGCCTGGCGTTCAGCGCGAGCTTGGCCAGCGAGCGTTGCAGCAGCGCACTCAGCAGGCTTACCAGGGCGCCGTTGAGCAGCAGAAAGGCCCATTGCAGGCGATCCTGCGGGCTGGCGCGGTCGCTATGCAGGGGCTCTGGCGCCAGCAGGTCGGCGCCCAGCGCCGCCACGCAGGTGGCCAGCAGGCCGGGCCCCAGGCCGCCCATCAGCGCGCTCAGTATCACCGGCAGCATGTAGAGGATCAGGCGCGGGCGCTGCACCTCGAACTGCAGGCTTTGCTGCAGCCACAGCATCGCCAGCGTGATGACAGCGGCAAACAGATAGCGCAGCGTGCGCCGCATGGGCGCGCCGGTGGCGCCCAGGGCCAGCGTGTCCAGCAGGGTCCAGCCGGGTGGGGTGTGCGAGCCCGGCACCGCGCGCAGGCTCAGGTAGACGTAGACGGTGCTCGCCGCCACGAAGAACAGGCCCTTCACGCTGGAGAGCCAGACCATGCGTTCGGCCGACACCAGCGCCAGCAGCAGCTGGTCGGACAAGAGGATCCAGGCCAGTGCCAGCACGGCGTAGCTGGCCGTCACCAGGACGATGTAACGGCCTCGCCTCATCGCGATGGCAGCGGACAGATCCACATGCGGTTTCTCCCTGAATCGGCGCGCGTGCTTGATGCACATCAGTTGCGCTTGCCCCCAATGCTAGGGCCATACAGACACTGCAGTGTGGTGGTTCTTGCTTACGTGCATCTTCTGTGCCCACTGCTATCACCCCCTTAAACTGCGCAGCGGCACGCCGCCATTCCCAGCCCGATAGCCTCCTTCACTGCCACTTGTCCAGCCTCGCACACCCCCGACCAGCGGCCTGGTTCTCCGGCGATCGCCGGCCCACCCGGCTGCAGCAATGCCTGACCCTGGCGCTGCTGCTGCATGTGTGGCTGGTGCTGCTGGTGGGCAACACGCCCGGTGGCAGCGCCCGCCCCGGCGAGGGCGTGTGGGGGCGGCTCAACGTCACCCTGGACCTGGGCGGCACGCCAGGTGCCAGCGGCAGCGGCCCGGCCGCGCCGCCGCTGCCCAATCTTGGTGCCGTGGGCGAAGCCAGGCGCGAGCGCTTCGGCGGCACGGTGCGCAGCGAGGCCGAGGCCGCCGCCGCGCCCGAGCAGCCGGGCGCCGCGCGCCTGGGCATGTGGCAGGCGCAGCCGGGCGCCGACCTGCTGCGCGGCCGGCCCGAGCGCATGACGACGCTGCCACAGGCCCGCCTGGCCGAGCTGCCGCCCGTGGCCACCACGGCACCCGAGGCACCCGAGGCACCGCCGCCCAAGCTCAAGACCACCGCTGCGGCCGAGCCGCAGCTGGATCGGCCCAGCGCCGAAACCGCAGCCGCCGGCCCCGCGCTCAACACCGCCCTGCCCGAGGCCTTGCCGCGCTTTGCCGCGCCGGCCCTGCCCGAGGCGCCGGCGCCGGTGCTGAAGAGCACGACCGCGCCCGCGCCGGCCCTGGCCCGCCCCGCGCGCAGCCCGCTGGCGGCGGCTGCCTTGCCCGGCCAGGCCGCCGAGGCCCTGCCCAGATTCGAGCCGCCCAAGCTGCCCGAGGCGCCGCCGCTGGTGACCAAGGCCACGCCCGAGCCGGCGCCGCAGCTCAGCCGGCCGCTGCCGGCCAGTACCGAGCTGGCGCCGGCCAGCCGTGCACCGGCGGCCGAGAACCTGCCCAGGTTCGACGCCCCCCAGGTGGCGACGCCCGCGCCGTCGACGCGCACCACGCCCGATGCGGCGCCGCAGCTGGAGCGCCCGGCACGCCGCGCCGCCGAGCAGCTGCCCGCGACCCAGGCGCTGCGGCCCGAGGCCACTGCCGCCTCGGAGCTGCCGCGGTTTGATGCGCCGAGCCTGTCGCCGACCGCAGCGTTGCCGGGGGTGGGCGCACCGGACGCCGGCGCGCGCCTGGGCCAGGACGTGGCGACGGCGCCGTCCACGCCCGCCAGCGCGCCCAAGCTCGACCTCGAGTGGCGGCGCCCACGCGGCGGCGAGATCTCCAGGCAGGGCACGCGCGGCGTGCTGGAGCTGCTGGCGCATCCGCCCGAGCGCAAGTCCAAGCTCAGCGAGAGCCTGGAGAACGCCGCCAAGAAGGATTGCCGCGAGGCCTACAGCGGTGCCGGTGTGCTGGCGGCGGTGCCGCTGCTGCTGGATGCGGCGCGCGACAAGGGCTGCCGCTGGTAGTCAGCGGCCCGGCTGCTCGACTAGGGTCGGGTCTTGCGCCGGCCGCGCCAGGGCTGCGGCATCACGGGCCAGCTGCCGCATCAGCCCGCCCAGCTCGTCCAGATCGAGCGGCGCTGCGGGCGTCCAGGCGGGCAGCCGCAACTCTGGCATGCTGGCGTCCGCCGAGGGCGGTACGCGGGGCAGGGTGATGCTCGCGATGAGTTCTGCTTCGTTGGCCGCGGCTGGCAAGCTGGCGCTGAAGTCCAGCCTGAGTTCCACCGCCAGGGCATCGGCAGCGCGCTGAGCCTGGGCGCGCTTCGCGGCTTCATGCTGTTGCTGCCGCCTCAAGGCCGCCGTCTGTTCGGCTGCAGCCTGCTCGGCCGCTGCACGCTCGGCCGCTGCACGCTCGGCCGCTGCACGCTCGGCCGCTGCACGCTCGGCCGCTGCACGCTCGGCCGCTGCACGCTCGGCC
>Ga0208514_100133_pt1 | contig 65839 bp, 56 predicted proteins | sample LakWasMet70_HOW9_2_FD_183900 | JGI IMG/M metagenome (GOLD analysis project Ga0208514, IMG submission 183900) | Freshwater sediment methanotrophic microbial communities from Lake Washington under simulated oxygen tension - Sediment Metagenome... | ecosystem: Environmental > Aquatic > Freshwater >...
TTTGTTTGCCTGGACTTGGGCCAGATGGTTGCTGGACTTGTCTTGCGCGAGGGACGATAGTGGCAAGCATGCGAAGGCGGCGCAGACGGCGAGTTGCCTGATAGTGATGGTGCGCATGTCCCCCCCAATCGCTCAAAAAAATAGGTCCCATTGTCCGACCTAACATCCCGATTGGCCGTCGGGCCCGTCAAGGATACGGCCAAGATTGATATAGATCAATATTAAATAGTGGGGCACCCCATGCACCAGGGTCTGAGCCGACTTTGTTCACCGGTGGACGGTTGGGTTTGCAAACCGGCGGCAGGGTGCCTGTAATGCAGGGTATGCCTACCTTGATCCATTCATCTCCCGCGACCAAAGTCAACCCCTTGCGCGTCTGGACCCAGAACCTGCAGCACTGGTGGCGCGCCCGTCAGGACAGCAGCGGACAACCCCAAGTGGGCAAGATTCTGGAGAAAAAGTCTCTGTCTTCGGTGTTTCAACCCATGGTGGAGCTGGGCAGCGGCGCGGTTTTCGGCCATGAGGCGCTGGTGCGGGTCCCGCGCAGCATGGGAGAGCTGTCGTTTGACAACCTGTTGGGCGCGGCCGAAACGCAGCGCTGCCAGAAGCAGCTGGAACTGGCCTGCGTGGAGTACGCCATCGAGCGCTGGATGCAGGAGCGGCCCAAGGGCCAACTCTACGTCAACATCAGCGCGAAGACGCTGGTGCAATTGCATGAATTGGGCACGACGGACTCGCTGCTGCAACTGCTGCGCAAACACAAGTTGCAACCCAAGAACATGGGGCTGGACATCGCGGGCTACACCCGCATCGACAACGTGGATGCACTGGTCGCTGCGCTGGTGCCGCTGCGCGCCGCGGGCATGTCGATGGCGCTGGACGATTTCAAGGCATCGGATTCCAGCATGCTGGTGTGGAAAAAGGTCCTGCCCAGCATTGTCAAAATGGCGCCGCGTTGGACCCAAGGCATTGATGGCAACATGGAAAGCTGCAGCGTGGTCAGCAGCATGGTGCGGATGACCAAGAAACACGACTGCCTGCTGCTGGCCAAATCGGTCGAATCCGAAGCCGAATTGCGGGTGATGCGCCAACTGGGTGTGGATCTGGCCCAGGGCTACTTTCTGGGCAGCCCCGCCGCCGACACCATTACGACCGTAAACCTGCGCGCGCGCGCCGTTCTAGGCGCTGAAGCGCACTAGTTTCGGGCAACAGTTGGTCCAGGGTGTGCAGCAGTTCCAGCAGCTCCGCAATGCTGGGGCTCAGCGAACTGACCACATCTTCGCGCTGGCGCCGCGCAAAGCGGTGCCAGGTGGAAATGTTCAGAATCTCCAGCTTGCCGTAGGACAGCTTCAGCCATTCGGCCTGCGCCAACTGCTGCACGTATTCGGAGAACAGCGTGCGCGACACGCCACACAGCGATGCCAGCGTGTTCTGGGCAATCGGAATCTCGACACCATCGCCAAAAGCAATCGTCGGGGGACGGTCCGATCGGTAGGCCAGCGCTTCGGCAAACTGGGCCAGGCCCATGACCACGCGCAGGCAGGGGTTGCCCAGCTTCATCAGCGTCAGGGTTTCTGAAGTCTTTTGCACTCGCCAGGCCATGAGTTTGGCCACGTGGCGGGCGAAGGCCGGTTCCTGCAAAAACAATTCGTCGAAGGTGCTGGCGGGCAGGCTCAGAACCTCGGTAGCGGTCAGGCACACGTAGTCGGCAAAACTGGGCTTGCGGTTGATGATGGACTGTTCACCAAACCAGGCGCCCTTGCCGTAAATGGAGATGGGCGTGGAGTCCGAGTTGGGGGTCGGAATGGCGGCCGAGACCAGGCCGTCCATGATGTAGCACCAGTGCTGGATCTCGCCACCCTTGGTCCACAGCTTCTTGCCCACTTCCAGCGACTGCACCTTGACGCCGGGCGCGGTTCGCATGGCCAGTCCATCCGACAACCCCAGGCGGCGTAGGCGGTTGTAGACATAGCGATCGGGAGCGGTTGAATCCGGAGGCAAGTGGACTCCTGCAAAAGGTGAATGTGCATTGTCTGTCATGTGCAATACCCCTTCTATGGGGTAAATGCTAGGCGACGGGGGGCGCAAGCAACTCGCGCACCAGCTCCAGCAGCGTGGCCCGCTCGCGCTCCGGTGCGAACAGCGGTGCTCGCAGTGCGCACTGGGCCTGCAGCTGGTGGTACAGGGGATCGGTGGTGCGCTGTTCCGCGCGGCAACGCAGCAGCAGATTCGCCAGGCCCTGCGCATCGCCGTGCTCGAAATAGCCCGCGTAGTCGGCCCCCAGCATGCCCACAGCACGGGTGTGCCGCTGCACACCGCCTCCATGATCACATGGGCACCGCCCTCCAGCCGGCTGGCGTGCACCAGCACGTGGGCGCGCTGGATGGCGCGGCGCGTGGCTGCGTGGGCCATGCCCCCCAGCCAGCGGTAGTGCGGGCAGGCGGCGGCACAGGCCTGGGCCTGGGCGCCCAGGTCGGCGTCCAGCGCCTCGCCAATGTGGTCGATGAAGACGTCGGCGTGGCCCTGCAACAGATGGGCGGTTGCAAACAGGGTCTGGGGCGATTTTTCATCGCGCAGATGGCCGACCATGACGGCGCGCAGTTGCTGGGGCGCTTTGTCCACCGGGGGTTGCGTGCTGGTGGATTGGTAGATCACGCGGGCCTTGTGGCGTAGCGCGGCAGGCAGCGCGTCGGGCGCGCACTCCTGCAACACCACCAGGCGCTGGGCATAGACCAGCGAGGCTTGTGCCTGCGTGTCGGTCTGGATGTCGCCGTAGAGATCGGTGCCGGTCAGCACCACGCCCAGGCCGGGTGCATCCGACGCGGCCCCCTTGGCATGTGCCCACTGCGCAATGGCTGCTGCCGAGCGCCGTGCGTGCAGGGCCAGCATCACATCAAAGGGCTCGCCGTTCCAGCCTTGTGCGATGGTCGTTGCGAAGGTGGGACGCAGCATTTGCGACCAGCGTGACGCGGTCTGCCAATTGCCGTTGTTGGCACGGGCCAGGGCAGGGCTGACGATGAGAACGCGGGGCGGGGTCATGGGTGACAAGAATACCGCGTCCACCGGGCGGGGGCCGTGCAGGGCTTGGCGGGTTCGGGTCTAATCGGCGTCTTGTTGCTTTTTTTCGGAGTTTTTCATGTCCGTTTTTTCCCTGTCGCGCGGTCTGCGCACGCTGCTGGCCTGCACCGTGGTCCTGTCGGCCTCACTGGCACATGTCCAGGCTCAGGCCCAGGCGGTGTTCAAGGTCACCGCCATTCCCGACGAGTCGCCCACCGAGCTGGCCCGCAAAGCGGCACCCCTGGTCAAGTACCTGGAAAAGACGCTGGGCATGAAGGTCGAGTTCACACCGGTCAGCGACTACGCCGCGTCGGTGGAGGCATTGGCCAACAAACAGGTTGATCTGGCCTGGTACGGCGGCTTTACCTTTGTGCAGGCCAATGTGCGCTCGGGTGGCAAGGCGATTCCGCTGGTGCAGCGCGAAGAGGATGAGAAATTCCGCTCGGTGTTCATCACCAGCGACCCCGGCATCAAGACCCTGGCCGACCTGAAAGGCAAGAACGTCAGCTTTGGCTCGCAGTCCAGCACCTCGGGCCACCTGATGCCGCGCAGCTACCTGCTGCAGGCCAACATCGACCCCGACAAGGACTTCAAGCGCGTGGCCTACTCCGGCGCGCACGACGCCACCATTGCGGCCGTGGCCGCGGGCAAGGTGGAAGCCGGCGCGCTGAACATCTCGGTGTGGGAAAAGTTTGTCGCCGAGGGCAAGGTGGACACCACCAAGGTCAAGGTTTTCTACACCACCCCCGGCTACTTTGATTACAACTGGACCGTGCACGCCGACATGCCCGCCGCCCAGCGCGAGAAACTGACCAAGGCCTTCCTGGCGTTGGACAAGAGCACCGCCGAAGGCAAGGAAATTCTGGACCTGCAACGTGCCACCCGATTCATCCCCACCAAGGCCGAGAACTACAAGGGCATTGAGGCTGCGGCCCGCAGCGCCGGTTTGTTGAAGTAATCGACTAACGGTGTTCGCTATGGTTTTGATAGTGAATTGTGTCGATTCCACGAGGGCTAGCGGCCCGTTTTGCATATGAAGCTTGAGCTGGTCGGCCTCTCGGGACGCCATCCGGCGGCCAAGCCCGGCGCCCCGGCGGCCGTTCAAGGGCTGAGCCTGAGCGTGCAGCCCGGCGAGCAAGTGGCCGTCATCGGCCCATCGGGGGCTGGCAAGACCACGCTGTTGCACCTGATGGCCTGCGCGCTGCAGCCGTCGGCGGGGCGCCTGCTGCTGGATGGGCAGGACCCGTGGGCGCTCTCAAGCGGCGCGCTGCAAACCCTGCGTGGCGCCTTGTTCCTGGCGCCCCAGGTGCCGCCGTTGCCGCCGCGCCAGCGCGTGGTCACGGCGGTTCTGGCCGGGCGCCTGCCGCATGAGGGCCTGTGGACCAGCCTGCGCAGCCTGTTTTACCCGGTGGACATTCCCCGGGCCGAGCGGGCGCTGGCCGGCTTTGATGTGGCCGACAAATTGTTTGACCGTGTGGACCGCCTGTCGGGCGGCGAGCGCCAGCGCGTCGGCCTGGCACGGGCTCTGGTGTCGCAGGCCAGCCTGCTGCTGGTGGACGAGCCGCTGTCGGCCCTGGACCCCACCCGCTCGCAACACGCCATCGAGACCCTGACCGAAGCGGCGCGCGCGCGCGGTGCCACGCTGGTGGCCACGTTGCACCACGTGGAGATGGCACTGGCGCATTTCCCGCGCATTGTGGGTCTGCGCGATGGCGCTCTGGCCTTTGACCTGCCTAGCGCGGACGTGACCCCGCAGCACCTGCAGGCGCTGTACGCGCAGCACCTGGAGGAACTCGATGGGTCGGCACCAGCGCCGGACGGTACCTATCCTGCCGAGCCAGCGCCCGTGGTGATGCTCTGTCGCTAGTTTTTGCATCCACGCCATGACCGCCGCCCTGTCCAACACCGCATCGTCTGCAGGCAGCCCCACACTGCGCGACCCCGCCTGGGCCGGCCGTGTCTTCTGGACGCTGGCCAGCCTGGCCCTGCTGTGGCCCATGCTGGTGTTGACGGAGTTCAAGCCCTGGGTGCTGCTGGAGCCGGGCGCGCTGAAGCCGGCGCTGAATTTTGTGGGCGCATTCTTCCCGCCACGCGCCGACGCCGAATTTCTGGGACTGCTGGCGCGGGAGACCTGGCGCACGGTGGCCATGGCCACGGCCGGGCTGACGCTGGCTCTGCTGTTAGCCGTGCCGCTGGCCCTGCTATCGGTGCGGGTGCTGTCGCTGTCCGCGCTGACCGGCGCCATGACGCCCGTGCCCGCGGTGCTGCGCCAGTCCGTGCGCTGGACGCTGATGCTGCTGCGCAGCGTGCCTGAGCTGGTGTGGGCCCTGGTGTTTGTGCGGGTCGTGGGGCTGGGGCCGACGTCGGGCGTGCTGGCCATTGCGTTGACCTACGGCGGCATGCTGGGCAAGGTCTACGCCGATATTCTGGAGAGTGGCGACACCCATGCCAGTGCCAGCCTGATGCGCAATGGCGCCGGGCGCCTGCAGGCATTTTTCTACGCGCTGTTGCCGCAGACGGCGGCCGAGCTGACCAGCTACACCGTCTACCGCTGGGAGTGCGCGATCCGCTCTAGCGCGGTGCTGGGTTTTGTCGGCGCGGGGGGCTTGGGCCAGCTGATGGATTCGTCGATGAAGATGTTCAACGGGGCCGAGGTGGCCAGCATCCTGCTGGTCTTCATGGCCCTGGTGTGGCTGGCCGACCGCATGAGCGCGGCATTGCGCAAGGTTTTGGCGTAGACCGCGGCAACACACGATGCAATCCCCTGCACCCCAGGCGGCCCGCGCCGCCAACGATACTTACAAGCTGCCGCCCAAGCTGTTCGATGCGCGCTGCAAGGCCTGCTGGCTGGTGCTGGGTGTTGTGGTCCTGGTCATTACCAGTTTCGCCACGCTGAATCTGCAGTGGGCGCAGTTCTGGTCATGGGACGCTCTGCAGCGCATGGCGCGCTTTCTGGCCGAATTGCTGCATCCGCGGTTCGACATGGCCTTTGTCACCAAGGTGGCGATGGCGTCGCTGGAAACGCTGGCCATGTCGGCACTGGGCACGCTGCTGGCCGTGGTGCTGGGCCTGGCGCTGGCGCTGCCCGCCAGCAAGACCCATGCGCAAGACCCCGCGCGCTGGCGCGGGCCGGCACGGCTGCTGCTCAACGCGCTGCGCAGCACGCCTGAGCTGGTGTGGGCGGCGCTGCTGTTGATTGCCGCCGGCCTGGGGCCGTTCGCCGGCACGCTGGCGCTGGGCCTGCACACGTCCGGAGTGCTGGGGCGGCTGTTTGCGGAGTCCATTGAAAACACTACACCCGGGCCGGCCTTTGCGCTGCGCGTGCGTGGCGTGTCAGCCGTGCGGGTGTTTGCGTATGCCACCTTGCCGCAGGTGCTGCCGCAGTTGCTGAGCTACAGCCTGTACCGCTGGGAGAACAACATCCGCGCCGCCGCCGTGCTGGGCGTGGTCGGGGCCGGTGGCCTGGGGCAGATGCTGGCCTTCCACATGGGCCTGTTCCAGATGGCCGAGACCAGCACGGTGTTGCTGGCCATGCTGGCGCTGGTGGCCCTGGTCGATGCGCTGAGTTATGCGGTGCGCAAGGCGCTGTCGCGGTAGGGGGCAGACGCCGGGTTACGGCTTTTTTGTCGCGTCCTGCGCGGCCTTCTGGGCCCGTGTGGATTCTGCCTTGGCGGCCGCGCGGTCCTCGGCGTCCGGGACCATGGCATTGACCGTTCCATCATCGTCGCCTGCCGGCAGGTCCATCCGGCTGCCATTGGCCAGTCCACGTTGAAGACGGTTGTTTTCCCACAGAAGCAACTCACCCGGAGCGCCGTCCTTCAAAGCCGCATCAATGCCAATCACCCGCCCGCCATACAGCGAGACGATTTGGTCGCGCGTGGTGTGGCCCACCACAATCCGCTTGACCGCGAACTGCTTCAGCAAGGCATCCACCTCACTGCTGCTCGCACGGGGCATTTTGAAATAGCCCCGGTACCACAGCGGGCCCTCGCCCAGGAATAGCCAACTGGCCTGCGGGTCATCCTGCAAGGACGCCCGGGTGTCGCCCAGTCGGGCGCGAATCTTGGCGTTGAGCGCGACCAACTCCGGGGCATGGCTTGGCAAATCAGGACTGATGCCGCCATGCACGAAGAGCGTATCTCCCAGGCGCAGCACCGTGGCGCGTGTTCGCAGCCATTGGCCCAGTTCCGTGTCTTTGCCATACAGCTCCGCCACGGTTCGCTGCAGCAGCTTGGCGACCACCAAGTATTTGGGCGACAGGTAACGCAGGTCGCCGCGCAGCACCATGGACTCATGGTTACCCAGCACCATTTGCACGCTGCCGCCGGCGGCCTGTGCTTCCTGCGCCAGGCGATAAATGGCCCACAGCGCTTCGGTCTGGTACGGGCCGCGATCAAATACATCGCCATTGATCACGAGCACGCCTTTTCCAAAAGCCCAATGGTTGTGTGCATTGATGATCTTTTGCGCACGCAGTAGCCCCAGAAACAATTCGTTCTGACCGTGGATATCAGACACTGCTGCCCACCGTGCCGGTTGCGGCAACTCATCAGGCGCTGCGGTGTTGCGGGCATTCAAGGCAATGCCGGTGACACTTCCGCATGGCGCATGGAACTTGGTGCCCGTAGTGACTGTTTGCGGCTTCACCGCACCGTCGCAAACCCAGATGGCTTGGCTGCCTTTGTCGTGATGGAAAACATAAGGGCCATCCACCAGCTCCTGGGCACCCGCACAGGAGCTTATGACAGCGAGCAAGAGAGCTTTGAAGAAAGACATGTTGGGTCGAACACAAGAAAGGGAAGCTACGGACAGGAAACTCAACTGTTTGCGAGCCAGTATGGCACGCGTTGGGACCTATATCGCCACCGTGCGAAACCCGGCAAACACATCGCTGCGGTGCGGCTGAAAGAAGTTGCGGTAACGCGGGTGGTGCATGCGCGCATGGGTGGCGAAGGCGCCGCCGCGCAGCTCACGGTGGTTGCCAAACCAGGGGTGGGAGTATTCGCGGTAGGGGCCGGGCGCAAAGTCGGGGTAGGGCGCAAAGGCGTCCGCCGTCCACTCCCACACGCTGTGGCCCCACTGGAAGCCGGGCTGCGTCAGCGCGGCGTGTTCCCACTCGGCCGCGCTGGGCAGGCGTCGACCGGCCCACAGGCAATAGGCCTGGGCTTCAAAGGCGTTCAGGTGCAGGGCGGCGCTGTCGGGGTCCAACGGCAGCCAGCGGTCAAACCAGCGCATCTCCCAGTCGCCTAGCCCTTCCGTTCCGCCGGTCACTGCGCGGCGCCAGCGTTGCGGGTGCGCGCAGGCCGACTGCGCGCGCCAGACACCGGCCTCCGCGGGCCAGAAGCGGGGATCGTCATAGCCGCCCGCATTGACAAAGCGGGCAAAGTCGCCGGCCGATACGGGGGCGCTGTCGATGGCGTAACCCGGTAGGCGCAGCGACTGCGGCGGGCTTTCGTTGTCAAAGGCAAAGCCCAGGTCTGTGGCCGCCAGCCCCAGGCGCACGTCGGCGCCGGGCACATCCAGCAAAGTGCGGGCAGCCGCCGTCGGCACCGCAACGCCGATCGGTGCCGGGTAGCCCAGTGCCGCTCGCATCCAGCAAAAGGCTTCGCCATGCATGTCCTCATGGAATAGCGCCAGGCGGTGGAAGTACAGCGCATCGTCTTGCGCGCTGGCCGCCGCACCCAGCGGGATCGCCTGGATACAGGCATCGAGCTGGCCTTGCAGTATCGGCCCCAGTTCGGCGCGGGTGGGCATGGGCTCAACCCAGCGCCGGGCATGGGCCAGCCGCGCGGAATCGAACAGTGCATCGGGTCCGGCAAAACGCGGCGGCAGCTGCCCGTGCGCAAAGCCCTCCGCATCGCGGTGGTGCGGTCCGCGCAGAATCCAGAACTCGGCAAACCACGCGATGTGGGCCAGCTCCCAGGCAATCGGGTTGATGCCGATCTGGTGGGGTGGGCTCCACTGCGCGGCGGACAAATCATCAACCAGCGCCAGCGTGCGCGCGCGGCTGTCGCGCAGGGCTGCCGCCAATGCCGTGCCCGAGAGTTGGCGCGGGTCTGTCACGTCGGCCTGTGGCTGCTGCTGTGTCATTGCGGCCGGCCCATCATGGCGACGGTGGTGTAGCGCACGGCCACCACGCCATCGACCGACAGGCGTTCAAATATTTCACGTACATCTGCACATGCTTGCTGCCCCACCGGGGAGTCCTTGTCAGGCATGTAGGAGCGCGAAAACACCAGGCTTTGCAGCGCGGCCGCGTCCAGGTGGTGGGCGTGCGGCCCGGTCCACTGCCGCGGCACGGTGGCGCCAAAGAAAGCGGAGACGTTGCCACGATCCTCATGCGCAAGCAGCGCGTCGCGCTTGGGCCCACCATACTTTGCAAACAGGGCGTTCAGCGCGGTGTGCAGCGGATCGGTCAGCACGCGGTCGTTCCAGACCAGTGCCACCTGTCCGTGGGGTTTCAGCACGCGCAAGAACTCGGCCCGCGCGGCGTCCACGTCAAACCAGTGAAAGGCCTGTGCCGCCGTGATCAGGTTGACCGATGCGTCGGGCAACGGAATGTGCTCGGCCGACCCGCCAGCGCTGCGGTAGTGCGCAAATTGGCTGAGTGCCTGGTCGGCGGCCGCACGCATGGCGGCGCTGGGCTCAATGGCAGTGACGTCATAGCCCTGCGCGAGCAGCCCCTGGGTCAGCAGGCCGGTGCCCGCGCCGATGTCGGCCACGACCGCGTCAGCTTGCAGATCGCAGGCCTCGCGCAGCGCGTCAAACAGCGCGGCGGGATAGTCGGGGCGCGACGCGACGTAGTCGGCAACTTTGGGGGAGAAAATGGTGCCCACGCCGCCCTGGGGTTGGTACAGCGCGCGCAGTTGGGCGCCGGTGTCGTTGGTGGAGGACTTGGGGTTCATGCCCCGAAGTGTGCCGCAATTTTGTGGCCATTTTTGTGGCGCACGCGAGGACTGCGCACGGCGGGTGGCGTGGCAGGCGTTCTCCGGCTCGCGTCGCGGGCGGCCTTGCTTGGGTTGCCACCGTTGTCGCGTTAACGCGGATGTTGGTTCGCCTGCTCTGTGGCAACCGCAAATGCGGCCTGCGCCCGCCCGCCACACCACCCGCCTTAGGGCGAGGTGTTGGGGAGACTGAGGCGTTGTAAGCCAAATGGGCCGCTAGCCCTCGTGGATATTGGCTGAATAGCTATGCATTTTGTAGCTATCGACACCACGCACCGCAAGGCTGGTGGGCCGGGTGTCCCTTCGTCGGCCCCATTCGCGGTTGCGACAAAACAGGCGCCCCAACAACCGCGTTAACGCAGAAACAAAAGAGAACCCAAAAATCCCGCCTGCGAGAGTGGGCCAGAGAAGGGATACCCGGCTCACCGGCCCCGCCAACCCGCCCCGCCGAATAGAGCCCCTACCAAGCGCGTCAAATCTGCCCAACCCACCCCCGGTCATGGCGCACAAATGCGGCTTCCAGCTCCGCCACCCACGCAGCGTCCAACGGCCCCTTGGCAGCCCAAGCCAGGCTATGGGACAGGTGGTCGGCCTTGGCGGTGCCAACGATAGCCGCGCTCACGCCGGGCGCCGCCAGCGCGAAGCGCAGCGAGATTTCACCCCACTCCAGGCCGCGGTTGTTCAGACCCATGGCCTGCCAGCGTTTCCAGTATTCCTCGCAGTAGTCGCCCACCGGCTGCGTGGCAAAGCGCCACGGGTGGTTGGCCACGCTGCGCTTGGCGATAAAGCCCTTGCCCGCCATCGCTGGTAGGGTCGAGTGGAGGATGCGCTGGTCGCAGATGTTGAGGGACGCCATGAAGCCATCAAAGCGGCCACAGGCCACGGCCCAGGCCAGGTCGTCGTTCTCGCCCGAGTAGGCCATGGCCCGCACCTTGCCCGCGCGTTTTGCGGCTTCCAGTGCGTCTATCACGTCGGTCTGCTCCAGCACCGCGCGCGGACAGGAGTGGAAGTGGGCGATGTCGAGGTGGTCGGTGCGCAGCAGGCGCAGGGCTTGTTCGATGCCGGCGGTGATGCAGGCCCCGGTCCAGTCCGGTATGCCGTCCACGCCGTAGCCGAGTTTGGTCGACAGCACCACTTCGCTGCGCCGCGTTGCAAGATGGCGCCCGATGCGCTCCTCGGAAATGCCGTAGCTGGGCGCCGTGTCGAACAGGTTGACGCCAGCGTCCACCGCGGCGTGCAGCATGCGCCCGACGGCGGCGTCGTCCAGCGTGGCATCGCCAATCTGCGCCGCGCCCATGCCCAGGGGGTTGAGGAAAAGGTCTGTCTGGCCGTAGCGGCGGGGTGTCGGCATAAGAGCTTGGGTTAAAGGATGAAGGTCAACGGATGACGTAGACCACGGCGCTGCGCGCGGGCAGCGTGAAGCGGCCGGTAGTGGTGTCGAACGGGGCGGCGTTGCGCAGGCGCGCATCGGCGGCAGTGTTGGCGGCTTGTACCGGGTGCAACTGGTAGGACTTGCCGATTTCACTGGGCAGCGTGATGGCTTGCGCCATCTTGTCCACATTCACAAAATACAGCAGTTCCTGGAAGGCGGCACCGGGGTAGCCGCGGCCGTCTAGATGGCCCGCCAGCACCACGGGGTTCTGCGTGGGGCCGGTGTTGGGGAACGTCAGACGGGTCTGGATGTCGGCGGCCGTGCGCAGGCGAAACAGCGTTGAGCCGGCGCGGATTTTCAGCAGGTCCTGGAAGGTGTCGCGGGCCAGTGCAATGTCCCCCGGTGTGGGGCGCAGGGCGGGGTTGGCCAGCAGGGGGCGCATCAGCGGCCAGCTCTCGCCGTTGTCTGCCTTGGGTGGCAAGCCGGTGCCGAAATAGTTGGTCTGGTAGGTCCAGTCCAGGCGGTTGAACCAGTCGCCGGAATCAAAGCTGTTGCGGTCCATGGACTTGGAGCGCAGGATTTCGGTACCCGCATGGAAGTAGGCCACGCCCTGGCTGAAGGCGTTGATGGCCAGGCCCAGCGTCTGCACGCGGGCGCGGTCTTCGGTCGATGTGGCTACTGGCAGCTTGAAGGCGTTGGCATCCCACAGCGTCTGGTTGTCGTGGTTCTCCACGTAGTTCACCACCTCGGACGGCTGGCTCGCATAGCCCGCGGGTTGCCCGGCGTAGTCGATCTGGGCCAGTGTTTTACGCTCCCCGGTGTAGGTCTGCATCTCGAAACTGCGTATCGATCCGGCCAGGCCCACGCGCACCATGTCGGCGCTGCGCAGCAGGTCGGTGGGTGTGGCTTGCGAGAGGGCGTTGCGCTCGTACACCATGCCGTTGATAAAGCCCTGATTGCGAATCTGGGCGTCGCCGTTGTCGCCCGCGCTGCCACCGCGCACGGCGTCGCGGCCCCGGTCGCTGAAGGTGCCAATGCCGCTGCCGTTCAGCGACAGCTGTGAGGCTTGCACAAAGCGCGCACCACTGGCCACTTCGCCAAAGTTCCAGCCCTCGCCGATCAGGTTGACGTGGCGCCCCGTAGCCTTATTGACCCGTTGCTGCAAGGTCTCCATGACGGCGCGCGGCTGGTGCGCCATCAGGTCGAAGCGGAAGGAGTCGATGCGGTAGTGCTTGGCCCATAGCTCCACCGAGTCCACCATCAGCTTGCCCATCATCCGATTCTCGGTTGCGGTGTTGTCGCAGCAGGTGGAGCGCTCGATCACACCCTGGTCGTTCAAGCGGTGGTAGTAGCCGGGCACCACGCGGTCCAGCACCGACTGGGCGTGCTGCCCGGCGTTGCTGGTGTGGTTGTAGACCACGTCCATGCCCACGCGCAAGCCCGCGGCATGCAGGGCCATGACCATCTGGCGCAGCTCTTTCACCCGCGCGGCGCCGTCGTTCGCATCGCTGGCGTAGCTGCCTTCGGGCGCGTTGAAGTGCAGGGGGTCGTAGCCCCAGTTGAAGCAGTCTGTGGCGGCGCCGGCCGTGGTGGCAGCCTGCGGTGCCTCGCTGTCGCCCTGTGCGGGCGTGGCGATGGCGGGCGTGGTGCAAGTTGCCTCGGGCACGCTGGCGATGTCAAAAATGGGCAGCAGGTGCACATCGGTCATGCCCGCCTTGGACAGCGCCTGCAGATGGCGCATGCCGTTGGACTGCGATGCCGTAAACGCCAGGTACTTGCCGCGCTGTGCCGCTGGCACGGTGGCATCTTGAATCGAGAAGTCGCGCACATGCAATTCGTAGATCGCCATGTCGGTAGGCGCTGTGACGCGCTGAGGCGCCGTGTGGCTGTCCCAGCCGGCAGGCTTGTGCTGCGGGTCGTTCAGGTCGGTGATATAGCTGCGCTGCGAGTCGGCGTTCAGACTCAGTGCATACGGGTCGGTGACGCGGTTGCGCACCAGGCCCACGCCCGGCACCCAGACGTCGACCAGGTAGCTGTAATAGTGCCCGTGCAGGTTGGCGCCCTGGCGGTAGCGCCAAACGCCCGTGGCCGGGTCAAACCGCAGTGCGGGCGCCGCGGTGGCCGCGCCGCTGGCGCCATCGAACAGGCAGGCATTGACCCGCTGCGCCGTGGGCGCCCACAGTGCGAGCTGGGTGTGCTTGGGGCTGATGCGCACGCCCAGATCGGGCGCGCGCCCGGCAGCGGCGTACAGATCGTCCAGGGCGCCGGCCGACTGGATGGCAGTGGCGCGCAGCACCAGCCCGGTGGCGTCTTCCTGCACCAGCAGCAACTGCTGGCGGTGCAGGCTGCGCAACTGTGCGGCGCCGGTGGCTGTCAGCGCGAGCACGGCACCGGGCTTGACGTATTGGAAGCGCTGCGCCACGGCCGTGGGCAGCTTGGCCTGCCAGGGCTGGAGCGCCAGCGCCCCGTCCGATCCGCTGACCCGCTGGCCCACGAGGGCCTGCAACTGGCCGCTGGCCGAGTGGTAGAGCACGAAGCGCCCACCGGTGTCGGCGCCTGGCCATTGCAGCAGTTGGCGGTTGAGCCACACGGCCTGGGGTGCCGATGCAGTGGCTCCGGTAGAGACAGTCGAGGGCGTGATAGAGCCTGGCGGTGCAGCGCGCAACACGGTCTGGAAGGCGCTCGCGTTGCAGGCGTCCAGCGGGGCGTCGGCCTGCGCGCCGGCCGCCAGGAGGGCGATGGCGACGCCTGAAACCAGACGCCGGGCGGCAAATCGGCAAGAACTAATACCCAATTTGGGTTGTATTTCAGCAGTCATGAATTAAATCGGGCTGTAGCCCTCGTGAAATATGGAGTTGTAGCTATCAAATATGCAGCAGTTCGGTCCAGGTGCCGCAAAGGTGCATGGACTTCAAGACGGTCATTGACTTCATGCACATTACAGAAATGCAGGTAGTATCATTACATGATTGCCTGAAAAGTTTCAATGTCTCCATAATAACGGGTAGTTTATTTTCGAAAGTAGCCTTGCGTTTAAAGTAGTTTGACTACAAAATCATTTCGATGCACATGAATCCATACACCCTGCGCACAAGCCTCCTTTCGACGCTGCGCCGCGTCACGACCGCTGCCTGGCTGCTGGCTGGTGTGGGGGCATCGCCACTGGCTTGGGCCGAAGAGGCTGCCAGCGCCAGCGCAGTGTCCAGTACCCGGATCGACATCCAAACCGTGCCAGAAGTGCGCCAGCCCAGCAGCTTGCCCGCCAACTGGCAGCGCGGCGCCTTTATGGAGGTGTTTGTACGCGCCTACCAGGACAGCAACGGCGACGGCGTGGGCGACCTCAAGGGCCTGACGCAGCGGCTCGACTATTTGAAAGACCTGGGCATCAAGGGCATCTGGCTGATGCCCATCACCACCAGCGCCGATGGTGACCATGGCTATGCCACCACCGACTTCCGCGCCATCGACCCGGCCTACGGCACGCTCGACGATTTCGACGAGCTGCTGCGCCAGGCGCACGCCCGGGGCATGGGCGTGGTCATGGACTACGTGATCAACCACAGCGCCCGCCAGCACGCGATGTTTGCCAGTGCCCTGCAGGGGCCGACCAGTCCGTTTTACGACTGGTTCGTGTGGGAGAAAGAGCAGCCGAAGGGGTGGGACATCTGGGGCAAAAACCCGTGGACCGTGACGCAGCATGGCAGCTACTTCGGCACCTTTGGCCCCCACATGCCCGATTTCAACTTCAAGAACCCGGCTGTGCTGGCCTACCACCAGAGCAGTCTGCGCTTCTGGTTGAATCGCGGTCTGGACGGCTACCGGCTCGACGCCGTGCCCCACCTGGTCGAAAACAACGCCAAAGACTGGAACGACCAGCCCGAGAGCCGCACTTTGACCGGCGAATTGACCAAGCTGATCACCGCCTACCCACAGCGCCATGTGGTGTGCGAGGCCACGGCCAACCCTCAGTTGTATGCCATGCCCCACATTTGTGGCAGTGCCTTTGCGTTCGGGCTGGAGCGCAACATCGTCAACGCCGCCAAGGGTGACAAGATGGCCATCCGTGCGGTGGCGGATTACTTCACCACCGCACCGCAATCCATGGCCACCTTCGTCGCAAATCACGACATGTTTGCCGGCGCCCGGCTGTGGGACCAACTGCGCGGCAACGTCGCGCGCTACAAGCTGGCCGCGGCCTCGTACCTGCTGCAGAGCGGCACGCCCTTCATCTACTACGGCGAAGAAATCGGCATGGCCGGCGTCCAGGGCCTGGAAGGCGATGCGCCGCTACGCGCACCGATGAGCTGGACGGCGGACCAACAGGGCGCAGGTTTCACTTCCGGCGGCAAACCGTTTCGGCCAATCGCGCCCAACGCCGCGCGCTACAACGTCGCGGCGCAGCTGGCCGCCCCCCAATCGCTGCTGTCGTTCTACAAGAGCATGCTCGCGCTGCGCAACACCCTGCCGTCATTGGCGAGTGGCAGCCATGACGCGCCGCAGGTGCAGGGCAGGGTGATGGCCTATCGGCGCACGCTGGGTGCAGAGACCACGCTGGTGGTCATCAACTATGGCACCCAGCCTGGCCGCATCGCCTTGAAAGCCTTGCCACCGCATGGTCTGCTGAAACCCGCCTATCCCGTGGCCGTCAAGACCACCGTTGCGAACGCCCGTGGCTCTGCTTCCTTGGTTTTGCCAGCGCAGTCCGTGCGGGTCTACACCTTGCGGGCTGGGGCTTGACTTCGGTGACGTTCGATTCGTTGCGGCGCACGAAGGACTGCGCGCGGCGGGCGACGTGGCAGGCGTTCTCCGGCTCGCGTCGCGGGCGGCCTTGCGTGGGTTGCCAAGGTTGCTGCGTCAACACGTGTGTTGGTAGGCCTGCTCTGTGGCAACCGCAAATGCGGCCTGCGCCCGCCCGCCACGCCACCCGCCTTTGGCGAAGAGGTTCGGAGACAAATTCACCTCTAGCTCTCGTGGAATGGCCATATGCAGCTATGTATTTTGTAGCATTCAAAACCACGTACCGCCAGGTCGGTGGGCCGGGTGTCCCTTCGTCGGCCCCATTCGTGGTTGCTGCAGAAGCGGCGCCCCAACAACCCCGTTAACGCAGTAACCCAAGAGAACCCAAGACCACCGCCCGCGAGCGTGGGCCAGAGAAGGGATACCCGGCCCGCCGACCCCGCCAACCCGCCCCACCTGAATTGCCTGAAACAACCCCTCTGCCGCTAACACCACCACCATGTACTTCAACAAAATCCGCCACCCCTCCAATTTCAGCTTTGCAAACGCGCACACCAACGGCTCACTAACCATCGGCGCCAAGCCCGTGCAGGCCACGGTGCGTGATCTGGGCGAAGACGTGTTCCATGTCGAACTGCGCGACGCCAAGCGCTGGCCGCTGGATGCGCGCGTGTTGCCGCTGCATGACGATGTTTTTTCTGGCACCGATTCGCGTTACCAACTCCAGATCACCGACAGCGGCAATCTGGCCTTGAACGGCGCTGGCGGCGAAGCCATTCTGTCGGGCATAGACGGCGCCTGCCTGGGTGCCTGCGGCAGCGCCTGGCTGGTGCAGTTTGCGCGCAACGCCGAGATGCGCTTCTTTGGCCAGGGCGAAAAAGTGACTGGCCTGGAGAAGACCGGCAAGCGCACCAAATACTGGAACGCCGACGTCTGGGCCGACCACGCCATGCACACCATCGAGAACGGCCAGGCCGACCCGCAATACGCCGCCGTGCCCTACCTGCTGGTGCGCCAGGGCCAGCAGTGGGTGGGCATCTTGGTAGACCACCCCGGTGCCGTGTTCATGGACACCGGCTCCAACTGGTTCTTCTTTGGCAAGGACGACCAGAACGCACCGCCCGCCTTCTGGTTTGGGGCGGATGAAGGTGTGCCTGCTTTCTACGTGATTGCCGGTGACAGCGTGGCGTCCGTCACGCAGCGCCTGCAGCGGTTGGTGGGCAAGACCCCGCTGCCACCGCTGTGGTCGCTGGGGCACCACCAAAGCCGCTGGGGCTATGCGGGCACGCAGCACCTGCAGCAGCTGGATGCAGCGTTTACCCAGCACGCCTTCCCCAACGATGGTCTGTGGCTGGACATTGACTACATGGAGCGCTTCAAGGTCTTTACCACCAGCACCGAGCATTTCGGCGACCTGGCCGTTGAGCTGAAGCAGTTGCAGGCCAACGGCCGGCGCATCGTGCCCATCCTGGACCCCGGCGTGAAGGTCGAAGCGGGCTATGAAGTGGCCGCCAGTGGCCAGGCGGCCGACATCTTTTGCCACAACCCCGAAGGCCAGCCCTACGTGGGCTTTGTGTGGCCGGGGCGCACCTGGTTTCCCGACTATTCGCTGCCCGAGGGACGTGACTGGTGGGCCAGCTATGCCAAGGAATTTCGTGCATCCGGTTTTGACGGCGCCTGGCTGGACATGAACGACCCCAGCACCGGCGCGGCCGAGGTCGACGACATGCTGTTCCAGCGGGGAAAATGGCCGCATTGGACTTACCACAACCAATATGGCACAGGCATGGCCCAGGCCACGCGCGACGGCTTCCAGGCGGCCTGCCCGGATGAGCGGCCGTTCCTGCTGGCCCGCAGTGCCTACACCGGCTCCAGCCGCTTCACGGCGGTGTGGACCGGCGACAACTTCAGCAGCTGGCACCACCTGCGCACCAGCATCCACTGCAGCCTGAACCTGGCGCTCTCCGGCATCCCGTTCAACGGCCCGGATGTGCCCGGTTTCGGCGGCCACGCCGACAAGGAGCTGGCCATCGCCTGGTACAAGGCGGGCTGTTTGTTCCCCTTCATGCGCAACCACGCCAGCGCCGGCACGGCCGAGCAGGAGCCCTGGGTGTTTGGCGATGTAGCACTGGAGACCATCCGCCACCACGTGCGCCTGCGCTACAAGCTGCTGCCGTATCTATACCAGTTGTGGAACGACCAGGAGAAATCCGGCGCGGCCGTGATGCGCCCGCTGTTTTATGACTTTCCCAATACCGACGGCATGGAGCTGGACCGCGTGGACGACCAGTTCCTGATCGGCCCGGCCATTTTGCAAGCACCCATCGTGCACCAGGGTCAGCAGACGCGCCTGGTCACGCTGCCGGGCCAGGGTCGCTGGATGGATGTCAACAGCGGGCAGTTTCTGGCTGGCGGGCGCACCATCCATGTCAGCAGCACCGCGGACAGCACGCCCATCTACCTGCGTGAAGGCAGCCTGCTGCCCATGCAGGTGGGCGTGCGCACCAGTGCCGCTGCCAACGACCTGGCGGACATTGAACTGCATGTGATTCTGGGTGCTGGCAGCGAGGACACGGCAACCCTGGACTATGTGGCCGATGACGGCCTGAGCTACGGCTACCAGCGCGGCGTGCGTAGCGTCTACCGGATGCAGGCACGGCGTGAGGGCGCCGTCCTGTTGCTCCATGTGGAGGTTTTGCAGGCGGGCTGGAAGCCGTTGCGCCTGCGGGTGGTGGGGTATGACGGTGTGACCACGCTCCATCTGCGCACGGGCGGGCAGACTGCCAGCATGCCGCTGTCGCCCATGACCTGGCACTTCAGCGGTGGGGCCCTGGCTGCAATGACCGGTGTGGCGATCGACCTGTAAGCTCTTGCGCGCGGGCCACGCATCTGAACTTGACCTTTGTCAGCCGGACTTCATATAGTGCGTGCACAATGGCTGCTCGGAAACTATGAAAGGCCGTTTGGCCGATCGGAAGAAGTGTTGGTATGGGCATCAGAGACAGTATTTGGTCGGCCCTGGGGCGTGACACCTCAGATGCCGCAGACGTAGCGCTGGAACGCGTGCGCAGTGCCATGCTCCTGGCGCTGGAGCAGTATGGCGACGAGAAGCACGTGCGGCTGGACATGAAAATCAGCAGCGCCCGGGAAATTGCCGAGCTCTGGTATCTGCGCCCTGAAATCATGCACCTGGTGGCGTCCGCACAAGGCGAAGAGACTGCCCGGGTGTGTGTGTCCAAGATTACCGCACTGTTCGGTAAATACCAGATGGGTGGCAAGACGTCGCGGTTCGGCGGGTTGTAGCGTGCGTTGTTGATGGGACTTGGCCCCACGCGCAAGGGACGTAGTCCGCAATTTGCCTCAACGACATCTCCGGCAGCCCCATGCACGCCACCGATGTGGCAGGGACCGTCTTACAAGTAGTTGCAATTGGCGCTTCGAAGCCATGCAACCCACTGGGAGAGAGATCGATTCCTGACCTGCTGCACAGACAAAATCTACCTGTAGCCCCTGTGAAATATACATTCAGTGCTATCAAAGTAGGAGTCAATTCTTATTGATGCGCCATGGGTGCGGTGACCGAACGAGATGGCCGAGACCATGCAATGCGAAGCGCATTGGCGTACCAGCCCACAATGGCGGCCGCATAATTGGTATCCGGAAGATTAGGGAGTCCAATAAATCATGCGTACAACATCCCCCGCCGCCTGGTTGCTGCTTGCACCTCTTGTGCTGTCAACGCCACAAGTATTTGCAGAAGTCTTCAAGTGCACCACGGCAGATGGCAAGACGAGTTATTCCGAGAAGCCGTGCCTGGCAAACGGCGCCAAGGAAGTCGTGGTGCCTATCCTCAAAGCGCCTCCATCCCATGGCCCCGCGCGCGATTGGGCGGCCGAGAGCGCTGCTATCAATGCGCGGGTACAGGCAGCGGCCGACGCGGTGGCTGCCGCGCGCAGTGCAGCCAAGGCATCGGCGCCTGACCCTGTGAAACCCACAGATTCTGCTGACCGCGCCCTGACGCCTGAAGAGGCTGAGGCGCTGCAGCGTGCTGCGGCTGGATCACGACAAGCAGACGCTTCCGCTAAAGAGTCAGCCGCTGCAACGGCCAAGGCTGATGCGGCAGCCGCCGCAGGCAATGCCGATGCCGCAGCGGCAGCCGCGGCCAAGGCTGACGCTGCCGCAAAGTCGGATGCCTCCAAAGCGGCTGCCGCCGCTGCAGCAAAGACGGCGGCCGCGAATGCCCAAGCCGCCGCAGCCGCTGCAACCGCCAAGGCAAATGCGGCTACCGCAGCTGCCGCCGCTGCCAGGACCAAAGTCACCGGGCAACCGCCGGCTCCTGCAACGCCGCCCGCAACCAAGGCCAAATAGACGGACCAAGCGATTTCTGCAGCCCGCTGACACAGACCGCGCGTGGGAGTGCAGGAAAGACCGCAACCGCTCAGGGCGAAGAGACTGCCCGGGTGCGTATGACCAAGATTACCGCACTGTTCGGTAAATACCAGATGGGTGGCAAGACGTCGCGGTTTGGCGGGTTGTAGGGCCGAAAAACGAGAAACCCGGCACACAGGTCCGGGTTAGTCCCTGAGTACAGGGGACGCTTTTCGCGCCAGGCAATCGCCTGAGTCAACTGTACCGCGCGGCGGGCGCCCGCGTCAACACCTCCGGTTTGCTAGCGATCCCAATCTGCTGTGTGCAATAGTGATCCTGCAAACGGCCCGATGTGCTCAAGGGCGTGCAACTGGTGATGACTGGTTACAGAGTGCCAAGCTACTTTCAATGCTTTGAAGATTGAATTGCACATCGTGCCCCCTCATAACGCTATAAATTGTTTATCCACTTTATGCAGGGACGTGACAAAAGTCAACCTGGGTAGCGGGGGATGGGTGACGTGGTATCAGAGCCAGGGGGGCCACAGGATGCGGGCCGCTGGCATTCTCCCAAGGTCGTGCAGAGGTTCTGGGTGAACGCCTGAAAATGGAGCGGGTGATGGGAATCGAACCCACGTTATTTGCTTGGGAAGCAAGAGTCCTGCCATTGAACGACACCCGCGTAACGGGAAAATTATAGAACTCCCTACTTGCGCAGCGGCGAATCTTTGGCAATGCCCCACGACGAGTCCGACGACAGCGGTTTGGAAGACTTGGATTGCGCTGCTTCCTGGGCCTGCTCCAGCGCCGGAGAGTGCACCGGTCCTTGCGCGGCAATCCACAGCGCCAACCCCACGCCGCCGATCAACAGCGCCGCACCGACCACCAGCTTCACCACCGTGAGCCAGACCTTGGGTTCATCGTCGTGCTGTGCCTGCTTCATTGCATCTCCTGCCTGTTGGTATTTATAGGCGTTGGCGCGGACTTTTGCGAACGCGCCAGCAGTCCAAAACCATCACTTCAGAATATCCCCAATGCACAGGTACTTGATCTCCACGTAGTCGTCCATGCCGAAGTGCGAGCCCTCGCGTCCCAAGCCGGACTGCTTGACCCCGCCAAACGGCACATGTTCCGTGGCCAGGATGCCGACGTTGATGCCCACCATGCCGTACTCCAGCGCCTCGGCCACGCGGTAGATGCGGCCGATGTCGCGGCTGTAGAAATAGCTGGCGAGGCCGAACTCGGTGGCGTTGGCGGCGTCAATGGCTTCCTGTTCGGTGGTGAACTTGAACACCGGCGCAAACGGGCCAAAGGTTTCCTCGCGGGCGCACAGCATATCGGCTGAAGCATCAGCCACCACGGTGGGCTCAAAGAACTGGCCCGAACCCATCGCGGTTAGGCGCTTGCCGCCCACCAGCACGCGGCCGCCCTTGGCCTTGGCGTCATCGACGTGGCGCTGCACTTTTTCCAGCGCGGCTTCCTCGATCAGCGGGCCCTGGTTGACACCGTCTTCAAAGCCATTGCCGACCTTGGCGGTGCGCACCTTGGCGGCGAATTTCTCGACGAACTGCTCGTAGACACCGGCCTGCACATAGAAGCGGTTGGTGCACACGCAGGTCTGGCCGGCATTGCGGTACTTGCTGGCAAAGGCGCCTTCGACCGCGCTGTCAATATTGGCATCGTCAAACACGATGAAGGGCGCATTGCCGCCCAACTCCAGCGACAGCTTCTTGACCGTGGGTGCGCTTTGCGCCATCAAAATGCGGCCGACTTCGGTGGAGCCGGTAAAGCTGATGTGGCGCACCACATCGCTGGCGCACAGTACCTTGCCGATGGCAATCGAATTGGCGCTGTCGGCGCTGAGCATGTTCAGCACACCGGCCGGAATGCCGGCGCGCACGGCCAGCTCGGCGGCGGCCAGGGCGGTCAGCGGTGTCAGCTCGGCCGGTTTGATGATGACGGTGCAACCAGCGGCCAACGCGGGCGCCACCTTGCGCGTGATCATGGCCAGCGGGAAGTTCCACGGCGTGATGGCCGCACACACGCCAATGGGCTGCTTCAAGACCATCAGGCGGCGGTTGTTGTCGAACTGGGGCAGGGTTTCACCGTTGACGCGCTTGGCTTCTTCGGCAAACCATTCGACGAAGCTGGCGGCGTAGGCGACTTCGCCCTTGGCCTCGGCAAAGGGCTTGCCCTGTTCGGCGGTCATCAGGCGGCCCAGATCCTCCTGATTCGCCATCAGCAGGTCAAACCACTTGCGCAGGATGATGGAGCGCTCCTTGGCGGTCTTGGCCTTCCACGGGCCCCAGGCAGTGTTGGCGGCAGTGATGGCTGCCTCGGCGTCGGCCGCGCCCAGGTTGGCGACGTCGGCCAGCTTCTCGCCGGTGGCGGGGTCCAGTACGTCAAAGCGGCTGGGAGCTGAGCCCCCTGCGGTAGGCGCCTTCACCCATTGGCCGTTGATGAAACCGTCGGTCTTCAGCAGGCTGGGGTCCTTGAGCAGGGAGAGAGGCGATGCAGACATGATGGCTCCTAAGCTTATAAACAAAATAGGGCTCTAGCCCTCGTGGAATATGGGCGAGAAGCTATAAAACTAATAGCAAACCGCCAAATGGAAACGCCGGGCAACTTGCAAGGCATTCTAGCGGCGCCGGCCCCGCAGCCACTCCAGGCCGAGCATCAGCGCCGTCGTGAAGAGGATCAGCAGCGTGGCCACGGCAGCAATCGTGGGTGAGATGTTCTCGCGGATGCCGGTGAACATCTGGCGTGGCAACGTCACTTGCGTGGGGCCAGCAATGAACAGCGTCACCACCACTTCGTCAAACGACGTGGCAAAGGCAAACAGTGCGCCCGAGATCACGCCCGGCGCAATGATGGGCAGCGTGATGCGGAAGAAGGTCTCCAGCGGCCCGGCGCCCAGGCTCAAAGATGCCCGCACCAGGTTGTGGTTAAAGCCCTGCAGCGTGGCCAGCACCGTGGTCAGCACAAAGGGCGCGCCTAGCGCGGCGTGCACCAGCACCAGGCCGGTGTAGGTGTCGGCCAGGCCGATCTTGGCGAAGAACAGATAGGTGCTGACCCCGACCACCACGATGGGCACCACCATGGGCGAGATCAACAGGCTCATCAGCGTGCTCTTGCCGATGAAATTGACACGCGCCAGACCGACGGCCGCCATCGTGCCCAGCACCGTGGCCAACAGCGTGGCCAGGGGCGCCACGATGAAGCTGTTGCGCGTGGCGCGGGCCCAGTCGTCCGACGAAAACAGGTTGTCGTACCACTGCAGCGACCAGCCTGGAATCGGGTAGGCAAGGAAGGAACTGCTGCTGAACGACAGCGGGATGATGACCAGGATCGGCAGCAGCAGGAACAGCAGCACGCCAATGCACAGCAGGCGAAAGGCATACCAGCCCAGCTTGTCGAACCAGGTGGCGTAGGCGGGGAAGATGGGAAACATCGCGGAAAACATGGTGGCTTACCCCAGACTCAATTCAGACTTGACCACCTTGCGGTAGACGCCATACAGCGCCAGCGTGGTGAACAACAGCACGGCACCCAGTGCGCAGGCCATGCCCCAGTTGACGGTGACGTTGGTGTACTGGGCGATGTAGTAGCTCAGCATCTGGTCGTCGGCACCGCCCAGCAGCGCGGGCGTCACGTAGTAGCCAATGCTCAGGATGAATACCAGCAGGCCACCAGCGCCGATGCCAGGATAGGTTTGCGGCACATAGACCTTGAAGAAGGCCGCCAAGGGCGATGAGCCCAGCGACACGGCGGCGCGCAGGTAGGTCGGTGGCACGGATTTCATGACGCTGTACAGCGGCAGAATCATGAAGGGCAGCAGGATGTGCACCATGGCAATCACCACGCCCAGGCGGTTGAACAGCAGGGCCAGCGGCTCGTCGATAACGCCTACGCCCATCAGCGCGCGGTTCACCAGGCCGTTGGACTGCAGCAGCACGATCCACGCGGCCACGCGCACCAGGATCGAGGTCCAGAACGGCACCAGCACGAGGATCATGCACATATTGGCCTGTCGTGGCGACAGCGTGGACAGCCAGTAGGCCAGCGGGTAGCCCAGCAGCAGCGCGAACAGCGTCACGACGGCACTGATCTGGAAGGTGCGCAGCAGGATGCGGCCAAAGGCGGCGGCATCGTCGGGCACGCGGATGATGTCGCCCTGCGCGTTGCGCTGCAGGTCGACGGCGGCCAGCAGGTAGTCGGGCGTCCAGCGCTCACTGTTCTTGGCAATGGCCTGCCAGTAGCTGATGTCGTCCCAGCGGGGGTCGACAGTCAGCATCATGGTGTGCACCTGGGCGGGGGTCAGGCTGCCGGGAAAAGGCAGGGCGCGGTAGGTGTTCATCACCAGGGAGCGCGCGCCGCTCACCTCGCTGTTGAGCCGGCGCGCCAGGGCGCCGGCATCGGATTGTTCCTGGATACCGGCCAGGTCCTGGGCCACGGCCGCGTAGGCCGCATCCGGTGGCAGGGCTTTGCGGTCCCATTGCGCCAGCGCCGCGCCGGTGCGCCCCAGGGTGTTGGCCACTTCCGGGTTCTCCACCGCGCGCATCAGCAGCGCGGCAATGGGAACCAGGAAGATGACCACCAGGAATACCAGCAAGGGTAGCGTGAGCGAGATCGAGAATAGGCGTTTACGGCGCTCTGCCCGTTTCAATTGGCTCGCCAGATCGGCGGGCAAAACGCCAGCCGGGGCTAAGGCGGCAGAAGCGGGCAGGGCGGGTGTGGACGTCATGGTCATCGCGATCTCGGTCACAGTCTTAGGCCAGTCTCAAGTTACTGAGCAGCCCAGGCGGCAAAGCGCTTTTCCAGAGCCTCGCCCTGGTCGGCCCAGAAGCCCACGTTGAACTGCAACGCGGTCTTGCTGTTGGCGGCCGAGGTGGGCAGCTTGTCGAGCACGGTCTTGTCCAGCTTGGCCAGGGCCTTGGTGTTGGTCGGGCCGTACGAGATCAGCTTGGCGTATTCAGCCTGTTCGTTGGCGCTGCTGGCCATGGCGATGTACTTCAACGCCACGTCGCGGTTCTTGCCGCCTTTGGGCATGACCCAGTAGTCCAGGTCATAGATGCCACCGGTCCAGGTGATGGCCAGGTTCTTGCCCTCGCGCTGGGCGGCGTCAATGCGGCCGTTGAACACTGTGGTCAGTGCCACGTCACCGGCCACCAGAAACTGGGGTGGCTGCGCGCCGGCTTCCCACCACTGGATGCTGGATTTCAGTTCCGTCATCTTCTTGAAGGCGCGGTCGGCACCGTCCTTGGTGGCCAGCACCTTGTAGACGTCCTGCACGGCCACGCCGTCAGCCATCAGCGCAAATTCCAGGTTGTAGCGTGCGCCCTTGCGCATGCCGCGCTTGCCGGGGATCTTCTTGGTGTCCCAGAAATCGGCCCAGGTCACGGGGGCGGTCTTGATCTTGTCGGCGTTGTAGGCCATCACGGTGGACCAGATGAACACGCCAATGCCGCATTCGTGCACGGCTACGGGCGAGAAGTCGGCCTTGTTGCCGATCTTGCTGTAGTCGAGCTTTTCAAACAGGCCTTCGTCGCAGCCGCGGGTCACGTCCGGACTTTCCACTTCCACCACGTCCCAGGTCACGTTCTTGGCTTCGACCATGGCCTTGATCTTGGCCTGTTCGCCGTTGTATTCCACGCTGACAATCTTGTTGCCTGTGGCCTTCTCAAAAGGCTCGACATAGGCCTTCTTCTGGGCATTGCCATTGGCGCCGCCAAAGTTGACCACGGTGATCTGGTTCTGCGCGTGGGACGCAACGGATGCCAGCAGCGCAGCCGCGACGACGATGGGTTTGAGTTTCATGGGTTGTCTCCAAAAAGTGTGGACGGAGGTTGGTGGGATTTGCAGGCGCTCTATCGGTAGACACGCAGATGCTCGGGAGGCAAGTGCAGCCACAGGGCCTGGCCCGGTTGCGGCACTGCAATGCTGGACAGGGGAATCTTCACCGTGGCTTCTGCCTGCTCTTGCAGGGTGCAGCGCAGGCGCAGGTGGTCGCCAAAATAGATCACGTCGTCCAGCACCGCGCGGATGCTGTTGTCGCAGGGCTTGGCGTCCACCGTGTGGACCACGATGCGCTCGGGGCGCACGCTGGCCTGTATGGCCGTGCCGGTGTGTACGCTGTTGATGTTGAGCCCATTGAGCAACGTGCCGCAGGGCAGGCGTACCTCGCACTGCTGGTCACCCGTGGTGGTGACGGTGCCGCTGAACACCGTGTTGTCACCGACAAAATTGGCCACAAAGCGGTTCACCGGGGACTCGTACAACTCGGTCACCACGTCAATCTGCTGGATGGCGCCATCGCTGAACACCGCCACGCGGTCGGACATGGTGAGTGCCTCGGACTGGTCGTGCGTCACGTAGACAAAGGTCAGGCCCAACTGGCGGTGCAGCTCCTTCAGCTCAATCTGCATGTGCTCGCGCAACTGCTTGTCCAGCGCGCCCAGCGGCTCGTCCATCAGCACCAGCTGCGGGTCGAACACCAGGGCGCGGGCCAGCGCCACACGCTGCTGCTGGCCGCCCGACATCTGGGCCGGAAAGCGTGCGCCCATGCCGCCCATCTGCACCATCTCCAGCGCGCGCTTGACCTTGACGTCGCGGTCAGCGGCCAGCACTTTGCGCACCATCAGCGGGTAGGCCACGTTCTCGGCCACCGTCATGTGCGGGAACAAGGCGTAGTTCTGGAACACCATGCCGAAGTTGCGTTTGTGCGGCGGCGTGCGGGTGATGGGCTTGCCATCCAGAAAGATCTCGCCGGCCGTGGGTGATTCAAACCCCGCCAGCATCATCAGCGTGGTGGTTTTGCCGGAGCCCGACGGGCCCAACAGGCTCAGGAACTCGCCACTCTGGATGTCGAGGTTCAGGTCACGCACCACCAGCTGTTTGCCGTCGTACGTTTTTTGCACGCCGGTGAAGCGCACCAGGGGTTCGGTGGTGGAGATGTTTGGCATGATCAGGCCACGGCGGCGAAGCTGTCGACCAGGATGGCCAAGCCTTCTTCCAGCAACGCGTCGGACGCGGTCAGTGGAACCAGGATGCGGATCACATTGCCGTAGGTGCCGCAGGACAACAGTACCAGGCCCCGGCGTGCCGCCTCGGTCACTACCTTCTTGGTCAGCGCGGCGTCGGGGCGGTGCACATCACCGCCTTCAAACAACTCGATGGCAACCATTGCGCCCAGGCCGCGCACATCGCCGATTGCGGGCACCTTGGTCGCCAGGTCCTTGAGTGCGCGCACCAGTAGGGCGCCCATGTCCTGGCTACGCGCCAATAGCTTTTCATCGTCAAAGGCCTTGATGACGGCCAGTGCGGCGGCGCACGCCACAGGGCTGCCGGCATAGGTGCCACCCAGACCGCCTGCCGCGGGTGCGTCGATGACATCGGCGCGCCCCACCACGCCCGAGAGGGGGAAGCCACCCGCCAAAGACTTGGCGGTGGCAATCAGATCCGGGGCGTCTGGCCATTGCTCGCTGGCGAACCAGGTGCCGGTGCGGCCAGCGCCGGTCTGGACCTCGTCGGCGATCAACAGAATGCCATAACGGTCTGCGAGCTTCTTGAGGCCGCTGATGAACTCGGGCGGCGCGATGTAAAAGCCGCCTTCGCCTTGCACCGGCTCTACGATGAAGGCCGCGACGCGCTCGGGCTCCACATCGTTCTTCAGGATCACTTCTACTGAATGCAGTGCGTCCGCCACGCTCACGCCGTGCAGCGCGTTGGGGAACAGGGCGTGGAACACCTCGCCGGGGAAGGGGCCAAAACCCACTTTGTACGGGACGACCTTGCCCGTCAACCCCAGCGTCAGGTTGGTACGGCCGTGGTAGCCGCCGGTGAAGGCGATCACTCCCGGGCGCTTGGTGTAGGCGCGGGCAATCTTGATGGCGTTTTCGACCGCCTCGGCGCCGGTGGTCAGCAGCAGGCTCTTCTTGGCAAAGTTGCCGGGGGCCATCGCGTTGAGGCGTTCGCAGACTTCGACATAGGGTTCATAGGCCACGACCTGGAAGCAGGTGTGGGTGTAGAGGTCGAGCTGGGCTTTCACGGCTTCAATCACCTGGGGGTGCAAATGCCCGGTGTTGAGCACAGCGATGCCACCGGCGAAGTCGATGAAGCGGCGGCCCTCGACGTCCCAGAACTCGGCGTTGCGGGCGTTCTTGATGAAGATTTCATGGGCCTGGCCTACGCCACGGGCCACGGCAGTGTGGCGGCGGGCAAGGAGGGCGGAGTTCAGCAGGTTGCGATCTGTTTGCATGGGATACCGGGGTGGTTGAACGAATGGGTGAACTATAAAAATCCGTTTGCCAAGCGTCCATGTACACCGGTAGCAGAAATTTGGCACACTGTGCAGGTCTAGAATCCTGTACAGGGTTTCCCTAATATGGTGCGCTTTGTGCCCTGTCCCCAGCCGTCTTTTTTACCTCCCGATGCTCACTCTCAGTCCCGAAATTGCAACCCCGTTGGTCAGTCAGATCGTGGATGGGTTGCGGGGTCTGATTGCCGGACAAGTGCTCAAGCCCGGGAGCAAACTGCCCTCGATCCGGGCCTTCGCCGCATCGCACAACGTGAGCGTATTCACGGTAGTGGAGGCCTATGACCGCCTGGTCGCGCAAGGCTGGTTGGTGTCGCGTGCGCATGCCGGTTTTTTCGTCAAACGCCGTGAGGAAGGCGCAAGCTCAGGTTCCGGGGCCGGACGTCTGCCCCCCGATGCGCCCCGTTTTGATGCGCGCTGGTACCTCAAGCAGATCTTTGAGAACCGCAATTTGCCGCTGAAGCCCGGCTGCGGCTGGCTGCCACACGACTGGCTGTTTGGTGATGCGGTGCGGCGCAGCATGCGCCAGCTTTCCATTGACGGCCCGGAGCTGGACGGCTACGGGCTCCCCTATGGGCATATGGCGCTGCGCATGATGATTGCCGAGTCGCTGGCGGAGCGGCAAATTCCGGTGGAAGCTGCGCAGGTCCTGCTGACGCACGGCTCCAGCCAGGCACTGGACCTGGTGGCACGCTGCCTGCTCAAGCCTGGGGACGTGGTGCTGGTGGACGACCCCGGCTACCCCAATCTGATGTTCATGCTGCGGTTTTTGGGCGTGCATCTCGTCGGCGTGCCCCGCACGCCCACCGGGTATGACCTGACCGCACTGGAGTCGCTGGTCGTTGCGCACAGGCCCAAGGCCTTTTTTACCCAGCCGCGCCTGCAGAGCCCCACGTGCTCGGTGGCTTCGGTTGCGCATCTGCACCGGCTGCTGCAACTGGCGGACCGGCACGACTTTGTGCTGGTGGAGAACGATATCTATGCGGACATGGACATCGCGTCCCGTTCCACGCTGGCCAGCCTGGACCAATTGCGCCGCGTGGTCTATGTGGGCAGCTATTCCAAAACCATCTCGCCCAATCTGCGCGTGGGCTATTTGCTGGCACGCCCCGATTTGCTGACCGAATTCGTGCAACTCAAGATGATTGCGGGCCTCACCTCGTCGGACATTGCCGAGCGGGTGACGTTCGGCGCCATCACCGACGGGCGCTGGCGCAAGCACCTCAAGTCCCTGCGGGACCGGCTGGGCGAGGCCCAGCGGCAGGTGAGCCGCCGGCTGGACAGCCTGGGTTTTGAACGCTTCCATGAGCCTGAGGCGGGCATGTACCTCTGGGCCCGTCACCCCGACTTGCCCGACAGCGCCGAACTCTCGCAGGCCGGCACCCTGGAAGGCATGATGTTGGGGCCGGGGCAGCTGTTTCTGGTGGAGCCGCGCACCACCGGTTGGCTGCGCTTCAACGTGGCTTTTTGCAATGACGAACGCCTGTGGCGCTTCCTGGAAGCGCGCATTGAGATGGGGCAGCGCGTCGAGCAGGCCTGAACAGGCAAGGTAGCGGGCCACCGTGTCCTCGCGCGCGGCGATAATAGGCGGTTGTATTGAACCCGCACTCCAAAAGCACTGTCATGACCCAAACCACCATGAATGTCGCCGACATTCGCAAGACCTTTCTCGATTTTTTTGAATCCAAAGGCCACACCGTGGTCGAAAGCAGCCCTTTGGTGCCGGGCAACGACCCAACCCTGATGTTCACCAACTCGGGCATGGTGCAGTTCAAGGACGTGTTTTTGGGCGCGGACAAGCGCTCCTATGTGCGCGCCGCGTCGGTTCAGGCCTGCCTGCGCGCCGGTGGCAAGCACAACGACCTGGAAAACGTGGGCTACACCGCCCGCCACCACACCTTCTTCGAGATGCTGGGCAACTGGAGCTTTGGCGACTACTTCAAGCGTGAGTCGCTGATGTGGGCCTGGGAGCTGCTAACCGAGGTCTACAAACTGCCCGCCGACAAGTTGTGGGCCACGGTCTACATCGACGATGACGAGGCCTATGCCATCTGGACGCAGGACATCGGCCTGCCACCCGAGCGCGTGGTGCGCATTGGCGACAACAAGGGCGCCAAGTACGCCTCCGACAACTTCTGGATGATGGCCGACACCGGCCCCTGCGGCCCGTGCTCGGAAATCTTTTACGACCACGGCCCCGAGATCGCCGGCGGCCCCCCCGGCAGCCCGGAGCAGGATGGCGACCGCTACATCGAGATCTGGAACAACGTGTTCATGCAGTTCGACATGCAGCCCGACGGCTCGGTCAAGCCGCTGCCCGCCCCCTGCGTGGACACGGGCATGGGCCTGGAGCGCTTGGCCGCCATCCTGCAGCATGTGCACAGCAACTACGAGATCGACCTGTTCGACAAGCTGATCAAGGCCGCCTCGCGCGAGACCGGTTGCAACGACCTGCAGAACAAGAGCCTGCGCGTGATTGCCGACCATATCCGCGCCACTGCCTTCCTGGTCAGCGACGGCGTGTTGCCCGGCAACGAAGGCCGCGGCTATGTGCAGCGCCGCATCATCCGCCGTGCCATCCGTCACGGCTACAAGCTGGGCCAGAAGACGCCGTTCTTCCACAAGCTGGTGGCCGATCTGGTGGGTGTGATGGGCGAGGCCTACCCCAAGCTGGCACAACAGCAGCAGCGCATCACCGACGTGCTGCGCATGGAGGAAGAGCGCTTCTTCGAGACCCTGGCCACGGGCATGGAAATCCTGGATACGGCCCTGGCCGGTGGTGCCAAGCTGCTGCCCGGTGAAGTGGCCTTCAAGCTGCACGACACCTATGGTTTCCCGCTGGATTTGTCGGCGGACGTATGCCGTGAAAACGGCGTCGACGTGGACGAGGCCGGTTTTAATGCTGCCATGGAAGCGCAAAAGGCCAAGGGCCGCGCCGCCGGCAAATTCAAGATGGACCGGGCGCTGGAATACACCGCCCATGGCAACGCCTTCATGGGCTACGACCACCTGACCTATGGCACCAACATCGTGGCGCTGTACCTGGACGGCGTGGCGGTGGAAGAGTTGAAGGAAGGCCAGTCTGGCGTTGTCGTGCTGGACTCCACACCGTTCTACTCCGAGAGTGGCGGCCAGGTCGGCGACCAGGGCGCCATCTTCTGCGACCACGCCCTGTTCATGGTGGCGGACACGCAAAAGATCAAGGCCGATGTCTATGGACACCATGGCAAAGTCACCACGGGCAGCCTGAAGGTCGGCGATCTGGTCAACGGCCATGTGGACGCCACGATTCGCTCCTCGGTCATGCGCAACCACTCCGCCACGCACTTGATGCACAAGGCCCTGCGCGAGGTGCTGGGCGAGCATGTGCAGCAAAAGGGCAGTTTGGTGAATGCCGAGCGCACGCGCTTCGACTTTGCCCACAACGCACCGGTGACCGACGAACAGATCCACGAAATCGAGTTCCGCGTCAACGCCGAGATCCTGAAGAACGCCGCCACCGAGGCGCGCGTGATGGACATCGAATCGGCCCAGAAGACCGGCGCCATGATGCTGTTTGGCGAGAAATACGGCGAGACCGTGCGCGTGCTGGACATCGGCTCCAGCCGCGAGCTGTGCGGCGGCACCCACGTGGCCCGCACCGGTGACATCGGAATTTTCAAGGTGGTCAGCGAAGGTGGTGTGGCCGCCGGCGTGCGCCGCATCGAGGCCGTGACCGGCCAGAACGCGCTGGCCTATTTGCAGAACCTGGAAGACACGGTCGATGCCGCTGCGGCCACGCTCAAAACTCCCGTAGCCGAGCTGGCCGACAAGCTGGGCCATGTCATGGACCACGTCAAGGCGCTGGAGAAGGAAGTGGCTGCGCTCAAGGGCAAGCTGGCTTCCGCCCAGGGCGACGAAATGTTGAGCCAGGCCGTGGACATCAACGGCGTCAAGCTGCTGGTTGCCAAGCTGGATGGCGCGGACGTGAAGACGCTGCGCGACACCATGGACAAGCTCAAGGACAAGCTCAAGACCGCGGTCATTGTGCTGGGCGTGGCCGATGGCGAGAAGGTTCAGATCGCCGTGGGCGTGACCACCGACACCACGGCCAAGGTCAAGGCTGGCGAGCTGGTCAACTTCATTGCCGCGCAAGTGGGCGGCAAGGGCGGCGGCAAGGCCGACATGGCCATGGCGGGCGGCACCGAGCCCGCCAAGCTGGCGTCTGCGCTGGCCAGTGTGCAAGCTTGGGTGGCTGCCAAGCTATAGGTTGAAGCGGCGGTATGTCCCCGCGCTGGCTGGATACCGCGTACCGCATCCTCTTTTCGGTGGGGGCGCTAGGGGGAGGCTGGTGGTTGGGCGGCCCGTTTGGTGTGCTGATGACGGGTCCATTGGCAGGGTGGCTGTTGGCGCCCGTGGTGTTCGACAGCCTCGCCATCGGCTACCGTTCCACCCGCTGGCTTGCCTTGCACCAATTGCAAGGGAGCTACTACGCCTACAAGGGCAACGCCATCGAGGTCCTGGAGGGTGACGATGGATTCCGCTGGCTGCTGGTGCGCGATGTGCGGCACACGTTGCGGGCTTTCCCCAAGGACGCCACCTTGCGCCTGATGGAGCCGGAACGTACCGAATTCGACGAGACCGGCAAGCGTTTGGCCGTGCGGGCAGATGCCTTGCTGCATTGGCTGAGCAAGGCCCACACGGACGAAAACATCCGCTTCAAGGTGTGGGTCGAGCGCACCGTCCACAACCCATCGGTTGCGGTGCGCCGCGAAAAGGAAAGGTCTGCCATTCGCAAGCCGGTGGTTTAGTCGGACGAGTCAGATCCGCGCTTCGATATGCTACAAAATATATAGCTATAGTGGCTTATTCCACGAGGGCTAGCGCCTCATTTCATTGACAAGGTCCGGGCCCACAGGCGTTTCGCCAGGGCGTCGTGCTCTGGTGCATGGGTCTGGGGCGGCGCGCCGGGCGCCAGTTGCGTTTCGATCAGCCGCTGCAAGGTCTCCAGGTGCGGCATCACGGTGCCAAAAAACTGGACCTGCTCGCGCGTGGCCATCAGCAGCGTGGGGAAATTTTCGACCTCGATCGGGTCCACCAGCTCGGATTCGTCTTCCACGTCAATCCACAGGAACTGTACGCCGGGAAATGCGGCCTGGAGTTGCTCAAACCGGGGCAGGTAGTCGCGGCACGTGCCGCACCAGTCCGCACACAGACAGGCGACCAGCATCTCGGTCGGGGATGGGGTGTTGGGGGTCTGCATGCCGCAATGATCGCAGAACTGTGCTGCCCGGCGCTCAAACCAAAAGCCTGACCTAGATCAAGAACCCCTGGCCCGGATAGGTGGATATTCCAGATTCTGGGATTGCGTTTCATCCACAAGCGCGTAGTGTCCCGGGGAGACGAAAGGAATCAAACATGTTCCAGGTACGCATCCACGGTCGTGGAGGGCAGGGCGTTGTGACCGGCGCCGAGATGCTTTCCATTGCGGCCTTCGAGGGCGGGCGCCACGCCCAGGCCTTTCCCAGTTTTGGCTCCGAGCGCACCGGGGCGCCGGTGGTGGCGTTTTGCCGCATGGACGACAAGGAAATCCGCCTGCGCGAACCCATCATGGAGCCCGACGCGCTGATCATCCAGGACCCGACGCTGCTGCACCAGGTCGACGTGTTCAGCGGCCTCAAGAAAGACGGCTACATCCTGATCAACACCACCAAGACCTTTGACCAGCTGGGCTTGGGCGAGTTTGTCAAATGGTTCAAGCCGGACCATCTGCTGACGGTGCCCGCAACCGAGCTGGCGATGAAGCACGTAGGGCGTCCAGTGCCCAACGTGCCGTTACTGGGGGCCTTTGCGGCGCTGGGTGGTTTGATATCGCTGGAGGCAGTTCACAAGGCCATCCAGCAAAAGTTTCATGGCAAGGTAGCGCAGGGCAATATGGATGCCGCCAGTGAGGCCTATGCCATCGTGATGGAACAAGAAAGACAGGCGGAGGCCCACCATGCTTGAACAATGCGAAGGCTCCCATGCCGTTGCGCGTGCCGTGGCGCTGAGCCGCCCCGAAGTGATTTGTGCTTACCCGATTTCCCCGCAGACCCACATCGTCGAAGGCCTGGGCGAGATGGTCAAAAGTGGTGATCTGGCGCGCTGCGAGTTCATCAACGTCGAGTCCGAATTTGCGGCGCTGAGTGTGGCGATTGGCGCCTCCGCCGCCGGCGCCCGCGCCTACACGGCCACGGCCAGCCAGGGCCTGCTGTTCATGGCCGAAGCGGTGTACAACGCCTCCGGCCTGGGCCTGCCGATTGTGATGACGGTGGCCAACCGCGCCATTGGCGCACCCATCAACATCTGGAACGACCACACCGACAGCATGTCCATGCGCGATGCCGGCTGGATCCAGATATTTGCCGAGACCAACCAGGAGGCGCTGGACCTGCACATCCAGGCCTTTCGCATTGCCGAGGAGCTGTCGCTGCCGGTCATGGTGTGCATGGATGGCTTCATCCTGACCCACGCCTACGAGCGCATTGACATCCCCGAGCCGGCACAGGTGGACCGCTACCTGCCGCCCTACGAGCCACGCCAGGTGCTGGACCCGAATGATCCGGTGACGATAGGCGCCATGGTCGGGCCGGAGGCCTTTACCGAGGTGCGCTACCTGGCCCACGCCAAGCAGCTGCAGGCACTGGATTTGTTGCCCGAGCTGGCGGCAGAGTTTCAGCAGGTGTTCGGTCGCAATTCCGGTGGGCTGATCAAGCCCTACCAGCTGGAGGACGCGGAAACCATCGTCATCGCCCTGGGTTCGGTGCTGGGCACCATCAAGGACACGGTGGACGAGATGCGCGCGCAAGGCGTCAAGATTGGCGTGCTGGGCATCACGTCGTTCCGCCCATTCCCGATCGAAGCCATTCGCGCAGTGACTGGGCACGCCAAACGCATTGTCGTGATCGAGAAGTGCTTCGCGGTGGGTATTGGCGGCATCGTCTCGCGCGATGTGCGCAGCGCCGTGCAGAGCCGGCCCCAGCCGGTGTATGCGGTGGTGGCCGGGCTGGGTGGACGCGCCATCACCAAGGCCTCCCTGCACAAGTTGTTGCTGCAGGCCATTGAAGACAAGCTGGAGTTGCTGACCTTTCTGGACCTGGATTGGTCAATAGTCAACCGGGTGCTTGAGCGTGAGAAGCAACAGCGCCGTTCGGGCCCGGTGGCCGAGGGCATTCTGCGCGACATCGGCACCGTCTCATCAAAGATAGGCTGACACCATGGACCAACAAACCGTCGTCAAGTTTTACCAGACCGGCACCTTCACGGTTGGCAACCGCCTGCTGGAAGCCGACCAGCGCAGCGTGCAGGCCAATACGCAGCGCAACAACTCGCTGAACTCGGGGCACAGGGCCTGCCAAGGCTGTGGCGAGGCACTGGGCGCCCGCTATGCCATCGATGCCGCCATGGAGGCCACCAACGGCCAACTGATCGCCGCCAATGCCACCGGCTGCCTGGAGGTGTTCTCCACGCCGTACCCCGAGACTTCGTGGCAGATGCCGTGGATTCACTCGCTGTTTGGCAATACCGCGGCGGTGGCCACCGGCATTGCGGCGGCCATGCGCGTCAAGGGCCGCAGCGACGTGCGCGTCGTGGCCCAAGGGGGCGACGGTGGTACCACCGACATCGGCTTTGGCTGCCTGTCGGGCATGTTCGAGCGCAACGATGATGTGCTCTATATCTGCTACGACAACGAGGCCTACATGAACACCGGCGTGCAGCGTTCCAGCGCCACGCCACCGGCCGCGCGCACCGCCACCACGATGCCGGTAGGCCCGCAACCCGGAAATGTGTTTGGCCAGGGCAAGAACCTGCCGCAGATCGCCATGGCGCATGAGATTCCGTATGTGGCCACAGCCACCGTCGCGGACCTGCGTGACCTCGAATACAAGGTCAAGAAGGCCATGGGCATCCGGGGTGCCCGCTACATCCACATCTTTGTGCCGTGTCCCCTGGGCTGGGGTGCGGCGTCGCATGACACCATCCGCCTGGCGCGGCTGGCGCACGAGTGCGGCTTCTTTCCCGTGTTTGAGGCCGAGCGGGGCGAAGTGACCGGCGTCTCGAAGATCCGTCGCCAGGTTCCGGTCGAGGACTACCTCAAGCCGCAGAAACGATTTGCGCATCTGTTTGGCAAGGAGCCCGACACTGCCACCATCGCCCGGCTGCAGGCCATTGCTGACCGCAATATCCGCCGCTATGGCCTGTTGGACACGGCCGCCTGAGCCGGCAAGGAGAAGACACCATGCAAAAGCCCTTTGCCATCACGCTCGACGTCGGCTCATCGCTAGCCAACCACACTGGCTCCTGGCGCAATACGCGTCCGGTGTACCTGGACCGTTTGCCACCCTGCAACCACCAGTGCCCCGCTGGCGAGAACATCCAGGCCTGGCTGTTCCACGCCGAGTCCGGCGACTACGAACAGGCCTGGCGCACGCTGGTGGAGGACAACCCGTTTCCCGCCATCATGGGCCGTGTCTGTTACCACACTTGCGAAGGCGCGTGCAACCGGGGCAAGCTGGATGCGCCGGTGGGCATCAACTCGGTGGAACACTTCCTGGGTGACCAGGCGATAGCGCAGGGCTGGAAATTCCCTGCCGTGGCGGCGCCATCCAGCAAGAAGGTGCTGGTCGTCGGTGCCGGGCCGTCGGGTCTTTCAGCGGCCTACCACCTGGCGCGGCTAGGACATAGCGTCACGGTGCACGAGGCGGGCCCCTTGCCAGGCGGCATGATGCGTTTTGGCATTCCGCAGTACCGCTTGCCGCGCAAGGTGCTGGATGCCGAGGTGCAGCGCATTGTCGACCTGGGTGTGCGCATTGAATACGGTGTCAAGGTGTCCAACGTACTGGATGCCCAGCGGCAGGGCGGCTTCGATGCGGTGTTTCTGGCGGTTGGCGCCCACATCGCCAAGCGCGCCTTTATCCCGGCCGGTGACTCGGCCAAGGTGCTGGATGCGGTGGCTGTGCTGCGCTCGATGGAAGGCGAAGACAAACCCATGCTGGGTCGCAAAGTGGTGGTTTATGGGGGCGGCAACACGGCCATCGACGTGGCCCGCACCGCCAAAAGACTCGGTGCGACGGAGGCCATCATCGTCTACCGGCGCAACCGCGAGAAGATGCCCGCGCATGACTTTGAGGTCGAAGAAGCCCTGCAGGAAGGCGTGCTGATCAAGTGGCTGTCCACCATCAAGCAGGCCGGTGAATCATCGATCACGGTGGAGAAGATGGCGCTGGACGACAAGGGCTTTCCACAGCCCACTGGCGAGTTTGAGACACTGGAGGCCGACTCCGTGGTGCTGGCGCTGGGCCAGGATGTGGACCTGTCGCTGATCGAGGGCGTACCGGGGCTGGCCGTGGAAGACGGTGTGGTCAAGGTCGATGCCAACATGATGACCGGCCACGCCGGCATCTTTGCTGGCGGCGACATGGTGCCTGCCGAGCGCAATGTCACGGTGGCCATTGGCCACGGCAAGAAGGCGGCGCGCAATATTGACGCGTGGCTCAAGGGCAGCACCTACACACCCGCCGAGAAGCATGAGATCGCCAGTTTCGACAAACTCAACACTTGGTACTACAGCGACGCACCCAAGACCGTGCGCCCCATGCTGGACATCATCCGCCGCCAATCCACGTTTGAGGAAGTGCAGGGCGGTCTGGACGAAACCAACGCCCTGTTCGAGGCGCGGCGCTGCCTGTCCTGTGGCAATTGCTTTGAGTGCGACAACTGCTACGGTGTGTGCCCGGACAATGCCGTGATCAAGCATGGGCCTGGTAAACGCTTTGATTTCAATTACGATTACTGCAAGGGCTGTGGTATCTGCGTGTCCGAGTGCCCGTGTGGTGCCATCAAGATGGTGCCGGAAGATATTTGACAAGGAGTTTGCATGCCCCCATCTACCATTCGCCGCATTGCCATTTGTACCGGCGGCGGTGATGCCCCGGGCTTGAATGCGGTGATCCGCTCGGTGGTGATTGCGGCCATCAACCGGGGCTGGGAGTGCTACGGCATTCGCGACGGTTTCAATGGTATTTTGTTTCCCGAGCGCTACCTGGAGGGCGGAGTGTTCCGTCTGACGCAGGACAAGGTTCGCGATATCGGGCATCTGGGCGGCACCATGCTGGGCTCGACCAACAAGGGCAACCCGCTGCACTTTCCGACCCGCATGCCCGACGGCACGATGCACGAAATCGACCGTTCGGGTGAAATCCTGGAGTACTTCGCCAGGAAAGAGCTCGACGCACTGGTGTCGATTGGCGGTGACGGCTCGCTGACGATTGCCGATGCGCTGCACAAGAAGGGTCTACGGGTGGTGGGCGTGCCCAAGACCATCGACAACGATCTGGACAAGACCATGACAACTTTCGGGTTCGATACGGCAGTGGCGTTCGCCACCGAGTGTCTGGACCGCTTGCACAGCACGGCCGAGAGCCACCAGCGGGTCATGGTGGTCGAGGTCATGGGCCGCTATGCCGGCTGGATCGCCCTGCACTGCGGCATCGCCGGCAATGCACACGCCATTCTGATGCCGGAGATTCCCTTTAACCTGGACAAGGTGGTGGACCACATCCACACCCGTGATGCCGAAGGCCACTTGTATTCCGTCGTTGTGGTCGCCGAAGGCGCTGCCCCCAAGGACGGCCACACTGAATTGCAGGCCCCCGCCGAGATTGGCCATGCCGAGCGCCTGGGCGGCATGGGTGAGCGGGTCGCCAAAGCCCTGCAGGAGCGCACCGGAAAGGACACCCGCGTGGTCGTGCTGGGCCACTTGCTGCGCGGCGGCAGCCCCACCTCGTTTGACCGCCTGGCCGCCATGCGCTTTGGCGCTGCAGCGGTACGCGCTTTGGAAGAAGGCATGTCCGGCGTCATGGTGGCGCTGGCCTTTCCCAACGTCAATTACATCGCACTGGAAGAAGTGGCCGGACGCATGAAGGCGGTCCCCATGGACAGTGACACCCTGCAAACGGCGCGCGATCTCGGGATCTGCCTGGGCGACTGAACACCGTGCGTTTCCATACAACCGGATAACTGGAGAACAACAATCATGAGCGAACTTTCCCCCGCTGAACAGGCCCTGCGCGAAGCAGCCCGCGAATACCACCGCACCCCCACCCGTGGCAAGATTTCGGTCACACCGACCAAGCCGTTGTCCAACCAGCGCGACCTGTCGCTGGCCTATTCGCCTGGCGTGGCCTACCCCTGTCTGGACATCCAGGCCGACCCGTCGCTGGCGGTGGAGTACACCTCGCGCGGCAATCTGGTGGGCGTCATCACCAATGGCACAGCGGTGCTGGGCCTGGGCAATATCGGCCCGTTGGCCGGCAAGCCGGTGATGGAGGGCAAGGGCTGCCTGTTCAAGAAGTTCGCCGGCATCGACGTGTTCGACATTGAACTGGCCGAGAACGACCCCGACAAGCTGGTCGAGATCATCGCCGCCATGGAGCCCACGCTGGGCGGCATCAACCTGGAAGACATCAAGGCGCCCGAGTGCTTCTACATCGAAAAGAAGCTCAGCGAGCGCATGGGCATTCCGGTCTTCCATGACGACCAGCACGGCACGGCCATCATCTCGTCGGCGGCCCTGATCAACGGCCTGGAGCTGGTGGGCAAACGCATCGAGGATGTGAAGATTGCCGTGTCCGGCGCGGGCGCTGCGGCGCTGGCCTGTCTGGGCGTGATGGTGGGCCTGGGCGTGCGCGTGGAGAACGTGTTTGCCTGCGATTCCAAGGGCGTGATTTATGAGGGCCGCCCCGGTGGCTATGACGAATCCAAGGCGCGTTTTGCGCAGAACACGACAGCCCGTACGCTGGCCGATGTGGTCAAGGACGCGGATGTGTTCCTGGGCTGCTCAACGGCCGGTGTATTGACACAGGACATGGTAAAGACCATGGCACGCCAGCCCATCATCCTGGCACTGGCCAACCCCGAGCCCGAGATCCGCCCCGAGCTGGCCAAGGCCGTGCGCCCGGACTGCATCATTGCCACCGGCCGCTCGGACTACCCCAACCAGGTCAACAACGTGCTGTGCTTTCCGTACATCTTCCGTGGCGCGCTCGATTGTGGCGCCACCAAGATCACCGAGGCCATGAAGCTGGCCTGCGTGCGCCAGATCGCCGACCTGGCCAAGGCCGATATCAGCGAGGAAGTGGCCAACGCCTACGCCGGCAAGGAGCTGGTGTTTGGCTCCGATTATTTGATCCCCACCCCGTTTGATTCGCGCCTGATTCTGCGCATTGCGCCGGCCGTGGCCCAGGCCGCGTTTGAGTCCGGCGTGGCGGCACGGCCCATCCAGGACATGGAGGCCTATCGCCAACAGTTGTCCCGCTTTGTGTACCAAACCGGTATGTTCATGCGCCCGGTGTTCAGCGCCGCCAAGGCCGTCAAACCGGCGGCCAAGCGGGTGGCCTATGCCGAGGGGGAGGATGATCGCGTGCTACGCGCCGCCCAGGTGGCCGTGGATGAAGGTCTGGCTCACCCTATCCTGATTGGCCGCCCGGCCGTGATCCAGGCGCGTCTGGCCAAGGCCGGTCTGCGCCTGCAGTTGGGGCGCGATGCAGATTGCGTGAACCCCGAAGACGATCCGCGTTTTCGCCAGTATTGGGAGCTGTACCACAAGCTGATGGGGCGCCACGGCGTGACGCCGGAAGCCGCCAAGGCCGCCGTGCGCCGCTCCAACACCACCATTGCGGCCCTGTCGGTGAAGCTGGGCCACGCTGACGCCATGCTGTGTGGCATGGTGGGCCGCTTTGACACGCACCTGCAGCACCTGCGCGACATCATTGGCATGAAGGCTGGTGCGACCGGTCTGGCCGCCATGAACGCGCTGATGCTGGAAAAGTATGCGCTGTTCATCGCCGACACGTACGTGAACGAAGACCCCACGGCCGAGCAACTGGCCAGCATCGCGCTGATGGCAGCGCAAGAAGTCAGCCGCTTTGGCGTGCCGCCCAAGGTGGCCTTCCTGTCGCACTCCAATTTCGGTTCGTCGGATCGCCCATCGGCCCGCAAGATGCGTCTGGCGCGCGAGCTGTTCACCAAGATGGCGCCCGATATCGAGTGCGATGGTGAGATGCAGGGCGATGCAGCCCTGTCCGAGACCGTGCGCCGTTCCGCCCTGCCCGACACCACACTGCACGGCGAGGCCAATCTGCTGATCTGCCCGAACCTGGACTCGGCCAACATCCTGTTCAATGTCATGAAGATGACGGCCGGTCACGGAGTGACGGTGGGCCCCATCCTGCTGGGTGCGGCCGCATCGGCGCACATCCTGACGCCGTCGGCCACCGTGCGGCGTGTGGTCAATATGACGGCGTTGGCGGTGGCTAATGCGTCTGCCTTTGCGTAGGACTTGGCTCCAGGCGGTTGTAAGCCTTTTGGGGCTGTAGCCCTCGTGGAATATACGTGTGTCGCTACTTATTTTGTAGCGGATGACGTCTGTGGCGGCAGGGTTTGGGGCATTCGCCCCGGCCTCATCTGTCCTGCTGGCCAGCAAATGGGCGGGGACCAATACCCCAAACCCTGCGGGTGGCGTGTTGGCTGGGGAGGAGGGTGCAAGGTTGAGATTTGGGCCGCAGTGGGGCGGGAGCTGACCTCCTGACACGTGGTCCACTGCGTTACAGTTTGTGTCAGATGAAACAGAAGGGGGGAACTTCGTGAACAACATTGCTCAAGCTTTGTTTGCCCGGCGCGGTGCCGTGTATCTGTCGGGGTTCGGTGCAGTCGGTGTGTTGCTCGCAGTGTTCCTCGCCGTTACTGCGTTTGCCGAAATCCGGATGGGCCGCTTCTCCGGTGGCTTCGGCTCCCTCATGATTGGGGTCTTCCTCGGTGCGGCTTCGCTCCGCGTTCTCAAGCTAGGGCGAGATGCGCGAAGCGCGATCCAGCGGCGTCTTGAAGTTCAGTAGGTAAACCCCGCGACAGGCGGACCTTGCGAACGATTTACACTAAAGGGTTTTCCCCAAGTTCGTTTTTTGAATCATCGCAAGGGTCCCCATGAGTGCATTTCTGGAAGAAACCGTATTGAGCGTCCACCACTGGACCGACCGCCTGTTCAGCTTCACCACCACGCGTGACCCGGCGCTGCGTTTTTCCAACGGGCACTTCACGATGATCGGGCTGCGTCTGGAAACCGGCAAGCCGCTGCTGCGTGCCTACAGTATCGTCAGCGCCAACTACGAAGACCATCTGGAATTCCTGAGCATCAAGGTGCAGGACGGACCACTGACCTCGCGCCTGCAGCACATCAAGGTGGGCGACAAGATCGTCGTGGGCCGCAAGCCCACCGGCACCCTGCTGATCGACTATCTGCTGCCGGGCAAGACCCTGTACCTGTTGGGTACCGGCACTGGCCTGGCGCCGTTCCTGAGCATTGTGCGCGACCCCGAGACCTATGAAAAATTCGAGAAGGTGGTGCTGGTGCACGGTGTGCGCGAAGTGGCCGAACTGGCCTATATGGACTACCTGACCATTGACCTGCCAGCCCATGAATTCCTGGGTGAAATGGTTACCAAGCAGATGCACTATTTCCCCACGGTGACGCGTGAAACCTTCAAGAACCGGGGCCGTATTCCCGACCTGTTTGAAGCCGGGACCATCGAAGCCGAGTTTGGTTTGCCCAGGCTCAATCCGGAGACCGACCGCGTGATGCTGTGCGGCAGCCCGGCCATGCTGCGCGACCTCAAGCACATGCTGGAAAAGCGTGGCTTCATGGAAGGCAATACGACCAAGCAGGCCGACTTTGTGATTGAACGGGCATTTGCCGAGCAATAGACCCCGCAAACATCCTTAGCCCTTTCAGACACAAGACCCCATGACACATTACGACCTCTACGCCATCGGCAACGCGTTGGTAGATTCCGAATACGAAGTGACCGATGCGCAGTTGCAGACCATGGGCGTTGAGAAGCGGCACATGACGCTGATCGACCTGGACCGGCGCGCGGCGTTGCTGGCCCATGTGCAGGGCGCACACGCACGGCGCACGGGCGGTGGCTCGGCGGGGAACACTGTGGTGGCGGTGGCGCAGTTGGGGGGCAGGGCGTTTTACTCGTGCCGTGTGGCCGATGACGAGCTGGGCGCTTTCTACCGGGAAGACCTGGTGGCCAATGGCGTGGCCACCAACCTGACCCACACGAAACCGGCGCCCGGCCAGACCGGCAGCTGCATGGTGATGGTGACACCGGACGCCGAGCGCAGCATGAGCACCTTTTTGGGTGCCACCGCGCACCTGGACCACCACGCCCTGCATCCGCACGACATTGCGCGCTCCAAGGTGTATTACATGGAAGGCTACCTGGCCGCATCCCCCACCGGGTTGGACGCGGCACTGCAGGGCAGGGCCATGGCCAAGGAAGCCGGCGTTGCATTGGCGGCCACGCTGAGCGACATGAGCATGATCAACTTTTGCCGTGCCGGGCTGGAGGCCATGGTGGGCGACGGTCTGGACTATCTGTTTTGCAACGAGGAAGAAGCGCAGGTCTGGTGCGGCTCGCAGGATCTGGATGTGTTCTGCCAGCAGGTGAGCCAGGCCGCACGCACCGTGTGCCTGACCCGTGGCGCCAAAGGCTGCCTCGTGATCGAAGGCGTGCAGCGCACGGCCGTGCCCGCTGCCAGCGTCATCGCCAAGGACACCAACGGTGCAGGTGACATGTTCGCCGGTGCATTCTTGTACGCTGTCACCCACGGCCACAGCCATGCGCAGGCGGCGTGGCTGGCCAATCAGGCCGCCGGCCGCGTGGTCACCCAATATGGCAATCGATTGAACGCAGAGGCCATGGCGGAGATCAAGACGCAGTTCGCGCAATACATCGCCTGATGCCGGCCCGGCCCAGCGCCTAGGGGGCCAGCATTTGCTGCTGCATCAGCAGCCTGCGCAGACGAGACTGCTCACGGTCCACATGGCGCAGGTCTTCACGCAGATTCTTTTTTTCTTCGTCACTCTTGGACGCTTCCAGTCGGGCCTGCAGTCGGCTCGATTCCTGGGCATTGCGCTGCAGCATTTCTTGCATGCGGTGGGCTTGCATGCCAAGCTCCAGGTAGTGCGAGAACCCGGCGTAACCGGCCTGGCCCTGACAGACTGAAGCCTTGCCTGAGTTGCCAGCCACCCCCTCGCGCCAGCCATTGGCCGGTGTGCAGAACTGGACGATGCCGGCATCCCATCCGCGCCGGTAGGCCTGCGCGTTGGGCACGATGCCAGCCTTGCCGCAATCCTCGGTGTAGTCGGCAATGCGCTGCACATTCACGCCCGTCGCTCCATCCGTCATGCCCACGCGGGTCCAGTCGGCGACTTTGCATTCGGACACCGACATGGATTCGCAGCCCGACAGGGCGATGGCCACCAGCATCAGGAGCGCGGTGCGGGTTGGGGGTGAAAGCCGGGATGGTATGGGAAAGGGCATACGGGCCTCGCTTGCTCGGAAAGCTTCTTGGTCAAATGGTACACCGCCGGTACCTCGCCGCCTAGGCGGTGCCACGTTGTATGGTTTGTTCCGCAGCCCAGTGCCACGCCTGATCCGACAGCATCAGCAGGCGGGCGGTGTCTCGGAACTGGGGCGCCAGCTCAACCGTCAGGTCCAGTGTGCGCGCTTCCAGGCGCTGGGCCATCTCCAGGTAGGGTTGCCAGGGTCCGGTGTGTTCCAGCAGCGCCTGCCTGGCTGGCTCTGGCAGGTTGAGTGTGCTGACCACTTCGGCCTGGCTGATCTTCAGCAACTGGCCCAGCATGGAAGCCAGGCCCAGCGTGAAGAACTGGTCGGGCGCATTCTCGTGGTTTTCGATGGCCACCAACTCCAGCAGGCGCGAGCGCCAAAGTGTCGTTTCCTGCAGGGCGGATGCGGCCCTGCGGCTACCGGCAAATTCCACCAGCAGCATGGACAGCCACCGGTACAGCTCATACCGCCCCAGCAGCAGCACCGCCTGTTCCACACTGGCATAGCTGCCCAGCTGCGCATAGCTGGCGTTGTTGATGAGACGCAGCAACCGGTACGACAGACCGATGTCGCCCTTGATCTCGTCCACGATGACGGCCGTATCGGCACCCGCCACCAACTGGTTCAGCAGCACTCCCACACGCCGCACTTCCGGCGGCACCGGTTGCTGGTTGGCGGGGTCGCTGGAGCCGGCATCGCGGTCCAGCACGCCGCAGACGTAGGTCACACCGTTGTACAGGGCCATTTCCAGCTCTTCGACGTCGCAGATGTCGGTGACCAGAATTGGCAAGCCTTGCCACGCCGGTGGCCAGGTGCCAATGGAGTCCAGCAAGGTGGACATGGCACTGGCGCCCTGGCGCAGCATCACAAAGTCCGGCCGAAGGCGGCTATCAAAATCCGGCTCCCAACCGACCTTCACCCCCTTGGCTCGCAGCACCAGGGCGGCCTGTTCGATGGCTGCTGAAGATTGCGGAATTGGCACCGCCGATGGCATGGATTCCAGACCGATCAGGACGCCAGGCCCCACGTCGGCTTCGGTTGCATGTACCAGCCACGGGGCCGGCATGCGCGCAAAACCGATGCGTCCGGTTTGTCCGATGCCGTAAGCCGCAGCCAGCAAAGCGGCTACGCGGGCCGAGCGCGCGTAGGCGTCGGACTGCCGTTTCAGATGCCGCGCTACGTCCTCGCCAATGCGAAACTCAAAACCGGCCACCGCTCCGTTGGACGAAATCAGAGGTCGGCGCGCGCTGATGGCGGCCAGCTCGGAAGCGGCTTTTGCTTCATCGTCTGCGGGTGGTTGGGAGGCACGGCGTTCTGCCGCAGGTGCTGGTGCCGGCGCGCCGCGCGCCGCGGGACGCACAGGCGCCGGCTTTCCAAACAGCCAGGGCAGACTGCGCTGAAGAAACGATTTCACAACGACAACCTCTCAGGGGACAGTACGGAGAAGTATCGCACCCTCCCTTGGGTACACTGACCCCGATGAGCCGCCCCCCGCAACCGCGTCCTGCGCCAGACCGCCTCACGTCCTTTTTCTGGAGTGGCGACGTCCTGCGTAGTCGTAGCGTGGGTGATGCCGTGCTCACCGATGTGGTCAACATCCCGGCGCCACCGGCAAGGTTGGTCGCGGATTGGGAGCGGGACATATCTGAGCGCCTGGGGCTGGAATCCGGAGACGTAGAGCCCTTGCCGCTGGCGCAGGCGCGTGTGCGCTGGCCGGACTACAAGCACTGCGTGCAGGCGGCATCCGACTGGACGCGCACACGCGGTTTGCGGGACGTGCTGGCCTCCAGTGACGTAGCCCTGATGGCCTGTCGCGGCGCGAAGTACCACCATGATGCAGCCCACTATGGCGGTGCGGCCTTCTGCAATCTCTTCCTGAGCGAGGACCGGGGGCTGGACGTGCACTTCCCTACCACGGGCCAGCGCATCCCGCTGGTCCGGGGCACGGTGATGGTCTTTGATACCGCCCAGCCCCACGCCGTCATTGCGCGGGGCAGAGACGGCTTCCATGCGGCCGATTTTTCGCCCGGGCAAGACTGCAGCCAGGTCTTCCTGACTTGGGAGCTGCCCATCGAAAATCCTGACGTCGCGCAAGTATTGCGGATCACCTTCGACACGGACCCTGCAACTGCCGCGCGACTGGATGAAGAGCAAATCTGGCTGAACGGCGCGCCGGCCCATTTGCAGCCGGAATCGGGCCGGTTAGGGAGTGACCACCAGGCGCTGCACGACACGGCGTGTGACCGGCGCCACCAGCAGGACCAGGGGGAAGGCCACCAACCACGCGGCAAGCCAGGCGCCGATCCACAGGACTGAAAAGCCATCCACCAGGCCCGTCGCACGGTACGTGGAGATGCCGGAAACCACCAGGGACATCAACCCTGACAGGATCAGTCCGAACAGGACTGGGGCAAAGCGGGCGGGGAGCATCAGACCACCTCCTCTTCCGTCACCGCCATGCGTGCCAGCACGCTGGCAAAGTTCTGGCCAAAGGCATGGGCGGTGCGCTCGTCACCCGGGGCAAACGACTGCCCCGGTGCCGAATGCCCGGCCTGCGCCATCATGCCGGTCCAGGACCCCAGGCGGTTCAACGCCTGCTCATAGGGCACCCCTTTCTGCTGCTCGGGCAGGAAAGGGTTGCCGACCCAGATCATGCCGTGCTGCATGGAGAAGGTGAACATGGACAGCAGCGTGCTTTGCTTGTCGCCGGACGGCAGCGCCGACACGGTGAAGCCTGCGGCAAGCTTGCCCATGAGCTGCTGCGTGCGCCACAGCCGCCCGGTGGAATCCATGAAGGACTTGAAGGGCCCGCTAACGCCACCCAGGTAGGTGGGCGAGCCCCAGATGAAGCCGTCGAACGGGATCAGTGGGTCGGGGTCGCGGGTGAGGTCCTCGGCCTTCAGCAAGCTGACCTCGGTATCGGGCACGCTGCGCGCGCCGGCCACGACCTGGCGGGCAAAGTGCTCGGTGTTGCCGTGGGCACTGTGGAAAATAACTGCGATGTGTTTCATGGCTCATTGCTCCTAGGAAAAAAAGGTGGATGCGGCAAATGCCGCTACGTACAGGCCGAGTCCGAAAACGGTGTGGTTGGCCAGACTCTTCACACAGTTCAGCACGGGTGTTTTGGTGCGCATTGAGGCAATGCCCGCGCCCATGGCGGGCTGCATGACAAACAGGGGCACGGCCACTGTGACCATGCCTAAGGCCAGCGCCGGTGCCAGGGTGGGTGCCTGCAGCCATTGCGGGCCAGCTGCGTAGGCCAGCAGCAGCGCAAAGCCAATGCCGGTGGCGTAGTGCACGGCCCAGCCCAGCGCCAGCTCGCCCCGCACGGGAGCCGCCTTGGCTATTCCATCGTGCGCCCAACGGCCGTGCGGCATGTGCCCCACCCAGCGCCCCAGCAGCGCGAAGTTGAGCGTGGGCACCTTCAGGGATTGGAGCAGCAGCAGCCACAGGTCCATCACGGCGGTCGCTGCGATGCCGATGGCCGCGGCTCGCATAAGTCCTTCATCAATGGGTGTCATGGAACGTCCTTTCAGTTGACGGGTTGACTCGGTGAGGGCAATATACGAATTCAAGTCAACTTGAAGTCAAGACATTTTTTCCATATGGACATTGCAGAAGTCGCCAAGCGCTCCGGCATGCCGGCCTCAAAGCTGCGCTATTACGAAGAGAAAGGGCTGATCGCCTCGGTGGGGCGGCAGGGGTTGCGCCGCACCTTTGCGCCCACCGTGCTGGAGCAGCTCGCCCTCATCGCATTGGGGCAGACGGCCGGTTTTTCACTGGACGAGATCGCGCAGATGTTTTCGGCGGACGGGCGGCCCAACATCGACCGCAAGATGCTCGCGGCCAAGGCCGACCAGGTCGATGCACTGATCAAGCGGCTGCAAGCCATGAGCAACGGCCTGCGCCACGCGGTCAACTGCCCCGCGCCCAGTCACATGGAATGTCCGTCATTCCGTAAGTTGCTACAGTTATGATAGCGTGTAGCGTATATTTCACGAGGGATAGAGGCTGATTATGCTTTGACTCATGGCTTATTCCACAACACAGGCATGACTCCTCACCACCTTCTCGCCTCCCGGACGGGGCGTCTCTTTCTTGCGCTCTGGCCGGAAGCCGCGGTTCAGCGCCAACTGCTTGACCATGTGAATCGATGGACGTGGCCCCCGCAGGCCGCGCGCTATGCAACCACGGACTGGCATGTCACCCTGCACTTCATAGGCAGCGTGGATGAAACCCGATGCGAAGAGATTGCACACAAGGCGCTGGTACCGTTCGTGCCGTTTCGACTGGTTCTGGATCAACCTGCAGTCTGGCAGCGCGGACTGGCGGTGCTGTGCGTGGGAGAAGTGCCCCTGCAGTTGCGTGCGTTATGGGAGCAGCTTGGAAACCGTCTGCAACAGGTGGGCTGTGCGCCGGACCCCAGACCGTATCTGCCGCATGTGACACTCGCGCGCCACGCAAAGGGCGCAACACCGCCCACGACCATTGCGCCTATTGAATGGCAGGTGGGACGGTATGTACTCGCGGTTTCAACAGGCGACAGCGGTCAACGCTACCGCGTGATCCGCGAATACTGTGGATGACGCTCTGGCCTGCCTGGGTAAATGGAAACGACCTCACGCGCTCCGTGCGGCTTTGGCCATGCGTCTATTGGATCTGCAATCGTTTGGAAGTGGTGGTGGCCTTCTTGGGCAACTGCAGCGTCAGGACGCCGTCTTCGTACTTCGCCGTGGCCTTGGTTTCATCCACGTCTTGTGAGAGTGAGAATGTGCGTGAGACAGCGCCTTCCCAGCGTTCGCTGCGCAGCACCTTGCCACCTTCGCCCTTGGTTTCTTTCTGCTTCTTGGATGCAGCGTCAATCTGGACGATGTTGCCGTCGATTCGCACGTTGATGTCATCTTTCTTGAAGCCGGGTATGTCGGCGCAGACCTCGTACTTTCCATCGACTTCGGTAACGTCCAGTCGCATATCGAGCGCGCCGTTTTCCCATTCGCTCCTCAATGGCGCGATGAAACGGTTGAACATGGCATCCAGTGGATCGCCCAGTGCTGGCTTGAACAGGCGTGGTTCAAATAGACTCAAGTTGCGCATGATTTACCTCCATCTGTGAAGTGGTTGCGGGGAGTTCGCAAGACCGGTGGCTCCGCACCGCACACGGTCTGATGGGCAGCGTAGTCCTTTGGGCCTGCGACGTCTTGCGATTTCGCAACGCAGACTATCGATAGGCGCGTTGGCTCAACGCGTCAGTGGGCGCCAGCCTTGCGCTGCTCCAGCCGATACGGCGGCAGCCCCGCCAGCATCCTCTTCCCATAGCTTTGCAGCACCAAGCGCTTGTCGTAGCAAATGACCGCCGCGTGGTCATCTTCGGTGCGAATGGCGCGGCCGGTCCACTGCAGCAGCTTGATGCCGGTGGCGGGGATCACCAGTTCGTTGAACGGGTCGCGTCCCACACTGCGCAACCACTCGGCGCGGGCCTCGTCCACCGGCTCTGACGGTGGGGCAAACGGCAGCTTGGTGATGAACACCGTTTCACACAGCGGGCCCGGCAGGTCCAGCCCTTCGCCAAACGATTGCATGCCAAAGATCACCGATGGAAAGCCGGCCTCCACACGCGCCATGTGGCTGCCCAGCAGGCGTGCGCGTGATTGCGTGCCTTGCACCAGCACCATGTCCATCAGATGGCCCGGCAGCGCCTCGGTCGCGACGCGCATTTGCGCACGGGACGTAAACAGCACCAGCGCGCCGCGTCGCACGTTCTCCAGGTCGTGCATCAGCTCGCCCACCATTTCGCGGGTGTAGGCGTCGGCCTGCTTGGGGTCGGCCTTGGTGTGCACCACGGTGAGTACACCCTGGCGGGCATAGTCAAATGGGCTGGCCACTTCCAGCGCCTGCACGTTGGGGTTGTTGATCAGCCCGGCTTCGTGCAGAAAATAGTCAAAGCTGCCGCAGCTGGTCAGCGATGCGGATGTCACCACGGCGCCGCGCACCTGGCTCCACAGGAACTGGCGCAGCAGGTCGCCGGGCACGATGGGGCAGGCGTGCGCCGTCATGGTCAGGTAGCCATGTTCGCTCTCGGCCTGCAGCCACTTGGCCAGGGGTTGCGGGCCGTGTTCCAGCAGCAGGCTGGCGGTGGACACCACACTGCCCAGGCGTGGCGCCAGAGCGCCCAGCTTGGCGTAGAGCTGGGCGCATAGCGTGGCCTGGCTGGGGTCCTCCTTGGCCACGGCTTTCACTTCCAGGCCCAGGGCCTCCAGCGCCTTGGACAGGCCGTTGGCCTGGGCGTGGATTTGCATGACGGGCTCAGTCAGCGCCTCGGGCAGCACGCCGTGGGCAAAGCGCAGCGTGCCGTCCTGGCCGCCGCCGTCCAGGTTCTTGCCGGTCTGCTCCCACACCAGGTCCATGGCCATGCGGGCCAGTTGGGTGAGTGCCTGTTTGAGTTGGCTGGTGACCGTGGCCACGTCTTCGCCCGCATGCAGGTGCAGGGCGCTGCTGACCTCGCCCACGATCTTGGGCAGCTTGTCCAGCCAGCGGAGGTTGCTCAGGTCCATGGCGCTGGAGAACTGGTCCAAGGCGACTGCGGGCAAGTGGTGGCCCTCGTCGAAGATGACCAGGCAGCTGTCCAGGTCGGGCAGGGTTTTCATGCCCAGCGATGCCAGCACCAGGTCGTGGTTGGCGACGATGACATTGGCCTCGGCCAGGCGGGTGCGGGCTTCGTAGTAGCTGCAGTCGCGAAAACGCGGGCAGTGGCGCACGGTGCAGGTGTGGCGCTCGGCCGCCACGCCGGACCAGTCGCGTGGGTCGGGTGCCTCGGCCAGCGTGTCGCGGTCGCCATCCCATTGGCTGGTGGCCAGCAGCGTGGCCATGGATTCGTACAGGTGGATGCGGCGCTCTTCGGCCTCTTCCTGTGACAGTACCGAACCAAATTTGGCCGGCTTGGGCGCGTCGTCGTCGGCGTCAAACAGGTCCTCCGGCGCGCCACCGGTGCCCACCAGGCGCTCCAGCTTGAGCTTGCACACATAGCGCCCGCGGCCCTTGGCCAGCGCAAACACAAAGGGCTTGTCCATGGTCAGGGCCAAGGCGGGCAGGTCCTTGGTCATCAGCTGCTCCTGCAGCGCCACGGTGGCGGTAGAGATCAGCACGCGGGTTTTGCGCTCCAGCGCCAGGGCAATGGCCGTGGAGGAATAGGCGGCGGATTTGCCCACGCCGGTGCCGGCCTGGATGACGGCAATGGCCTTGGTGGGCGTGGGGTGCTCGCCCACGTCGGCGCGGGCCAGTGTGGATGCAACGCAGGCGGCCATCTCGTGCTGGCCGGGGCGGGGCCGAAAGCCGGGCGTGGCGCCGACCACTTTTTCAAACGCCGCAAGCGACAGATCCGCCAAATATTCTGGGCTCAAAGAAAACCGTTCAGGGAGGGTAGGGGGAGGGGGCAATGTCCCAAAGGAGACTGCGGAGCCCGAAATATACCGTTTACAGCAGGTTTTTCGCCTTGGGGGACCTTTTTTCTAGGGGCTTTTCCCCGTGTCGGGCGCGTTTGGTTGGGGTATTCTCATCCATTCTTTTTCAAGGAGAGCTCCGTTGGCCAAACCTAAACTGATTCTGGACTATGTTTATGACCACGAGGCCAAACTGGCTGACAGGGTCTATCTGACCCAACCCATTGGTGGCGGCCAGGTGATTGATTACACATGGCGCAAGACTTTGGAGCAATCCCGCAGCATGGCTGCGCACCTCAAGGCACAGGGTCTGGAGCCGGGCGCGCGGGTCGCCATTCTGTCCAAGAACTGTGCGCACTTCTTCATGGCCGAACTGGCGATCTGGATGGCGGGCTGCACCACGGTGGCGATCTTCCCCACCGAAACGGCGGAGACCATTGGTTACGTTCTGGAACACAGCGGTGCAAGCCTGTTGTTCGTTGGCAAGCTCGACACCTGGGCAGCACAAAAGCCCGGCGTGCCAGCCACCTTGCCCTGCATTTCTTTCCCCTTGGCACCCAAGAACAGCTACGAGCAGTGGGACGCCATCGTGGCCCGCACCAAGCCGTTGACCGGGCGTGTTGCGCGCGAAGGCAAGGACATTGCCATTCTGCTGTACACATCTGGCTCCACGGGCACACCCAAAGGCGTGATGCACAGCTTTGAGCGCATCACCAAGGTCAGCGAAAACATCTCCAAGGACATCAAGTCCCGCATTGGCGACATCGATGACAACCGCATCCTGTCCTACCTGCCATTGGCCCACGTGTTCGAGCGTGCGTGGGTGGAGTGCGCATCCATGGTCGACGGCAAGACCCACGTCTACTTTGCCGAGAGCCTGGACACCTTTGTGGCCGATTTGAACCGTGCGCGGCCCACGACCTTTATCTCCGTGCCGCGCTTGTGGCTGAAATTCCAGCAAGGCGTGTTTGCCAAGATGCCTCCCAAGAAGCTCAACCGTTTGCTGAGCATTCCAATCTTGAGCGGCATCGTCAAGCGCAAGGTGCTGAAGAACCTGGGCCTGGACCAGGCCTTGCTGGCCGGCAGCGGCTCGGCTCCCATTCCCGCAGAGCTGATCTCCTGGTATCGCCGTCTGGGCCTCAACATGATTGAGGGCTATGCGATGTCGGAAGACTTTGCCTATTCGCACAACTCCACGCCCGAGATCAACCTGCCCGGTTGTGTCGGCGTGCCCCTGCCCGGGGTTGAAGTGCGCATCAGCGAGGAAGGGGAAATTCTGATCAAGTCACCCGGCCAACTGGTGGGCTACTACAAGCGTCCTGATCTGGATGCCGAGGTGTTTACCGCCGATGGCTTCTTCCGCACCGGTGACCGTGGCGAGCGCCGCGCCGATGGCCTGCTGAAGATCACCGGCCGTGTCAAGGAGCTGTTCAAGACCTCCAAGGGCGAGTACGTGGCGCCCGCGCCGATCGAGAACAGCCTCAACGCCCATCCGCTGATCGAGATGAGCATGGTTTCCGGCCTGGGACAGCCTGCCGCCTACGCCATGGTGGTGCTGGCCGAGGATGTGCGGCCCAAGCAGAAGGACCCGGCTTTCCGCAAGGAAGTTGAAGCCCAGCTCACGCAGTTGCTCACGGATGTCAACGCCGAACTGGTCAACCACGAGAAGCTGCAGATGATCGTCGTTGCCAAGGAGCCGTGGACGATTGAGAACGGCTTCCTGACGCCCACCATGAAGATCCGCCGCGCGCGCATTGAAGACAACGTCAGTGTCAAGGTAGAGGAGTGGTACAGCGGTAAGGGCAAGGTTCTCTGGGCGTAATCCACAGGACCAGAGTGCTATATTTTATGTAGCACTTTGCTGATATTTGACGAGGGCTGGCGAGCGGTTTTTATGAAACAGCAGCCAGCCCTCTGAGTTTTTGTGCGCTCTCAAAAACACGACGCGTGCCATCGATGGGATCGGTGAATGCAATGGTTTTTGCCAGCAACTGCAAGGGTTGGCTGTAGTCAGCACTGCCCTCGGGCGTCAACGTGGGGTAGATGCCGTCGTTGACGATGGGCAGACCCAGCGCAGCCATGTGTACGCGCAGCTGGTGACGCTGACCGGTGACGGGCTTCAGCGCGTAGCGCGCCAGCGGGCCCAGCACCTCAATGGGCGTGATGTGTGTCAGCGCATTGGGCACGCCATCCACCTCGGTCTGCTGCATGAAGTGCGCCGCGGGCACGATGCGGCTCTGCCGTGTGACCGGCCACGGCAGGTCGGGGTTCCAGGGCGCGATGCATTCATAGCTCTTGTCCACCTGGCGCGTGCGAAACAGCTCCTGGTAGGCGCCGCGGCTGGCCGCCTGTTTGGAGAACAGCACCAGCCCGGCGGTGTCGCGGTCGATGCGGTGGATGGGGGAGAGGGCGTCGATTCCCAGCGCGTTCTTCAGGCGGATCAAGACGGTTTCCTGCAGGTATTTTCCCGAGGGCACGACCGGCAAAAAATGCGGCTTGTCCACGACCAGCAAGTGTTCGTCCTGCCAGAGGATGGTGGCCTCAAACGGAATGTGCGGCTCGGCGGCCAGCGCGCGAAAGTAGTACAGGCGAAGTCCGGCTTCATAGCGTGCGTCCGGTGCAATGGTCTGGCCGTGGTCATCGACCACATCCGCGTCTTGTAGGCGTTGCAGCCAGACCGCTGCAGGCACGCCGGGAAAGCGCGCAACCAGACCTTCGTGCATCGTCAACCACGGCCCGGCGGGCAACACCACGCAGCTTGCACCCACGCCGTTTCGGCTGGGGGGAGGGTTAGGCCGGTGCAGCGCCATCGTCAGCGAGCGCGCAAAAAGGCTGGGTGGCAGTGGGTTTTGCGCAGGTCAAGGAGGAGCCCGCAACGCGGGCGGGGGACACGGAGCAAAACCCGCTGCCGCCCAGACCGTCGGCAGCAGGAAGCGCTGTTGCCATCTCTAAACCCGCTCAAACACAACATCCCACACGCCGTGGCCCAGCTTGATGCCGCGGTTCTCGAATTTCGTGAGCGGGCGGTAGTGCGGCTTCGGTGCGTAGCCGTGCAACTCGGGGTTGGTGGCCAGGGCGCGGTTTTTCAGCAGCGGCTCAGCCGTGAGCACTTCCAGGATTTGCTGCGCATAGGGCTCCCAGTCGGTGGCGCAGTGCAGGTAGCCGCCCACCTTGAGGCGGCGCGCCAACTTGGCTACCAGCGGCGACTGGATCAGGCGGCGCTTGTTGTGCTTGGTCTTGTGCCAGGGGTCGGGGAAGAAGATGTGCACGCCGTCCAGACTCTGCTCGGGCAGCATGTGGTCGATGACCTCCACCGCGTCGTGGGCGCAGATGCGGATGTTGCTGATGTTCTGCTCGCCAATGCGCTTGAGCAGCGCGCCGACGCCGGGCTCGTGCACCTCGCAGCACAGGAAGCGGGTGTCGGGCAGCACCCCGGCAATGTGGGCCGTGGCCTCGCCCATGCCAAAGCCGATTTCCAGTACCACCGGAAATGGTTTGGAGTCATTCTGGCCTCTAGCCCTCGTGGAATATGCGTATATTGCTTCGAAATCGATAGCGCTTTGCTGGTAAGGCAGCAGGAACTTGGGCCCCAGTTCCTCGAATGCCTTGGCCTGGCCGGTGGTGGTGCGCCCGGCCCGCTTCACAAAGCTCTTGATGGTGCGCATGAAGGGCTTGGCGCTTTCCTGGCCTTCGGTGGGCTGGGCGGATGAATCGGTGGTTGGCGACTCGGGTGCTGGCGTTTGGGTGCTCATGCAATGTCTTTCTGGGGCTGGCGCAAGGCCATTTGGGTGGCCTGCATTGTAGGCAGGGAGGGCCTCCAAGGGTTGTCCCTAGGTTGTCGTGAAAAGCTAATTGCTTGTCACTTATTGAAAAGTCCCTGAGCTGTGGAGCGTCAAGAATCCAACCCATCCAAACACCCACCACAGCAAAACTGGAGACAACGATGAAAACCTTCAAACCTACCCACGTGGCACTCGCGGCCGCCCTGGCCTGCGCGGCGGCCCCTGCACTGGCGCTGGACTTCAAGGTCGGCGAGCTGGATGCCAAGCTCACCGGTACCGCCACGTTCGGCACCATGATCCGCATGGATGACCCGAGCCCCGACGCCTACACCTACGTCAACTCCCAGGTCGTGGGCCTGCCCGCCGGACGCCTGGTGGGAACCACCGGTGCGGCCGACATGAACTTCGAGAAGAACAAGCCGGTTTCCACCGTGCTCAAGGCCACCGTGGACTTCGACATCCACGGCAAGGACTACGGTTTCTTCGCCCGCGCCTACGGCTGGACCGACACCGAGCTGACCAATGGCAGCCGCCCCTACGGCAACTATGCCAACGGCTACCAGGCCGGAGGCGCCCTGAGCGACAACGGTTTCGCACCCGAGGCCAAGTTCAGCAATCTGTTGCTGCGCGACGTGTACCTGTACGGCACGTTCAAGCCCGCTGATGGCACTGAGGTCAAGGCCAAGTTGGGCCGCCACACACTGGACTGGGGCAAGGCGCTGATTATTGGCGGCGGCATCAATGCCGCCATCAACCCCCAGGACTTGGCTGCCACGCTGCGTCCCGGCAACCTGCCCGAAGACGGCAAACTGGCCACCTCCATGCTCTCGGCCAGCCTGGCTGCCGGCAAGAACTGGGGAGCCGACGGCTTCATCAAACTGGAGAACCGCACACCGGCCTTCCCCGGCTGCGGCACCTTCTTTGATGCGGCCTCGTTGTTGCCACAAGGTTGCAACCTGGCGGCGGCCTTTGGCAATGCCAGCCCCTTCCCCGCGGCCTTGGGCAGCCCGCTGACCACTGTGGCGTCACTGAGCGAGCCGGCACTGTTGAAGAGCGGCTACTACGTGCACCGCGGTGCCGACGCCAACCCCAAGGACGCGGGCCAATGGGGCCTGTCGATGCGCTACCTGGCTGACTCCATCAAGACCGAGTTCCGCGGCTACGCCATGAACACCAGCAGCACGGTGCCGGGCTTCCGCATCTACACGCCCACCGTGGCCCTGGCCAACAACACGCCGATCAACCTGGCCCCTCTGCCGGCTGCCCAGCGCCCCGCTGGCGCCGTGTTCAACTACGCCTTCAACTCCCTGACCGACCCCAACGGCCTGAAGTACGGTGTGAGCTATGCCAACGATGTGCAACTGTTTGGCCTGGCCTTTGACACCAAGCCGGCACCGGGCAGCCGGGTTTACGGCGAATTCGCCGTGCGCCCCAATGCGCAGTTGAACTGGAACGGCAACGACCTGTTGACCGCCGCCTTGCAGCCGCTGGTCGTCAATGCAGCCCTGAACATTTCCAAGGGCCTGAACACCCTGCCGCTGGGCAGCGTGTACGACGCCTTTGACCGCTTGCGGGTGACTACCGCCATGATCGGCGGCAACCAGGTGCTGCCCAAGGTACTCGGTGCCGAGCGCGTCATCGTCGTGGCCGAACTCGGCGTCAGCCATGTGGACAACCTGCCGGATCCCAACGTGCTGCGTTACGGCCGCGCCTTCTCCTACGGCGCTGCGCCCAACGTCCAGTTGAACGGCACGATGTCGGCTTGCTCGGAAGCCACTGCCGCCAACGGCATACCCGCCGGCGTGGCAGGCAAGACCTGCTCGACCGACGGCTTTGTGACCACCGATGCCGTGGGCCTGCGCCTGAACGTAATGGCGCGCTACCCGAACGCGCTGTGGGGCGCCACGCTGGTGCCGTCGTTGTTCCTGGCCAAGGACATCAGCGGCTACTCGTATGACGGCACCTACTCGCAGGGACGCACCACGGTGCGCCCCAGCCTGCGCGCCGAGTGGGGTCAAAAGTACTATCTGGATGTGGCCTACACCCGCCTTGCCGGTGGGGATTTCAACATCCTGGCGGACCGCAGCAACCTGACTCTGGTTGCAGGCATGCGTTTCTGATCCAACAACAATATTTCGGGCGATGAATTGACAGAGGGGCGCAAGCCCCTCTTTTTTTGGCATGCCAGCGTGATTTGCTGCATGATGTCAGCGGGTCCGTTCCTGAGCCGGACCGTACACTTTTACTCCTGGACGCCGTGGCCACACTGATTCGCACCGCTGCCCTTGCCAACTACCTGGAGGTGGCACAACATGTTGGACTGAATCCGCAGCCCGTGCTGCGCCGCTATGGCCTTAGCACCAAGCTGCTGGCCAACCCGGACCAGCTCATACCGATCCAGGCCGGGGTCTCGCTGCTGGAGGCGTCCGCCGCCGAGTCGCAGTGCACCAGTTTCGGTCTGCGCATGGCTGAGTTGCGGCAGTTGTCCAATTTCGGCGAGGTCAGCCTGCTGCTGTCCCACCAGGCCACGCTGCGTGACGCGCTGCAGACCATGATCGAGTACCGCCACCTGCTGAACCAGTCGTTGGCGATGTTCATCGAGGACGTGGGCAATATGGTCATCATCCGCGAAGAGATCGTGATCGAACCGCCCATCCAGAACCGCCAGGCCACCGAGCTGGCGGTGGGCATTCTGTACCGCTCCTGCCGCGCGCTGCTGGGCACGCACTGGAATCCGCGCAGCGTGAACTTCACGCACCCGGAGCCCATCGACGTGCAGCTGCACAAGCGCCTTTTTCGCTGCCCCATCCATTTCGACAGCGAGTTCAACGGCATCGTCTGCGCTGCCGCCGACCTGGACCTGCCCAACCCCAAGGCCGACCCCGAGATGGCGCGCTATGCACGCCGCTTTGTCGAGTCGCTGCCGGGGACCAATGAACCGTCAGTGGTGCTGGAGGTGCGCAAGGCCATCTATTTGCTGCTGCCCATGGAGCGCGCCACCATCGAACAGATCGCCCAGTCATTGGGCATGAATGTGCGCACCCTGCAGCGCCGACTGGGGGATGCTGGCGAAAGCTTTTCGGGCCTGATCAATGGTGTACGGCGCGATCTGGTCGTGCGCTACATCGAGAATCCGCGTTACTCGCTGGGACGCATTGCCGCCATGCTGGGGTATTCGGTGCACAGCTCGTTCACCCGATGGTTTATCTCGCAATTTGGCATGGCGCCAGCGGCCTGGCGGGCCCAAAAGATGGACGCTAGCGCTCCAGCTGCCGAATAAGGTCTTCCGCCTGGGGCCATTCACCAAAGCCGGACGCCGGGTTCAGGTGCCCCACGGCGCCGACATTCACCTGGGTGCTACCCCATTCGCGGGCCATGGCCTGCACGCGCTCCAGTTTGGCCAGCGGATCATTGGTGCTGGCCGCGACCAGGCTGGGAAACGGCAGCGGCGTATGCGGAACGGGTAGCCAGCCGTTGGCGCTCAGCACGTCGAGCGTGGGGTAGCCGGCAGGCAGAGGGGTCTCGAAATCCGGTGGCGCGGCCAGCAGGGCGCCTTGCAGAATGCGCTGGTATTTCTGTGCCCAGTGCACCAGCATGATGACGCCGCCACTGTGCGCCACTGCAATGATGGGCCCGCTGATGGTGGCCATCGTGTGCTGGATGGCTTCGACGCGGGCGGCGCACTTTAGCTTGTCTGCCTCCAGCGGTGGCACCGATACGACCTTGCGGGTACCGGAAAGCTTGGCCTCCAGCAGGGTTTGCCAGTGTTCGGCGACATGGTCGCGCAGGCCGGGGATGATGAGGATGGTGGCTGGGGTGGTGGTCATCCTACAGCCCCCAGTGCAACATCAGCAGCACCAAACCTGCCAGAAACACGGTCTCTCCCACCATCAGCACAATGGGTTTGATGCCGACCGAGGCCAGTTCCTTGAGCTGGGTCTTCATGCCCAGCGCGCTGATGGCGATCACCAGGCACCAGCGCGATGCTTCGTTGGCTGCAGTTTGCACCATGGGTGCCAACCAGCCCGTGCTGTTGATGGCGGCCAACGCGATAAAGCCGACCGCGAACCAGGGCAGCAGAGGTGGGCGTTTGCCGCCCTCGGTGGCGCCCCGTGCCCGTGCGATCAGGGTGGCGCAAACGATGACCGGTAGCAACATGGCCACGCGCATCAGCTTGACCACGGTGGCCGTGTCGCCTGTTTCCTGGGACATGCCGTAGCCGGCACCCACGACTTGTGCCACGTCGTGGATGGTGCCGCCCAAGAAGATGCCGGCCTGGACCGGATTGAGATCCAGAGCACCCACCACCATGGGGTACACGATCATGGCCAGTGTGGACAGTGCCGACACACCGATCACGGTGAACAGCGTGGCCCGTTCCTTGCCCGAGTGTGCCGGCAGTGCGGCCGCCAGCGCCAACGCCGCGGAAGCGCCGCAGATGGCCGTGGCACCACCGGTCAGCAAGCCGAACAGGGTCTGAAAGCCCATGGCCCGTGCTACCAGCATGGCCACCAGAATCGTCACCACCACCGACACCAGCACCAGTACCACCGGATGCCAGCCCAGCGCGGCGATCTGTGAGAGGGTGATGCGCATGCCCAGCAGGGCCACACCGACCCGCAGGATTTCACGTGCCGTGAATTCGATGCCTGGCTTGCAGGGGCCTTCGCTGGAGAGGAAATTCATGGACATGCCCAGCAGCAGCGCAAACAGCATGACGGGCGCCTGGTAATGCTCGGACAGAAAACTGGCTGCCGCCGCCACGATGAGGCTGGCCACCATGCCGGGAAAAAGTTGCTGGCCACGTGCCAGCGGCGTCAGGCTTGCAATGGCGGTCATGGAATGGCTATCGTCGCTTGGTTGTTGACCCAGTAGATGGGGTAGGTGGCCACGGACAGGCCGCCGCCGCGCATGCAGCCGGTGGCCAGGTCAAACTTCAGTCCGTGGGCCGGGCACTGCAGCATGCGGCCGTCCAGCTTGCCGGTGAGGAGCGACCCACCGGCATGCGGGCAGGAGTCGTCAATGGCGTACAGCGTTTCGTCCACATTGAACAGCGCGATGGTCTTGCCCTGCAGGCGCAGCAGCGTGCGGCTGCCGGGCCCGGGAATACTGGCCCCTGGCAGGTCTATAGGTTGGTTCATGCGACGCCTTCTTCCTGCCGCACATCCCGGCCCACAGACCGGAGCATGGCATGCAGCAAGACCTTGGGTGGGTGCGCGCCGGACAGCCCGTGCTGGCCGTTGAAGACAAAGTAAGGAACCCCCTCGCGGGCGGTCGGGCGTTGCGGCAACACACTTGCCGCCCTGGCGGTGTCCGACAGCAGCGCGTGTACCGCAGGACCATCGAGTCCGCTGGCCCGGGCCAGAGCGACCAGGGTCGCCACATCTCCGATGTTGAGGCCTTGCAGAAAGTGGGCAGCAAAGAGTCGTTCAATCAAGGCATCGTGTTGGCGCTCGCCGCCAGCTCTCGACGCGTAGTCCAGCAGCCGCAGCGCCAAACGCGTGTTGGGCATGCGGTTGATACGGGAGAAATCAATCTGCAACCCGGCCGGCACCGCCGCGGCATGGACCTGCAACTGGCGGGCCAGGACCGCCTGCGGGCTGCCCAACCGGCGCACATAGAACTCGGCGAACGGCAAGCCATCTGCCGGAAGATCCGGCAACAGTTGCACCGGGAGCCAGCGCACCTGGGCCACCACGTCCGGTTCGGTCTCCGCCAGCCGTGCCAGGGCACGCGCCAGGTGGCGCTTGCCAATCAGGCACCAAGGGCAGATCGGGTCAAACGTGACGTCGACGGTGAGCGTGGCTGCCATGGGGATATGTCGTTGGAGCTGGAGCAATCAGGCCGCGGCAGCAGCCGTGCGGGATGTCGAGGGAGTGGCTGGAGCGTCCAGCTTGATGCCTGCCACCTGGTTCACGTCGTGCTCGTAGCAGCGCCCGGCCAGCACGAAGGCCACGGCGGCCAGCACACTGAACATCGGCACAAAGGCCATGGCCTGTTGCAGCCCCCACTGGTCGGAGAGAACCCCCACCAGGAACGGGCCTACGGCCAGACCCAACAAATTCTGGAACAGGGCCAGCACGGCGGAGCCGGTCGAACGCACGCCTGGGTGGATGACGTCGATGGCCACGCCAGAGACCACACCCACGGTGCACGTCATCACGAAACCGCCCAGCAAGATCAGTTTGAACTGCGCAGCGCCCGGCGCCGTTGCCGAGAAGGCCAGCAGGAAGATGCCCACGGTGACCAGGCACAAGACGGACAGAGCCGGCAGCTTGTTGCGGGGCGTACGCGTGGTCACGCGGTCAACTACAAAGCCCCACACCAGGCTACCCAGGGCGCCCACCAGAACCACCAGCGCGGCCTGCTTGGCGGCCACATCCGGCGCCAGGCCATAAAAGCGGTTCAGATAGCTGGGCAACCACGACCAGATGGCCGACACCACGATCAGTTGCATGGCGCCACCCACACACACCCACAACAGGGTACGCGTGCGTGCCAGTGTGCCAAAAATGTGCTTCAGCGTGCCGCCCAGGGTCTGGGTCACACGGTCCAGCTTCGGCGTCAGGGCCACCGTCTTGTAGTCGCGCACCAGGAGATACAGCAAGGCCAGCACCAGGCCGGGAACACCGACCACGCCAAAGGCCGCCTTCCAGCCCCATTTGGCGGCAATGACGCCACCCAGCACCACACCCAGCACGGCGCCCAGTGATGCTGCCGCGAAGAACGCGCCCAGGAGCGCACCCCGCAGGCGCTTGGGGAACAGGCTGGCGATCAGCGCAGCGCCGACCGAGCCATAGCCGGTTTCGCCGACGCCGACAACGGCTCGTGCGGCCAACAGCTGCGTGTAGTTGCTGGTGAACATGCAGGAGATGGTGGCCACGCTCCAGGTCGTCGCCATCACCACTATGCTCTTGACGCGGCTGAATCGGTCGGCCAGCAGCGCCACCGGGATGCTGCCCACCGCCACGATGATGGAGATGATGGACACCAGGCCACCGAGCTGCTTGTCGCTCAAGTTCCACTCCGCCTTGATGTGCGGAAACAGCGACACGATGATCTGGCGGTCGATGTAGTCGAACAGCATCAGGGCAAAGGTCATGGCAAAGGCGAACCATGCCTGGGGTTTGCTGATCAGGTAGTCGTCCTGTTGGCCAATCTGGTTCTTTTCTAACAATGCGGTCATGGTAGGTCTCCTCGTTGTATTTATAGACTTCGTGACGAATCAGGCCGCGATGGCGTGACCGGCGTGCTGCGTGGCACCCTTGTGGCCGGGCTTGCGGTTGGGGGCAAAGCCGTTTGCGGCCAGCGTTTCATCGGCATTCTTGTAGAAGGTGCCGATCTTGTAGATTTCACGGGCTTCTTTGGCATTGGCCACGGGGCGGCCACATTCCTTGGCGATGCGCACCAGTTGTTCAATCTGTTCCACCGTGCCCATTTTGCGCGAGCGGTCTTGCGTCCAGATGTTGTCCTCAATGCCGCAACGCACGTGCAAGCCCATGGCAATGGCCATCATGTTGATGGGCAGTACGTTGAGCATGGAGGTTTCCAGCGTCAGCACGGCACCATCCGGACAGGCGCGCACAAAATTGGCCAGGTTGTAGATATTGGGAGCGTCAAAGCCTCCACCAATGGCCACCCAAGTCAGAATCAGCGGCACGTTGCAGGCGCCACGGCGCATATTGCGCTCGACCGTTTCCATCTGTGTGATGTTGGCGAGCTGGAAGTGGGTCTGGATGCCGTTGGCAGACAGGCGCTTGATGTGCTCCTCGACCCAGGCCGGGCCGGCCGGAATCGTCATCTCGCTGTAGGCCGCCATGCCAGCGGCGGTGCCCAGGCTGGTGCCGGCCACGTCAGCCGCGCACATCTGCTCCACCACGTTCATCTGGTTGCTGTTAATGGCAATGGTGACCTGGTCGGGCTTGGGTGTCAGCTCGGCCAGCATGTGGCGGGTGTCGTCCGACAGCCACTTGGCGACATCGCCGTCGGCTTCCGGCGCAAAGGAAATGGAGCCGCCCACTTGCAGAATCATGTCGGGAACGCGGGCCCGGATGCCGGCGATCAGTTCATTGAACTTGGACAGGCGTTTGGAGCCCTTTCCGTCGAGTTCACGCACGTGGATGTGGATGACGGTTGCACCGGCGTTGTAGCAATCCACCGCCTTCTGAATCTGGTCTTCCATGGTGACCGGAATGTCTTCGGGAAAGTCGGACGGTTCCCACTCGGGGCCGTACGGAGCGCAGGTAATAACGAGCTTTTGCTGGTTTTCGGGAAACAGTGATCCATCCATGAAGTTCATGGTTCTCTCCTAAGTTGGTTTTGAAGTGGGTTGGGGAAGCGGTGCTGCGTGCGATCAATAGGGCTTGTCGCCCACGATGGCTGCGCGTTCCATCTTGCGGTGGCAAGGCGCGTAGTCCATCACCGCGTAGTGCTGGGTGCTGCGGTTGTCCCAGATGGCCATGCTGTAGGGTTTCCAGCGCCAGCGGACCTGGTACTCGGGAATCTCGGCCTGGGCGATCAGGTACTGCAGCAGGTCCTGGCCGGCCTGGTTGTAGTCCTGGCCATAGCGCACGTTCTGCTTGTTGTGGAAGTTGACAAAGTGTGTGGCGAACGCGTTCACGAACAGCACTTTTTCTTTCGTCTCAGGATGGGTACGCACCACCGGGTGTTCCGCATCGGGGTACTGCGCCTTCATGGCCAGGCGTTTTTCCTGGGGCATGGCCGCAGCAAAGGAACTGTTGAAGCTGTGGTTGGCCCACAGCTCAGCGATCTGGGTCTTCACGTCCGCGGGCAGCATCTCATAGGCCAGCACCATGTTGGCCCACATGGTGTCGCCACCAACAGGTGGGCACTCGATACAGCGCAGCACGCAGCCCAGGGCAGGGGATTCGCGCCAGGTGCCATCGGTGTGCCAGGCATTTTCGTAGCGGTCCACCGGGCTGTCCGGGTTCTTGTAAATCTGCACCAGACCGGGTGCCTCCGGGTGGCTCGGCGCCATGGGGTGGTCTTCCAGTTGGCCCAGGCGCTGGGCAAAGGCCATGTGGTCCTTGCGTGACAGCTTGCTCAGGTCCTGGTCACGCAGGAACAGCACCTTGTGCTGGAGCAGTGCGGCATAGATTTCCTGGAACAAACCGTCATCGCGCACGGCGTCTCCCAGATTCACGTCAATCAGTTCCGCGCCGATGGCACAGGTCATTTGTTCGATCTTCATTTTTGTCTCCAGGGGTCTTATGTCTTAAATCACAAAGATGGAGGACCCTGTCGTCTTGCGCGATTCCAGATCCCGGTGGGCTTGCACCGCGTCCTGCAGGGCGTAGTGCTGGTTGATTTCGATCTTGATGCGTCCGGCACCCACGTGGCCGAAGATCTCGGCGGCCAGTTCGGCTTTTTCGGCAGGGTC
>Ga0208514_100134_pt1 | contig 65496 bp, 58 predicted proteins | sample LakWasMet70_HOW9_2_FD_183900 | JGI IMG/M metagenome (GOLD analysis project Ga0208514, IMG submission 183900) | Freshwater sediment methanotrophic microbial communities from Lake Washington under simulated oxygen tension - Sediment Metagenome... | ecosystem: Environmental > Aquatic > Freshwater >...
CCGCTGCACGCTCGGCCGCTGCACGCTCGGCCGCTGCACGCTCGGCCGCTGCACGCTCGGCCGCTGCACGCTCGGCCGCTGCACGCTCGGCCGCTGCACGCTCGGCCACCAAGTTCAAGGCCGCCTCCCGCTCGGCCCGCTGCTGCGCCAGCAGCGCGGCGCGGGCCTGCGCCTCGGCCAGTTCGCGCAGCCGCTGGGTCTGCGCTTCCACCGCGCGCCGCTCGGCCGCGGCAGCGGCGTCGCGCTGGCGCTGTGCCTGTGCCTGTGCCTGTGCCTGTGCCTGTGCTTCCCGCTCCCGCTGCAGCGCCAGCTCGGCCGAGGCCTGCGCGGCCTGCCGTTGGGCCTGCAGGCGTGCGCGCGCCTGGGCCAGGGCTTCGGCGGCGGCGCGCGCCTCGGCCTCGCGCGCCTGCTGCCGGGCCTGCCGCTGCGCCAGTTCCTGCGCCTGCGCCTCGGCCAGGCGCGCCTGTTCAAGGGCGCGCGCGGCCTGCGCGCGCCGGCGTTCGCTCTGATCCTCGACGTCGGTGACGTCGTCCATGTTCCAGCGCCCGGGCCGAAGCTGACTGCGCGGCGCGGGCGATTTCGGCGTTGAGGGCGTTGTGGGCACGGCACGGCGCGCCTGCAGTGCGTCCAGCGAGATCGACAGATCCACCGGTTGATCCAGCTCACGCAGGCGCTCGCCGAAGCGCTGCAGGAGCGCGTTGGGATCGAAGCCGTCGTCGTCGGCGGCCTTGGCGTTGGCGTCTGGCGCTGCGCTCATGCCGGTCTGCCCGCGGGGGTCAGGTGTTGCCACCCTCGCAGACCTGCTGCGAGCTGGCCTGGGTGACGTTGCTGCCCGGCGGGACGCTGCGCGTGACCCAGACGTTGCCGCCGATGGTGGAGCCATGCCCCAGCGTGATGCGGCCCAGGATGGTGGCGCCGGCATAGATCACCACCTCGTCCTCGACGATGGGGTGGCGCGGCTGGCCCTTGCGCACGTGGCCCTCGGCATCGACCGGGAAGCTGCGCGCGCCCAGCGTCACGGCCTGGTAGATGCGCACGCGCTGGCCGATCACCGCCGTCTCGCCGATCACCACGCCGGTGCCGTGGTCGATGAACAGGCCGGGGCCGATCTGGGCGCCGGGGTGGATGTCGATGCCGGTGCGGGCATGCGAGAGCTCGGCCACGATGCGCGCCAGCAGGGGCACGCCCAGGCGGTAGAGCTGATGGGCGATGCGATGGTGGATCATCGCCGCGATGCCGGGATAGCAGATCAGCACCTCGTCGACGCTGCGGGCCGCGGGGTCGCCATCGAAGGCGGCCTGCACATCGCTGTCCAGCAGGCGGCGGATGGCGGGCAGGCTGTGGGCGAAGGCGCGCGTCAGCGCCGCAGCATGGCCGGCCACCGCCTCGGCCGGCTCGCTGGCACCGGGCTGGCGCGCCGCATGGCGCAGCTCCAGCAGGATCTGGCCGCGCAACGCCTGCAGCTGGGTATGCAGGGTGTGGCCGACGAAGAAGTCCTCGCCGTCCGGGCGCAGTTCGGGTGGGCCCAGGCGCATCGGGAACAGCGCGCCGCGCAGGCCGTCGACGATGCTGCCCAGCACCTCGGCCGAGGGCAGCTCGCGCCCGCCGGCTTCGTTGAGGCGCTGCTGGCTGGCGCGCCAGTCCTGGCGGGCCTGGCGCAGTGCGCTGACGACGGCGTCGAGCTCGAGATCGGATTCGGCAGTGGGCGTGGGCGTTGGCGTGGGTATGGGCGTGGCGTTCATCGCGGCGGGCGGCTCAAGGCGGGATGCCCCAGTCTAGCCGGGCCGGGTTGTCGCCGCTTGCGGCACCCGCACGGCTTGGCAAGAATGCGCCGACCCGGACTCGCCCGAAAGATGCCCGCATGAGACTCACCGCCAAGGACTTTGCCCCCGAGATCCTGCGCCTGTTCGACCAGTATGTGCACGGCGATCTCAGCCGGCGCGGCTTCCTGGAGCGGGCGCAGGGCTGCCTGGGCAGCGCCGCGGCCGCCGCGGCCACGCTGGCGGCGCTGACGCCGCGCTTTGCGGCCGCCCAGCAGGTGCGGCCCGACGACCGCCGCATCGTCACCAGCACCCAGGCCTTCGACGCGCCCCAGGGCCATGGCCGCGTGAGCGGTTACCTGGCCATGCCGGCCGCGGCCGGCGGCAGCTTGCCGGTGGTGCTGGTGGTGCATGAGAACCGCGGCCTGAATCCGCATATCGAGGACATCGCACGCCGCCTGGCCCTGGACGGCTTCATTGCCTACGCGCCCGACGCGCTCTACAGCCTGGGCGGTTATCCGGGCGACGAGGACCGCGCGCGCGAGCTGTTCGCCAAGCTGGATGGCGGCAAGACGCTCGCCGACTTCGTGGCCGCGGCGCGCGCGCTGCTGAGCCTGCCCGAGGGCAACGGGCGGGTGGGCGTGGTGGGTTTCTGCTTCGGTGGCGGCATCGCCAACTACCTCGCCACCCAGCTGCCGGAGCTGGCGGCGGCCGTGCCCTTCTATGGCGGCCAGCCGCCGGCCGCCGAGGCGGCCAAGATCAAGGCCGCGCTGCTGATCCAGTACGCCGGCATGGACGAGCGCGTGAATGCCGGCTGGCCCGGCTACGAGGCCGCGCTGAAGGCCGCGGGCGTGCGCTACCAGGCCCATGTCTATCCGGGCACCCAGCATGGCTTCAACAACGACACCACGCCGCGCTTCGATGCCGCCGCCGCCAGGCTGGCCTGGCAACGCACGGTGGACTTCTTACGGGCTCAGCTCTCCTGAGCCTTGGGGCGGCGGCGCATCAGGCTGAGGCTGGTGCCGGTCAGGCCCGCCAGGGCCAGCGCCATCGAGGTCAGCAGCACGCTGCTGGGCTCGGGTACATGGCTGGCCACGCGCGCCTCGTTGAGCAGGTTGTCGCGGCCGAAGGGGCTTTGCTGGCTCACCGCGCCGGAGCTGAAGTTGCTGCCATTGCCAGTGCTGATGCCGTCGCCGGCATGCCAGTTGGCCAGATAGGCCGCCTGGCCGCTGTAGCTGAACTCGGTGCTGCTGGCGGCGCCGAAGTCCTGGAAGCCGTCCAGCGAGAGCTGGGGGGCCGGGGCGCTGGCCAGGTCGCCGAGCGCGATATTGAACAGATTCAGGTTGAAGCGGGCATTGCCGCTGAAGGGGTGCAGGGCGTTGGCCTGCCAGGTGGCGGTCCAGGCGCCGCTGTCGCTGAACTCCAGGCGCACCGCGATCACATCGCCCACCGGCCCACCGTCGCCGGCGAGGTCCTGCCATTGCACGCTGAAGGTATTGGCCTGGGCGGCGGGATAGAGCAGGGCCAGCAACAAAGCGGCGGCGCAGCGCAGTGCAGGCTTCTTCATGGACTTCTTCCTTCTTGTTCGAGCTGGCCTCAGCCTAAGCAGCGCGCTGGCGCGCGTCAACAGGCGGCCCGGCGAGTTTGGGGGGGAGGGGCGGGTGGCCAGCGCCCGTGCCGCGCGAAAGCGTGTGCTACATCACGGCCAGCAACCTTGCCGCGGCAAGGTCTCGGGCAGCTGGGCATGATGGTGAGCCCCACGCAACACCCGACCCCCGATGAGCAATCTGAGCGACCACCCGATTTCGCGCCGCTGGCCCGCCCGCCATCCCGAGCGCCTGCAGCTCTACTCGCTGCCCACGCCCAATGGCGTGAAGGTCTCGATCTTTCTCGAAGAAACCGGCCTGGCCTACGAGCCGCATCTGGTCAGCTTCGCCAGCAACGACCAGCTCACGCCCGAATTCCTCAGCCTGAATCCCAACAACAAGATCCCTGCCATCATCGATCCCGATGGCCCGGGCGGGCGACCGCTGGCGCTGTTCGAGTCCGGCGCCATCCTGCTCTACCTGGCCGAGAAGACCGGCCGGCTGCTGCCCGCCGACGCGGCGCAGCGCTACGAGACCATCCAGTGGCTGATGTTCCAGATGGCCGGCGTCGGGCCGATGTTCGGCCAGGTGGGCTTCTTCCACAAGTTCGCCGGCAAGGACTTCGAGGACAAGCGCCCGCGCGACCGCTACCTGGCCGAGTCGCGCCGCCTGCTGGGCGTGCTGGAGCAACGCCTGCAGGGGCGCGACTGGGTGATGGGCGAGGCCTACAGCATCGCCGACATCGCCATCTTCCCCTGGGTCAACAACCTGATCGAGTTCTACGGCGCCGGCGAGCTGGTGGGCATCGCGGACTTTCCGCAGGTGCTGCGCGCGCTGCGCGCCTTTCTGGATCGTCCGGCGGTGCGGCGCGGGCTGGCGATCCCGCAGCGCGCCGCCTGAGCCGGCCTCAGGCCGCCACCGCCAGGATCACGCTGGAGGCCTTGAACAGCGCGGTGGCGGGCGTGCCCACCGCCAGCCCCAGGGCCTCGGCGCTGGTCTGGGTGACGATGGCGGCCACCGTGCCGCCGCCCGGCAGGGCCAGCAGCACCTCGCAGTTGACCGCGCCCGCGTTCACGCGCAAGACCTGACCCTGCAGCTGGTTGCGCGCCGACAGGCGCAGCGCCGCCGCCGGGCCGGTCATCAGCAGCACCGACGCCGCCTTGATGAGGGCAAAGGCCTTGCTGCCCAGCGTCAGGCCCAGCTCCTCGCGGCTGGCGCGCGTGACCGTCGCCACGATGGTCTGGCCGCCGATGATGGCGAGCTCGATCTCGTCGTTGACCGCGCCGCCGCGGATCGCGCTGACGATGCCGGCGAACTGGTTGCGGGCGCTGGTGCGCAGCGCAATGCTGCCGGCCAGCGCATAGTCTTCGGCCAGGCCCTGCGACTGGCTGTTCAGCCGCGCCACGAAACGCTCATGCTCCTGCTGGATCAGGCCCAGGTTGCGCAGCAGCTGGGCGCCGCGCGCGGTCAGGCGGGTGTAGCCGCCGCCCTTGCCGCCCGGCCGGCGCTCCAGCAGCGGCTCGCCGGCCAGGTTGTTCATCTGCTCGATCGCGTTCCAGGCGCCCTTGTAGCTGTAGCCGGCGGCCTTGGCGGCTCGGGTCAGCGAGCCCAGCTTGTCGATCTCGGCCAGCAGGGCCAGCTGGCGCGGGCTGGCCAGGGCCTGGCCGGCCTGGCTCAGGTGCAGGCCAGCCTGCAACTGCAGCGGCGCGGCGGCGCGCGGCGCCGGCTTGCCCGGCTTAGCGGGTTTGCGTGATGCGGCCATGGCGCAGCTCCAGGCGCGCTTGTCCAAAGCGCTCCAGATCCTCGGGGTCGTGGGTGATCATCAGCATCGGGAGCCGCAGCTCCTGCAGCAGGCCCTGCAGCTCCTCGCGCATGCGCTCGCGCAGCTCGGGGTCCAGGGCGGCGAAGGGCTCGTCCAGCAGCAGGGCGCGCGGCCGGCTCACCAGCGCGCGCGCCAGCGCGGTGCGTTGGCGCTGCCCGCCCGAGAGCTGGTGCGGATGCAGGCCGGCCAGCTCGCTGAGCTCGAAGCGCCGCAGCCAGTGCTCCACCTCCGGATGGGTCCGGCGGGCCCCGGGGTTGAACAGGCCGCGCTGCAGGCCGAAGGCGACGTTCTGACGCAGGTTCAGGTGCGGGAACAGGGCATAGTCCTGGAACAGGTAGCCAAAGCCGCGCCGGCGTGCCGCCAGCGCGATGCCAGCCTGGCTGTCGAACAGGGTCTGGCCCTGGAAGCGGATATGGCCCCGGTCGGGTTGCAGCAGGCCGGCGATGGCCTGCAGGCTGAGGCTCTTGCCGGCGCCGGAGGGGCCGTAGATGACGGTTTGCCGGGCAGCGGTCTGGAAGCTGACGTCGAGCGTGAAGCTGCGCCCCGCGCCCTGCACCTGCCGCTGGATCTGCACATCGAAGTTGGTGCCGCCGTCACTCATGCGGCACTCCGCTGTGGTGCCAGCCAGCGCGCGCTCAGCAGCACCGCGATGCAGCTCAGCGAGGTGATCAGCACCAGGGTGTTGGCGCTGGCGTCCTGGCCTGCCTGCACCGCCTCGTAGACCGCGATCGAGAGCGTCTGCGTCTGCCCCGGGATGCTGCCCGCCACCATCAGGGTGGCGCCAAACTCCCCGAGTGCGCGCGCAAAGGCCAGCAGCACGCCGGCCAAGATGCCGCGCCAGGCCATCGGCAGGCTCACGCGCATGAACACCGCGGCCTCGCTCAAGCCCAGCACGCGCGCGGCGCGCTCCAGTTGCGGGTCGACGTTCTCGAAGGCGGCGCGCGCCGATTTCAGCACCAGCGGAAAGGCCACCACGCTGGCCGCGACGACCGCACCCTGCCAGCTGAAGATCAGCGTGATGCCCAGCTGCTCATGCAGCCAGCCGCCCAGCCAGCCGCGCTTGCCCAGCAGCACCAGCAGGTAGTAGCCCAGCACCGTGGGCGGCAGCACCATCGGCAGGGTGAGCAGGGCGTCCAGCAGCTCGCGGCCGGGGAAGCGCCAGCGCGCCAGCGCAAAGCCCATCGCCGTGCCCAGCAGTAGATTGATGGCCGTAGCCCAAGCCGCCACCTTCAGCGAGAGCGCCAGCGCGACCCAGGCCTCCGGATTCATGGCGCCAGGAAGCCGTGCCGCGCCAGCACCGCCTGGCCGGCGGGCGAGAGCAGGTAGGCGAGGAACTGGCCGGCCGCCTCGGCGTTGGCGCTGCCGGCGATGCCAGCGGCCGGGTAACTGATCGGTGTGGCGGTGGCGACGCTGAAGCGGGCCTGGACCTTGTCCTTCTGCGCGAGCGCGTCGCTGGCATAGACCAGGCCGGCCTCGACCTCGCCGCGCGCCACATAGTCCAGGGCCTGGCGCACATTCTGCGCATACACGGCCTTGGGCTCGAGCGCCTCCCAGAGCTGCGCCGCCTGCAGCGCCGCCCTGGCATAACGCCCCGCCGGCACGCCCTCGGGTTTGCCCAGCGCGATGCGCCGCACCGCGGGCTGGCGCAGATCGGCCAGCGCCGCCAGCGCCAGGCCGCCCTGCGCCGGGGTCACCAGCACCAGGCGGTTGGCGGCGAAGTTGCGGCGGCTGCCCTTGGCCAGCAGGCCCTGGGCTTCGGCGCGGTCCATGCTTTCCTGGTCGGCCGCGGCGAACACGTCCACCGGCGCGCCCTTGGCGATCTGCGCCAGCAAGGCGTCCGAGGCGGCGAAGTTCAGCAGCAGCCGGGTGCCGGGATGCTTGGCCTCGAAGGCGGGCGCCAGTTCGCGGAAGGCATTGCTCAGGCTGGAGGCGGCCGAGACGGTGAGATCGGCGGCCTGGGCGGCGGGCCCGCCGAGACCCAGCAAGGTCAGCAAGCTCAGCAGCAGGGTTGCGGTGGGATGCTTGGGCATGGTGAGCGAAATATAACGCACTACATAACGGATGCGCCCATCCGCACCCCATAATCCGCAGCGTCTGCCACCCGGTGCAAAGGCATTCGATCCGATGAGGTCAACGTCGATCCGAACGCAGCTCCTGCTGTTGGTGCTGGCCATGTCGGTGCCGCTGTGCGCCCTGGTGGCGGCGGGCATCTATCTGGACATGCAGGCGACGATTGCGCATACGAAGTCGTCGCTTCGGACGCTCGCGTACACCATGATCCGGAACACCGGCGCCACGGTGGCGAGCGCCCACAACAGCCTGCATCGGCTCGCGGCGCGGCCGCTCGTCAAGCTGGTGGATGGCGAGCATTGCGATCCCGCGCTGCAGGACTTTCTCACCATGAACCCAGCCTATGCCAATGTGGCCTATGCCCGGCTCGACGGCGAGGTGGTCTGTTCGGCGGTGCCGCTGCCGAATGGACGCGGGCGCAATATTGCTGCGACCCCCTGGTTCCAGGCTTTTTTGCGCGAGCCGCGCGCCCTGGTGGGGCTGCCCCATCGGGGGCTCATCACCGGAAAATGGGTCTCGGTGATCGGCGCGCCGATACGCAACGAGCAGCAGGAGGTGGTGGGCGCGATCTATCTGCCGCTCGACCTGTCGGTGCTGGACCCCCATATTCCTGACGCCGGCCTGCCGCCGGACAGCCGCTATGGCTTCTTTGCCGCCGACGGCACCATGATCTGGCGCAATCTGGACCCCGAGGGTGTGATCGGTAGCAAGCCCAACGCGGAGGCGGCGCGCCGCATCGTGGCGGTGCGCGATGGCGAGTTCGAGAGCTTGGCCATCGACGGCGTGGTGCGCTACTTCTCGGTCGTGCCCATGCCCGACACCGGCTGGATCGCCTTTGTGGGTGTGCCGGCGTCGGCCGTCTATCTGGCCGCCAAGCAGCGCGCCATGCTCAGCATGTTGGCCGCGTTGACCGTGATGGGCCTGCTGGCGGTGCTGGCCGCCTGGCTGGCGCATCGCATCATCCGGCCGATCACGCAGCTGGAGCAGGCGGCACGGCGGGTGCATGACGGTGATTTCGGTGCCCGCGCCGCGAGCGCGGGGCCGGGCGAAATCGCGCGCGTCGCGCAGGCCTTCAACGGCATGGCCGACCATATCCAGGCCTCCACGCGCCAGCTCGAAGCGGAAGTCGCCGAGCGCCGCGAGATGGAGGAGCAGGTGCGCCAGATGGCCTTCCGGGATGCCCTGACTCAGTTGCCCAACCGTCGCCTGCTGCACGACCGCCTGAGCCAGGCGATGGCGGCAAGCAAACGCAGCGCCTGCTATGGCGCCGTGATGTACCTGGATCTGGACCATTTCAAGCCGCTCAACGACCGCTATGGGCATGCCGTGGGCGACCTGCTGCTGGTCGACGCGGCGCGGCGTCTGCTCGCCTGCGTGCGCGAGGTCGATACGGTGGCGCGCATAGGCGGCGACGAGTTCGTCGTGATGGTCGGCGAACTCGGCGAGGAGGCCACCGCGTCCGCTGCCCAGGCCGAGGCGATTGCACAGAAGATCCGGCACGCCTTGGCGGAGCCCTTCCGGCTCAGGGAGCAGCGCGAGGAGGGCGGTGCGCCCTCGATGCTTGAACACGTGGGCAGTGTCAGCATTGGCGTGGTCATGTTTCGAGATCACGAAATCCAGCAGGATGAGTTGATCAAGCAAGCCGATGCCGCCATGTACCAGGCCAAGGCCGCCGGTGGGAACCGGGTCTGCTTCTTCGGGGCCTAGCTGGCGCTGCGGCGTGCCTGCGTCCCGGCATACACTGAAGCGGTTGGGACAGAGCAGGACAAACACTTGTTGACCTTGGCTGCATGCGAGCACGCGGCAACGCGGCGATGGGCCTCGGGCTTGGCGCGCCGGCTGCTGGGTCTGGGCCTGCTGATGGCGTTGTTGGTTTTCTTCATGCCGGCGCGGGCGGCCGGCACGCTGCGGGTGCTGGCCTGGCCCGGTTATGCCGAGGCCGAGGTGCTGCGCGAGTTCGAGCAGCGCAGCGGCGCCAAGGTGGAGCTGACCATCGTTGGCTCGGACGAGGCCCTGTGGCACCGGATCAACGCCCGCGGTGGCGCCGATTTCGATGTGTTCGCCGTCAACACCGCCGAGCTGCAGCGCTATATCCAGGCCGGCCTGGTGCAGCCCGTCGACGTGGGCCTGATCGCCAACACCCGCAAGCAGCTGCCGCGCTTTCGCGATCTCGCCGCCATCCCGGGCCTGGTGCATAGCCGCGATGGCCGGGCGCAGACCTTTGCCATTCCCTACACCTATGCGGAGATGGGGCTGATCTACGACAAGCGCCAGTTGCCGGTGCCGCCCAGCTCGATCAGCGCGCTGTGGGACCCACGCCTGCGCGGCAAGGTGCTGGCCTATGACGGTGGCACGCACAACTTCTCGCTGGCGGCGCAGGCCCTGGGCAGCGGCTCGCCCTTTCGTCTGGCCAGCGCGCAATGGCCGCGCGCGGTGGACAAGCTGATCGAGCTGCGCCGCAATGTGCTGGGTTTCTACAGCCAGCCGGAGGAGTCGGTGCGCCTGTTCCAGCGCCATGGCGCGGCCCTGATGCACGCCAACTACGGCATGCAGCAGGTGCAGTTGCTGAAGGCCGCCGGCATGGACATCGGCTATGTGATGCCGCGCGAGGGTGCGCTGGCCTGGCTGGACTGCTGGGCCATCACGCGCGGCGCGCGCGACCGCAAGCTGGCCCATGTCTGGATCGACACCCTGCTGGCGGCCAAGGCCAGCGAGCTGCTGGTGACGCGCCAGGGCCTGGCCAATACCATCAGCGAAGCGCTGCCGCGCCAGCCCGAGCAGGCGCCGCTGTGGCTGGAACCGGTGGAGGATGCCGCGCGGCGCGAGGCGCTGTGGCAGCGCATCCGTTCGGGCGACCGTGCCGCCAAGGTGCTGGCGCCATGAAGGCGATGAAACTGGGCATTGCCTGGCGCCTGGGGCTGGCGGTGGCGCTGGTGGGCGTGCTGGCGGCCGGGCTGACCGGCTATTACGGCTATGCCACCAGCCGCAGCATGCTGGTGGCGGGGGCCGAGGAGCGCCTGCTCACTGCCACGCGCGTGCTGGCGCGCCAGTTGGTGATCGTGCTGGACGACATCGCCAATGATGTGCGCATGGTGGCCGAGCACCCGCAGGCGGCACGCCTGCTGCTGCGCGCCAGCCCCGGCGCGCAGAGCGCCGAGGAGGACAACGCGGCGCTGCTGTTCGAGCGCGTGCTGGCCACACATCCCGAGTACTTCCAGATGCGCCTGATCGACCTCGCCGGCCACGGCCTGGAGCGCATCCGGGTGGACCGCGACGAGCGTGGCCTGGTGCGCGTGCGCGGCGCGGACCTGCAGGAGAAGGGCCATTACCCCTATGTGTACGAGACGCTGGGGCTGCCGCCCGGTGCCGTCTACGTCTCCAGCGCCGCCATCAACCATGAGATCGGCGCCCATGCCGGCCTCGACAAGCCGGCGCTGCAGGTGGCCGCGCCGGTGCGCGATGCCCAGGGCCAGGTGCGTGGGCTGGTGGTGATCAACGTCGACCTGAACGGCCTGTTCGCCCAGCTGGCGGGCGATCTGCCGGCCGGCCTGCAGCTCTACCTGAGCAATGGCGCGGGCGACTTCCTGATCCACCCGGACAGCCGGCAGGCCTTTGCCTTCGATCGCGGCCAGAGCGCGCGCATGCAGGACAGCTTCCCGGCCACCGCCGCCCTGGTGGCGGGGGCGCCGGGGCGCGGCGATCATCTGGTGACGACGGTGGCGCCGCCGGGGCAGGGCGCGGTGGTGGCCGCGTTCGTGCGCCAGCCCGCCTCCGAGCTGCGGCAGGAGGAGGACTTCGTGCTCGGCCTGGCCCAGCCGGTGGAGGCGGTGCTGCTGGAAAGCGCGCGGCTGGGCGAGGTCAGCATGCGCATCGTGCTCGGCTTCAGCGCGCTGGCGGTGCTGCTGGCGGCGATGCTGGCGCGCGCACTGAGCCGGCCACTCGGGCAGATCGTGCTGGCGGTGCAGCGCTTTGCCGCCGGCGAGCGCGAGGAGGGCGGCCTGCCCACCGCGCGCCGCGACGAGATCGGCCTGCTGGCACGCAGCGTGGCCGACATGCATCAGCAGATCCGCGCCCAGTTCGCCAAGCTGGAGCAGAAGCAGCAGGAGCTGGATCGCCTGGCCAGCCACGACAGCCTCACCGGCCTGCACAACCGGCGCGTCTTCCTGGACCGGCTTGACCACGCGCTGGCCCATGCCAAGCGCAATCAGGGCCGGCTGGCGCTGCTCTTCATCGACCTGAACAACTTTAAGCACATCAACGACCGGCTGGGCCATGCCGCCGGCGATGCGGTGCTGTGCACGCTGGCGCAGCGGCTGCGCCAACTGGTGCGCGAGGTGGATACGGTGGCCCGCATGGGCGGGGACGAGTTCATCATCCTGCTGGACCAGATCGAGGCCAGCGACGCCGTCGAGACGGTGGCGCAGAAGGTGCGCGAGGCGCTGTCGCTGCCGGTGCACTACGGCGGCGCCGAGCTGCCCTCGGGCGCCAGCATCGGCATCAGCCGCTATCCCGAGGATGGCGAGGGCGCCACCGAGCTGATTGCCGCCGCCGACCAGGCCATGTACCGGGCCAAGGGGCGGCCGGGCTGAAACCTGGCTGAGCGGCCAGCGGGCTGACCCGCGCTGGGCTCAGGCCTTCTTGACGAACTCCGACTTCAGGCCCATCGCACCGATGCCGTCAATCTTGCAGTCGATGTCGTGGTCGCCCTCGGTGAGGCGGATGTTCTTGACCTTGGTGCCGACCTTCACCACCAGCGACGAGCCCTTGATCTTCAGGTCCTTGATGACGGTGACGGTGTCGCCGTCCTTCAACTCGCTGCCGTTGGCGTCGCGCACCACGCGCACCTCGTCGGCCGCCGGCTCGGCGGCCTGCTTGGACCACTCATGGCCGCATTCCGGGCAGATGAACTGGGTGCCGTCCTCGTAGGTGAGTTCCGAGTGGCACTGGGGGCAGTTGGGCAGGCTGGTCATCGCGCTGTTGCCGTGGCAAGGGTCTGCCCGGCAATCTCCGTAAAGCGCTGGATTGTCCCATGGCGGGCCGGGCTCATTGACTTGATCTTGATCTAGCTCTGCAACTGTGCGCGTGCGCCCCGGCCGGCGCGCCCGCGCGGCGCTAGCATGGCCTTCACCCCTGCAGCCACCCATACAGACCTAGCCATGGTGAAGCCGAGAATCTGGATCCAACTCATTGCCACGATCGCCGTGGCCCTGCTCGTCGTCTGGTCCGGCGTGATCATCTGGCAGGCCTATACCTCGCGCCAGGCAGCGCTGGAGCAGGCGCAGGACTTCTCGCTCAGCATGCACGACGCCACCATGGCCGGCCTGACCGGCATGATGGTGACCGGCACGATCGCCCAGCGCGAGGTGCTGCTGGACCAGATCAAGCAGCTCGGCACCATCCGCGATGTGCATGTGCTGCGCGCCGAGGCCGTGACCAAGCTGTTCGGTCCGGGCACCGGCAACGAGGCGGCGGCGCCCGATGCGCGCGAAGCCGAGGTGCTGCGCACCGGCCGCGCCCAGGTCTGGGTGGAGAACGACGCCAAGGGCGAGTACCTGCGCGCGGTGCGGCCCGCGCTGGCGGCCAAGAACTATCTGGGCAAGGACTGCACCGTCTGCCACCAGGCCGCCGAGGGCGCGGTGCTGGGTGCGGTGAGCATGAAGGTCTCGCTCGACCGGGTCAACGAAGGCCTGGCGCACCAGCGCGCGATGTCGGTGCTGGCGGCGCTGCTGACCAGCATCCCGGTGCTGGCGCTGATCTACCCCTTCATACGCCGCGTCGTCACCACGCCGCTGAGCCTGGGCATTGCGGCGGCGCGCGAGATCGCCACCGGCGACCTGACCCAGCAGGTGCAGCTGACCTCCAGCAACGAGGTGGGCGATCTGCAGCGCTCGCTGAGGGACATGAGCGACAGCCTGACCGACATCGTCTCGCGCGTGCGCCATGCCACCGACGAGATCTACGCGGCGGCCCAGCAGAGCTCGGACCGCAACGCCGATCTCTCGGCCCGCACCGAGCAGCAGGTGGGCAGCCTGGGCCGCACCGCCCAGTCCATGCACGAGCTGACGGCGATGGTGCATCGGAATACCGAAGACGCGCAGCGTGCCAACCAGCTGGCGCAGACGGCCGCGGAGGTGGCGGTCAAGGGTGGCGGCGTGGTGTCGCAGGTGGTCAGCACCATGCAGTCGATCGACAGCTCCTCCAAGCGCATCGTCGACATCATCGGCGTGATCGATGGCATCGCCTTCCAGACCAATATCCTGGCGCTGAATGCCGCCGTGGAGGCGGCGCGTGCCGGCGAGCATGGCCGCGGCTTCGCGGTGGTGGCTTCAGAGGTACGCAGCCTGGCGCAGCGCTCATCGGGCGCGGCCCGCGAGATCAAGGCGCTGATCGACGATTCGGTCGGGCGGGTGCAGACCGGCAGCGAGCTGGTGCAGCAGGCCGGCGCCACCATGACGGAGATCGTGGCCAGCATCAAGCATGTCACCGAGATCATGCAGGCGATCGCGGCCGCCAGCGGCCAGCAGATGATGGGCATCGAGCGAGTGAATGCCACCGTCGACGACATGAACACGGCCACGCAGCAGAACGCCAGCATGGTCGAGCAGGCCGCCGCCGATGCCAAGGCGCTGCAGGAACAGGCCGGCCAGCTCGAGGCGGCGATCCGGCTCTTCAAGCTCAAGCAGTGAGCGCCCAAAGACAAAGCCCCCAGCGTCTTGCGATGCTGGGGGCTTCTTGTTTGGCTCCTCGACCTGGGCTCGAACCAGGGACCTACGGATTAACAGTCCGGCGCTCTACCGACTGAGCTATCGAGGAATTGATCGGTACTAAGAGTTCAAAGGAAAGCCGCTACGGATACCGAAGCGGCTTCCAAATTCTGTGGCTCCTCGACCTGGGCTCGAACCAGGGACCTACGGATTAACAGTCCGGCGCTCTACCAACTGAGCTATCGAGGAACAGAGCCTTGCATTATAGACTGAATTTTTGGAACCTTACAAGCTGTATTCCAAACTTGCGCGCCAGGTGCGCGGCGCCAGCGGGTAGAGGTAGCTGTGCTCGTACTGGTAGGGCGATTCGCGCCAGGCGCGCTTGTCGGTGAGGTTGTCCATGCCCAGGCGCCAAGTCAGCAGCTGGCGCTGGCCGAGGGCCTGCTCGTAGCGCAGGCCGGCATCCAGGCGCAGCCAGCCGGGAATGCTGATGCTGTTGTCCGGCAGGGCCGCGCGCGGGCCCTCGTAGACGAGGCCGGCGTTCATTTGCAGGCCGGGTAGTGCGGCAAGGCGCTGGCGGGCATTGAGCTTGATCGAGGTCTCGGCCACGTTGGAGCGCTTGAGCGCCTCCAGGCCGGCGACCGAGCTGCCCTCGGTGCGCGCCTTGAGCTTCATGGCGCTGGCGAGCAGGCCGCCGCCGGCCCATTTGATGTCGGCCTGGGCTTCGACGCCGCGATGGTGGGATCTGCCGTCCGCCTGGCGGGTGCAGGTGGCGGTGTCGTCGCAGCTGCCGATGTCGCGCCATTCGGGCTTGCGGACGTCGAACCAGGCGAGCGACCAGTCCACCGTGCTGGAGCCGGCCTTCAGGCCCAGCTCGAACTGGCGGCTGCGCAGCGCCGGCAGGGCCTGGCCCGCATTGGCATAGCGGCTGCGATTGGGCACCACTTCGGACTCGATGCCTTCGCCCCAGCTGCCATAGGCCATCAGCTCGGCGGCCAGGGTGTAGCTCAGGCCCAGCCAGGGTGTGGTGAAGGACTGCTTGTAATCGGTGGCGCGCGAGCCGTCGGTGCGCACCGATTCACGGTGCAGCCGGGTATGGCGCAGGCCGGCCCAGGCCTGCCAATCGGCGCCCAGCTGCACGGCATCGCGCAGATAGAGCTCGGTGCTGCGCTCGTCGCGGTTGGTGTTCTCGTCGGTCAGGCTGGGGTCGGCTGGCGTGACCACGTCCTGGTAGATATTGCCCACGCCCGACCAGTTGTAGGCCTGGCGATTGAAGCGTGCCTCATAGCGGCTGAACAGCAGGCCCGTGCTGAGCTCATGCCGCAGGCCGGCGGCGCTGAACTTGCCGGCCAGCGAGAGGTCCAGGGCATCGCTGTTGCGGCGCTCGCCCTCGCTACGGAAGTCGTAGCGGTCGAAGTCGCCGTTGCTGCAATAGCGGTCGTAGTTGTTCTCGTTCGAGCAGCCATAGGCGTAGGCGAGGCGGTCGTCGCTCTTGAGCCGCTGGGCGCCCCAATGCGCTTGCGCACGCCAGTCGGCGTTCAGGCGCTGCTGCCAGCGCAGCGAGGCATGGCTGTTGTCGAATACCACCGGCAACGTCCAGGGCAGGTCGTTGAGGTTGGTGCGCGGGTCGATGGTCTTGGCATCGGGCAGGCGGTTGCCCAGCAGGCTGAAGCCGGGCTGGCTGGGCTGCGACTGGCGGTTGAGCTCGAATTCGGCTTCCAGCAGGCTGTCGGCGCCAAGGCGCCAGTCGCCGGCCACCGCCAGCAGGCGGCGCTGGCCATGGGCGCTGTAGAGCTCGGGGCGCAGCTCGGCCGCGCTGGCATTCACGCGCAGGCCAAAGGCCTCGCCGCTGCCGAAGCGCTGGCTCCAGTCCAGCGCCGCCTCGGTCGTGCCGCGCTCGCTGAAGCCGAGGCTGACGTTGAGCAGATTCGCGGTGGGGCGCTTCACCAGCAGGTTCACCAGGCCGCCGGGCGAGCTGGTGCCCGACTGGATGCCGCTGGTGCCCTTCAGCACCTCGATGCCGGCCTTGTTGCCGAGCGCCAGCGCGGTCTCGGCGTTGATGGGCAGGCCGTCACGGCGGTAGTTGAAGCGGTTGTCCAGGTCGAAGCCGCGAATCTTCAGGTAGGACACATAGCCGGCCGCGTTGTAGGCGTCGCCGATGCTGGCGTCCAGGCTGGTGATGCCGGCCAGGCTGCTGAGGCCGGCGTCGGCCAGGCGCTCGGCATTGATGAGGCTGGCCTGCAGCGGCAGGCGCGCCACCGGCGTCTCGCCAAAGCCGCCGATGCTGACCGGCGCGTCGGCGTTGCGACCGCTCACGGTGACGGTGGGCAGGCTGGTGGAGGATTGGGCCAGGCTCAGGCCACAGCTCAGCGCGGCGGCGCTGGCGATTGCGATACGGGAGAAATGAAATGAATTTGCCATCGTCCTACTCATTCGATGGCAGGGCGGCAAAACAGACGGGGCTGCGAGGCCCTCTTGCTGACTTGCTTCCCTGCGCGAGGATTACCTCAGTCAGGTTCAAAGGGTGTTATCTCAGCCGGCTCATTCGATGAGCCAGCACCCCTAGCGAAGAGCCGCATTCTATCGGCCCGTGAAAACAAAAAGCCCGCTGCTTGAGCGGGCCTTGTGTTGGCGCAACAGCCGGTGCTCAGTCGAACACCGGCGTTTCCACGCCCAGCACCTTGTGCAGCTTGGGGCTGGTGGTGGTGTACTGCAGGTGGATGCGCTTCTCGGGGAAGATGTAGGGCGCGGCGGCAAAGGCGGCCAGCGCGGCCTCGTGGAAGCCCGAGAGGATCAGCTTCTTCTTGCCCGGATAGGTGTTCACGTCGCCCACGGCAAAGATGCCAGGGGTGCTAGTCTCGAACTTCTCGGTGTCGACGACGATCTGCTTGCGCTCCAACGCCAGGCCCCATTCGGCGATCGGGCCCAGCTTGGGGCTGAGGCCGAAGAACACCAGCACCTGGTCGCAGGGCACGACGCGGGTGACGCCGTCACCGCCGGTGACCTTCACGCCCTTCAGCACCTCGTCGCCCTCGTCGATGTCGGTGACCTGGCCGACGATGAACTGCATCTCGTAGTTGTCGCACAGCTCCTTCATCTTGGCCACGCTGGCCGGCGCGGCACGGAAGCCGTCGCGGCGGTGCACCAGGATCACGCTCTCGGCCTTGTTGGCGCTGCCGTCCTCATTGCCGGCGCAGAAGTTGAGCGCCCAGTCGAGTGCCGAGTCGCCACCACCGATCACGATGATGTTCTTGCCGGCGAACTGTGCCGGATTGCGCACGCGGTAGTGCACCTGGCTGCCTTCGTACTTGTCCAGGCCTTCCACCTTCAGGGTGCGCGGCTGGAACGAGCCCACGCCGCCGGCGATGAAGATGGTCTTGGTGAGGAACTGCGTGCCCTTGGAGGTGGCGACGAAGAAACGGCCGTCGTCCTGCTTCTCGACGGTGGTGACTTCCTGGCCCAGATGGAAGGTCGCGCCAAAGGGCTCGATCTGCTTCATCAGGTTGTCGGTCAGCTCCTTGCCGGTGCACACGGGCACGGCCGGGATGTCGTAGATGGGCTTGTCCGGGTAGAGCTCGATGCACTGGCCGCCCGGGTAGGCGAGCGAGTCGATGATGTGGGCCTTGATCTCCAGCAGGCCGAGTTCGAACACCTGGAACAGGCCGACGGGGCCCGCGCCAACGATGACGGCATCGGTTTCGATCACGCCGGCGTGGCCGGCATTGGAGGCAGCGTGTGTCACTTGGTTTTCCATGGAGGTCAGGGCCCCAGACAAAGGGGCAGGGGACGAAAGTCGTTCAGCGAATCAGCTCGGACAGCTTGTCGGTCCGGTCTTTCCACTCGTCGGCGTCGGGCAGCGAGCCCTTGCGCTTGGTGATGCTGGGCCATTTCTTGGCCAGATCGGCGTTGATCTTGATCATGTGCTGCTGGTTGCCCGGCACATCTTCCTCGGGCACGATGGCGTTCACCGGGCACTCGGGGATGCAGACCGCGCAGTCGATGCACTCATCGGGGTCGATGGTGAGGAAGTTGGGGCCTTCGCGGAAGCAGTCGACCGGGCAGACATCGACGCAGTCGGTGTACTTGCAGCGGATGCACGATTCGAGGACGACGTGGGTCATGGAGCAGCTCTGATGTTTTAAGGGCCCTGGGACGTCAATGGAACTCCCCATTGACGGCAAAGCGCGGATTTTAATCGTTCAAGCTCTGGTGCTGGCGTTGACGGCGCGCAAGCGAGGGCTTTTGTTCCTTGGGGGCGGCCCGGGGCAGGGCCTTGGCGCCCGCGCCCACCGTCACCACGGTGGGCCGGCCGCGGTGCAGCATGGCCGCGGCGGCAAGACCGGACACTTGGGTGTCGCTGGCCAGCGCATCGGCGCAGCCGGCGCGCGAGACCACCGCCACCGGCGTGTCGGCCGGCCAGCCGGCTTCCAGCAGCTTGCGGCCCAGCGCGGCCAGTTGGCGGCCGGCCATGTAGAAGACCTCGGTGTCGGCGCTCTTGAGCGCCTGCAGGTCGCCATCCTTGGTCATCGCGGTGGTTAGGCTGACGCTGCGGCCCAGGCCGCGGCGCGTCAGCGGGCGTTGCAGCTGGGCGGCGGCGGCAATCGCCGCGGTCACGCCGGGCACCACCTCGCTGGCGATGCCCGCTTCGGCCAGCGCCAGCAGCTCTTCTTCCAGGCGGCCGAAGATGCTGGCATCGCCGCCCTTCAGGCGCACCACCAGGGCGTGTTCCTGCGCCTGCTTCACCAGCGCCGCATTGATGGCGGTCTGGGCGGTGGAGTCGCAGAAGCCGCGCTTGCCCACGTCCAGCCACAGGGCCTGGGGGGCGAACTCGCGCAAGGCCGGGTCGGTGAGGGCGTCGAACAGTACCACGTCGGCCTGCTGCAGCGCACGTGCGCCGCGCAGGGTGATGAGGTCGGCGGCCCCGGGGCCGGCGCTGACGAAGATGACCTTGCCCATGGCTTCTTGCTTACCTGACCAGCAGCGCACCGCTGGTGCGGTTGCTGGTGGGATCCACCACGATCAGCGCGCCGCCGACGCGGTTGGCCGTGTAGGGCTCCACCGGCAGCGCGGCCTGCAGCTCGATGCGCACATGGCCGATCTCGTTGACGGCCAGCTCATGCGCCTCGGCCTCGGCCAGGCTGTTGACGTCCAGCCGGTGCTCGATCGCGCTGATGCGCGCCTGTACCCAGCGGTTGCCATGGCGCACCCAGTACTTGCGGCCCACCACCGCGGGTTCGGTGTCCAGCCAGGCCAGCGTGGCCTCGAAGCTCTGCCGGGGCGTGGCGCTGCCGGGGGTGACGATCCAGTCGCCGCGGCTCACGTCCAGCTGGCGGTCCAGCAGCAGGCCGGCGGATTCGCCCGCCACGCCATGCGCCACCGTCTCGCCGGCACGGCGGACCTCGGCCACTTTTGCCGTCTGGCCGCTGGGCAGGATCTGCACTTCGTCGCCCGCCTGCACCTGGCCGTGGGCGATGCGGCCCCACAGGGTGCGCGGTTGGTGGCCGGTGCCCTCGCCATTGGTGGCGACGTATTGCACCGGGATCAGGAGCTGGCCTTCGACCTTCTCCTGCACCGTGGGCAGGCCTTCCAGCACCTGCAGCAGCGAGGGGCCGTCGTACCAGTCGGCGTCCAGCGGCTGGGTCACGTTGTCGCCGCGCAGGGCCGAGACGGGCACGATGGCCGTCACTTCGATGCCGGCCGCCTGCGCGAACTTGCGCAGCGCCACGCTGACCTTGGCATAACCCTCGGCGGGTGCGTCCAGCGCATCGATCTTGTTGATCGCGAACACGATGCTGGGCACGCGCAGCAGATGGGCCAGCAGGCTGTGGCGGCGCGTCTGCGGCAGCAGCGTCACTTCGGCGTCGTCGAGCTTGAGCTTGGTGATGTCCACCAGCACCACCGCGGCATCGCTGCCGGCGGCGGCGGTGACCATATTGCGCGTGTACTGCTCATGGCCGGGCGCATCGGCAATGATGAACTTGCGCGTCTTGGTGGCGAAGTAGCGGTAGGCCACGTCGATGGTGATGCCCTGCTCGCGCTCGGCCTCCAGGCCATCGGTGAGCAAGGAGAGGTCGATGGGGGCGCCGGCGGCACGCTTTTCCAGCGTATCGAGCTGGTCGGCCAGGATGGCGCGGCTGTCGAACAGCAGGCGGCCGATCAGGGTGCTCTTGCCGTCGTCGACGCTGCCGGCCGTGAGGAAGCGCAGCGCGCGGTGCTGGGTGTCCACGTCTTGTTCGTGGACGACGGAGTTCGGTGCGGCGCTCATCAGAAGTAGCCCTCTTTCTTGCGGCGCTCCATCGAAGCGTCGGATGTTCGGTCGTCCATGCGGGTGGCGCCGCGCTCGCTCACCGTCACGGTGAGGGTCTCGGCGACGATGTCGCTGGCGTTGGCGGCGTCGCTCTCCACCGGGCAGGTGCAGGTCATGTCGCCCACGGTGCGAAAGCGCACGGTGGCGCTCTCCACCTGCTCGCCGGGCTCAAGCGGGGTCACCTCGGTGAGCGGCACCAAGAGGCCCTTGCGGCGGATGATGGAACGCTCATGCGCGTAGTAGAGGCTGGGCAGAGGAATGTTCTCGCGGGCCAGGTAGAGCCACACGTCTAGCTCGGTCCAGTTGCTGATGGGGAAGGCGCGGAAATGCTCGCCCGGGCGGATGCGGGTGTTGAACAGGTTCCACAACTCGGGGCGCTGTTCCTTGGGCTGCCATTGGCCGAAGCTGTCGCGGTGGCTGAAGATGCGCTCCTTGGCGCGCGCTTTCTCCTCATCGCGGCGGGCGCCGCCGATCAGCACGTCGAAGAGGTGCTCCTCGATGGCCTCCAGCAGCGTCACGGTCTGGTGGCCGTTGCGCGACTCCAGCGGATGCGCCAGGCGCACCGTGCCGCGTCGGATCGACTCGTCCATGTGCGCCACGATCAGGCGCTCGCCCATCTCGGCGGCGCGCTGGTCACGGAAGGCAATCACCTCGGGGAAGTTGTGGCCGGTGTCCACATGCACCAGCGGGAAGGGCAACTTGCCCTTGAACTCGTTGCCCGCCACGCGCTGCTTGAACGCCTTCTCGGCCAGGCGCAGCACCACGCAGGAATCCTTGCCGCCCGAGAACAGCAGGGCCGGGCGCTCGAAGGCCGCGGCCACTTCGCGCAGGATGAAGATGGCTTCCTCTTCCAGATGGTCCAGATGGCGCTGGTCCACCGTGGGCAGCAGTTTGTTCAGATTCACAGGGGCGTTCATGCCGTGGCTCCCGATTCCTTCAATTCCTCATTTGAATGCGCCTTGTGCAGGCCGCATTCCTTGGCGTTCTCGTCTTCCCACCACCAGCGGCCGGCGCGGAAGTCCTCGCCCACGGCGATGGCGCGGGTGCAGGGCGCACAACCGATGCTGGGCATGAACTGGTCGTGCAGCACGTTGTAAGGCACCTCGAACGTGGAGATGAAGTACCAGACATCGGCCCAACTCCAGTCCGCCAGGGCGTTGACCTTGACGCGGCCTTGCGCGTCCAGCTCGGTGTCGGGCACCTCGGCGCGATTGGCCGATTGCTCGCGGCGCAGGCCGGTGATCCAGGCGGTGCGGCCGTTCAGCATGCGCGAGAGCGGCTCCAGCTTGCGGATGCCGCAGCATTCCTTGCGCAGCGCCAGGCTTTCGTACATCGCGTCGAGGCCGCGGGCACGCACGAAATGCACCACCGCATCGGCCACGGGGGCGTACACCTCGGCCTTGATGCCGTAGCGCGCCTCGATCTGCGGCAAGAGCGCGAGGGTCTCGGGGTGCAGGCGGCCGGTGTCCAGCGTGGCCACGGCGATGGGCAGCTGCAGCTCGGCGATCAGGGCGGTGATCACCATGTCCTCGGCGCCCAGGCTGGTGGATTGCAGCAGGCTGGCGCCATGCTCGCCCCAGGCCTGCTGCAGCAACTGCTTGGTATGGGCCAGGCGCTCGTCAAAGCCCGGGGTCTTGCGCGCATAGAGGCCGATAGCCGACGACGCTGACGCCACCGGCAAGGCCGACACGCCTGGTAGGCTGCTGACTTCGCCTGTCATGACGCCACCTTGTCGGCAAACACGGGCTTGGGCTCGGTCACATCGCCCTGGTAGTGGCGCGGGAAGAAGCTCAGCTGCTGCTGGGCGATCTCGGTGCTTTGGTCGGGGCGCAGCTGGGCGGCATCGAAGCCGGTGCGGGCCAGCAGCGGCACCATGTCCACCAGCACCTCGCCCACGGCGCGTATCTCGCCGGCAAAGCGCAGGCGCACGCGCAGCAGGCGTGCCTGGGTGTAGGCGCGGCCATCCACCCACTTGGGGAAGTTCAGCGCCACCAGGGCCAGGCGCGGCAGATCGGCGGCCAGGTCTTCGACATCAACGTCGTTGGGCAATTGCACGCCCACGGCCAGGTTGACGGGCCAGGTGTCGCGCACCGCATGCCATTGCTCCAGGCTCAGCAGCAGGTGGTCGGCCGCGGCGGGATGCGAGACCGGGCCGTCCTCGCCGGCGCAGCGATGCCATTGGTCGTGGTGGGTGTCGATGAATTTCATGGCGGAGGTCTCGTGTTCAGGCAGTCACACCGGTAGCGGCGGGGGCGGCGGTGGAGGAGCGCACGGCATTCGCAGCGTCCTTGAAGGGCTGCAGGCCCACGCGCTTGACGGTGTCGATGAAGCGCTCGCCACTGGCGCGCTGGGCACGGTAGGTCTGCACGATGGCTTCGATCACGTCGCCCACCTCGTCGGCGGCGAACGAGGGGCCGATCACCTTGCCGGGCACGGCGGTGCCCGAGAGGGTGGAGCCGTCTGAGCCGCCCAGCGAGACCTGGTACCACTCCTTGCCGTCCTTGTCGACGCCGAGGATGCCGATATGGCCGCTGTGGTGGTGGCCGCAGCTGTTGATGCAGCCGCTGATGTGCAGGTCGATGTCGCCGATGTCGTAGAGCTCGTCCAGATCCTGGAAGCGCTGGGTGATGTCCTCGGCCACCGGGATCGAGCGGGCGTTTGCCAGCGCGCAGAAGTCGCCGCCGGGGCAGGCGATCATGTCGGTCAGCAGGCCGATATTGGGGGTGGCAAAGCCGTTCGCCTTGGCGGCCTCGAACACCGCCGGCAGATCGCTTTCGCGCACCCAGGGCAGCAGCAGGTTCTGGTCGTGCGTGACGCGCAGCTCGCCCTGGCTGAACTGGTCGGCGATGGCGGCGGCGGCGTCCATCTGCTGCTCGGTGGCGTCGCCGGGGGCGATGCCCACATGCTTGAGCGAGAGCGTCACCGCACGGTAGCCGCTCAGGCGGTGGCCATGCACATTGCGCTCCAGCCAGCGCCGGTATGCCACACCTTGAGCACCGGCCTGCACGCCCGCGAAGATGTCCACGCCGGGCACGGCCTGCACGGCGGCCGGCACGATGAAGCTGGCCGCCACGCGGTCCAGCTCGGCCTGCGGGATCAGGTGCTCATGGCCGGCCGGGTCGTCCTGCAGGATCTTGGCGAACTCGGCATTGACGTCGTCGAAAAAGGCCTGGCCCTCGGCCTTCACGAGGATCTTGATGCGGGCCTTGTAGGCGTTGTCGCGGCGGCCGTAGCGGTTGTAGACGCGCACGATCGCCTCGATGTAGACGAGGATCTGCTGCCAGGGCAGGAACTCGCTGATGACCTGGCCGATGATGGGGGTGCGGCCCATGCCGCCACCCACCAGCACCTTGAAGCCGATCTCGCCGGCCTCGTTCCTCAGCAGTTGCAGGCCGATGTCGTGCCAGGCGATGGCGGCGCGGTCCTCGGCGGCGCCAGAGATCGCGATCTTGAACTTGCGCGGCAGGAAGGCGAACTCGGGGTGCAGGGTGCTCCACTGGCGCAGCACCTCGGCATAGGGGCGCGGGTCGATCAGCTCATCGGGGGCCACGCCGGCCAGGCCGTCGCTGGTGATGTTGCGGATGCAGTTGCCGCTGGTCTGGATGCCGTGCATGTCCACGTCGGCCAGCAGGTCCATAACGTCGGCGGCCTTGGGCAGGGGGATCCAGTTGTATTGCAGGTTCTGGCGCGTCGTGAAGTGGCCGTAGCCGCGGTCGTAGTCGCGCGCGATGCGGGCCAACTGGCGCAGCTGGGTGCTGCTCAGCACGCCATAGGGCACGGCCACGCGCAGCATCGGGGCGTGGCGCTGCACATACCAGCCGTTCTGCAGGCGCAGCGGGCGGAACTCGTCGTCGCCCAGGGTGCCGGCGAGGTTGCGCTCGAGCTGGTCGCGGAACTGGGCGGCGCGGGCGCGCACGAACTGGCGGTCGAAATCGGTGTAGGCGTACATGGCTTGAACTTAGGAATTCAGTGGATCACTTTCCAGCCGGCCATCAGGAGCGATGCGCACAGCAGGCCGCGGATCACGCCGTCAGGCAGGCGGCGGGTGAGTTGGGCGCCCAGCCAGATGCCGGGCACCGAGCCGATCACCAGGGAAACGAGCAGGATCCAGTCGACATTGCCCAGCATGGCGTGGCCGATGCCGGCCACCAGGGTCAGCGGCACGGCATGGGCGATGTCGCTGCCGACGATGTAGCGGGCTTCCAGGCGCGGGTAGATCAAGAGAATCAGGGTCGCGCCGATGGCGCCGGCACCGATCGAGGAGAGCGAGACCAGCACCCCCAGCAAGACGCCCGAGGCCACCGTCAGGGCCGGCTTGCGGCTGTCGGGGATGTGGCGCTCCAGGCGCAGGCCCACGGCCTGCCAGGACTTCTTGAAGGCCACCACCAGGGCGGTCAGGAAGAGCGCAATGCCCAGCGAGAAGGTCAGGGTGCTGGCCCAGCCCTTGGTGATGCCGGTGAAATGCATCAGCGCCACCGTGAGGACGGAGGCCGGGATGCTGCCGGCCAGCAGCAGGCCGGTGATGCGCCACTTCACATGGCCGTGGCGGGCATGGGCGACCGAGCCGGACACCTTGGTGAGGGCCGCGAACCAGAGATCCGTGCCGATCGCCAGTGCCGGGCTCAGCTTGAAGACCGAGAGCAGCAGGGGCGTCATCAGCGAGCCGCCGCCCACGCCGGTGATACCGACGATGGCGCCGACGCCAAATCCGCTTGCAATTGCTGTCCAGTCCAAAGCCGCTCCTTAGAGGGCTAGCCTGGTGGCAACCCTAGGTGCCGGACTGTAGTGAGGCTGTTTATATATGCGAACTACAAATTGGTAGATTGCTTATTCTTGAATAAGCATATGCAGCCTATTGCGATAGGCGCAGCAGGGCTTGCACCTGCTCGCTGATGCGCTGCGGCACCGGCTGCTCGCCGGCCAGCATCGCGCGGATCAGCTGGGCGTTGGCCGCGGCGCTGCAGGCCTCGGAGAGCGGCCAATCGATGTCGGTGCTGTCGGCCGGGTGCAGATCCCGGCGCTCGCCCTCGAAATAGCCATAGAGCTGGGCGCGCCGACGCAGATGGGCATAGGGCTCGCCCTCGCTGGCACGCATCAGGAGGGCGCGGCCGGCCGGCTCGGTGAGCGGCCCGAGGGCCTGGCCCATGGCGTCCAGCACCTCGGGGTGGGTCACGGCCACCACCCGCACCGAGCGGCCGGGCGCCGGGTCCAGCAGCTTGGCCACGCTGTGGCCGCTGTTGCGCACGCCCAGGCGCGGGCGCAGCGCCATCAGCGCGTCCAGGCCAGGGTTGAGGGCCTGCAGCGGCAGGCAGGCGATGCGCCGCTCGCGCAGCTGGGCGGCTGCCTCGGCGGTGTCGCCGGCAAGCGTCAGCCCGAGTGCTGCCAGCAGTTCGAACGGGCTTTCGCGGCTGTCGAAGTCATGCCGGCCATGGATCAGCACCGGCACCCCTGCGCGCGCCAGCAGCAGCGCCACCAGGGGAAACAGATTGGCCTGCTTGCGCGCGCCGTTGAAGGTGGGCAGCACCACGCAGCGTGGGCCGGCCGGCACCTCCAGATGGGCGGTGCGCGCCTGCATGGCGCGCTCGAAGCCGCGCAGCTCGTCGGCGCTTTCGCCCTTGATGCGCAGGCTCATGAGGATGGCGCCGAGTTCCAGCTCGGGCACCCGGCCGTCCAGTATCCGGCCGAACAAGACCTCGGCCTGCTCGGCGTCGAGGTCGCGGGCGCCACGCGTACCGCGGCCGATTTCCTTGATGAGCGGGGCGTATTCCATGGGCTACATTGTGCATACCCACACACAGGAGGTCCCATGGCCAAAGGTCAGCAAAAGAGCAACAAGGAAGCCAAGAAGCCCAAGAAGGACAGTGCGCCCGCCAAGCCCGTCTCGCCCGGCGCGGTGATGCCCAGCATCACCACCGTGGTGGCAGACCGCAGCAAGAAAAAGAAGTGAGTCGGAAGTGACAGCTCGGGCGCGGCGCGAGGTGCGATGCACGGCGATCCCAAACCGATGAAGATCGGCGCGCTGGCGCGCGCCGCGCTGACGCCCGTTGACACGATACGCTTCTACGAGCGCGAAGGTCTGCTGGCGGCCGCACCGCGCAGCGAGGGCAACTACCGCCTCTATGGCACGGCCGATGTGCAGCGCCTGGCCTTCATCCGCCAGTGCCGCAATCTCGACATGTCGCTCGACGAGGTGCGCACGCTGCTGCGCGTCAAGGATGCGCCCGAGCAGGACTGCCAGGCGGTGAACGAGTTGCTGGACGCGCATGTGCGGCATGTGGCCGAGCGCCTGCGCGAGCTGCGTGAACTCGAGCGCGAACTGAAGTCCTTGCGCGCGCGCTGCGCCGATGTGCAGCGCAGTAGCCAAGCCTGCGGCATCCTGCAGCAGCTCGATGAAAGTGCGCAGCGGCCCTCCGGGCGGCGCTACCGCGGCGCCCACGCCTAGGGTCTGTTGTCTGCGCGCCGCTGTACCCTGCAATGGTGGCGTTATTTGGCGATCGCTGCGCGTACACTATCAGGCAGGGGAGTCATCCAAAGAAGTAACGAGGATGCTCATGAAAACCAGAGATGTCGTGATCTATAACGGCGAGCGTTTCCAGGTGCCGCAGTGCATTCAACGCATCGACCACCGCGCCACCCATGGCTGGCAATTGCGCTACGGCGGCACCAAGCTGTATTCCGATGGCCGCTATGGCGCCAGTGCCGCCGAGGCCTTGGCCCAGGCCACCAAGGAGCTGGCTAAGCGCATGAGCAAGCTGCCTGCGCCCACCCGCCTCAAACCCGAGCCCAGCCGCAGCAAGAGCAGCGAGCTGCCGGTCGGCATTTCGGGCCCCATCGTGCGCGAGCGCCGGCCGAACCGGCGCGACTGCAGCTTCACCGTGCTGCTGCCGCGTTTCGGTGAGGCACCGCGCCGACGCAGCGTCTACATCGCCGCGGAGTCGACCTACACGATCGAGCGCTACCAAGAAGCCCTGGAGAAGGCGATTGCCCTGCGCCAGGAGGCCGAGGAGCTCTATCGCAAGGCGGCCACCAAGGCCAAGCGCAGCGAGGGCCGGGCGCTGAGCGCGCAGCTGCGCGGCGCCTGAACGGCTGGGTCGCTCAGCGGTCTTGCCGCGTCACGCTCAAGCGCAGCGGCGCTGACTTGAGCGCGACCTTGTTGTCGGCGTCCAGCAGGGCGATCTCGAGTTCGTAGTCGCCCCTGGCGAGGTCCAGGGTGGTTTCGGTGCGTCCGTCGGCCAGCACCAGGCGCTGTGCCGTGCCGCCCGCACGCAGCACCGTCACCGCGAAGTGGCCGGTGTCGGGCAGCTTGCGGCCGGCGGGTGCGATGCCCATGCCGATCGCCCCCAGGCTTAGCACGAAGGGGCTGCTCACGGCTTCGCCGTCGCGCAGGTTCTTGGCATAGACCTCTTTGGCGCCGCCGCGCGGCGCGCTGACCTGGTCCTGGTACCAGGCGCTGCAGGTGTTCTCGAACTGCGCCGGGTCGATGGCGATCGGCGCGGCCGTGCGCGTGCCCAGCACATGCACGGTGATCTCGGGGCTGTAGACGAAATAGGGCCGGTGGTCGTGGTCGGCAAACAGCAGCCGCAAGGTGTGGGCGCCGGGCGGCAGGTCCAGCACCGTGCCGGTCTGGCCCTTGCCGAAATGCTTGTGCTTGTCAGAGAAGGGGATCTTCTCCTGGTGGTTGCGCGGCAGCGGCGTGTCGATCAGCAGATGGTGATGGCCGGCGCGCTCGGTCGGGTTGCCGGCGGGCACCACCCCCATGCCGCGCACACCGAACTCGATCATGAAGGGCGAGCGCAGCGCATAGCCGTTGCGCAGGTTGACGAAGCGCACCGCGGTGGGCTCGCGCATGTCGATGGCACTGCGCTCGGCCGTGTAGCCGAGCCAGCAGCGCCGCTCCAGCGCATTGCCGGGCAGGCCCTGGGCCTGCGCCCTCCCCATCGCCAGCATGCCCAGCATGGCCAGCAGAGCCACGGACTTCACGCAGTTTGACTTCATGGCCTGGACTCCCTGGTTGCCGGGCCATTATGGGAGGCCCGCCAGGGGCTGTGAAGGCGCGGCGCGTCCATCGAGTCGGGGGCAAAGCTGAGACACTGACGCGATGAGCTCAACCCTGCTGTTCGAGGCCTCGGTGCCCGTGCTGACGCGTTATCTGGGGCAGTTGCTGCTGATGCTGGACCGGGCCGAGGACTGTGCGCGCGCGCGGCAGCTGGACGATGCGACCCTGCTCAGGCAAGGCCTGACCCCCGGCATGTTCGACCTGGGCCAGCAGGTGCAGATTGCGGCCGGCTTTGCGCTGCGCTGCATGGCGCCGCTGATCGGCCGGGCGCTGCCGGCGCTGGGCGAGGGCGACGCGCAGGATTTCGCGGCCCTGCGCCGCCGCGTTGCGCAGGCGCAGGCGCTGCTGGGCACCCTGGGCCCCGACGACCTCGTGCTCGGCGACGAGGACCCCGTGCAGACGCAGGCTGGCGAGGCGGCCCTGAGCATGCCGGCGCGCGAGTTCGTGCTCGGCTACGCCATGCCCAACTTCTTCTTCCACCTGTGCATGGCCTATGCGCTGCTGCGCGCGCAGGGCGTGCCGCTCGGCAAGCCGGATTTCGACGGCTGGCACCGCTACGCGCCCGGCTTCTCATTCGTCTAGCTGCGCCACCAGGCCTGCACCGCCGGAGGCGCCTTGATGTCGACCCGCTCGCCCATCTGCGGCGTCGTCAGGGTCAGGTCTTGCGCCAGCGCGAGCGCGCTGATGCGCTCGAAGGGTTCGTCCCAGGCATGCAGGGAGAGATCGAAGGTGCCGTTGTGCATGGGCATCATGACGCGCGCACCGAGGTCGATATGGGCCTGCAGGCTTTGCTCCGGGTGCATGTGGATGTCGGGCCAATCCTCGTTGTAGGCACCGGTCTCGACCAGGCTCAGATCGAAGGGGCCATGGCGCTCGCCGATCGCCTTGAAGCCGGGAAAGTAGCCGCTGTCGCCGCTGAAGAAGAGCTTGAAGTCGGCATGCTCCAGCACCCAGGAGCACCACAGCGTGCGGTTGCCGTCGCGCAGGCCGCGGCCCGAGAAATGCTGGGCCGGCGTGGCGTGCAGCTGCAGGCCGCCGACGCGGGTGCTGTGCCACCAGTCCAACTCCTGCAACTTGCCCGTGGGCAGGCCCCAGCCACGCAGGATCTCGCCCACGCCCAGCGGCGCGATGAAGCACTCGGTCTTGGCGGCCAGCGCCAGCACCGCGGCCTTGTCCAGGTGATCGTAGTGGTCGTGCGAGAGGATCACGCCGCGGATCGGCGGCAGCTCCTCGATGCTGATGGGCGGCGCGTGGAAGCGCTTGGGCCCGAGGAACTGCAAGGGCGAGGCGCGCAGCGAAAACACCGGGTCGGTGAGCCAGAAACCGCCGTCGATCTTCAGCAGCATGGTCGAGTGACCGAGGCGCCAGAGGCTGGTGTCCGGCGCGGCCAGCAGTGCCGCGCGGCTCAGCGCCTGTACCGGGATGGCCTGGCGGGGCACCGTGTTGGCGGGCTTGTTGAAGGCAAAGCGCCACAGGATGGCAAGCGTCTTGCGCCAGCCCTGGGCGTGGCGGGGCGCCTGATTGCGAAAGCGCCGCTGGCCGGGCGGCGTCGTGGCGTGGTGACTCGGCGCCGCCGTTGCGGGGCCCTGAAGGATCGTGCTGCTCATCGTTGATGCACCCCAAAAGTACACTGTGCAGTGTAGTGTTGGGTTTCTGAAAAGTAAACTGATCGGTGTAAACTTCGTGCATCAGTTCACTTCGCACGCCCGCATGAGCGCCGTTACCGCACCTCGCCTGACCGACCGTAAACGCGAGGCCATCGTGCAGGCCGCGCTGGCCGAATTTCGCGAGCATGGCTTTGCCGGCACCAGCATGGACCGGGTGGCCGCCGCGGCCGAAGTCTCCAAGCGCACGGTCTACAACCACTTCCCCAGCAAGGAGGATTTGTTCGCCGAGATCCTGCTGCAGCTGTGGCAGCGCAGCAAGGCCCTGCGGCCGCAGCTGTACCGGGCGGACGAACCGCTGCGTGATCAGCTGCTGGACATCTTGGGCGAGAAGCTCAAGCTCATGACCGATGCCAGCTTCATGGACCTGGTGCGGGTGGCGGTGGCCGAGATGCTGCACACGCCCGAGCGTGCCCAGGCCATGGTGGCGCGGCTGGGCGAAAAGGAGGCCGGGCTGGCGCATTGGATCGCTGCAGCCCAGGCCGACGGCCGGCTGCGCCCGGTGGATGCGCCCTATGCGGCCCAGCAGTTGCAGGGCATGTTGAAGGCCTTTGCCTTCTGGCCGCAGCTGGCGATGGGCCAGCCGCCGCTCAGCAAGGCGCAGCAGCGCCAGGTGCTGGCCGACAGCGTGGACATGTTCCTGCGCTTCTACGAGCCGGCGCCAAGCCCGCGCTGAGGGCTCAGGCGGCGTGGCGGGCGGCCGCGGCCGTGCCCAGCTCGAGCTGGCCGAACAAGTCCTTGGGATCGGCCATCTGCGGGATCAGGTCGGCCTCCTGGCCCAGACCCAGTTCACGCGCCAGATCGCGCAGCAGGCGCAGCGCCGAGAAATCCTCCAGCGCAAAGCCGACCGAGTCGAACACCGTGACCTGGCTCGCGTGGTCGCGGCCGCTGGCGCTGCCGCGCAGCACCTGCCAGAACTCGGTGACCGGGAAGTCCGCCGCCATCTGCTGCACATCGCCCTCGATGCGCGATTGCGGCTCGTACTCGACGAACACCTTGCCCATCTCCAGCACGCCACGGTGCAGCTCGGTCTTGCCGGGGCAGTCGCCGCCCACGCCGTTGATGTGCATGCCGGGCTCGATCATCTCGGGCGTGAGGATGGTGGCGTAGTTCTTGTCGGCGGTGACGGTGGTGACGATGTCGGCCCCGCGCACCGCCTCGGCCGTGCTGGCACAGGCGATCAGGCGCAGGCCCGGCACGGCGCCGAGGTGGCGCTGCAGCTTGGCGGTGGCGGCCGGGTCGATGTCGAACAGGCGGATCTCGTCAATGCCCAGCAGGTGATGGAAGGCCAGGGCCTGGAATTCGCTTTGCGCGCCATTGCCGATCAAGGCCATGCTGCGGCTCTCGGGTCGGGCCAGCCGGCGCGCCACCATCGCCGAGGTGGCAGCGGTGCGGATGGCGGTGGTGAGGGTCAGTTCCGCCACCAGTTCGGGGCGGCCGGTATAGACATCGGCCAGCAGGCCCAGGGCCATCACGGTGGGCAGGCCTTCCCGGGTGTTCTTGGGGTGGCCGTTGACGTACTTGAAGCTGTAGAGGCTGGCGTCGGCGATCGGCATCAGCTCGATCACGCCGTCCTGCGAATGGCTGGCCACGCGCGGGGTCTTGTCGAATTCGCTCCAGCGCAGGTAGTCGGCCTCGATATAGCCGGCCATGCGCTTGAGACACTCGGCCAGACCGAGCTGCTGGGCGATCTTGGCAAGGTCCTTGGTGGTCAGCAGGGTGGTCATAGGCAGTCTCCGTAGTTTCGTTGGGGTGATTCTTGTCAAAGCACTTGCTAGCGAGAAGAGTAAGACTTGCCTAGTAATTGCGAGTAATCTGCCGTTTCGCTAGTGGAAATTGCCAAAATGACAAAATCTGGCTCACAAAGGGCGGCATGCGCCCGCCGCCTAACGCTGCCCGGAACCACGCCATGGACACCCTCGACCAACAACTGATGGCGCTCTTGCGCCAGGATGCACGCGCCAGCGTGGCCACCTTGGCAAGCAAGCTCAAGGTCTCGCGCGGCACCGTCACCAACCGCATTGCCAAGCTGGAGGACTCGGGCGTGATCGTGGGTTACACGATCCGCCTGCGGCCCGATGTCACGCCCAACGAGATCACCGCCTGGATGAGCATCGCGGTGGAGGGCAACCGCACGCGCGAGGTCATCAGCATCCTGCTGGGCGAACCGGGCGTCTCGGGGCTGTTCGATACCAATGGCCGCTGGGATCTGCTGGCCGAGTTGCGCGCCGCGACGCTGGGCGAACTGGCCGAGGTGCTCGAGCGGGTGCGCCTCATCAAGGGCATCGGCGCCACCGAGACCAGCATCCATTTGCAGACCTACAAGCTGTCCTAAAGTCGGGCCATGCCGAATACCCAGCTCCTGATCATCGACGCGCAGAACGATTTCTGCGACCTGCCGCCGGCCTGGCGTGCCACCGATCCCCTGCGCGCCGAGCCGCTGGCGCCCGCCCTGCCGGTGCCGGGTGCGCATGCCGACATGCTGCGTCTGGCCGGGCTGATCGATGCCGTCGGCGCGCGGCTCGACGACATCACCCTGACGCTGGATTCGCACCACCACATCGATATCGCCCACCCCGGCTTCTGGCAGCAGGCCGACGGGGGCCAGGTCTTGCCTTTCACGGCCATCACGGCGGCGCAGCTGCGGGCGGGCGAGTTCCGGCCGCGCGAGGCCGCGGCGCGGCCGCGCGCGCAGGCCTATCTGGATGCGCTGGAGGCCACCGGCCGCCACACCCTGATGGTGTGGCCGGTGCATTGCGAGATCGGCAGCTGGGGCCACGGCCTGCACGCCGCCGTGCGCGCCGCCTGCAATAGCTGGGAAGTGCAGCAGCGCCGGCCCAGCCGCAAGCTGCTCAAGGGCAGCAACCCCTGGACCGAGCATTACAGCGCCCTGCAGGCCGAGGTGCCGGATGCGGCCGATGCCGACACCCTGCTCAACCAGCCCCTGCTGGAGGCGCTGGACCGCGCCGAGCTGCTGCTGATCGCCGGCGAAGCCTCCAGCCACTGCGTCAAGGCCACGGTGGAGCATCTGGTCGAGCACCTGCCTGGACATGTACATGCGGGGAAGCTCGCGCGTCTGGTGCTGTTGACCGACGCCATGAGCCCGGTGGCCGGCTTCGAGGCGCAGCAGCAGGCCTTCTTCGACACCATGCGCGCACGCGGCCTGCGCCTGGCCAGCTGCGCCGAGATGCGGGCGGAACTGGCATGAGCCTGAGCGCCCCCATCATCACCAGCCTGCTGGAGACCGACCTCTACAAGTTCACGATGTGGCAGACCATGCTGCATCGCCATCCGCAGACGGCGGCCGAATACCAGTTCCTGTGCCGCAACCCCACCGCCTTTCCGCTCGCCGAGCTGCTGCCCGAGCTGGAGCGCGAACTCGATGCGCTGTGCGGCCTGAGCTTTCGCGCCGATGAGCTGGCCTATCTGCGCGGGCTGCGCTTCATGAAGTCGGATTTCGTCGACTTCCTGCGCATCTTCCGTTTCCAGCGCGACTTCATCCGCGTGCGCGCCGATGGCGAGGGCCTCTCCATCATCGCCAGCGGGCCGCAAGTGCATGTGATGGCCTTCGAGATCTTTGTGCTGGCCATCGTCAACGAGCTGTACTCGCGCCGCTTTGACCAGGCGGCCGCGCTGGCCGAGGGCCGCGCGCGCCTGCGCCACAAGGTCGGGCTGCTGCGCGCCTTCGGCGACGAGGCGCCGCGCCGCCACCCCTTCGAGGTGTTCGATTTCGGCGTGCGCCGGCGCTTCTCGGGTGCCTGGCAGCGCGAGGTGGTGGCCACGCTCAAGCAGGAACTGCCGCAGTATTTCAAGGGCACCTCCAATGTGCTGCTGGCGCGCGACCTGGAGCTGGTGCCCATCGGCACGATGGCCCACGAGTATCTGCAGAGCTACCAGGCCACCGGCGTGCGCCTGCGCGACCATCAGAAGGCGGCGCTGGAGGACTGGGTGCAGGAGTACCGCGGCGACCTGGGCGTGGCGCTCACCGACGTGGTGGGCATGGATGCCTTCCTGGCCGACTTCGATCTCTATTTCGCCAAGCTCTTCGACGGCCTGCGCCACGACTCCGGCGACCCCTATGTCTGGGGCGAGAAGGCGCTGGCGCATTACGCCCGGCTGCGCATCGACCCGCATACCAAGCGCCTGGTGTTTTCCGACGGCCTCGACGTGCCCGCCGCGCTGGCCCTGTACCGCCACTTTGCCGACCGCACCCAGCTGGGCTTCGGCATCGGCACCAACTTCAGCAATGACATGGGGGTGGAGCCCATCAACATCGTCATGAAGCTCACGCAATGCAATGGCCAGCCGGTCGCCAAGCTGTCCGACAGCCCCGGCAAGACCATGTGCGACGACGCCACCTTCCTGGCCTATCTGCGCCAGGTCTTCAATATCAAAGGCACGCCATGAAGCTGCTGCGAGTAGGCCCCCAGGGGGCGGAACGCCCCGCCATGCTCGACGCCGACGGCGCCCTGCGCGATCTGAGCGGCGTGCTCAGCGACATCAGCGCCGCCACGCTGGCGCCAGCCGAGCTGGCGCGCCTGCGCGCCCTCGACCCTGCCAGCCTGCCGCGGCTCGACGCCCCCGGCCGTATCGCGCCGCCCTGGTCCGGCATGGGCAAGTTCATCTGCGTGGGCCTGAACTATGCCGACCACGCCGCCGAGGCCGGCATGCCCCTGCCCGAGGAGCCGATCCTGTTCATGAAGCCGCCCAGCTGCGTCATCGGCGCGCGCGACGCGGTGGTGCTGCCGCAGGGCTCCAGCAAGAGCGACTGGGAGGTGGAGCTGGGCGTGGTGATCGGCAGGCGCGCCCGCTACGTCAGCGAGGCCCAGGCGCTGGACCATGTGGCCGGCTACTGCGTGGTGAACGATCTCTCCGAGCGCGCCTACCAGCTCGAGCGCGGCGGCACCTGGGACAAGGGCAAGGGCTGCGACACCTTCGGCCCGGTGGGCCCCTGGCTGGTGACGAGCGACGAGGTGGCCGACCCGCAAGACCTGACCCTCTGGCTGGATCTGAACGGCCGGCGCATGCAGACCGGCAACACCCGCACCATGGTGTTCGGCGTGGCCCAGCTGCTCAGCTATATCAGCCGCTTCATGACGCTCTATCCGGGCGACCTGATCAGCACCGGCACGCCGCCCGGCGTGGGCATGGGCGTCAAGCCCACGCCGGTGTTTCTGCGGCCGGGCGACCAGCTCCGCCTGGGCATAGCCGGCCTTGGCGAGCAAACGCTCCAGGTGCATGCCTGGAGCGAGGCCTTGCTGGGCGATTGATCAGGGCTGAGGCCTGGCGTTCAGATGATGCTGGGCCGGTCCGGCCAGCAGCGGCGCGGCCTGGCCCGCCGCCCAGGCCGCATGGCCCGCGCCGTAATAGGGCGAGAGCGGATGCCCGCTCTGGCCGCCCGGCATGCTGAGCGTGGCCTGGGCCTCACGGCCCGGCGACACCACCAGGCGCTGCGACTGGCCAAAGGCCGGCTGCGCCACATGCGGCAGATTCGAGTCGCCGCCCTGGGGCAGGCTGGGCATGTCGAGCCAGCGGCCCAGCGGCGGGATCGCGCGCGACAGCACATGCTGGATGCGGCTGGCGTTGTGCTGGCCCCAGCTGGCCTGGGCCAGCGGCTGCTTGCCATCCTGGGTGAGTTCCAGCACCGCCGCATCCACCTGGGCCAGCACAAAGGCCGGCCAGCTCGAATAGCCCGGCGGCAGCAGATGGGCGGGCCGGCTTTCCAGCGCCTGCACGGCGCTGTACTCGAACTGCGAGCGCCATTTGAAGCGCTTCTTCTCGTCCTGCTGATCCTCGCCCAGAAAGGGCAGGGTCCAGGCGGTCCAGAGCGCGTCCAGGGTCTTCAGGCGCACCGCACGCGCCAGCCGGTAGCCCACCTGGTCGGCATCGGCACGGCCATTCCATTGCTGCAGCTGGCGCGCCACCTCGGCATGCGCGCTGCTGCCCTGCACCGCGGCGCTGATGCGCGCGGCCCAGCTCTGCACGAAGCGCGCCTCGTTGTCGAAATGGATCGCCGCCAGCGTGGCCTCGTCGTGCTTGGCGGTCTCGCGCAGCCGGTCGCGGATCTGCTGCGCGCGCGCGCCCAGGTCAAAGCCGCCATCGCCGATCTGCTCGGCCGCCGCGCCCCCCAGCTGGCGGTGGTTGGCGGTCCAGAGCTGGCCCTCGCCGGGGTCGCGCAGCAGCGGGTAGTCCCGCGGCTCCAGCCAGCCATATGGGGCCGGCTCGGGCGGCTCGGTGGACTGGAAGCGTGCATAGCTTTGCGCCAGGCCGGCCTGGCGCCACAGCCGCCCGGCAATCGTCCAGGCGATATGGCCGGACTTGTCGGCGATGAGGATGTTCTGGTGCGGCATGCCGGCGCGCTGTGCGATGCCGGCGGCCTCGTCGACATCGCGCGCCGCGGCCAGGCGATCCAGCTCGAGGTTGTAGGCCTCGCCCTGGTGGGCGATCCAGCGCAGCGCATAGCGCTGGCCCTCGCGCGTCAGCGCCACCGGCGCGCCGTCGAACTCCTGCACCACCAGGGCCTGGGCCGCGCCGCCCTTGACCTCGATGCGCTCCTGCACGCTGCGCAGGCGCTCGGGCGCGGGCATCGCAGGTGGCGTGGGCAGCTTGATCCAGTCGAACCATTGGCCATAGGCATTCGTGAAGCCCCAGGCCACCTGGCCGTTGCTGCCCACCACCAGGCTGGGCATGCCGGGCAGGGTCAGGCCGGCGGCGCGCTGCGCGCGGGCACCTTCGCCCAGCTGCAGCTGGGCGCGGTACCAGATGCTGGGCACGCCCAGGCCCAGGTGCATGTCGTCGGCCAGGATGGCGCCGCCATGCTTGCTGCGCCCGCCGCTCACGGCCCAGTTGTTGCTGCCCAGCACCGGCGCCTCTTCACTGATGACGCTGATTCCGGGGGACAGGGCGGCCAGTGCCGGCTTGGGGGCGGGCAGGGCGCGCAGGTCCAGCTGCTCGGCGCTGGGCATGCGGGGCGCGGGCAGCGTGCTGCCGTCCAGCGCCGCATCCCAGCGGCCGCCGCGCGGGTTGAGCCAGTCGAACAGGGCGTCGCCGGCGCGCTCGCGCAGCAGGCTGCGCTCGAAGGCGTTGTCGAAGCTGCTGGCTTGCAGCATGAAGAACATCTCGCTCACCACCAGTAGCGAGTCCACCTCGGTCCAGGGTGCCGGTTCGGCGCGCAGCAGCAGATATTGCCAGGGCCGCAGGCGCAGGGCCTGCAGGCCGGCGTTGACGCCGCTGGCGTAGGCGCTCAGCAGGGCGCGGTCGGCGGGCGCCAGCTGCGCGAAGCGCTCGGCGAGGCGTGCGCGCATGCGGTGCAGGCGGCGCGTGCGGTCGCGTTCCAGCGCCTTGTCGCCGAACAGCGCGGCCAGCTCGCCGGCGGCCGAGCGGCGCGTCAGGTCCATCTCGAAGAAGCGCTCCTGCGCATGCACATAGCCCAGGCCGCGTGCCAGGTCTTGCCGATCGCTGCCCTGCAGCACGGCCGTGCCGAGCGCGTCGCGGCCGATCGCCAGCGGCGCCTTCAGCCCGGGCAGCTGGATCTCGCCGTCCAGCTGCGGCAGGCTGGCGCGCAGCAGGCACCAGAGCAGCAGGCCCACCAGGAGCAACAGGGCCAGTAGGCCGGCAAGCAGGCGGGCGCTGAATCGGACGATGCGTGAGTGGTTCATGGCGGGGGGCTTGAATGCGCGGCCATTGTGGCGGCGCGGCTCGCCCGACCATGCCAGGGTTCGTCCCTAGAATGCCGTCATGTTCTCGTCTCTTCCGTCGCGCCTGGGCGCGCTCCTGCTGCTCAGCCTGGCGCTGGGCGCCTGTTCCACCGCGCCGCGCCAGCTGGCCGTCCAGCCCGAACCCGAGATCCCCGCGCCGGTGGCGCCCAAGCCCGCGCCCAAGCCGCCGCGCATCGGCCTGGCGCTGGGCGGCGGGGCGGCACGCGGCTTCGCGCACATCGGCGTGATCCAGGTGCTGGAGGAGCAGGGCGTCAAGGTCGATCTGGTGGCCGGCACCTCGGCCGGCAGCCTGGTGGCGGCGCTCTATGCCTCGGGCAAGAACGGCAAGGAACTCGCCACCCTGGCCGAGGGCATGGACGAGGGCGCCATCACCGACTGGGCCTTCCCGACCCGTGGCCTGATACGCGGCGAGGCGCTGGCGCGCTATGTGCGCGCCCAGACCGGCAACAAGCTGATAGAGCAGATGGCGCTGCCGCTGGGCATCGTCGCCACCGATCTGTCGGACGGCTCGCCCATCCTGTTCCAGACCGGCGACACCGGCGCGGCGGTGCGCGCCTCCAGCTCGGTGCCGGCGGTGTTCCAGCCGGTCAAGATCGGCGCGCGCGAGTATGTGGACGGCGGCCTGGTGGCGCCGGTGCCGGTGCGTTTTGCGCGCCAGATGGGGGCCGAGCTCATCATCGCGGTGGACATCTCCGAGCCGCCCGAGGCCAAGCCGCCGGGCGACGCCATGCGCATGCTGCTGCAGACCTTCTCCATCATGGGGCGCTCGATCAACAACTTCGAGCTGCGCGAGGCCGACGTGGTGATGCGGCCGCGGCTGGACGGCGTGGGCAGCGCCGACTTCACGGCGCGCAAGCGCAGCATCCAGGCCGGCCGCGAGGCGGCCATGGCGATGCTGGCCACACTGCGCCAGCGCATCGCCGCCAAGACGCGCTGATCGCGGGCGGGCACATCATGCAGCACCACATCGAACTCTTTCCGCTCGACTCGGTGCTGTTTCCCGGCGGCCTGCTGGAGCTGCGCATCTTCGAGCCGCGCTATCTGGACCTGATCCAGCGCTGCGCCAAGAGCGGTGAGCCCTTCGGCGTGGTGGCGCTGACGGCGGGCGGCGAGGTGCGCCAGCGCGACGCTGGCGGCGGCTTCGTGGCCGAGGCCTTTCACGCTGCCGGCACGCTGGCGCACATTGAGCGCTGCGAGCGCCCGCAGCCGGGCTTGCTGCAGATCCGCTGCCGCGGCGGCCAGCGCTTCGAGCTGAGCAGCCGCCAACAGCTGCCGCATGGGCTGTGGGTGGGCGAGGCGCGCCTGCTGGCGGAAGACCAGCAGGTGGCGGTACCGGAGGACCTGCGGCGCGTCAGCCGCCAGCTGCAAGTCTTGCTGAGCCGTTTCGAGCAGGCGGTGGCCAGCGAGGACCTGCCGCTGCAGCCGCCCTACCACTGGAACGACTGCGGCTGGCTGGCAAATCGCTGGTGCGAGCTGCTGCCGCTGCCGCAGGCCGACAAGCAGCGCCTGATGGCGCTGGACAATCCCCTGCTGCGCCTCGAGCTGGTGGCCGATCAGCTCGACCGCATCGAGCGCAACGCTAGCTGAAGAAGGCCCACAAGCCGACCGCCGCCAGGCCGAAGCCCAGCGTGTTGGCATACAGCATGAACAGCAGCCCCGCGCGCATGAAGGTGCTCCACCAGCGCGTGCGGTAGACGCGGTGCAGGGCGATCAGCGGGTAGACGTTGATCGCCACCGCCGCGCCAATCATGAGGGGCTTGACGCCGCTCACCAGCAGCAGCGCCATCGCGAACCAGAAGGCATGCAGGTGCAGCGCGAACACCAGGTGCTCGGTGTAGCGCCGCCGCTTGTCGATGTAGACCAGCTTCAGCCAGAAGGCATAGAAGGGCAGCATCACGAACATGGCCGAGCCCAGGTTGCCGACAAAGCGCTCGGGCAGCTCGCGCATCAGGCCGGCGGTGGCCTCGGGGTCCATCTTGATGCGGCGCTGCACGCGTTCGCACAGCTTGGTCGGCATCTGCTCGCAGTAGAACTCGCCCTCCTTCAGCCCGGCGCGGTGCGCGCCCCATTCGAAGAAGGTCTCGGTGGGCTTGGGCGAGTCGAACTTGATCAGACTCTCGGGCTTGCCATCGACATCGAGCACGCCGCTGAAGCGGATTGCCACCAGGGCCAGCACGCTGATGGTCAGGTACAGGCGTATCGGCAGCACGAAGTGGCGGCGCCGGCCGGCGAAGTATTCCAGCGTCAGCTGGCCCGGCAAGAGCAGCAGGCGCCACAGCGTGCGCCACAGCGCGCCCTCGGTGGAGATGTAGGCGCCGCCGAACTGCTGCAGGAATTCCAGCAGGCTGGGCGGCTTGATGCGCGTCTCCTGGCCGCAGGCGCCGCAGAACTTGGTGGGCGGCTCGGGCAGGGCGCTGCCGCAGTTGGCGCAATGGCCGGGTCGCGCCTGGGGCACGCTGACAAGGGACTTGAGCGTCATTCGATCTGGCCTTTTGGCGCGCATGCTAGCAGCAGCGTCGGCGCGGCCGGACGAAAAAAAGCCCGACGCGAGCATCGGGCCTTGAACGGTACTTGCGAGACCCGCGCGGGGTCTCCTTGGGCACCGAGGAGACAATCGTTACAGCTTAGGCAGCGCGCTTGGACGAGCGGCTGGCGGTCTGGCTGGCCTTGACGGCGGTGTTGGTCACGGCATTGAAGTTGGCTTCGGCCACTTCGGAGGCTTGCTTGGCAGCCTTTTGCACGTTCTCGAAGGCGTTGTTGGCAGCGGCCACGGCCGACTTCACCAGGGCCACGGCGTTCTCGGTGCCGGCCGGGGCGTTCTTGGACGCGGTTTCCACCACGGCGGCGAACTTGGCTTGGGCATCGGCCAGCTGGGCCTCGGCAACCTTCACCACTTCGGCGTTGGTGGCCGCGGCGATGTCGTACAGATGGCGGCTGTAGGAAGCGGCCTTCTCGGCGGACGGTTGCAGCAGCGCGGCTTGCAGGGCCAGCAGCTCTTGCGCGTCCTTCACCGACAGGGCGGCTTGGGTGGTGTCGGCGACTTCGCCCAGGGCCGTCTTGGCCACTTGCAGGTTCAGTTCGACCAGCTTCTCAACGCCTTCGAAGGCCTTGTTGGTCAGACCAAACAGGGTTTCGACATTGGCCTTGTGAGCAGCAAAGATTTGTTCAGCAGTCAGCATGGTGTTCTCCTAAAAAACTGAGCGGATTTCCGCGGGGATTCCTCGTGGACCTCGTTCACAGTGTTTATGGTGCACTGCAACATGACTCGAAGTATAGGGATGTCGGCGACGAATGCAAGCACTTTTTGTGCGGTGCAGCAAAATACTTTGTAAGCAGCTGCGCAGCATGGCCGCAGTGCGTGACCTCCACATGACGCGCGGGTGTCAAAGCGGCTAAGGTGGCGGCCATGCTGGCCTTCCACTCCGATGCCCACAGCCTGGCCCTGCCGCCCGGGCACCGCTTTCCGCAGAGCAAATACCGCCTGCTGCGCGAGCAGATCGAGCGCGCGCCCGGGGCGATACGGCTGCGCGCCGCCGCTCCCGCCAGCGAGGGCGAACTGGCGCTGGCGCACAGCCCCGACTATGTGGACAAGGTTCTGCAGGGGCATTTGAGCGCGGCCGAGCAGCGCGAGATCGGTTTCCCCTGGTCGCCCTCGATGGCGGCGCGCTCGCGCCATTCGGTGGGCGCCAGCATCGAGGCGGCGCGCGCCGCCCTGGCCGAGGGGGTGGCGGCCAATCTGGCCGGCGGCACCCACCACGCCCACGCCGACAAGGGCAGCGGCTACTGCGTCTTCAACGATGTGGCGGTGGCGGCGCGCCTGATGCAGACCGAGTGGCACCGCACCCATGGCTCGGCCGTGCCGGGCCTGCGCGTGCTGGTGATCGACCTGGACGTGCACCAGGGCAATGGTACGGCGGCGATCTTCCGCGACGACCCCACGGTGTTCACCTTCTCCATGCATGGCGCGAAGAACTTTCCCTTCCGCAAGGAGCCCAGCGATCTGGACGTGGAACTGCCGGACGGCTGCCGCGCGTCTGGGCGGCCTGCGGCAGCGTCGGGCTGGCCTTCTACCTGGCCGGCGCCGACCCGCACGAGGGCGACCGCCTGGGCCGGCTCAAGCTCAGCACCGCCGGCCTGCTGGCGCGCGACGAGTTCGTCCTGCAGGCCCTGGCCGAGCGCCGCATCCCGGTGGCGCTGGCCATGGCCGGTGGCTATGGCCACGACCTCGCCAGCACCGTGGCGGTGCAGGTGAATACCCTGGCCGCGGCGTCACGGGCGTGGCAGCGCTGGGCCGGTGGCGATGGAACAATGGCCGCATGAGCACCGCCCGACCCGCCCCCGATAACCGTGCCGCCTATGCCCAGTTCGTCAGCCTGGGCACGCGTTGGATGGACAACGACATCTACGGCCACCTCAACAACGTCGTCTACTACAGCCTGTTCGACACCGCGGTGAACCAGTACCTGATTGCCCAGGGCGCGCTGGACATCCATGGCGGCGAGGTGATCGGCCTGGTGGTGGAGACGCATTGCAACTTCTTCGACTCGCTGGCCTTTCCGCAGCAGGTGGAGGCCGGCCTGCGCGTGGCGCAGCGCGGCCGCTCCAGCGTGCGCTACGAGATCGGCCTGTTCGCGCCCGGCCAGGCCTTGTGTGCCGCGCGCGGGCATTTCGTGCATGTCTATGTGGAGCGCGAGTCGCGCCGCCCCGTCGCGGCCTTGCCCGACCCCTATCTGAAAGCCCTGGAAGGATTGATGCTGTGAACCTGTACGAGCAACCCAGCCCCGCCGAGACCGCCGCGGTAGACGCCGCCATCACCAGCCGCCACTCGATGCGTGCCTTCCTGCCCACCGAGGTGCCGCGCGATGTGATGGAGGAGATCCTGCGTGTCGCGGCGAGAGCACCCTCGGGTACCAACACCCAGCCCTGGCAGGTGCATGTGCTCACCGGCGCCGCCAAGCAGCGCTTCTCGGCGCGCATCCAGGCCGCCTTCGACGACCCCGCCGAACTCGCCACGCACCAGGAGGAATACGCCTACTACCCGCGCGAATGGGCCTCGCCCTATATCGACCGGCGCCGCAAGGTGGGCTGGGATCTCTACGGCCTGCTGGGCATCGGCAAGACCGACAAGGCCCGCATGCACGACCAGCATGGCCGCAACTACCAATTCTTCGACGCGCCGGTGGGCCTGGTGTTCAGCATCGACCGCGTCATGCAGCAGGGCAGCTGGCTGGACTACGGCATGTTTTTGCAGAACATCATGATCGCCGCGCGTGCGCGCGGCCTGCATACCTGCCCGCAGGCGGCCTTCACCCAGTTCCACCGCCTGATCGCCGATGAGCTGCGCTTGCGGCCCGAGCAGATGCTGGTGTGCGGCATGGCGCTGGGCTATGCCGACCCGGCCGCGGTGGAGAACAGCCTGGTGACCGAGCGCGCGCCGGTGGCCGAGTTCACGCGCTTCCTGGCCGACTGATGGCCACCCCCGACACGCTGGGCAGCCTGGCGGCCTGGTGGGGGCTGCCCTTCGCCGGCATGCTGCTTTCCATCGCGCTGATGCCGCTGCTGCTGCCGCTGGTCTGGCATCGCCACTACGGCAAGATCGCGGCGGGCTGGGCGCTCGCCTTCCTGCTGCCCTTTGCTGCCAGCCAGGGCGTGGGGGCGGTTGGCCATGTGCTGGCCCATACCCTGCTCGCCGAATACCTGCCCTTCATCATCCTGCTGACTGCGCTCTTCAGCACCGCGGGCGGCATCTATGTGCGCGGCAATCTGCATGGCAGCCCGGGCCTGAACGCAGGACTGATGGCGGTCGGCGCGCTGCTGGCCAGCGTGATGGGCACCACCGGCGCCTCGATGCTGATGGTGCGGCCGCTGATACGGGCCAACGACAACCGGCGCCATGCCGCCCATGTGCTGGTGTTCTTCATCTTCATCGTCTCGAACGCCGGTGGTTCGCTCACGCCGCTGGGCGACCCACCGCTGTTCCTGGGCTTTCTGCAGGGGGTGGACTTCTTCTGGACGCTCAGGGCGATCGCGCCCCAGACCCTGTTCCTGGTGCTCGCCCTGCTGGCGATCTTCTATGCCATCGACAGCTACTGGTACCGCAAGGAAGGGGTGACGAGGCAAGACCCGACCCCCGACGACGACCGCCTGGGCCTGCTGGGCGCCTGGAATCTGCTGCCGCTGGTGGCGGTGGTGGGCCTGGTGCTGCTGAGCGGTATCTGGAAGCCGGGCGTGGTCTTCCACCTGCTGGGTGTCGAGATGGGCCTGCCCGGTCTGGTGCGCGACCTGGGCCTGCTGGCCGTCACAGCTTGGTCGCTGGCGATCACGCCGGGCTGGCTGCGCCAGAAGAACCAGTTCAGCTGGGCGCCCATGCAGGAGGTGGCCAAGCTGTTTGCCGGCATCTTCCTCACCATGATCCCGGTGCTGGCCATGTTGAAGGCGGGCGAGCAGGGCGCGTTTGCGCCGATTGCGCGCGCCGTCACCGGCGCGCAGGGCGAGCCGCTGCCCTGGGCCTATTTCTGGCTCAGCGGCGCGCTCTCGTCCTTCCTCGACAACGCGCCCACCTATCTGGTGTTCTTCAACCTCGCCGGCGGCGACCCCCAGGTGCTGATGGGCCCGCTCGCCAGCACCCTGGCGGCGGTGTCGGCCGGCTCGGTCTTCATGGGCGCCAACAGCTATATCGGCAACGCCCCCAATTTCATGGTCAAGGCGATTGCCGAGGAGCGCGGCATCCGCATGCCCAGCTTCTTCGGCTACATGGCCTGGGCTGTCGCGGTGCTGCTGCCGCTGTTCCTTCTCATGACCCTCATCTGGTTCCGCTGACATGCCAAACAACAAAGCCCAGGTCCTGGTGGCCCGCCGCATCTTCCCCGACATCGTCGAGCGCCTGCGCGCGCATTGCGAGGTCGATCTGCACGACGCCAACGAGCCGCTGCCGCAGGCCGAGCTGATGCGGCGCCTGCAGGGCAAGCAGGGCCTGTTCGCCTCGGGCACCGAACGCATCGACGCGACCCTGCTGGATGCCTGCCCGGGCCTGCGTGCGGTCTGCCTGATGACGGTGGGCTACAACAATGTGGATCTGGACGCCTGCAGCGCGCGCGGCGTGCTGGTCAGCAATGCGCCCGACGTGCTCACCGAGACCACCGCTGATTTCGGCTTCGCCCTCATGATGGCGGCGGCGCGCCGCATCAGCGAGAGCGAGCATTACCTGCGTCGCGGCGACTGGAAGCAGTGGCGCGTGGACCTGTTTGCCGGCGCCGACGTGCATGGCGCCACCCTGGGCATCCTGGGCATGGGCCGCATCGGCCAGGCGATCGCCAGACGCGGCGCGCTGGGCTTCGGCATGCCGGTGATCTATCACAACCGCAGCCGCCTGCCCGCCGAGCAGGAGGCGCCCCTCGCGGCGCGCTGGGTCGAGAAGGACGAGCTGCTGCGCCAGGCCGACCACCTGGTGATCGTGCTGCCCTACACGCCCGCCTCGCACCATATGGTGGCGGCGCGCGAGCTGGCGTTGATGAAGCCGACCGCCACGCTCACCAATATCGCGCGCGGCGGCGTGGTCGACGATGCCGCGCTGGCCGAGGCCCTGGCCGCGGGCCGCATCGCCGCGGCCGGCCTGGATGTGTTCGAGGGCGAACCCACGGTGCACCCGGCCCTGCTGCAGTGCGCCAATGTGGTGCTAACGCCGCATATTGCCAGCGCCTCGGTGCCGACGCGCCGCGCCATGTGCAATCTGGCGGTGGACAACCTGATCGCCGCGCTCAGCGGCGGCGTCATGCCCAGCGCGCTGAACTGATCACCAGATGCGGATGCGTTCGGCGCTCGGCTTGTAGAGCTTGTCGCCCGGCTTGGTGCCAAAGGCCTGGTGGAAGGCGTCGATGTTCACCGGCGCGCCATTGGCGCGGAACTCGGCCGGCGCATGCGGGTCGGCCGTCAGCAGTTGCAGGCTGCGCTCCTCGCGCATCTTCTCGCGCCAGCCCTGCGACCAGCCCATGAAGAAGCGCTGCTCGCCGCTCAGCCCGCCCAGCACCGGCGCGGGCTTGCCCTTCAGCGAACGCTGGTAGGCCTTGTAGGCCACCTGCAGGCCGGAGAGGTCGGCGATGTTTTCGCCCAGCGTGAGCTGGCCGTTCACCTGCTTGCCGGGGATGGCCTCGTAGCCGGCGTATTGCTTCACCAGCTTGGCGCCCACCGCCTCGAAGGCCTTGCGGTCGGTCTCGGTCCACCAGTTGCGCAGCATGCCGTCGCCGTCGAACTGGCTGCCGTCGTCGTCGAAGCCATGGCTGATCTCATGGCCGATGATGGCGCCGATGGCCCCGTAGTTGACGGCGTCGTCGGCCTTCATGTCGAAGAAGGGCGGCTGCAGGATGGCGGCCGGGAACACGATCTCGTTGGTGGTGGGCTCGTAGTAGGCATTCACCTGCTGCGGGAACATGCCCCATTCGCCGCGGTCCACCGGCTGGCCCACCTTGGCGGCAATGCGCGTCCACTCAAACGCCGCGGCGCGCTCGCGGTTGCCCAGCGCGTCGCCGGCGCGCACCTGCAGCGCGCCGTAGTCGCGCCAGGCGTCGGGATAGCCGATCTTGACGCTGTACTTGGAGAGCTTGATCTTGGCCTGCGCCTTGGTCTCGGCGCTCATCCAGTCCAGCGTGTCGATGGAGTCGCCGAAGGCCGCCATCAGGTTGGCCACCAGGGCCTGCATGCGGGCCTTGTGGGCGGCCGGGAAGTGCCTCGCCACATAGAGCTGGCCCAGCGCCTCGCCCAGGGCCTCGTTGACGGCGTTGATGCCCTGCTGCCAGCGCGGCCGCTCCTCGCTGGCCCCGGTCAGCGCGGTGCCGCGGAAGGCAAAGCGCGCCTCTCGGATGGTCTTGGGCAGCACCGCGGCATGGGCGTCCAGGCTGTGCAGCTTCTGGTAGAGCTTCCAGTCGGCCAGCGGTTCCTCGGCCAGCAGCTTGGCGATGCCGACGGCGGCGCTGGGCTGCCAGACCACCAGCTTGTCCACCTGGCGCATCTGCGCCGCGGCCAGCAGGCCCTGCCAGTCATAGGCGGGCACCAGCGCCTGCAGCTGGGCGGGCGTGTGGGGGTTGTAGATCTTCACCGAGTCGCGGCTCTCCACCTCGTCCCAGTGCAGGGCGGCGATGCGCTGTTCCAGCGCCATCACGCGCTGCGCGGCCTCGGCCGGCGCCGGCTCGCCGAGCTGGCCGGCCAGCAGGGTCAGATAGGCGATGTAGGCGGCGCGCGCCCGGGCCATGCGGGCATCGTCGGCCTTCAGGTAATAGTCGCGGCTGGGCAGGCCCAGGCCGCTCTGACGCAGCAGGGCGCGGTTGACGCCGGGCTGCTTGAAGTCGGGCAGCACGTCCAGCTGCAGCGGCGTGAGCACGCGGCCCTGCATGCGGCCCTGCCATTGCGCCAGCGCGGCGCGGCTGTCGATCGCGTCGATCTCGGCCAGCAGGGGCTGCATGGGTGCAAGGCCGGCGCGCTCGATCGCGTCCAGGTCCAGGTAGGCGCTGTAGAAGGCGCCGATCTGGGCCTCCTTGCTGCCGGGCCGCTGCGGTTTGGCGGCCAGGCCCTCGACGATGCTGCGCAGGCGCGCATCGGCGCGATCGCTCAGGTCGGTGAAGGTGCCGATCACCGCGCGATCGCCGGGGATGGCGGTGGCCTTGATCCATTGCCCGTTGACGGCGCGATACAGGTCGTCCTGTGCGCGCACCTGGGCGTCGAAACCATGGCGGTCCAGGCCGGTGGCGGCCGGGCTGGCGAGGCCGTGGCCGCTGAGCTGGGCCAGCAGCGCCAGGGCGCTGAGCTTGTAGATCGTTTTCATACGGCAGGTCTTGAATAAAGTGCCGCAAGGCTAGCGGCCCGCCAGCGCGGCGCCACAAGTTTGTGCCCCGGGGCTTTCCCGCCCCCTCGAACGGGTGGGCGCCCCAGGCCCGTGAGCGGGGCTGAGACAATGCCCGCATGACGCTTGTTGAAATTCTTCTGCTGGTGGCCCTGGCGCTGCTGGCCTGTTTGATCGTGCTGGTGCTGCATGGCCGGCGTGGCGAGGGAGCCGGCCAGCTGGTGGCGGCGGTGCAACAGAACAGCGAGCGCCTGGAGCGCGAGCTGCGCGACGAGCTGGGCCGCAGCGCCAGCGGCACGCGCCAGGAGCTGCTGCAGGGCCTGGCGCAGTTCCAGCAGACCCTGAACCTGGGGCTGCAGAACAGCAACCAGTCGCTCGCCGCGCAGGCACTCGCCTCGCGCGAGGCGCAGGACCAGGCGATGCTGCGCCTGACCGACGCGATGCGCGAGCAGCTCAAGACCATGTCCGCGAGCAACGAGCTGCGCCTGACGCAGGTGCAAACCGCCGTCGAGCAGCGCCTTACCGCGATCCAGCAGGACAACGAGAAAAAGCTCGAGCAGATGCGTGCCACCGTGGACGAGAAGCTGCACGCCACGCTGGAGCAGCGCCTGGGCGAGAGCTTCAAGCAGGTGGCGGAGCGCCTGGAGCAGGTGCACAAGGGCCTGGGCGAGATGCAGAACCTGGCGCGCGATGTCGGTTCGCTGAACCGCGTGCTGACGAATGTGAAGACGCGCGGCATCTTTGGCGAGGTGCAGCTGGCGGGCCTCTTGGAGCAGGTGTTCACGCCCGAGCAGTACGCCGCCAATGTGGCCACCATCCCGGGCAGCAGCGAGCGCGTCGAGTTCGCGATCCGTCTGCCGGGCCAGCGCGACGATGGCGCGCCGCTCTGGCTGCCCATCGATGCGAAGTTCCCGCGCGAGGACTACGAGCGCCTGCTGGAGGCTCAGGACCGCGCCGATGCCGCCGGCGTCGAGGCTGCCGGCAAGGCGATCGAATCACGCCTGCGCCTGGAGGCCAAGACCATCCGCGAGAAATACATCGCGCCGCCCCACACCACCGATTTCGGCATGCTGTTCGTGCCCACCGAAGGCCTGTATGCCGAGGCGCTGCGTCGCCCCGGCCTGGTGGAGGCGCTGCAGCGCGAGCACAAGGTCATGCTGGTCGGGCCCACCACTTTGCTGGCGACGCTCACCAGCCTGCAGATGGGCTTCCGCACGCTGGCGCTGGAGAAGCGCTCGGCCGAGGTCTGGGAGGTGCTGGGCGCGGTCAAGACCGAGTTCGGCAAGTTCGGCGATGTGCTGGCCAAGACCAAGAAGAAGCTCGACGAGGCCAGCAACACCATCGAGCAGGCCGAGACCCGCACGCGCCAGATGACGCGCAAACTCAAGAGCGTCGAGGCGCTGCCCGACGAGGCCACGCAGAAGCTGCTGCAGCTGGGGCTGCCCGACGCCGGCGAGGACGCCGAGGAGTGAAGCGGCGCCAGGCTTCGTTCCCCTGGCTGATCGCCACCCTCATCGCCGTGCACGCCTGCATGGCGGTGACGCGCGTGGCGGGCAGCCTGTGGGTGCTGCAGGCCGGCCATGGCGAGTGGATGGTGGGGCTGCTCCTGAGCCTGTTCGCGGTCGCGCCCATCCCGCTCTCGATGTGGGCCGGGGGCCTGGCCGATCGGCATGGCCTGCATCGCCCGGTCGGCATCGGCGCGCTGATGGCCGGCGCTGGCGCCCTGGTGGCGCTGGCCTCGCAAAGCCTGCCGGCGATCGCCTTCAGCTGCCTGGCCAGCGGCGGCGCCATCGCGGTGGCGGCGGTGGCGATCCAGCGCGAGGCCGGCCAGCTGGCCGAGGACCCGAGCCAGCTCAAGCGCGTGTTCAGCTGGGTGGCGCTGGGCCCGGCGCTCTCGAATGCGCTGGCCCCCATCTGCACCGGCCTGCTGATCGACCATCTGGGCTACCGCGCCGCCTTCGGCTTTGCGGTGCTGCTGCCGCTGTTGGCCTGGGGCCTGGTGCAGCGCGTGCCGCGCCATACGCCGGAGCCGCCGAGCGCGCAGGCGCGCAGCCGCCCGGCCTGGGAGCTGCTGAAGACCGGCCCGCTGCGCTGGCTGCTGCTGCTCAACATCGTGCTGGCGGCCAGCTGGGACGCGCACAGCTTCGTGGTGCCGGTGGTGGGCCATGCGCGTCATCTCAGCGCCTCCAGCATCGGCCTGGTGCTGGGCGCCTTCGCCGTGGCCGCCACCCTGGTGCGGCTGGCCATCGTGCGCTGGGCCGGCCGGCTCGACGAGCTCAAGGCCCTGCGCAGCGCCATGCTGCTGGCCAGCCTGACGCTGGCGGCCTATGCCTGGCTGCCCGGCACCGCCGGCCTGATGCTGGGCTCGGCCGTGCTGGGCCTGGCGCTGGGTTCGGTGCAGCCCATGGTGCTGTCCATGCTGCACCAGGTCACGCCGGCGGAGCGCCACGGCCAGGCCCTGGGCCTGCGCATGCTGGCCACCAATGGCGCGACGATCGCGATGCCGCTGGGCTTCGGCCTGCTGGCGGCGGCCTCGGTGGCGGCCGCGCCGCTGTGGCTGATGGCCGCGCTGCTGGTGCTGGCGCAGGTGCCGGCGCGTGCGCTGCAGCGGCGCGCCGACCACCCCTAGCTGCGCAGCGGCGCCCTGCGCGGCATCTCGATGCGAAAGCGGCTGCCCTGGCCGAGCTGGCTGCTCACCGTCAGGCTGCCGCCCAGCAGGCCGGTGACGATGTTGCGGCAGATCGACAGGCCCAGGCCCGAGCCGCCCTTGCCGAACTGGGTCGTGAAGAAGGGCTCGAACACGCGCGCGGCGGTCTCGGCGCTCATGCCCGCGCCATCGTCGCTGACGCTGATGCAGACGCGCTCGCCCTGGGCCTCGGCGCTGATGCGCAGCAGGCCGCCGTCGCGGCCCGCGAAGGCATGGCGCTCGGCGTTCTGGATCAGGTTGGTGACGACCTGCTCCAGCGGGCCGGGATAGCTGTCGCACAGCAGGCCGGCGGGTACGTCCAGCTCGATGCGCCAGGCCTGCGTCTTCAGCATCGGCCCGAAGGCGCGCACCAGGTCGCCGAGCGCCACGCCCAGATCGAAACTGCGGCGCGCCTCGCTGGTGCCGTCGATCGCCACCTGCTTGAAGCTGGCGATCAGCTCGCTGGCGCGCCGGGTCGAATGCAGCACCAGCTCGCTCAGCTCCTGACCCACCTGGATGAACTCGTTCATCGCGCTGCGCGACATGCTGCGGCCCGCGGCGGCCTTGGCCAGGGCCTGCAGGCGGTCGTGCAGCGCCGAGGCCGCGATCATGGCATTGCCGATCGGCGTGTTGAGCTCATGCGAAACCCCCGCCACCAGCGAGCCCAGCGAGCTGAGCTTCTTGGCCTCCACCAGCTCGTCCTGGGTGCGGCGCAGCTGGTCCAGCGCCTCCTCCAGGTGCTGGGTGCGCTTGGCCACGCGCTGCTCGAGATTGCGGCTCAGGTCCAGCACCTGCAGGTACTGGCGCTTCTTGCTGTCGGCCAGGCCGGCGGCGATCGCCGCGCCCAGCGCCACCACGGCGCTCAGGCTCACCGCGCCGATCCAGGCGCTTTCGCGCCCGGCCTTGGCGGCGGCCGGCTCCATCGCCGCCAGCATGGTGAAGGCCAGGATGCTCAGCGCGGCCATGGCCCAGGCCTGGCGCTTGCCCAGCATCCAGCCGGCCAGCATCAGCAGCAGCGGGCAGGCGTAGAGGCCGCTGTAGCCGAGACCCGGGTGCAGCAGCGCGCCCGTCATCAGCACCGCCCAGATGCCCCACAGCAGGGCCATCACCGCGGCGCGCATGCGCTGCCGCGCGATCAGGCGCAGCGTCACGCCCACCAGCAGGGCGATCGCCAGGTTGTCCCAGGCGCGCCACTGGCTGCCGGCCGGCTGCACCCAGAGCGTGTGCAGGCCCAGCGCGATCATCGCGGCCAGCACCAGGCGCAGAAAGATGCGCAGGAAGCGCTCGCTGTGCGGGCCGAAGTAGAACTCGGCCGTGCCAGGGTCGTCGATGGCGGGGGGCTTGGGCTGGTTCATGCAGAGGTCAACTGGGTACTAGCTTGCCTGAGCAAGCATGCTATAGGCTGACAGTCGATCGCGGGGGCAGGTGTTGCCCTGCGCTTGGAACGGCACCACGCTTGGCTTAGCATGAACCTGAACGCTGGGGGCTGGCCATGAATGTGAAGGGCGCGCTGATCCTGTTGCTGGCCCTGGCCGGCCCGCCGGCCTGGCCGCAGGCCGATGAAGACCCGCTCCCTGGCCTGGAAGGCCCGGACTTGCAGGGCGCTGCGATCGGCCCTGCCGAGGCCCGGGCCCTGCTTGCCGAGCCGCTGCCTGATGCGGCTACCGCGGCCGATGCGCGCTATGCCTTGCTGCAACGCCAGGCGCGCGCCGCGCAGGCGCTCGACGAGCGCGCCCGCTATATCGAAGTGCTGGCGGCGCTGGCCCAGGCGGGCCGCGGGCGCCCGGGCGGCGAGGACTGGATACGCCACTACCTCAGCGCCGAGTTTATCTGGGGCAGTTCGGGCAAGGCGCTGGCGGCTTGCGAGGCGCATATCGCCGACACGACACTGTCCCTGCCCACGCGCGCTGCGGTGGCGTTGCGGCAAAGCTATTTCATCGCGCAGGGCAACGACCGCAGCATGCTGGCCAGGCTGTGGTCGCGCGCCGACAGCCTTAGCAGCGCCGCCATCAAGGAGCTGGCGCTCGCCGACCCGCCCGCGGCACAACGCATGCAGATCGAGCGCCTGCAGGTGCGCTCAGAGCTCGAGCGCTGGGAGGGCAATCTCGCCGGCGCGGTGGCCAGCCTGCGCGAGGCGGTGCGGCTGGGGCAGCAACTGGTGCAGCAGGTGCGCGCGCAACGTGGCGCGTCGGCCGGTTCGCACGATCCTGCGGTGCTGGATGCTTATGGCTGGCTGGACGGTTCCATGGGCATGCTCTGTTATGCCTTGGTGCGCCAGGGGCGTGCGCCCGAGGCGGTGGCGGTGGCCCAGGACAATCTGGCGCTGTGGCGCGCAGGTCAATTGAGCGAGTCGTTGGGGGCGCGCTGGAATTACCGTCTGGCCATGGGCCTGGTGGCCACGCAGCACTACGAGCCGGGCCTGGCAGCGGCGCAACTGGCCGAACAGATGCTGCAGCGCGCCGGCGCCAGCGCCGCCAGCCACACGCGCTGGCTGGCGCGCCAGGAACAGCTGCGCGCGCTGATCGGACTGCGACGCTGGGCCGAGGCCGATGCCATCTACCGCGAGTTCCTGGCCAGCCTGCCGGACGATGGGCTGGCGCGCCAGCGCGCCTCCGATTGGCGCTTGCGTGCCCTGCTGGCGGCCAAGAATGGCCGCTTGGACGAGGCGCTCGAGACGGTGGAGCGCGTCCTGGCCTTTCGCCTGCGCCTCTATGGCAGCGCCCATCCGCAGACCCAGGAGGCGGCCGGCGTGCGTGCCGTGGTGCGGCTGATGCGCGGCGAGGTCGCCGCCGCTCTGAGCGATTACGAGGCCTTGTTCGCCGCCACGCTCGACAGCCCGGGCGGCTGGCTCGACCTGGACCTGCGTGGCGTGCGCGGCTATGTGCTGGGTCTGGCGCTCGAGGAGTTCATGCAGTTTGTGGCAGACCGCGCGCTCAAGGGTCTGCCGGTGGAGCCCGCCTGGAGCGAGCGCGCGCTGCAGATTGCCGATCGCACCCAGCTCGGCAGCACCCAGCGCGCGCTCAGTGACAGCACCGCGCGCGTATTGGCTGCCACGCCGGCGCTGCGCGGCATGCTCAATGAGGAGCAGGGGCTGCGCAGCGCCGCCGCCGCCCAGGCGAGCACGCTCGCAGCCAGCCTGGTGCAGGAAGACCGCATGCGCCGCGGCATGAGCGGCGAGGCCTGGAAGGCGTTGCCGGACGCCGAGCGCAAGGTCCAGCGCGAGGCCCTGGCCAAGCTGCGCGAGCAGATCAAGGCCCAGCAGGCCCTCGTGCTTGGCGCACGTGCTGCCTTGCAGGCCCAGCGCGACAAGGTCGGCCAGGCTTTTCCGGCCTACGCGGATCTGGTCACGCCGGCCACGCCTCGGGCCGCGCAGCTGCTGGCCCTGCTGCGACCCGGCGAAGCCCTGCTGCTGGTGCAGCCGCTGGAGCGCGCCACCCTGGTGTGGTTGCTGGGCCCTGGCGCGCAAAGCCGCTTTCACGCCAGCGCCGTGTCGGCGGCCGGCTGGGTCGAGCGTGTCGCGACGCTGCGCCGCCAGCTTGATCTGGGCAGCGCACGCGCCGTGCCGGACCTGCCCAGCGCGGGTCTGCACGAGATCTATCGCGAATTGCTGGCGCCGCTGCGGCCCGATTGGCGTGAGCTGCGCTCCCTGATCGTCGCCAGCGATGGTGCGCTCGCCGGCCTGCCCTTTGCTGCGCTGCTGACCGCGCCCAGTGCGCCCGCGGCCGAGCAGCCGCCCTGGCTCGCGCGCCGGGTCGCGCTCACGCAGCTGCCGGCCGCCTCGGCCCTGCACACCCTGCGCCGCGGGGGCGTGCGGCCGCTGGCAGCCAAGGCCCTGTTTGGTTTCGGCGATCCGGCCTTCCAATTCGATGGCCCGGCCGCCGCGGCCGGCCGGGCGCTGAGCGCCGGGGCGACGCGCTACGACGCCGAGTGGGGGTTTCGCTACGGCGAGATTCCGGCGCTGCCGGAGACCCGCCAGGAGCTGCTGGCGCTGGCGGACATCCTGGGTGCCGATGCCTCGACCGACCTGTTGCTGGGCGCCAGGGCGACACGCGAGGCGGTGTTGCGGGCGCCGCTGGCGGACCGCCGCGTGGTCGCCTTCGCCACCCATGGCCTGATGCCGGGTGAGCTGCCGGGCATCTCCAAGCCGGCGCTCGCGATGGCCGCCAGCGCCGACGCGCATGCCTCGCCGCTGCTCGAGCTTGACGACGTGCTGAGCCTGCGCCTGAATGCCCAGACCGTGTTGCTCTCGGCCTGCAACACGGCGGCGGGCGAGCGCGGCGGGGCGGCCATGTCGGGGCTGGTGCGGGGCTTCTTCTTTGCCGGCACGCGTTCGGTATTGGCCACGCATTGGGCGGTGGAATCGACCTCGGCGGCAGCGCTCAGCGCCGCCAGCTTCAAATTCCAGGCGGGCGCCTCGCGCGCCGAGGCGCTGCGCCTGGCGCAACTGGCACTGATCGAGGGTCAACTCGGTGGCGGACGCTGGACGCATCCGTTCTACTGGGCGGGCTACGCCCTGTTTGGTGACCCGCAACAGTAGCCAGCCCGAGGAGGCCCATGAATCGTCGCACGCTGGGGGGTTTTGCGCTGATCTGGCTGCTGGCCAGTGCCGGCGCCATCTGGCTGTGGAGCCAGCGCGCCGAGGTCTCCCTGCTGGAGCGCCTGGACCAATGGAGCCTGGACGCGCAGACCCTGTGGCGCGGGCCGCTGGCGCCCGACGCGGCGCAGCCCATCGTGCTGGTGAGCGTCGATGACGCAAGCCTGCAGCGCCTGGGCGGCGCGCTGCCCGACCGTGCCGCGCTGGCCGCGGCGGTGATGCGCCTGCATGCCGCCGGCGCGCGCGCGATCGCGCTCGACATCCTGCTGCTGGAGGCCTCCAAGGGCGAGCACGCGGCCGACGACGCGCGGCTGGCGGCGGCGATGCGCGCCGCCGGCCGGGTGCTGATTCCCTTCGCCCTGCCGGACCAGCCCGGCCCGGGCGCCGATGCGGCGCCCAGCCCCAAGCTGTTGGCCCAGGCCTTCATGCATTACAGCGAACCCGCGGCCGAGCAGCGCCTGGCCCGGCATGGCTACCAGCCCGCGCAGCTGCTGGCGCCGCTGCCGGTGCTGGCCGAGGCGGCCACGGCCCTGGGCCATGTGAGCACGCCCCGCAGCAGCGACGGCAGCCTGCGCTGGGATTTCCCGGCGCTCAGCCTGGGCGGCGAGGTCTATCCCTCGCTGGCCCTGCGCCTGGCGGTGCAGGCGCGCGGGCTGGACTGGCGCGCGGCCGGGGTGCGCTTTGGCGAGGCCGTCGAGGTGGGGCCGCTGCGCGTGCCGCTGGACGAGCTTTCGCGCCTGTGGGTCAACTACTACGGCCCGGCCGGCCAGTTCGAGCGCATCAGCTTCATCGAGCTGATGGACGGCCGGGTGGCGCCGGCGCGCCTGGCCGGCCGCATCGCCATTCTGGGGGTGTCGGCGCTGGGCGCGGGCGACCATTTCCCCAGCCCCTTCGACGCCGGCCTGCCGGGCGTGGAGCGCCTTGCCACCGTGGTGGACAACATGCTCAGCGGCCGCGCGCTGCAGCGCCCGCGCTGGGCCGGCGCGGCCGAGCTGGCCGTGATGCTATGCCTGCCGGGCCTGGCGGTGGGCCTGCTGGCCTGGTTGCCGCCGCGGCGCGCGCTGCCGGCCCTGCTGCTGCTGGCGCTGGCCCTGCTGGCGCTGGCGCAGGCGCAGTTCGCGCAGCAGCAGCGCATCTTCTCGCTCGCCTTTCCGGCCCTGGCCCTGGGGGCGGCCTGCCTGGGCGGCATCAGCCTGCGCGCCGGCGTCGAGCTGGCGCGCAAGCGTGCGGCGCTGCAGGCCCTGCAGGCCAGCGAACAGCGCTATGCGCTGGCGGCGCAGGGCGCCAACGACGGGCTGTGGGACTGGGATCTGCGCAGCCAGCGGGTCTATTACTCGGCGCGCTGGCTGGCGCTGATGGGGCTGGACGAGGCCCAGGCGGGCGACGCCATGGCCGCCTGGACCCTGCCGCTGGACGAGGCCGGGCGGCGCGCGTTCGAGGCCGAGCTGCAGGCGCATCTGCAGGGGCGCAGCCTGCAGTTCCACCATGTGCTGCACTTCAGCCAGGGCGGGCTGGAGCGCTGGCTGCTGGCGCGCGGCGTCGCCACCCGGGAGGGCGGCCAGGCGCAGGGCCGGGTGGCGCGCATGGCGGGCTCGCTCACCGACATCAGCGAGGCGCGCCGCCTGCAGCAGCAGATCAGCTTCGACGCGCTGCACGATCGCCTCACCGGCCTGGCCAACCGCGCGCTGTTCCGCGAGCAGCTGCAGCAGCTGCTGGCGCAGCAGCCCGGCACCGGCCTGCTGCTGCTGGGCCTGGACGAGTTCCGCGCCTTCAACGAGGAGCATGGCACGCTGGCCGGCGATGCGGCGCTGCGCGAAACGGCGGCGCGGCTGCGCGCGCTGATCGGCGAGCAGGGCCTGCTGGCGCGCCTGGGCGGCGACGAGTTCGGCCTGGCGCTGGCCTGCGGCCCCAACGAGCGCCTGCCGGCCCGGGCGCTGGCCTGCCTGGAACCGGGCCTGCGCTGGCAGGATAGGGTGGGCGAGGGTCAGGTCTTGCGCCTGAGCGCCTGCGTCGGCTGGGCCCATGCCAGCCAGGGGCCGCAGCAGGCCGACGAGCTGCTGGCCGCCGCCGAGGGCGCACTTGCGCATGCCAAGGCGGCCGGGCCGGGGCATGCCCACAGCTTCGACCCGGCCGAGCAGCTGGTCGAACAGTCGCGCCGCTGGATGCGCCAGCAGATCGAGCTGGCGCTGGCGGCGGGCGATCAGTTCCAGCTGCACTACCAGCCCTTTGTGCGCCTGGCCGATCGCCAGCTGCTGGGCTTCGAGGCCTTGATACGCTGGCGCCACCCGAGCAAGGGCCTGGTGATGCCGGGCGACTTCATCCCGGTGGCCGAGGAGAGCGGCCAGATCGCCGCGATCGGCCGCTGGACCCTGCTGGAGGCGGCCGCCCAGCTGCGCCGCTGGCATGCGCTGGGCTTCCGCGGCGAGATCGCGGTGAACCTCTCCGGCGTGCAGCTGGCGCGCGATCTGGAGCTGATGGCGGACGCGCGCGCCACCCTGGCGGCTCTGGGCGAGGTGCCGGTGCACCAGCTCAAGCTGGAGGTCACCGAGAGCATGGCGATGGCCCATCCGCAGCGCAGCGCCGAGCTGCTGCAGGAGCTGGCCGCGCTGGGCTTCAAGCTCTCGATCGACGACTTCGGCACCGGCTATTCATCGCTGGCCTATCTGCACCGCTTCCCCTTCGACACGCTCAAGGTGGACCGCAGCTTCGTGATCCGGCTGGCGGCCGGGCGCGAGGCGCAGGAGATCGTGCGCACCATCGTCGGCCTGGCGCTGGCGCTGGGCAAGCAGACCCTGGCCGAGGGCGTGGAAGACGAGGCGCAGGCGGCGCTGCTGCAGCAGCTTGGCGTGCAGGTGGGGCAGGGCTGGCTGTTTGCCAAGGCGCTGCCGGCGGCCGAGGCCGAGCGCTGGGTGAGTCGCAGCCTGGGCCGCGGCTAGCGCTGCTGCAGCCTGCGCTGTAGCAGCCGGTCCAGTTCGCCGCTGGCCTTCATGTGCGCCAGCACCGCATCCAGGCGCCGCGCGAGCTCGGCGTGGCGCTCGCCCAGGAAATGGTGCATGGGTAGCACGGCCAGTTCGACCTCGGCGCGCACGAACGTCGTACTCACGCGCTGGCCTAGCGGCACGGCCAGCCGCGGTTCGACCGTGACCACAATGTCCACCATCTGCAGCGCCAGCAGGCGGAACAGCTCTTCGACGCTGGCAGCCTCGACCCGGCGCGCCTCGGCCGGCAACTGCTGCTCAATCAGCAGCACGCCGCGCAGATGGGCGACGCGCAGGCCTGTCAAGTCGTCCCAGCTGACCGGGCGCGGCCCGCCTTTGTTAGCGTAGCTGTACGCCGCCAGCGTTAGCACCGGCGTGTCCACCCGGCGCAGCTGGGGCTGCTCCTGCGCCAGCGCGGCGATGCGATAGAGATTGGCGTCCACCTCGCCGGCCAGCAAGGCGCGCAGCGCACGCCGCACCGGCAGTTCGATGAACTCGATCGGCTGATCGAGTTCCGCATAAGCACGGCTCAACACCGCTTCGGCGGCCACGGTGGCGGGCTCGCTATTGCGGCTCCAGCTGGCAATGCGCAGCGGCTCGGCGGCGCTGCAGGGCAGGCAGAGCAAGGGCGCGCAGAGCGCGAGCAGGCAGAGCAAGGGCTTCATGGCTGCGCCGGGGATGCTGGCGGTGCTTGCATCGTACGCAAAGACCGCGGGCTCCGCGTGTCAGCGATGCAGGAATTCGCACTGCGCGAGAGACCGTCCAGAAGCAAAAAAGCCCCGCAGGCAGTGCGCTTGCGGGGCTTGGCCAGCGCTGGGGCCGGTTCGTCTCAGCGGCGGCGACGGCGTGCAACGGCCAGGCCCAACAGGGCGATACCTATCAGCGCATAGCTGCTGGGCTCGGGCACGAAACCGGTGTTCTTGCGGATATCGTTGTCGGTATCCTGCACAAAGCTCCAGTCGTCGCGCGGGCCCGTGCCCTGGTCGAAGGTGATGGTCAGCTTGTGAAAGATGTCTTCCACCGGCGCATTCGGGCTGATGCCGATGGCATGTGTGTACAAGGCCGAGCCGACGCAGCCGCCGCAACCAGCGAGGATGCCGAAGTTCGTGCCGTTGGCCGAGCCAGGCGTTCCGGGGCTCGGATTGGTGCTGTCGAACACCGTGATCTGACCGAAGGCCGTGGCATCGAGCGTCAGACTGAGCAACTGGCCCACCGTGCTGCCGGCGGCAAAGTCGAACAGCCAGGCGGCACCGAAGGTGTCGCCCGTGAGGCTCAGGGCCCAGCCGGAGCCGGTCACACCGCCCGAGGTGGCGCCCGTGTCGGCCCAGCTCCTGGTTTCAGACAGGCCGCCGGAGAACACGGCGGTGACCTTCAGGCCATCCATGTCTGCGCCGGTGCTGGCGAATCCGGTCAGGCCGGGAATCATGTCGACGATGCTGGTGTCCTTGCTGACGATCACGGCAGCCTGGGTTGGCATTGCCGCCAAGGCCGCTGCGGCGGCCAAGCTCGCCAGGCAATACTTCATAGCTATCTTCATGTGCTCTACCTCCTTGTGCTCAACATTGGGTTGGATGGAAACCAATCGCTGGGATCAATTTCTGGTCGGGCGCCAGCAAAACTCGGGCCCGGAGGAGAAAGTTGAATTTCTTCAACTGCTTACGATATTTTGGGCGATATGCGCGCAGCTATGGTGTAAAGCCTGCCGACAAGCCGGCGGGGCGCGCCAACTCAGCGGTAGAGGTTGTTCGCGTCCGCGGCCAGGGTGCTGAACAGGCGCGGCTGCTGTTGCCGCCGGCCCGCGCTGACGGCCAGGGCCTGGGCCGCGGTGAAGCGCTGGGCGGCCTCGAAGGCGGGCTGGACCTGGCCCTGGAAATGCGCCAGGTAGTCGAAGAAGGCCTGGGTGAAGAAGCTGCCGCGCAGCGCCCGCTGCGGATCCAGCGGGCTGCTGAACTGCCCCGGCCGCACCGGCGGCCCGAGGCTTTCCTGGCCCTCGCTGGTGGCGGTGATGAAGGCATAGCCGCCCGCGGGCGCATCGGCGCTCCAGGCCGCCAGCGAGACGCTCTCCACATCGACGCGGCCGCCGTTGGCGCGCAGCATCTGGCTGCGGCTGTCGGCGTCCATGTCGGTCAGCATGTCGCCGCTGTAGCAGGTGTCCACCAGCACGCGGGTGACGCGGCTGGGCTGGCGCGCCAGCTGCTGCACCAGCCGGTCGTGCACCGAGCTGGCCTGCAGCCTGAGCAGGTACTCGGTGGCATCGCGGCTGGGGGTGCCGCCGACGTCGCCGGAATCGTAGGCGGCGATCGACATGCGGTGCTGGCCCGGCCCCTTGGGCGAGGGCAGGGGCGGGTTGCCATGGCTGGAGATGTAGAGGAACAGGCTGTCGGCCGGGCCGAGCCGCTGGCCCATGCGCAGCAGCGCGGCCTCGATGGCGGCCTTGTTGGCCTGCGCGCCCAGCAGGGCGCTGACCTCGTAGCCGGCGCGCCCCAGCTGGGTGGCCACCAGGCGCGCGTCGTCCTCGCCCTGGATGGGGCGCAGGTGGGCGCTGTCCATGAACTCGTTGATGCCCACCACCAGGGCCAGCTTGCGGCTGCCGGCCGGCTGGGCCTGGCGCCGCGCCGCCGCCAGCCGGCGCGCATGCTCGGCGATTGCCTCGCCGGCCGCGCGCTCCCAATGCCGCTGCTGCACCTCGGCCGGATAGCGCGGCGAGCAGGACTTCAGGCCGACGATGGATTGCACGATCAGGAAGGCGCGCTCCACCTCGTCTTCATCGCGGTAGCGCCCCAGCAGCTGCACGCGGCCGACGTTGTCGCGCGCCACGCCGGCCTCGGCCAGGCCATGCTCGCGCAGCTTGAGCCGGATGCGCTCGATGAGCGGCTCCGGCACCTGGTAGCCCTGGTAGCCGCTCTGGTAGCCGGGCATCTGCGGGCTGGCGCAGCCGCCCAGCAGCAGGGTTAGTGTGGTGCCGGTGAACTGGCGGCGCCGCATCGTTATTCGACCTGCACCGTGGCGCTCAGCGTGCGCGCCGGCAGGCCGGCGGCGGCGACGCTGAACTCGTAGCGGTAGGCCACGCCCACCGGCACCTCCTTGGGGATGGGCAGGTGCGCCAGGTCCAGGCTTTCGCCGGGCGCCAGCACGCGGGTCTCGCGCGCATGGCCGGTGAAGGCCAGCGCCTGCTCCTTGCCGTCGGCGATCGCGAACAGCCGGCGTTGGATCAGCACCTCGGCCTCGTCGCCCTGCGGGGTCAGCAGCACGAAGGCGCTGCGGATTTCCAGGCTCTCGCCGGCGCGCACGCGGCTCGGCATGTCCAGCGCGCGCAGCAGCAGCAGCGGGCCCGTCTCGGGCCGGTAGCCGGTCTCGGCGATGGCGCGCGCATAGTCGGCGCCGCGCTGCAGCTGCGAGGCGGGGATCCAGTCGGGATGCTGTTCATAGCAGGCGCCGGCGGCCTTGAACCAGGCGCTGGCCAGGCCCATGCTGGCACCGCCGCCGACGCTGAGCGTCAGCTGGCGGCCTTCGCTGCGGCGTTCTTCACGCGGCTCCTGGCGGCGCGACAGCAGGGCCGAGCCCAGCTTGCCCAGGGCGCCGAGCGCGGCCCCCTTGACGCTGGCGGCGCGCTGTTGCTCGGCAATGCAGCCGTCCAGGGCCTGAGTGACGGATTCCTGCGCCCAGCCGCCGGGTGGCAGGAGGGCCAGCAACAGCGCTGCGTTCCGGAAGCTGGGCATCGGTGGATCTCCGCGAGCAGTTAGCTGATTCTGCGGCCTGCGGCGCGCTTGTGCGGGCTTAGACTGAAGCCATCGGTCCAGCCAAGGAGCAAAAATGCGCAGCTTGTTGTTGATCCTGAGCCTGCTGGGCGGGGCCGCCCTGGCCGAGCCGGTGTGCGAGGTGGCGGCCCTGGTGGGTGAGGTCCAGGTGCAGGATGCGGCCGGCACGCGCAGCCTGCGCGCCGGCGAACGCCTGGAGCCCGGCGCCGAGCTGCGCAGCGGGCCGCAGGCGCGCGTGCGGCTGCGTTTCATCGATGGCTCCACCCTGGTGCTGGCGGACCGCAGCCAGCTGCGCATCGAGCGCTTCGTGCAGGGGCCGGGCCAGCCGCGTGAGGCCGCCCTGCTGCTGCAGCTGGGCCTGATCGGCCAGCAGGTCAAGCCGGCCGCCGGCGGCAGCTGGCGCGTGCGCACGCCCACCGCGGTGACGGCGGTGCGCGGCACGGAATTCAGCGTCGAGGTGGCCGCCGACCTGGCCACCGCCGTGCATGTGAGCAGCGGCGCGGTGGCGGTGGAGCCGCTGGCTGCCGACCCCCCCATTGATGACGGTGCCAGCGCTCCCTACAGCAGCAAGGCGCCCGCGCTGGGCCAGTTGCGCGGCCTGCGCAAGCCCAGGCTGCAGCTGCTGCAGGCGGCGCGCAACGGCACGCGCTGCGATGCCCAGGGCCAGTGCAGCGAGGCCGCGGCCTGGTCGGCCGAGCGCGTGCAGCAGATCCAGCAGCGCCTGGGTGGTTTCTGAATAACAAGGATTGCTTCCAATGACATTGAAGTTCGCAGGGCCGGCGGCCTGGGTGGCCGCCGGTCTGGCCCTGGCCTTGCTGGCGCCCGTTCCGCCTGCCTGGGCCGCTGCCAAGCCGGCGGCGCCAGCCGTCAGCACGGCCAAACAGCCCGCCAAGCGCAGTGCCACGCCGCTGCCGCCGCCGCCACGCGCCGAGTTCGTGCGCGAGTTCGGCGGCATCTCGGAATACCGCCTACCCAACGGGCTGCAGATCCTGCTCTTCCCCGACGAGGCGCAGAGCACCACCACCGTCAACATCACCTACCGGGTCGGCAGCCGGCATGAATCGCAGGGCGAGTACGGCATGGCGCATCTGCTCGAGCACATGGTGTTCAAGGGCACGCCCGCGCACCAGGACATCGCCGGCGAGCTGGCCGCGCGCGGCGTGCGCTTCAACGGCAGCACCACCACCGACCGCACCAACTACTTCGCGTCCTTCAATGCCGGCGAGCCGACGCTGGACTTCATGCTGCGGCTGGAGGCCGACCGCATGCTCAATGCCTTCATCGCCAAGGCCGATCTCGACAAGGAGATGAGCGTGGTGCGCAACGAGTTCGAGCGCGGCGAGAACAACCCCAACCAGGTACTGTTCCAGCGCGTGCAGGCGGTGGCCTATGACTGGCATGCCTATGGCCACTCGACCATCGGCCCGAAGAGCGACATCGAGAACGTGCCGATCGAGAACCTGCAGGCCTTCTACCGGCGCTATTACCGGCCCGACAACGCCACCCTGCTGGTGGCCGGGCGCTTCGAGCCGGAGGCGGTGCTGACGCGCATCGCCGGCATCTACGGGCCCTTGCCGCGCCCCGCCGCGCCGCTGCGTGAGCCCTACACGGTGGAGCCGGCCCAGGATGGCGAGCGCAGCGTGGTGGTGCGCCGCGTGGGCGGGCAGCCGATGCTGATGGTGCAGTACCACGTGCCGGCCGCGGCGCATGCGGATTCGGCGCCGCTGATGGTGCTGGGCATGCTGATGTCGCTGCAGCCCAGCGGCCTGCTCTACAAGGAGCTGGTGGAAAGCAAGCTGGCACTGGCCGCCGGCCTGGGCGGCATGGGCGGGCAGGGGCCGGGCGCGGTGCGTGCCTTCGTGGCGCTGGCGCCGGATGCCGATGCGGCCAAGGTGGAGCAGCGCCTGCTGGAGCTGCTGGAGGGGCGTGCCGGCAAGCCCTTCGACGAGGCGGAGCTGCAGCGCGTGCGCGAGCTGGCGCTGCTCTCCTATCGCGAGCAGATGAAGCGGCCCGAGGCCCTGATCCAGCAGATCTCGTCCCTGCTGGGCGCGGGCGACTGGCGCCTGCTGTTCCAGCTGATGGAGGACCTGCCGCGCGTCACGCTGGACGATGTGGAGCGGGTGCGCCGCGCCTATCTGCGCCCGGCCAACCGTACGCTGGGGCGCTATCTGCCGGCCAAGCAGGTCGAGCGCGTCGAGATCCCCGCCGCACCGGCGCTGGACGAGCGCCTGGCGCATCTGCAGGGCCCGCCCAAGCTCGACGAGGGCGAGCGCTTCGACCCCACGCCGGCGCTGCTGGAGGCACGCACCGAGCGCCGCCAGCTGCCCAGCGGCATGCGGCTGCAGGTTCTCAACAAGCGCACGCGCGGCAATACCGTGCTGCTGCAGCTGCAGCTGCGCTGGGGCGAGCGCCAGGCCATGAAGCCGCTGCGCGGCGGCGATCTGGTGGACGACCTGCTCACCGAGGGCAGCGCGACGCTGGACAAGCAGAAGCTGCGCGACGAGTTGGTGCGCCTGAAGGCCGGCCTGCGCGTGGTCGGCGGCGCGCAGGGCGCCACGCTCTATCTGAGCGCCGAGCGCGACACCTTGCTGGAGGTGCTGCAGCTGGCTGCCGATGTGCTGCAGCATCCGGCCCTGCCCGCGGATGCCTTCGAGCGCATTCGGCAGGCCGGCCTGGCCGCGCTGCGCGGCTCGCGCGAGGAGCTGGAAACCAAGCGCCAGGAGGCCACCAGGCTGCACTACAACCAGGCGCGCGGCGTGGGCTTCGGCGACGCCGACTACCTGCCCAGCGTGGAGGACCGGCTCGCGCGCCTGCAGGCCATCACGCTGGACGAGGTGCGCGTCTTCCATGCCGAGTTCTGGTCGGCCAACGAGGCGCAGGTGGCGGTGGTGGGCGCGCTGCCCGCGGGCCTGGACGAGGCGCTGGAGCGCCTCTTCGGCGGCTGGAAGAAGCCGCAGGCGCCGCGCTTCGTGCGCCATTTCTCCAGCCATGTGGCGATCCCTGCGGCGCGTTTCGACGTGAGCGTGCGCGACAAGGCGAATGCCAGCCTGCGCATGGATCAGCGCTTCGCGTTGAACCAGAAGGATGCCGACTACCTGCCCATGCTGCTGGCCGTGCACATCTTCGGTGGCGGCGGCATCGAGAGCCGCTTGTCGGAGCGGGTGCGCCAGAAGGAGGGGCTCAGCTATGGCGTGGGCGCCTCGCTGGAGAGCAGCTATTGGGGCCAGGAGGGCGGGCTGGTGATCAGCGGCAGCTTCGCGCCGCAGAACCGCGAGCGCGTGCTGGCGCTGGTGCACGAGGAGCTGGTGCGCATGACACGCGATGGCGTCAGCGCCGCCGAGCTGGCACGCGCCAAGACGGCGCTGCTGCAGGCCGAGCTGCAGGCGCGCGCCAACGAGGGCCAGCTGGCCGCCCAGCTGAACGCGCTGGGCGAGGACGGCCGCAGCTGGCTGGCCGAGCAGGAGGAGGAGACGCGCCTGCAGGCGGCGACGCTGGCGCAGGTGAACGCCGCTTGGCGCCGGCTGGTAAAGCCCGAGGGCTTCGTGATCAGCACCGCCGGCGACTTCAAGAACTAGGCCATGCCCTGGTGGCGCAGCAGGGCGTCGATCTGCGGCTCGCGGCCGCGGAAGGCCTTGAAGTTCTCCATCGCGCTGCGCGCGCCGCCCATCTCCAGCACGTTCTTCAGGTAGCGCTCGCCGGTGGCGGCGTTGAACACGCCCTCCACCTCGAAGGCGCTCCAGGCGTCGGCGCTCAGCACCTCGGCCCATTTGTAGCTGTAATAACCCGCCGAGTAGCCGCCCGCGAAGATGTGCGAGAAGCTGTGCTGGAAGCGGTTGAAGGCGGGCGGCGGGTTCACCGCCACCTCGGCGCGCACCTCGTCCAGCAGCTGCTGGATCCTGGCCTCGCTGCCGGCCTCGGCATGCAGGCGCATGTCGAACAGCGAGAACTCGATCTGGCGCAG
>Ga0208514_100135_pt1 | contig 65131 bp, 51 predicted proteins | sample LakWasMet70_HOW9_2_FD_183900 | JGI IMG/M metagenome (GOLD analysis project Ga0208514, IMG submission 183900) | Freshwater sediment methanotrophic microbial communities from Lake Washington under simulated oxygen tension - Sediment Metagenome... | ecosystem: Environmental > Aquatic > Freshwater >...
TCCATGGTGATCACTCCTGCACACCCCGCCCGTTGTGGATAACCCGGGCAGGGTAGGTTGAACACCTGGCTCAGTTTTAGGTCGGCACAACCCTCAGATGTGGCTCAGTTTTCGGTCGACCGCAACACACCTATTTTTTTGGCCGCATTGGGCTTGGCCGTCAGCTATGATCTGCAACTGGTGTGGCCTGAGCTGTGTAACTCAAGCAGAAGAAGCCATCGCTAAGCAATTGATTTATATGGGATTTGTTGGCGACTTAGGGAATCCCGCCCTCTCCGCCAGGCAGATAAGACGTCGAAAAGCCCAACTCTCCCAGGAGGTTGGGCTTTTTCTTTTGCTGTGAGCGTCGACGCGGCACCACTGCCATCTAATGCAGGGCCGCCGGTAGCTGGCACACCCGCCGCTTGATCCACTCGGACTGCAAGTCCAGCATTTCTGACAGCGTATTTCTGATGCGTGCCTCCTTTTGCAGATCGGCAACGATATTGGCCGATCCAAAATCAAGGAGGCCATCCTGCCGCCAGTAGGCCACGCCGAGTTCGGTGTTGAACATGGCTGATTCGCTCGGCGCGCGATAGCCGTCGGCGCCGTAGTACCAATTTGCCATGAAGAACTGACGTCGGCTGACAATCGCGGGGTCTTGCAATGGCAGGCCTTGCCCAACAGGGTTTGGCGCCACTCCCAACAAGTGGCTGAGTTCTGCGGGAATGTCCACATGCGATGTAGGTGCCATCGATATCTGGCCCGAGTAGCCCGCATGGGGCGCCACAATCACCAGCGGCACATGCAGTGGATAGGCATCGATCATGCCTACCGGAACGCGAGGATCCTCCTCAGTGGTGCGCACGCCGTGGTCACCAGTCAAGACGATCACGGTGTCATTCAATACGCCGCTGCTTGCCATGGCATCGACCAAAGACTCCAGCCAGTCGAGTTGTCGCATTACCTTGGCGTGACCACGGTCGGTAATGGTCTTGCCCCAGGCCTCGCTCCAGGGGCCATGGCCAGTCTGGGGGAAGTAGGCGACGGCAAAACGCTGTTTCGCCCGCCCCCATTCGCTTACGTCCGAGATCATTTCATTGAGCGCAACACGATCGGACCCAATTTCCTTCGACTGCGGCCGCCCCTGGCCGTAATAGACCTTGCCGAATCCGGTCGCCTCAAACACGACCTTATCCAATGGCACCTTGCTGAAATAGGGCAGATAGACCGCGGTCTTGACGCCACGATGTCGCAATTCTCCGAACAACGTTGGCACGGAATCGTCCGCAAAACGGTCAGCCATGCAGGTCCCGTAGTACGCACGTGGCGGATACAGGCCCGCCAAAATCGAAAAGTTTGACTCGGCAGAGGCGGGGAAGGTCGAATAGTGATTTGCGCCGACATGGCGCGATGCGCTCAACTTGGCCCACACCGGATGCGCAGGCAATGGCTTGCGCGTGTCCAGAAACTCGATGGATGCAGTCTCCATCACGAACAGGACCAAGTTGGAGTTGCGCTCCAACCCCGCAGGGCGTGGGTCTTGTGTGGCACGCGGATGCATCGCAAGCCGCTCGAATGCAGCGTCCAACTCCTCATTCTTGGACTTGGCAAAGCGATCACCATCTTGACTATGCCCTGTCAGCGCTGCAGCGGCGTTGAGCATGAAGCTGCGCGTCACCGGCGTATCGCGCAGCGTCGAGCGATAACCGAGCTGTGCGGCCCCGGCACAGCCAATCAGCATCAGCAGCGCAAACGCACCGATGCGATGACCGTATGTGCGGTGGCGCTGCAAGCGCCCGGCAAAGCCAAACGCCGCGAGCGTCACCACCACCACCACCGCCAACTTGATCAAGCCCTTGATCGAGATGTAATAGCGCGCGACGGCTGGATTGGCGATGCCGAATGAGATGCCATCGATGAGCGACGACAGGTTCAGGAAACGCCCGATCTGCCCCCAACTCTGCAAATTGGCATAGAGCAGGAGCAACACCAGCAGCGTGAAGATCACCACCAACCTGCGTATCCACTTGCCTCCAAAATGCCAAGCAAGGGCAATCACTAGCGGCGTTACGACGCCGAACCAGAGCAGGTCCTGCCGAAACAGGAATGCGATGTCTGCAGCGTCGCTCTCTGAACCCTGCCGCCCTGAGGCCAGCAGGATCGATTTCATGTACTTGTCGTGAATTCGAATCCATACCGAGTACAACAAGAAGGCCAGCGCAGGCAGCCAGCCAAGCACCGGGACGAAAGCCAATAGTGGCTTGCTGAGCGACTGTTTCGGAACCGCGGCGGCATCATTGGTTCGAGTTTTCATGCTGGGTCAGGTCGCGAGGCTAGAGGAAAAAAGCAAGCTGTGCGGCTTGGTCGTCAAACGGGTTACCACGACTCAGACCAAGACCTCAACCACGGCCGGGTGTCCAAGGAATGCCTGTGGGCTGGCGCTGGCTCCGTAGGCGCCCGACTGAAAAATCACCACCAGGTCACCTTCGCCAGCGGCAGGCAGTTCCATACGATCAGCGAGCAAATCCAATGGCGTGCATAGCGGCCCCACCACTGAGACCGTTTCGGTGACGGCAGTGCCCTGCTTGTTGCCAACGGTCACCGGATAGTTCTTGCGAAGCACCTGGCCGAAATTGCCTGAAGCAGAGAGATGGTGGTTCAAACCGCCATCCGTCACCAGGAAGACTTGCCCTCTTGACACCTTGCGGTCAAGCACGCGCGTCACATAGATGCCGGCCTCACCTACCAGATAGCGCCCCAATTCGATCACCAACTCGGCTTGCGGCATTTCGAGGCGCGCGCGGCCGACGAGATCGGCCAGATTGGCCGCGATCGGAGCCAGTTCGAGCCGTTGCTCGCCCGGGAAATAGGGAATGCCGAAGCCGCCGCCCAAGTTCAGGAAGCGCACCGGTGCCGGCGCATGCACCGCCAAGCGCCGCGCCAGCTCGTAGGACTTTTGCTGCGCTTCGCATATCGACTCGGCGCGCAGATTCTGCGACCCGGCAAACAGATGGAAGCCCTCGAATGCCAGCCCCTTATTGCCAATCGCAGCCAGCAGCGCCGGCATCTGCTCTACATCGACCCCGAACTGCTTGGGGCCGCCACCCATCTTCATGCCCGAGCCCTTGAGCTCAAAGTCCGGATTGACCCGCACCGCCACCCGGGCGGCCACACCAAGCTCTTGCGACACGCGGGCAAGAATTTCAAGCTCGCGGAAGGATTCAATGTTGATCAACACGCCCGCTGCCGTGGCCTGGCGCAACTCCGACTCGCGTTTGCCAGGGCCGGCAAAGCTGACCTCGGCCACCTTCGCGCCGGCGTCCAGGGCCACCTTCAGTTCCCCAGCCGATGCCACATCAATGCCGTCCACCAGGCGCGCCATCTCCGCCACCAGCGCGGGCATGGGATTGGCCTTCATGGCGAAATGCAGCCGGATTTCGGGCGGCAAGGCAGCGCGCAGCTCGGCAACACGGCGGTGCAGCAAGCCACGGTCATAGGCGTAAAAGGGCGTCTGCCCGACGCGGGCGGCCAGCCGCGACAAGGGCAGGCCACCGACGCGCAACTCGCCATCGACGACGTCGAACTGGGACATGGCTGCGTGCACGGGCAGGCTGCGGGCGGGGCGGTCTGAGGTTGTCATCGGGGCAGAGAGCGGGCTAGCCATTCGGTAGAGAGAAGCTTGCGGTCAATCTTCCCATTCGGATTGCGCGGCAACGGGCCGCTGCGCGCGTCGATGCCGCCGGGCACCATGTAGGCAGGCATATGTTTGCGGCACTCCGCCAGCAAGGCGTCAAGGTCCAGCGTGGCGCTGCCGCTTGGCGGCGTGGCAATCACCTGGATGGCCTGGCCCAGTTGAGCGTTTTCGACGCCAAAGGCCACGCACTCACCCACCAAGCGGGTCGCGTAGAGGATCTCCTCCACTTCGCTCGGACTGACGCGATAGCCGGAGGTCTTGATCATCTCGTCGCGACGGCCAATGAAGTACAGGTATCCCTCGGCATCCATGCGTACGTAGTCGCCGGAGTACACCGCGTATTCGGGCAGCATCAAGCCAGCCTCGCGCCCCGGCGCCCCTGAGGGCAAGAGCTTGTAGCGTTCGGCCGTCTTCTCTGCATCGTTCCAATAGCCCATGCCGACCAGGGCGCCGCGATGCACCAGCTCGCCAGCTTCATCGGGGCCGCAGGGTGTACCGTCCTCGCGCAGCACCATGATCTCGGCGTTGGGAATCGCCTTGCCGATCGAGTCCGGCCGCCTGTCCACCTCATGCGGGGGCAGATAGGTGGACCGGAAGGCCTCGGTCAGCCCGTACATCAGGAAGGGCTTGGCGACCGGCACGCGCTGGCGGAGTGCATCCAGCGTCTCACGCGGCATGCGCCCTCCGGTGTTGGCGAAGTAGCGCAAATGCTCTTGAATACCGGCGGGCCATTCCAATTGCGCCAACTGGATGTAGAGCGGCGGCACGGCCGTCAGTCCGGTGACGCGCTCGCGTTCCATGGCCTTCAACACGTCGCGCGGCATCAGGTAGTTCAACAGCACCACCCGGGCACCGCTGAAGAAGGCGGTGGTCAACTGGCTGAACCCGGCGTCGAAGGACAGGGGCAGGGCCGCAAGCAGGATGTCCTGGGCGCCGTTCTCCAGATAGCTGGCCACGCTCTTGGCACCCGCCACCATATTGCGATGTGACAGCACGACCCCCTTGGGCTTGCCCGTGCTGCCCGAGGTGTAGAGGATGGCAGCCATATCGGTGTCGATCACGCGATGCGCCGGGCCGACCGATGTCTTGATCAGTTCGGCCCAATCGAGCACGTTGCCGGCCTCCACCGACACGGTCGGCGCCGCGGTCAGCACAATCGAGCGCAAGGCGGCGCAGTGGCCCAGTTCATCACCCAGCAAGGCATGCCGCTCGGGCGATGTCACCAGCACCTGGACATCGCAGTCGCGCAGGATGAAGCCTACCTGCTCGGGCTTCAGCAGCGGATTCAAGGGCACGAAGACCAGGCCTGCCGCGGGCGCGCCGAAGCTCGCCACCACGGTTTCAAAGCGCTTCTCGAGGTAGATGCCCACCCTCGCCCCGCGGGGCAGGCCCAACTGCATCAGGCCGGCGGCGAATGCCTGCACCTGCTGGGCCAACTGAGCGTAGCTCATGACCTGAGCCTGATAACTGAGCGCCACCGCGTCCGGCGTGCGTGCGGCGGTGTGGATGATCAGTTCGTGTAGCAGGGCCGTGTCGGCTGGCGCGGCGGGCAATGACTGAGGCATGGAACTCATCGAAGTGTGGCGTGCGATGCGCGGGCACACGAATGTAGCGCAGGCCGGCAAAGCCAACCGTGATGGCGTGCTCCCCCCCCTTCAACTGCGGGGCCGATATGGGCGCGAACGGGCAACAGCGCGCCGTTAAGATGCGGCGCATCCTGCCTACCGGCCAAATCCAACTATGTCCACCGAACAACAAGTCCTGCAAATCCTTGACGATGTCCTCAGCCTGGGCGGCCGCAGCGCCAGCTTCAACCGCAGCACCGCGCTGCTTGGCGCCATTCCCGAGCTGGACTCCATGGCGGTGGTATCGCTGATCACGGCGCTGGAGGAACAGCTGGGCATTGCGGTGGATGACGATGACATCGATGGCTCGACATTCGCCACGGTGGGATCCCTGAGCGACTATGTCAGCGCCAAGCTGGGCTGAATTCGCCTAGCCGCCGTTCCTGCGGACTCCTGCGCATGCCAGAAGCCTTCTTCCTTGACGCTCCCGAGGGCGGACAACGGTTCTGCCTGTTTCACAGAGCCGAGCGAGCACATGCGCGCGTGCTCTACGTGCACCCGTTCGCCGAGGAGATGAACAAGTCCCGGCGCATGGCCGCATTGCAGGCACGCGCCTGGCAGGCCGCGGGTGTATCGGTGCTTCAAATGGACCTGCTTGGTTCCGGCGATAGCTCGGGCGACTTTGGCGATGCCAGTTGGTCGGACTGGCTCGACGACCTCCAGTTGGCGCGGTCCTGGCTGGATGGTCAAGGCAACGCGCCGCTGTTTCTCTGGGGTTTGCGGGCTGGTTGCTTGCTGGCCAGCGCAGTAGCCCAGCGCTGGGGCGATGTGAGCGGTCAACTCTGGTGGCAGCCGCCGGTCAGCGGCAAGCCCTTGGTCCAGCAATGGCTGCGACTCAAGCTCGCGAGCGCCATGAAGGTCGAGGGCGGCGGCAAGCTTGCCCTGGACGATATCCGCGCCCAATTGCGCGCCGAACAGGCCATCGACATCGCTGGCTATCGCTGCAGCGCAGCGCTGCTCGACGGCTTGGAGCGCGCAAGGCTCTTGGCTCCGACGCGCGGCCGACTGGGATGGTTTGAGTTGTCCCGCGCCAGCCCGCCGGCCTTGCTGCCCGTCAGCCAACAGACCATGGCAGACTGGGCGGCCGAGCCGGCCGCCCTCCATGCCGAGGCGGTGAACGGCCCGGCGTTCTGGCAAAGCACCGAGATCGAGGTGGCGCCGCAATTGCTGGCGCGCTCGGTCGATTGGCTGAAACGCGCATGACGGCGCACGGAACCCTATGCGACGACTGAAGATCTGGATGATGCTGATTTCCCGCGCGTTAGGGCTGTTTGCCCTGGCGCGCCGCTGGACAGCCAGCAATCCAAAGATCCTTTGTTATCACGGCTTCGAACTATGCGATGAAGCGTCGTTCAGACCCAAGCTCTTCATCAGTCCAGCCTTGTTCGAGCAGCGCCTCGCCAGCTTGCACCGGCTGGGTTACCGCGTTATCACACTCAATGAGGCGGTCGACAGGCTGGCGTCGGAGCGGGTCGAGAAGGACAGCGTGGTCATCACCGTTGACGACGGTTTTAGCAGCTTCTATTCGCGTGCGCTGCCGGCCCTCAAGCGTTACCGCTACCCCTCGACCGTCTACGTCACCAGCTATTACGTGGAAAAGCATGCGCCCGTTTATCGCCTGCTGTTGCAGTACATGTTCTGGAAGGCAAAGCCCATCACCATCACGGTCAGCGGCTTGCCAGGCATTGCCCCCCAGCAGGTGAATCTGGCCAACGCCCAACAGGCCGAACGCCTGATGTGGGCCTGTATTGAGCAAGGCGAGCAACGTTGTGACGAGGCCGGGCGCCAAGCACTGAGCATGAACCTCGGCCACCTGCTTGGCTTGGACATGTCCGCCATTGGCGAGCAAGGGCTGATGCTGTTGATGACGCCGGAGCAACTTAGCGAGTTGCCGCGTAGTGGCGTTGACGTCGAGTTGCACACCCACAGGCACCGCTTTCCGGTCGACCAGCGCGAACTCGCCGAAGCCGAGTTGCGCGACAACCGCGAGGCTCTCGCTCGCTGGCTGGGCAGCGACTGGCAGCCACGGCACTTCTGCTACCCCAGCGGCGAATGGCACCAACGCCAATGGGCATGGCTGGACGCGATGGGAATTGCAAGTTCAACCACTTGCGAGCCCGGCTTGAACAGCGCAAGCACGCCTCGCCACGCCCTGCACCGGTTTCTCGATGGCGAGGATGTGCACGAGGTCGAGTTCGAGGCCGCGCTGTGTGGCTTCGCAGATTTGATCCGGCTGGGCATCGGTAGGCAGGAGGTGTCCGCTTATGACTGATGCTCGACTCAGCAAACCGCTGTTCCAGGACCGTGCGCTGCAGTGGCGCGTCGGCACGGACCAGGCGATAGGTGTGCTTAGCACCCCCTTGACCACGGTGCAGCCGGGCAAGCTTGGCGTTCTAATCGTGGTGGGCGGGCCGCAATATCGGGCAGGCAGTCACCGGCAGTTCACGCTACTGGCACGCCGCCTGGCCAGTGCCGGCATTGCGGCACTGCGCTTTGATGCGCGTGGTATGGGCGACAGTTCGGGCGAGCCGCGCCAGTTTGACGCCTTGGACGAGGACATTGCGGCCGCCCTGCAGGCCATGCACGCAGCGCGACCACAACTGGAACAATGGCTGCTATGGGGCCTTTGCGATGCGGCCTCAGCCAGCCTGCTCTATGTGCAACGCCGCCAGGATAGTCGCATCACCGGCGTCTGCCTGCTCAACCCATGGATGAGGTCCACACAGAGCCAGGCGCGCACACGCGTCAAGCACTACTACCTGCGGCGCCTGCGCGAGCGCGAGTTCTGGACCAAGCTGCTGAGCGGCAAGGTCGCCGGGGGCGCCTTACTGGAACTGGCGCGCTCGCTGCGCCTGGCCCAAGCAAAAACCTCCCGGCCGTCCGGTACGCCCATGAGTTCGTTCCAGGACCAGATGCTGTCCGGCCTGCAAGGATTCGACGGCCCCGTACTGCTGATCTTGAGCGGCGAAGACTACACCGCCAAGGAGTTCCTTGAGTACACGGCACAGCGTCCGCTCTGGCTTGAGCAGCTGGCACGGCCTAACGTCACAAGGATCGACGTGGCGCTTGCCGACCATACCTTTTCGAACGATGCCAGTCACTTGCAGGCGGAAGATGCACTGCTGTCCTGGATTGCCTCCCTGCCCCATGCCGGACAGCGCCAGTCCGGGCCATCTCTTCATTCCGCACCAGAAGGCTCATGATGTGCTCCATGATCTCGGCTCCCGCCCTACGTACTGCGACATCTTCAGCCCGCCGCCTGGCCGCCCTGCTCTGCTGGGCCCCGCTGCTGGCAATCCCCGGTCTGGTACAGGCGCAAGCACAGGGCTGCGATCTCACCGCGAGGCACGGAGCCGGGCCGTTTGACTATCGCTACGAACACCAGATGCTGCCCATCGTCGAGTTGCGTCACTTCACGCCCAAGGTTGAGGCCTTGCTTGCGGGTGAGAGCACCTCGCGCCCGGCGCCGGACATCGACTACACGCTCAACAAATTCCCCAACCACCATCGCGCACTGATTTCCCTGATCAAGCTGGGTCAGAAGATGAAGACCCACCACGTCGACGGGATGCGCTACTCGATCGAGTGTTTCTTCGATCGCGCCGTGTACTTCCGCGCGGACGACACGATCGTCAGGGTTCTCTATTCGCAGTACCTGGGTAATGCGGGGCGGCAGGCGGATGCGATCCGGCAGCTGGAACTCGCAGCCAAGCGCGCCGCCGACAGCGGCTTCAGCCACTTCAACATCGGCATGGGCTTCTTTGACCTGAAGGAGTACGAGCAGGCATTGCAACAAGCCCATGAGGCGATACGGCTCGGCTTCGAGCGGCCGGAACTGATGGATCGACTCAAGAGCGTCGGCAAATGGCAAGATCCCCCCGCCAATGCTGCAGAGTCCGCCGCCAGCGCCGCCTCCGCACCGGCGTCCGCCGCATCGCAATGAGACAGGCAAGCCCTCTGATGCCCGACTCGCATTCCGTAGGCCGCAGCTACCAATACGCGCAGCCGCCGGCGATTGTGGTGGGCGCCTGCGGTCACGGCCTGGCCCTGGTGCGCGCCCTCAGCGAAGGAAGCGTACCGGTGCTGATGCTGGAGTCGGACCTGAGCTTGCCCGGCACTCGTACGCACCTGGCGGAACTGGTGCCCATTGCCGACATCAACGGCCCAACGCTCGTCGAGACGCTGCTGAATTTGCGCCAACGCATTCGCTGTCCAGGGAATCCGGTGCTCTTCCTGACCAATGACACGATGGTCCGCACCATTGGTCACGCCTGGGAGAGACTTACGGACAGCTATACGCTCAGCTGGGGCGATGCCGCGGAGCGCCTGCTGCCCTTGCTGGACAAGGTGGCGCTAGAGGCACATTGTGAACAGGTGGGCGTGGCCTACCCAAGTACACTGGTTCTGCGCAACCCGGCCGAAGCCGAGGCCGCCGCCAGGGCGATCGGTTTCCCCATCATTGTCAAGCCCTCACGCCCCCTCTCGCGCTTCAAGACGGCGTTACCGCAGTCTGTGGGAGAGTTGCTCGGCTTGTTCGAACGCTACCCGAGCGACCTGCCCTTCCTGGTGCAACGCTTCATACCCGGCGATGACCGAAGCATCCACTTCTGTGCCTTGTATCTGGATCATGGCCAAGTACTGGCGCGCTTCGACGGCCACAAGCTCAGGTCCCGGCCGATGGGCCATACCTCGATCGCCGAAGCACTTGTCGATCAGGCGGTGTTTGAGCAGACGTTGCGCTTCTTCGCGCCGCTGCAGTTGAGCGGTCCGGTATCACTGGAGTTGAAGAAGGATCAGGCCGGTGCGCTCTGGGTGATAGAACCGACCGTAGGGCGAACCGACTTCTGGATCGGGCTCTGCGTGGTCAACGGCGTCAACATTCCCTTGCTCGAATACTGCCACCAGGCCGGTAGGCCCTTGCCGGGCGTGCGGCAGAGCGACGCCGCCGTCTGGTTCAACGAAGACCGAGATCCAATGGGTCGGCTCTGGTTGGGCTGGATCCTGCACCTCATGCGAGGTCGACGCGCCAGCTATCTGTTCCTTCATCGCGACGACCTCGGGCCATCGTTCGCCTTCCTGAAGGAATTCCTGCGTGAGTTCGGCACCGCGGTCTGGCGCGGCCTCGGCAAACGCCTGGGCAGGCTGCGCGCATGAGCCGAGCTCACGCTTGGCACGGTAGTCGCTGGCCATGAGCGGACGCGACGCTGAGATGGCAGCTTGCCCGTCCTGGAGCAGCATTGGCGCCCTGGGCAACAGTACGGCGGGCGAGCGCCTGGCCGCGGCAGCCCAGGGCAGCATCTTTGAAAATCTCCCGTGGTTTGAAAACCTGGCGCAGACCTGCACCGCCACGGCCAAGAGGCAAATACTGGTTGGCGCCGGCAATGGCGAGCATGCCACCGTGCTGGCGCTGCGGCGACTGAGCTTCGCTCGCCTGGAGTCGCTGTCAAACTTCTACACGGCGCTCTATGGCCCGATAACCACGGAAGCCGCGGACTCTGTACGCCACGCCAAGGGCATTGCCGCCGCGCTTGATGCCCATGGATTCGGCACGCTAAGACTGCATCCAATTGCCGCCGAGCGCCCGTTCTGGGCCGCATTGACGGCAGAACTGGTGCAGCGCGGCTATTGGGTAGATCGCTACTTCGCCTTCTGGAACTGGTACTTCCCGGCTGCCGGGCAAAGCTGGGCGCAATATTTGGAGCATCGCCCCTCGCGCCTGCGGCACACCATACAGCGCAGCCGTAGGCGGCTTGAAAAGACGCCTGGCTACCGGCTCGAACTTAGCAACGCCGACACGGATGCCGCACGCGTGGCGGAGTTGGTGCGGGACTTCCACACCGTATACGCACACAGTTGGAAGCGCCCCGAACCCTTCCCCGACTTCATTCCCGGGCTGTGCGCCTTTGCGCACCGCCTGGGGCAGTTGCGCCTGGGCGTCAGCTATCTGGACGGCAAGCCCGTTGCGGCGCAGATCTGGCTCCACGAGTCTGGCACGAGCTCCATCTTCAAACTGGCTTACGACGAGCGCTATGCGCGCCACGGCGTGGGCACGGCACTGACCGCCGCGCTGTTCGAGCAGGCCCTGGATCAGGACCTGGCGCAAGAAGTCGACTTCCTGGTGGGCGATGAGAGCTACAAAGCGGAATGGATGTCGTGCAGACGGGCGCGGCAGGGCTTGATTGTCTTTGCACCCCGCACACTCATCGGACTGACCGCGGCGGCAAGGCACTACGGCGCCCAACGTATTCGAAGCTGGTTGACAACGGGAAACTATCGCCAGGCAAAGCTCTAGCTGGCTGCCGAGACGTACACCCGTCTGCACTAGGAACAAGACTACCTTGGCCGTTTGAAATTTGTTTGTATCGATCGCCGTAACAAAGATCTCGCAAGATGTTCGTCTCGCGGACCTGTGACTCACAAATTGCAAGGAGCATTCTGATGTTGTTTGAAGGCACTACTGCCATCGGTTTATTGGCATTGGCAATTGTTCCCATGGCGGCGCTAGCGCTGCTGTACCACAAGCTTTCGTCAGCCATCGACCGGTTGTCAAAACAACTTCCCAAGGTCAGCGACAACTTGTTCACGCAGCTGGAAGCACTCGCAGCCCTGAGGCAGGATCTGAACTTGGCGCATGCCTTACCATCGACCCGAGGCTGGGCCGCATCACCGGATGTCCTCCGGATGCTGATGCATCGTGCGCTTGAGCAATGCCCGGATTGCATCGTTGAATGCAGCAGTGGCGTCAGCACCTTGGTATTGGCGCGTTGCGTTCAGCTCAATGGGCGTGGGCATATCTACAGCTTGGAGCACGACGCGAAGTATGCGCAAAAGACTAGGCAATTGCTGCAGAAGCATGGATTGGCTGAGCACGCTACGGTGATCGATGCACCGCTGCAGCGGTATGAACTGAATAACTGGCAAGGTGACTGGTATTCCTTGGCGGGCCTGCCCACTGATCTACGCATCAATATGCTGGTGATTGATGGGCCTCCGTGGTTTGTTGCTCATGCGGCAAGGTACCCAGCCGTTCCGCTTCTCATAGACCGTCTAGGGAGTGGCGCGGAGATCTATTTGGATGATGCTGACCGCGATGAAGAACAACTGGCAGTCGCGCGTTGGCTCTCCGAGTGCGCACAGCTGAAGAAACTGGACGTTCCCGTCTGCGAGAAAGGCTGCGCCGGCCTGATCGTGGCAGCACCATAACGACTAGATGGCGCAATGCCTAACTGCGCTGGAGACGATTCTTGTTGACGAAAATTGCCGGAGCGTTGCTTGCGTTCTTGATCCTGCTCACCAGCATGCCCGCGTCGGCTATCGATGACCGCAAAGTCAGCGTCATATTCCGTTATGACGACTATTCGGCGCAGGACCCCGACGGGCTGGATGAAAAGGTGCTGCAAGCCTTTCGGCGGCGACAAATCCCAGTCACGGTTGGCGTAATTCCGTGCTTGGTTGACGGGGATATGCATGACATCGCTTCGCATCCGTGCACGGAACTGACCAGCGCGCGCGCCGCCCCATTGCGAAAGGGGCTGGCTGATGGCTGGGTCGATGTCGGTCTGCATGGTTGGCGCCATCAGCGGCACGACGAACTCGCAGCCGCCTCAGAGTTTGCCGGCGTCTCTTACGAGGTACAAAGCAACAGAATCAAGCAAGGGCGCAAGTTGCTGGAGGGGCTGCTTGGCAGACCGGTTGATCTGTTCATTCCGCCATGGAACACCTACGACCGCACGACGCTAAAGGTACTCTCAGACCAAGGATTCCAGCTGGTTTCCGGCAGTCGCACGGGGGAGTCAGACCCGAACCTGCCTCTGAGGTACGTGCCCATGACGTTAAAGGGTCTGGCAAACATCAGGACAGCCGTGAATGCGCTCGGGCAATCACCTGACGAGCAGCCGATCATGGTGGTGATGTTTCACCTCTATGACTTCAAGGAACGCCGCAAACTCACCGGCGAAGTCACTCTCGCTGACTTTGAAGAAACGCTCGACTGGTTGCAGGCGCGCAAAGATGTCGAGCTACTGACCATCAGCCAACTGGCTGAGCGCGATGTCGAACTGGGTTCGACCAGGCTGGCGCGCGCGCGCGTCGATCAATTGTCAGGGCGGTTGCTTCCCGACCTGCTTCGCTCCGACGCTGCCTCGTACAGCTACCCAGAGCATGCCTCATTTTTGCTCGGCCCCCTTACCGCCCTGGCATATTACGTGCTGCAGCTAGCCCTGATCGGGGCGCTTGCATTCGCTTGCGCGACCCGCTTGCTACGTGTTATCCGGCCGCTAACCCGCCGTGTGATACCGATTTGCCTCGCATCGTTTGGCTGGTTCGGGCTACTGATGCACAAAGACTCCAGCATGGGCTTTCGCACCCAGCTGATGGCCCCTGCAGCGCTTGGCCTCAGCGTTGGGCTGGCATTTGCCCTCTGGCATCATCACAGGCGAAGAGCAAGCTGGCGGCCGGTGGCGGCAACCGATCGATTGGCAGCGGACTGGGCGAGCAACAGCCGCCGGATGGGCTTTGACGGAACCCGGCCCGGCGACCTCACTTAGCAGAGTTGTACAGGCTTGGTCTTGACCGCAAGCCTGATATCGAAAGCGAGAGACCAAGCATGACGCCGATGTTCTCCGTCTACCTGGATCTCTTGCGCTTTCTGGCCGCCCTGGCCGTATTGCTCTCCCATGCTCGTCCCCACGTGCTCATCTCCGCGGATCTGCCCCTGAGCTTCGGACACAACGCCGTTGTGCTGTTCTTTGTGCTGTCGGGCTATGTGATCTCCTACATAGCAGACAGCAAGGAAACCACTGCAACGGACTTCTGGCTGAGCCGGTTTGCACGCATCTATTCGGTGGCCCTGCCCGCCATCGCCCTGACCATTGGGCTCGACCTGCTGGGTGAAAAGCTCGACCCGCAGTACTACGCCGAGGATGTGACGACGCATGACAACGGCCCGCTGCGCTTGCTGGCAAGCCTGACCTTCACGAATGAGATCTGGTTCCTCGCGATCCTCTCGTTTTCCAATGCGCCGTACTGGTCGCTGTGCTACGAGATGTCGTACTACCTGCTGTTCTCGATTTGGGCCTACGCACCGACCCGGCTGCGATGGCCGCTCTTGCTAGCGGCCGGCACGCTGATAGGCCCCAAGATCCTGCTGCTCGCCCCGATATGGCTGCTGGGCGTCTGCCTGCATCGTTGGCGCGAGGGCTACCAGTTGAAGGAAGCCGGGGGCTGGGCCTTCTGGATCGGGTCGACCATGCTCATGGTGGCTTTCCTATATTGGGATCTGAACGACGCGCTGGCCGACTGGTTGAAGGCCCGCATTGGCGAGCGCCCCTTCGAACTACTCAACCAGTCGCAGTATTTCCTCGCCGACTACCTGCTGGCATTCCTGGTAGCTGCGCATTTCCTGGGCTTCCGTGCCGTCGCCCATCGCTTCCAGGGGATTGCCGGGCCGCTGCGGCGCCTCATCGTCCCGCTGGCAGGGGCGACTTTCTCCATCTATCTGTTCCATGCCCCCTTGCTACATTTCTTCCAGGCGCTGCTGGTAGATCAGCAACACAGCTTTGGTGGCCACTTGCTGGCAACGCTGCTGACGATCCTGAGCTGCCTGATGCTGGCCCACTGGACCGAGGGGCGCAAGGGGCAACTGCGCCGGTGGTTGGAGGCTAGGCTGTGGCCACGGGTGCAACGCTTGCGCGCCGCGCTCCAGCCGTCGCGATAGCCACCAAACGATCCCATGCGGGCGGCAAGCTTCAGCGATAGGCGGCCAGCGTTGAGTCAATCACTCTGAGACCCGACTTCAGCAGATTGTTGGTCGGCCGCCAGGCATCGGCATAAATCAATTCGCGCAGGCGCTCGCCGCGCGTCTGCAGCACCACCCGCGGCGCGGCACGGGTGGTGACGGGAGAGCGGAATTCCAAGCGAGCGGTAGCGGCTCCGGCCGGCCCGGCTACCAAGCGAGCCTGCAGCCCGGCGATCCATCGATCGATGGGCGCGATCTCGGCGGGCAGACGGCCCGCGGGGATCTCGGACCAATCCAGGGTCCGGTTCGCATACAGGAAGCTCACCAGAGAGCGCGTGCCCCAAAGGCTGCTTGCGGGCCCACTGTAGGCGTCGAGCCAGCGCAAGTCATCCTTGAAAACGCCTTGGGTAGGGCGCCCGGCGGCCAGCCCGCCCTGCGCGATGAAGTGCTGCCAAGTACACAGATAGGCGCGATTGGCGACCCCTGGCGCCACCACTTCGGGCGCTTCCAAGGCGCAGGCCAACAGGGGTGCACTCGCCGCAAAGCGATAACAAAGGCTGCGGCCGAACAGGGGCAACCCTGCGGGAGTGAACAGGCATTGGAACCAGTCGCAAAACGCGTGCAAGGCCTCCCTGCCGAAGTCGGCCAATTGCGCCGTGACGGGCATCTGACGCAACCAGAACAGCGGATAGTGGAAACCCCAGGCGTTGTAGAAGTCGACATCGCCGTTGGGTCCATCCATGAAGCAACCATCGCCGCGGGCAAATTCACGGACACGTGCCAATCTCGCGGCGCTGCTGAAGCGGTGTTGCGGATCCAGTTCGGCGAGCACGGCGTCAATCAGTACCACGAACAAATGCCAGTTGTTGTCCGCAGTCTCGCGCCCCACGGCTTGGCGCAGCCACGCCAGCAACAACTGCCGGTTCGGCTCCTCCAGCGTCGCCCAGAGGTCGTCGCGCAGCAGCCAGAGCGCCAACGCCACATCGGCCGCCTCGCAGATCAGCGTGCTGCGATCGCCGATCCGTCCCCAATAGTCGCGCGAAGTCGGATCAAAGGCGCGCAACCAGGTTTGACGCAGTTGTGCACGCATCTGTGCGGCCAGGTCGGGCGCAGCGCCAGGGCTCGTGACATAGGCAGCCCATACCGGCATCAATCGGCTGACACCCTCGATGGCATCGTTGCGCGCGCCGTAAATGCTGGGGTAGCCAGGATAGTAGGCAAGCGTCCCCCCCCGTACCGCATAGTGCTGCTGAGCGGTCCAGAAATACGCCACCAATTCATCTGACAAGGCCGACACGTCGTCACCCAGGGCCGCCACGCGGGCCAACATGGCGGCGTCGCCCTTTCGATAGGGTCGGCGCATGCGCAGCACTCGCTGCAAGCGCTGCCACTGGAAGCGCCCCAGCTTAGCAAGCTCAGCGCTTGAGGGCATGGGCCGGCATCCTGTCCTGGAACCAACGCAGATAACTCAAGAGCAAGAGCTTGTAGGCCCCGCGATGGCTGCGACGATGTTGCAGTGCGAGCCGGAACGCTGCCGCCGCCTCGCGAAACCAGCTGGCCTGATAGAGCTCATAGCCATGGCCGTACCAGCTCTTGGCGAGAATGGTGTCCAACTGCTGCTGGCTGATTTCCCGGCCAAGCTGATCACGCCGGCCGTATTTTTTCAGCGCGGCGCCAATGATCTCGGCGCGGAAGTTGCGCACGAAGGGTTTGTTCGTAATGCTCTGCGGGTTCTGGCGATAGAAGGCGTAGAGATTGTCGAGCTGCGCCATCGGTGTCACATGCAGCAACTGCAGCCAGAAGTCGAAGTCCTGCCCGCGCCGATAGTCGCGATTGAACTTGATGCTACGCATGGCTTCGCGCGTCACCAGCAAGGTGTCGATGTGGTAAATCGAGGTCTCGAGCAGGCGCAGATAGGTCCAGCCACTCTTTTGCGGGTCGAACACCGCCTCGTCTAGGTACTCCTGCCGATCTGCCTCGTCCAGCGTGTAGTCATCCGGCACCGCCAGGAAGCGGCCGCACACCGCCTGATACTCGGTCTGCGAACGCAGATAGGCGACTTGCTGCTTGAGCCGATGCGGCGCCCACAGGTCATCCCCGTCGTTGAACGCGATGTATTCGCCACGCGCCAGCTCAACACCCAGATTGCGAGCCACGGCAGAGCCGCTGTTGTCCTGGCGCACATACTTCACTGCGTCGCCGAAGGCACGCACGCGCTCCGCCGTGTCATCGGTGCTGCCATCGTCAACGACGATCAGCTCCAGCGCGGGGTAGTCCTGCCGCAGGATGCTGCTCAGACAATCGCCGATATGCTGAGCGCCGTTGTAGACAGGTACGACGACGGAAACCAGGGGCCATTCATTCATGATGGTGGTGAGCTAGCGCAGTTGATTTGGAGGTCAGTGCTGGCGCATCGCCCGGCCCAATCCGGGCAGCTTGGCGAGCAGAATACGCACGAGATTAGGGCCGAAACACAGCATCGATCCGGGATCGTCACGGGCCACGCGACGCAAGGCTGTCAGGTCGATAGGCACACCGCCTTTGAGCAGGTGCAGGATGGTGCCGACCATCGAGTAGCGCGACTTCTGCAATTGCGCCCGCATATAGGTGCGCTGCTGCACGTCGAGCGGTAGACGCCGCAGAATCAAGCGCGACAGCCGGATGTAGTTGCAAACCAGATTGAGCGAACGTGCCGATCCCCAGCCCGCGCTGTCGAATATATTGACGCCTACCCCCTCCACCGCACCGACCGCTGTGGAAAACCCGACGCGCTTGGCGCGCAGTGCCAACTCGAGCTTGAAGTAGCGATCCTGGCCATTGAAGAGCTCGGCGTTGAAGCGCAAGTCGGGCGCGCAGGCGCGGCGGTAGGCCAGGGTCGAGGTACTGATGACGCCGCTGCTGCGCAGGGCGAAGTCAAAGAAGTCGCCGCGATACGCGTGCAAGCCCATGGCGGCATCCAGGCAGTCATGCTCGGCCGCCACCAGCTGTCGTCCCGAGGCCGTCGGCCAATCGAAGCGCGTGCCCTCTTTGCCATAGCGCTGGCTGTTCGCAAAAAACATCTCGCACCCGGCCGCCATCGCCGCCGCGGCCTGGCTCAGAAAGTCCGGGGTCCAGACATCGTCGGAATCGAGAAAGGCCACCAAGTCGGTATCGGGCTCGACGAGTCCCAGCGCGTGATTGCGCGCGGCGCCCGGGCCGCTATTGAGCTGCCGCACCACCTGGATCCCGGCATGTTGCGCCATCAATTCGGCCAGCTCGTCGCTGGCAGCGATGGGCGCGCCGTCGTCCACGACGATCACCTTCAGCACATGCCCACCGGACTGCGCCAACACCGAACGAACGGCGGCCGTCAGCAACCCGGCCTGCCGTTGGAAGAAGGGGATGACAACGGCCACTTTCAGGGCATGCATGGCAAATTCTTCCTTATCGTGCGCTGTCGGGCGGGCGCGCGCTCGCCGCCAAGGCGTGCAACTCCGCAGCGTAAACGGCAATGAACAGGTACCAGGGCGAGCCCGACTGGTGGCCCAGCAACTCCTGCAGCAGCTTTGGCAGCAGGAATCCGAGCCGCAGGGCTCGCCGATGGCGCCCCAGCCCGGCCATCAGATAGCGCGCGAATTCACGCCGCGCACCATCGTAGTAGCGGCAATCTGCCGTCGTCAGCGTAGCCACCAGCGTCTTGTCCTCGTACGGAACGTCGGCGCACTCTGGATAGCTGGCTTTGATGGTGGCGTTGTGCAAACGCCCGCCCTGCGTCCATTCGAGCGGCAGGCCCATCAGGAAATCGAACAAGCGATGATCCAGATACGGGCAGTGAACGGTCGCGACGCTGGACTGGATGGCGTAAGGGATTGAGGCGATACAGCGCCGGGTGCGATTCCAGAACAGATAGGAGCGCAGCGGATTGATCTGTTGCTTGTGGCGCTCCAACTCGTCGATCATGCGTGCGACCGCCAACTCGAAGTTCTGTTCGGCCAGCACGGAAGCCGGCAGTACCTTTGCGAGCACGGCTTCATGGCGCGTCTCGCTGAGCAGCAGCACGGCAAGTTCACGCAGTTGATTGGCCTGAAACAGCTGCGCCTTTCTGACGTCCTGCATGTGGCCGGCCGACAGAATGTCGCCCGCCAGGCCGTCGTAGCTCAGGCTTGCCGTGCGCGCCAGTTCGGCCGCTAGTGGCATCGACCAGCCGTGGCCACCACCGCAGTAGCTGGTCAGCTGGATGTCCTTGCGCACTGCCTGGAAGAACGACGCAGGCTTGTCGATGACGCGATGCGTCAGCCCCAGCCGCCCGCACAGCAAGCCGGCAATGCGCGCGTCTTCATTGGTGGCGGGGGGCCGGTACTTGACGGTCAGGCAGGCCTGCGGACGCGCGCCCTGGCGCACCAGTTCGAGCAGGATATGCCGCGAGTCCCGCCCGCCGCTGAGCGGCACGGTGAAGGCTTCCGCATGCGGCAACCGCTTTGAAACAGCTGCCGCGAACAGCGCGCCATAGCGCGCGATGGCGCCGTCAAAGTCGGAGGGAAGCTCCTGAACCAGCCTGGGTGCGATGCCACGCGACTGCAGGTCCAGCCGCCCGGCCTCCCACACCAAGGTGGCACCTGGCGGCAGAAAGTGCACGTCCTCGAACGGCGTGTCCTCGCCCAAAAAATGCCCGAGCCGGTGCAGCACGGCCAGCGCGGCGGCGTTGGGCCGACGCGCCGAATTGCCTCGCAGCACGGCCGCCAGCGAGGGCGAGAGCCAGATTTCGTCTCCCACGGCCGAGTAGAACAGTGGATAGACACCGAAGCGGTCATTGCGCACGGTCAGGCGTTGCCCATCCCAACGCCACTTGAGAAACACCCCTTCGTCGCCCTCGTCGCTGCCCAAGCAGCGACCAAGACTGCACTCGGCCTGGCCATGCACCAGCACGCCATCCGGGCGCCATTGCAGGCCCAGGTAAGGACGCGCGTCGCGGTCGCAGTCCAGCCAGCGTCCCTGCGGATCACCGAAATACTCTGTCATCGGCACCATAAGGACCTCGAACGATCAGCACCTACAGTCAAACGCGGCAGCCGCATCTCAGACCCACCGCCTACGCAGCGCCAAGAGGCGCAACACCTCTGCATAGACCGGATGCCCGAGCACGCGCAGGCCCAGCAGCCAGCCAAGCAGCGCCGTCGCGCCCCCGGCCAGGAGCAGCGCCAACGGATGCCCAGACAGAAACCCGACATGGGTGCCGGACAGTGCCAGCAGCAGCGGCATGCAGACGGCAAATGGGACCAAGGCCAAACCGCGCCAGATGCCACGCAGGAAGCTGAGGCCGCTCAGGCCGAAGGCCTGCTTCAGCGCCCATTGGGACAGGAGGGCTTCCACGCCATGCGCGATCAACAGCAGCCAAACCACCTGATGCAGGTTGAGCCAGATTGAGGTGAGCAGGGCCGCCACACGCACCGTCTGGGAAATCAACTCCGTACGCAGGCACAGCGCGGCCCGCCCTGCTGCGGTCAACGACAGCGTGAACAGTGAATAGGGCGCGGTCAGCATGGAGGCCAGGCAATACACCTGAGCAATCGGCACCGATCGAGCCCACTGCTCACCAAATACGAACAGGATGAGCGGCTCGGCAAGACTGGCCAGCACTGCCAGGGCCGGCACCGTGACTGCGATCAGGTAAGCGCTGGCCTGGGTGTACAGATGCGCGGCGTCGCCACCCTGCCGCAGGCTGCTGGCGAAGGTCGGGAAATGCACACTGCGCACCATGCTTTCAATGCGCTCAATGGCCATCTTCTGAAGGCCGACACCGCGACTGAAGATGGCCACCTCGACAAAGCCCAAGGTACGCCCGAACACCAGATCCGGCGCACTAGAACCGATCTGGCGCACTACCGAGCCGACGCTGATCAGCGAACCAAACTTGAGCACATCACTCAGTCCACGCAGAGTCGGCAGCACAAAGGTCTCACCGGGACGCAGAAAATTCAGAAAGCTGGTCTTGAACACATGCATCGCGATCGAGCCCCAGGCCATGCTGAGATAGCTGGCGCCATGCATGGCAGCGGCAATGGTCACGACCGTTTGCACCACAGCGCCCAGCACGGTTGCCCAAGCCAGTTTGCCAAACTGCAACTCGCGCCTCAGCACCGACAGCAAGGGGGCGCCAAAAGGCATGATGAGGAAGTTCACGGCCAGCATGGCCAGCACTTCGCCGATACCTGGATGCCCATAGAGAGCGGCCATCGGCCGACTAATCAGAAACAGCAACGCGGCAATCAGCCAGGAGCTGCCAATACTCACCGTCACCGCTGCCCGAAACTGCTCCTTGCCGAGCACGGGCGCCTGCACCAGATATTGACCGACGCCAAATTCGCGGAAGATGTGCGCAAACCCGAGCACCGATACGGCCACCGAGAACACACCGATCTCGTCGGGGCGGAGCAGGCGCGACACGATCACGACGTTGGCAAAACCCAGAACGAAGGTCACGGCTTCGGACAGGCCAGCGATTCCCAACGCTCTACGCACCACCATTCACAGCCCTTTTCTTGCTCCCCCAATGGGATCGCGCATTATGGGTCAATGAATTCCACGACCTGGCACCGCCGCGCCACAAGCCACGCATTCAGGGGGCGCCGCATGGCCAGCGATGCAGAATAATTCACAGGCTTAGCCGGGCCAGCGGCATAAACTCCGCGCACCGCATTTACCCACCAGCCGCCGCATGGCCGGCTGCGCATTCAAACCACCGCCCCTGTTTTCTCAACATGATATTGACGCCCCTGGCTACTGGATTCCCGCGTTTTGCCAATCAGGACTGGGACGCCATCGCCAAGCGCGACGGGGCCGCCGCCGCCTGGGCAAAGATGGCCGAGCATGGCGATCTGCCCAAGCTGCTTGCGCAGGTGGGGGGCGACTTCGCCGTCGGACTGCGCGACTCGCGCGGCCGCGTCTGGCTGGCTGTGGACCGCTTTGCGCAGCGCACGCTGTGCTACCGCGTCGATGGCGACGAGCTGCGTTTCGCCGAGCGCGCCGACGCCCTGGCGGGAGCCAATGAAACCGTCAGTGCTCAGGCGGTCTTCGACTACCTGTATTTTCACGACATCCCTTCGCCCGGCACCATCTACCAGCAGGTGCACCGTCTGCCACCCGGCCACTATGCGCTGTTCGACCAAGGCAAGCTGACGGTTGCACCCTATTGGATCCCGACCTTCACAGAGCCGCGCGGCGCCTCGTTCGACGCCCTGCGCGACGAGTTCAGGGAACTGCTCAAACGCGCCGTGCAGCACCAACTGGACGGCAGCAAGCCCGCCTGCTTCTTGAGCGGCGGAACCGACAGTTCCACGCTTGCCGGAATAATGAGCGAGTCAGACATCGGCCAGGTATCGAGCTATTCAATCGGCTTCGATGCGCAGGGCTATGACGAGATGGCATACGCGCGACTGGCGGCTCGGCGCTTTGGTACATCGCACCACGAGTACTACGTGACGCCAGATGACCTGCTGCGCAGCATTCCCGCCGTGGCCGCACATTTTGATCAGCCCTTCGGCAACTCGTCCGCCCTGCCCGCCTACTACTGCGCCAAGATGGCGCGCGAGGATGGCGTCACCCGCCTGCTCGCCGGCGACGGCGGCGATGAACTGTTCGGAGGCAACTCGCGCTATGCCAAGCAACGCGTGTTCGGACTGTATGAGCATGTGCCAGCACTCGTCAGGAAGGGACTGATGGAGCCCTTGCTGGGGACCGGCGCCGCCTCCGCGCTCGCGCTGACGCGCAAGGCCAAAAGCTATGTGGAGCAGGCTCGCATGCCGATGCCCGATCGGTTGCAGCTCTACAACCTGATCATGCGGCTGGGCCCGGCCGAGGTGCTGGACGCCGGGTTCTTGCGCCATGTCGACCTGCAGGCCCCGCTACGACTACAGCAACAGGTCTGGCAGCAAGCCGGCCACTGCCACGCCTTGAATCGCGAACTGGCCTACGACTGGCGCTTTACTCTGGCCGAGAGCGACTTGCCCAAGGTGAATGGCGCTACCAGCATGGCGGGCGTGAGCGTTGGATTCCCTCTGCTGGATCAGGGGCTGCTCGACTTTTCGCTCAAGCTGCCGCTCGACTACAAGCTCAGGGGCCATCAGCTGCGCTGGTTCTTCAAGGAGGCATTGCGCGGCTTCTTGCCCGACGAAATCATCGCCAAGAAGAAGCATGGCTTCGGCCTACCCTTCGGTGTCTGGACGACACGCACACCGGCCTTGTTGACGTTGGCGCGCGATTCCCTGCACGGTCTGGCCGGGCGCGGCGTGCTCAGATCCGATTTCGTCAAGCCTTTGCTTGAGCAGCGGCTGCACGAACACCCGGGCTATTACGGCGAAATGGTCTGGATCCTGATGATGCTGGAGCAATGGCTGCAAGCCAAGGCGCCACATTGCCGCTTCAATTGAGCCGGATGACGGCCCCTATGAACGTCTATCTGACTTTTGACATCGAGGTCTGGTGCAATGGCTGGGAGAACCTCGACCAGGCTTTTCCTGGCAGCTTTGACCGTTATGTCTACGGTCGCTCTGCACACGGTGAATACGCGCTCCCTGAAACCTTGGCCATCCTGAATCGTCATGGGCTGCTCGGCGTCTTCTTCGTCGAACCGCTATTTGCCACACGCTTTGGCCTGCCGGCGCTGGAAACCATCGTCCGATTGATACGCGACGCCGGCCATGAGATCCAGCTGCATCTGCATCCGGAATGGACCGACGAGGCGCTCGACCCCATCATTGCGGACTGCAAGGTCAAGCGGCAGCACCTGTGCTACTACACCTTGGACGAGCAGGTGGCATTGATCGCCCGGGGGCGTGAGTTGCTGGAGGCTGCGGGCAGCGGCCCATTGACGGCGTTCCGCGCGGGAAGTTTTGCCGTTAACCGCGACAGTTATGCCGCGCTGCGGCGCAATGGTCTCATGCTCGATACCAGCTTGAATCGTTGTCATGCTGTGAGCGGCGCGGATCTGGGCAAGGCCTGGCCATCAGATTCACCCTTCATCATAGACGGCGTCAGCACCTACCCGGTGACGGTATTCAAGGATGGTTTTGGCAAGCTGCGGCCTGCGCAGGTCGGTGCCTGCAGCGCCAGCGAAATGCGCGAAGCCCTGGCGACCGCCGCTGATGCCGGCCACGCTGCCTTCGTCATCGTTTCGCACAATTTCGAGATGCTCAAGGCAGGCAGCAGCGAACCTGACTGGATTGTGGCCCGCCGATTCGAGGCCCTGTGTGCCCATCTCGCCGCGCACCGGGAGCGCTACACCGTGCGCGGTTTTGGCGCGGACCTGGAGCTGGGCACAGACTCGGTGGCGACGCATGACGAATGGCCTCACGCCCAAATGCTCAGCACGGCGCAGCGCCACATCGAGCAGTTGCAGCGGCGTCTGCACTTGTGAGGGCAGACCAGATGAGCGAATGGAAGCACTCAAACGTATGGCTGAGGCTGAGGCTGGGTGACATCACCTTGGCCAGCTTTCGTCTGCCAATGCAAGTCAGACAGGAGCGCCTCGGCGGCAATCCGGATCCATCGAGCGCCTTGCGGCAGGATGCCTCACTGATCCCCGCGGGCAGCCAGGGTCTGTTGATCCGTGGCCTGCCCATCAACGCCAGCCTGCCAACCCTGTCCAAGCAAGGTGAGTTGCTCTGCTATGCACCGCTGCAGTACCAGCATTGCCACGTTGACCTGGGCCTGGGCTGGGAGGCCTATACCCAGCGTTTCTCGTCCAAGACGCGCTCCACCATTCAACGCAAGGTGCGGAAATTCACCGAGCATGGCGGCGGCGTCCTTGAATGGAAGGTCTACACCCGCCCATCGGACATGGCCGAGTTCCTGCAGCATGCCCGGCAGATCTCCAAGCAGACCTATCAGGAGCGACTGCTGGATGTGGGCATCCCCGGCTCGGACGAATTCACGTGCGATGTGCACAGGCTGGCGGAGTTGGACCGCGTGCGCGCCTTTGTACTGTTCGATCGGCAGCGCCCCGTGTCCTACCTCTACTGTCCGGCTGAGCAGGATGCATTGATTTACGCCTATCTGGGCTATGAGCCGAGCTATGCGAGCCTGTCGGCCGGGACGGTGCTGCAGTGGCTGGCGCTGGAGTACCTGATGCACGAGGCACGCTTCAAGTACTTTGATTTCACCGAGGGCCAGTCGGAACATAAACGCCTGTTCGCAACGCATCAACGCCAATGCGCCAACGTCTATTTCCTGCGCGATAGTTTCCGCAACAGGCTGGTGGTCCATGCGCACAAGGCGACCAATGCGTGCTCGGCCGCCCTAGGCCGCACGCTGCAGAGAGCCGGCCTCAAGGCCAAGCTCAAACGCTGGATCCGCCGCTGAACGCTGAGGCTAGGAAACTGCCGTGCTATTGCGCTGCGTCAGCAGGCGATCCCCCACGAACACGGGAATCCCCAAGACTTTTCGCAGCGGCAGCATCGGCCCCTCGAGCTCCCAACCGCGGGCCCGAACCCAGACCTGGGCCATCACGGTCAATGCCATCACGTTGTAGGGCAGGTCGTAATAGGCAAGGCTGAGGAAGGCCCCACCCACCGCGAAACCGATCAGCGAGACCTGCACCATCGCGCCCAGATGCCCGCACCATTCGGACTGCGGATGCTTGGGCCCATTCTTGCGCAGCCATTCCGCCGCGATCCAGGTCGACACCCAGAAGCCCAGATACAGCGCCAGACCGATGAATCCATGCTCCCCCATCATGTGGAAGTAGATGCTGTGCGCGGACACGACGAAGTTTGGATCCGGGGCATACATGGAATAGACGTACTTGTTCCAGATGCTGAAGCCGCCTCCGAGTAGGTTGTCCTTGGCCAGATTGAAGGCCAGGTGCCAGGCGTTCAGGCGCCCGGTCGCGGACTGATCGGCCTCATAGGTCTGTAGCGTACCCATGCGCGTCCACCAGTTCTCGGGCATGAACGCAAGCGCCGCCGCACCGACGGCCACCAACAAGATGCCCATGCCGAACTTGTTCCGGCTGCGAAACCACATCACCGACAGCATGGCGCAGATCGCGAGCAGTGCACCGCGCGAGTGCGAACCCAGGGCCGAGACTCCGCAAAGCAGCATGGCGACCGTCATCGCGTGTTTTTGCCAGGTCTTGCTAAGCGTCAGTTGCAGGAAGCGCAACATCGGCACCGTCATGATGACAGCCACCGCCAGGGCATTGTTTTCCTGGATATAGCTGCCGCTCGGTCCGTACACGCGCGAACCGCCGCCGGACGCCAGTGTGAAGATGCCCCCCTTGACGCCGTAGTAGGCCACCGAGAGCGCCATGATCCAGGCGAACACCATCATCTCGCGGCGCGTACGTACCAGCATCACCGTCACGAAGATCATCAGGTCGATCTTCAGAACCTTGGTGAGTTGTTCATAGCTCGATTCGGGAAAGAATGCCGTCGCCGTGGTGAGACACATCCAGGCAATCAGGAGCGCAAACCAAGTCATGGGCGCACCCAGCCAGGGTGAGCGTTTTTCGCTGTTGGTGAGCATGCCGACGAGGATGCACAGCGCAATGATCTGCGCCAGCGGCGCTTCGTTCATGAAGCCGTAGGTCAGGCGGTGGGGATTCATGGTGCTGATCCACAGCCACAGCATGGCGCCCACGAAGGGGAAGCGCAGCGCCATCAGGCAGCCCGGCGCGATGATCATCAGGAGCAGCAGGTCACGCATAGTTATTGGCCGACAGCCGAAGATTGCGGACCATGCGCAGGCCGAAACGCAGCCTGTCACGGTCCCAGGGAGTGAAGCGCGGCAGCTGGAACGGATCGGTGCCCTGGCGCCCCGCGCCCCAGGCGGTCGAGACGGCGGCCTGGAAGCCCAGCTCCCGCGCCAGCACGGCATGCTCGGGCAAATAGTCCTTGCCGGGTCGACCATTCGGATAGGCAAACAGCGAAACGGGCTCGCCCAGCAATTGCTCCAGCGCCTGCTTGCTCTGAGCCATCTCCTGGCGCGCCGCGCTCAGATCCAGCCGAGCCAGAATCGGATGCGACACCGTGTGCGCGCCGATCTGCATGCCGGCGCGTCGCATGGCCAGCACCTGTTCGCTGCGCATCATCAGATCCACCGGTGGCGACACCTCGGCGGCATGCGCCAGTCGCTGTGTCAGGGCCAGCCTGGCCTCGGGCTGCATATACTTGATCTGCGGCAACAACTGCGCGATGGCCGCGCGTCGCGCCGCCGGCGTCGGCAACGCATGCTGCCCCAAACCGAGAGGTCGCAGATCAAGTTCGGCCTTGCTGGTGCGGCGTATGGACTCGATCACCGTGTCGTTCCACATGCGCCCGCCATCCAGAAAACCGGTGGCGATGAAAAACGTGGCCACGAGCCCGTGGCGCTGCAGCAGCGGCCTTGCCACACTGTCGTTATCCTCGTAGCCGTCGTCGAAGGTGATGGCCGCTGCCCGTGCGGGCAAACGCCCGCACGCCAGCTGCTGAGCGGCCTCGTCCAGCGGCAGTACGCGGAACCAGGTCTTGATCCATCCCAGCAACTGATCGAAGCGCGCGGCATGCACCTCGTCGGGGAAGAGCGCGTCCGGCTCGGGCAGCACGCGGTGGAAAATGAACACCGACAGGCGCGCGCCTGCCGCCGCTGGCGAAAGCAGCGAGAACGCCATGCGCAAGGGGCTCATGCGAGCGCTCCCGGGGCAGGCACGCCCTGCCCCACCACGTGGCTGACGACGTAGCGGTACTTACCGTTACCCTGGGCCGGAATATGGTCGAGCAGTTCGATCTCGATCTGCACCCCGTCGCCCAGGCGCTGTCGGAAGCCCTGCAGCAGGCGTTCGCGTAAGGCCGCATCAAGCCCCGAAGGCCGCACCAGTTGCAGCCGGGTCAGCTGCAGCGTCTCCTGGATGATCTTGAAGGCGTCTATGCCATCAATCTCGCGCATCATGTAGGTGAAGGCCTTGCACGGCAGCAAGGTGCCGTCCAGCGCCTGGACGAAGTCGTTGGTGCGCCCTTGGATCTCGGCGAGCATCGGCAGGCCGCGGCCGCAGGAGCAAGCCTGCGCGGCGCGCACGGCCACGTCACCGGTGCGGTAACGCACGAAGGGGAAATCGCGCGAGCAAAGATGCGTCACGACAACTTCGCCCGGCGTGCCGTCCGGCACCGGCAGACCATTCTCATCCAGCAATTCGACGATGATGTCCTCGGCGGTGATGTGCAGGCCGCCGGCCGGGCATTCATGGGCGATGAAACCAGCATCGCGACCACCGTAGCCGTTCGCCACCGGCGCGCCGAACACGCGCGAGATGATCTCGCGCTGGTGGTCGTGCAAGGCCTCGGAAGTTACGAACACGACTCGCACGCCCAGATCGTCGAGCCGTACGCCGCGCCGCTCGGCATGGGCGGCGATATGCGCGATCGAATAGGGGTAGCCGAACACCATCTTCGGGCGCAGTGCGCGGATGCGGGCGATGTAGCCGTCAAGATTCGCTTCGGACATCTCGAACGCACTCAACAGCGTGCTGCGCATCAGGCGATCGCGCAGCACGCGCACCCTGTCTTGCGCACCGAGCTCGATCGGAGACCCCCAGATCACCACCTCCGGATCGCCGATATCCACGCCCCACCAGCGCGTGGCGCGCCACTTGGCCGCCACATCATGGCTGACACGCTCACGTCCGATATAAAAGCGCAAGGGCTCACCCGAGGAGCCGCCGGTCGAGGACATGCTCAGCTGCTGTGCCTGCGGATGTTTCATGGCCTCGCTGTGAGCGCGTATCAGCGGCTTGGTCAGCATGGGCAGCCGGCGCAAATCGTCCAGCGACCGGATCGCCGCCGGATCGAAAGCCAGTTCGGCGAAGAGCTGGCGGTAAAAGGGCACGGCACGACCGGCCTCGCACAGAAGCTCGCGCAGACGCTGCAGCTGGTGGTCCCTCAGCTGCGCCGCACTCCACCATTGCGAGGCATCAAGCGATTGACGCACCGCCACCGTGTCATGGCGCTTCAAGCGCTCATGCAGCGGAAACAGGACGCCGGACACGAAGCGGGTATAGATGCTGTAGTCGTTCATTGCGGGCGCCCTGTGCCGATCACTTGGCGATAACTATTGAGCAAGGCCGGCGCAACCTGGTCCCAGGTATAGCGTTGCACCTCCTCAAGCCCGGCATGGATCAGGGCCTCGCGCAGCGCGGCGTCGCCCAGCACCAAGGCCGCCGCGTCCGCGAGCGCGGCCGGTTGCCCGGGTTCGACCAGCCAGCCGGTCCGACCATGATCCAGCAGATACGGCACCCCACCCACCGCCGTGCTCACCACCGGTACGCCGCTGGCCAGAGCCTCCAGCACCGAGTTGGGCATATTGTCCTTGCGGCTGGCGTTCCACATCAGATCGGCCGAACGGTAAAGCTCGGCCATGGCGCCGCGGTCCAGGCGCCCGGCGAAGCGCACCGCCTCGTCCAGATGCAGCTGCGACACCAGCGCTTGCAGCCGGCCGAGCTCGGGGCCGCTACCCGCAACGGTAAGGTGGGCCGACGGGATGCGCTCGCGCAGCAGCGCCAGCGCCCGGATCGCCGACTCGTTATCGTAAATAGCTTCGAGATTACGCGTTACGACCAGATGCGGCCCCGGCGCGCGCACCGCATCGGCCGGCGCAGGCGCATAGCGCGACAGGTCGACGATGTTGGGCACCACGCTGGCAGGCATGTCGAAGCGGCCGAACACCTCAAGCAGAAAGCCCGAAGGGACGATCAGGGCGCTGGCGCGCCGCATGGTGGCGCGCACCTGTCGCTGTGAGCCCTGCAGGAATTCGGCCGCGCCACCGCCCCGGTAGTTCACCACCACCGGCGTACCGCGCCACGCGGCCATCCAGATCGCCGGGGCGGCAAACAGATGCCAGGCCCAACCCGAGTTCGCCATCAGGTGAACCACATCCTGCCTGGCCAGCATGCGCCAGAGCCGCAGCAGATACGGCAGCAGGCGAAAACCCGCACGCAGCCCCGGCAACCGCGCCACCCAGGTGGGCCGGTACGGGGCGTTCGTTTGCAGCAGTTCGACGCGAGCGCCGGCATCGCCAAGCAGGCGCGCCAGCTGTTCGGTTTGCAGGGCCATGCCGCCGGCTGGCGGTGCCAGTGGACCGATCACACCGATGCGCAGGCCCTCGAAGCGCACGTGGCTCACGGGTATGCCTGGCAAGCAGAGCCTGAGCAGCAGGCGACTGGTTTCACCAGCACAGGCCCTGTACCTCGGCCTTGAAGTCCTGGCGGTTGGGCAGCTTCACGAGATCCAGCAGCACCTGATCCGCCCGGGTTAGCGCCGCCACGGCGGCGGCAATATCCGGTCCGGAGAGTCCCATCACCAGCACCTCGGCATCGGCCACCACCTCGGCCAACTCGGGCTTCAGCATCTGGCCGATATGCGGCAGATGCTTTTGTACAAAGCTGCGGTTGGCACCCAGCAGGCTGGCCAGGTGCACCTCGGGGTCGTAGATCGAAAGCTGGAAGCCCTTGCCCAGCAATTGCTCGGCCAGGGTCACCAGAGGGCTCTCGCGCAAGTCGTCGGTACCGGTCTTGAAAGACAGGCCAATGAAGCCGATCTTGCGCTTGCCCAGCGCAAGCAGCTTGTCCAGCGCCACGTCCAGGTGCATGCGGTTGGACACCAGGATGTTGGAGAGCATCGGCAGTTCAAGATCATGCACCTTGGCCAGATAGCTGGTGGCACGCAGGTCCTTGGGCAGGCACGAACCGCCGAAGGCAAAGCCGGGCTTGAGGTAGGCCTTGGAAATGTTCAGCTGCGTATCCTGGCAGACCAGGTCCATCACCTCGAAGGCATCAACGCCGAGCGCGTCGCACAAGCGCGCGGTTTCATTGGCGAAGGTGATCTTGAGCGCGTGGAAGTTGTTGCAGCTGTACTTCATCATCTCGGCCGCACGCACCGAGGTCTTGAGGAACTTGCACGGCAGGTGGCCGAACAGGGCCTGCAGGCGCTCGGCGGGATACGCGTGATTGGCGCCGACGATAGTGAACGGCGGCTTGTCATAGTCGCGGATCGACGATCCCTCGCGCAGGAACTCGGGCTGGAAGCAAAGGTAGAAGTCCTCGCCATCGCGCTTGCCGGAGTGGGCCTCGATGATGGGGCGCAGCACGTCTTCCACCGTACCTGGCACCAGTGTCGAGCGGAACACCACCACATGCGGCTCGGCCTTGTGCTTCAGTGCAGCGCCGATCTCGGCCGCCAGGCGCAGCACCGCCCCTTGATCCTGGCTGCCGTTGGCAGCCGAGGGTGTGCCCACACAGATCAGCGAGATCTCGCTGCCCAGCACCGCCTGCCTGGCATCGCTGGTCACGCTGACATGACCGCTCGCGGCCACACGCGCCATCAACTCCACCATGCCTTCTTCGACCACCGGGGTCTTGCCGGCCTTGATCAGGTCCAGCTTGGCCTGCTCGATGTCCACGCCGATGACCTCATGCCCATCGCGCGACAAGCATGCCAGCGACACCGCGCCCACATAACCCAAGCCAAAAATACTGATCTTCATTTTCTGACACCTGTTTCCTGCTTCGAGCCGCGATTGCGGACCCCTTCGATGATCTTGTCCAATCGCTCCATCGAGCGCGGCCAGGCATGGTGGCTCAGCATGCGCGCCCTGCCCGCCTCGGACAGGCGCGCACGCTCCGCTGGGTCGGCACAGATGCGCAGCACCGCGGCCGCGCAGTCCTGGGCCGAGTCGGCCACCAGCAAATGTTCCCCCGCCACCGCATCCACCCCACCCGCGGCGATGGTGCTTGTGACCACCGGAACGCCCATCGCCATGGCTTCGAGGATTTTGTTCTGGGTGCCGCGTGCAATTGCCAGCGGCGCAACCATCAATGCGGACTTTCGCACATAGGGCTGCACCTGCGGCACCGATCCTGTGACCGTCACGCCGTCGATGTCACCGAGCTTGCGCATCGCCGGCGAAGGATCGGCGCCAACGATGGTGAGCTTCATCTGCGGGCGCTGCGCCTTGATGAGGGGCCAGGTCTCGGCACAGAAGCGCGCCATGCACTCCTGGTTGGGGTAGTAGTCCATGCGCCCGATGAAGCTGATCGTGTCGGGATCGTAGACCGTGCCCTCTCCATCAACATTCGGGCTGAAAGCCTCGGCGTCGACGCCATTGGGGAACCAGTCGCTGGCGGCCCCGGTGCCGTAGGAGTTCAAGGTCTCCCACTCGGCGCGCGTGGTGGCGGTGCAGAGATCGAACTTGCGCGCCAGCAGCTTCTCGGCACGCAGCATCTTGCGGCCTTCCAGCGTATAGCCCAGCGAGAGCGGAAAGGGCTTGTAGTTCGCATACTCCAGCCATTTCTGCGAGTCCATGTCGCCGAAGTCGAGAATCTTGGGGATGCCCTTGACGTCCTCCACATACTGAGCCACCGAGGAGCAGTGCACGAAGATCAGATCCCACTGCTGCGCGGCGAGCAGCCGATCCACCCGGCGCTGCAGATCGCGCGAGTAGAAGAAGCCCATCGACGAGGGCGTGAGCAGCGGTAACCGCGCCACCATGCGCAGTGCCTGCACCGGGTTGTGCACACGTGCCAGCTCGAAGGCCTTGCAATGCTTCTCCAGCCCCTGGCCTTCGGCGGTTTCGGCATCCGAGCGGCTCAGCGAGCACACCGTCACCTGATGGCCCTGGGCCGTCAGGTGACGGATCATGTTGAAGGGCCGGATCTTGCCGCCGCGCTTGGGCGGAAACGGGAAGCGGTGGCAGAGGTAGAGGATGTTCATGCGGCCAGATAGCTCTTCAGTTCACGCGCCACATCGGCGGCCGTACGGCCGTCCAGGAAGATGCGGCTCCAGATTTCCAGATTCATCAGCGCCAGCAGGGCGTCGGTGCCGTCGATGCGGTTGGCCTCGTGGTCGGCGATCAGGCCGCTGACCACCGCCGGCACGAACAGGCCGCGCGCGCCCACCACCTCGGGGCTGAGCAGGCGGCGCAGCAGCGGCGCCAGTTCCTTCTTCAGCCAGGCGCCCATGGGCGTACCGAAGCCGCGCTTCTTGCGATGCAGGATGTCCTGCGGCAGCAGATCGGACAACGCGCTCTTCATCACGTGCTTGAGCACCCCGCCCTTGACCTTGATGGCGGCCGGCATGGACGCCGCCAGCTCCAGCAGTTCATGGTCCAGCAGCGGCACGCGGCATTCCAGCGAGACCGCCATGCTCATCTTGTCGGTGAGCATCAACAGGTCATCGGGCAGCTGGGTCTGCATGTCCACCGCAAGCATGCGGTTGAGCTCGTCCTCGTGCCCTGCCTGTGCGAAGGCGGCGGAGAGCGGATCGTAGGCAGCACCGGGCTTGAGCAACAGGCGCGCGATCAGGTCCTGGCTCAGCACCTGCAGATAGCTCTGGTAGCGTGCGTCGGCATCCATCTCGGCCGAGGCGAGAAAGCCCTTGGCCAGGCGCAGGGTGTTGAGCAGGCCGGAGTGCCGATCGGCCGGCAGCTTGCGCGCGGCACCGGCCAGCAGGCCGCGCAGCCAGCCCGGCAGCACTTGCAGCTTGCGCGCGTAATGCCCGCCCAGATAGCGGCGGTAGCCGCCGAATAGCTCGTCGCCGCCCACGCCCGAGAGAATCACCTTGACATCCTGACGGGCGAACTGCGAGACCAGATAGGTGGTGATGAAGGCAGTGTCGGCCACCGGCTCGTCCATATGCCAGAGCAGCTGAGGCAGCAGGTCCACCACATCGGGTTTGACCACGATCTCGCGATGCCGCGTGCCAAAGAGCTGGGCCACCTGGCGCGCATAGGGCAGCTCGTTGTAGAGCGCCTCGGCCTCGCCACCCTCGAAACCGATGGCATAGGTGCGTATCGGCTCGCTGGTCTGGCGCGCCATATAGGCCACCACCGCGCTGGAGTCCACGCCACCGGAGAGGAAGGCGCCGATGGGCACATCGCTGACCATCTGCATGCGCACCGAGCGCTCCAGGCCGGCACGCACCTGCGCGATCCAGTCGGCCTCGCTGCGGCCGGTATGCATCTGCGGCGAAAGCTGCCAGTAGCACCACTGCCTGACCTGACCGCGCTCCACGCTCAGCAGTGTGGCCGGCGGCAGCTTGCGTATGCCCTTGAACATGCTGGCCGGCGCGGCCACATAGCCGAGCTGCAGATAGCTGGGCAGCACCGCGGTGTCCAGCTCGGCGCGCACGCCCGGCAGTGCCAGCAAGGCTTTGGCCTCGGTGGCGAAGGCCAGCTGCTGCGCGTCCTGCAGCACATAGAGCGGCTTCACGCCGATGCGGTCGCGGCCAATCAGCAGGCGCTCGCGACGTGCGTCCCAAAGCGCGAAGTCGAACATGCCGTTGAGGCGGTGCACAAAGGCATCGCCCTCGGCATCGTAGAGGTGCAGCAGCACCTCGCTGTCGGAGCCGGTCTTGAACTGATAGCCCTTGGCCTGCAGTTCGCTGCGCAGCTCGCGGTAGTTGTAGATCTCGCCGTTGCAGACCAGCCAGAGGCTGTCGTCGTGGTTGGACAGCGGTTGATGGCCGCCGGCCAGGTCGATGATGGACAGGCGCCGCATCGCGATGCCGCAAGCGCCATGGATATGCTGGCCCTCATCGTCCGGCCCGCGATGCTGGGTGACATTGCCCATTGCGGTGAGCCAGGCCGGCTCGACCGGACGGCCGTCAAATCGATAGAGTCCGTGGATTCCACACACCTTGGTCGGGCCTCAGCTCAGAACGGGTTGAACATCGTGGCCACGTGCGGCCAGGGCGCGCCGGTAGACCTCGCGGTAGCGCGCCACACTGGAGGCCCAGGTGCGCTCCTTCTCGACGAAATGGCGCGCCTGCTGGCGGATGCGCGGCCATTGCTCGCGCTGCGCCAGCACCTTCTCCAGCGCCTGCTCGAGCGCGGACACGTCGCCGGCGCGGAACAGAAAGCCAGTCTCGCCATCGCGTATCAGCTCGCGATGGCCGCCGACATCGGAGGCCACGAACATGCGGCCCTGGGCCATCGCCTCCAGCGGCTTCAGCGGCGTGACCAGCTCGGTCAGGCGTATCGGCAGGCGCGGATAGGCGAGCACATCGATGAGCTCGTAATAGCGCTGCACCTCGGCATGCGGCACGCGGCCGGTGAAGATCACCAGCTCCTGCAAGCCCAGGCGCTGCACCTGGGCCCGCAAGGCCTCTTCCTGCGGCCCGCCGCCCACCAGCAGCACGCGCAACTTGGCGTGGCGGGCATGCATGCCTGCCACCGCGTCGAGCAGCAGATGCAGCCCTTCATAGCCGTAGAAGGAGCCGGCAAAACCGAGCACGGTGGCACCGTCCAGCCCCAGCCGACTGCGCAGAGCCGCATCGGGCTCGACGCCGAACTGGAACAGCTGCGCATCCACCGCATTCGGAATCACCGTGATGCGCTCGGCGGACACGCCACGCACCGCGATATCACCGCGCAGCCCCTCGCAAATGGTGGTGACCTGGTCGGCCCGCTTGAGCGCAAAGCTCTCCAGCGCGCGCGAGACCTGGTAGCGCAGGCTGCCCTCTTTGGTGCTGCCATGATCCACCGCCGCGTCCTCCCAGGAGGCGCGCATCTCGTAGACCACCGGGATGTTCAGGCCGCGCCGCACCCACAGCGCCGGCAGCGCATTCAGTACCGGCGAATGGGCATGGATCAGATCGGGCTGCTCGCGTTCGCAGACCTCGCGCAGGCGCTGCGCGGTGAGCCGCATCTGCTGAATCAGCCCGACGCCTGCCGGGCTGGGCGTGCGCAGAAAACGCAGACCGCTGGCCTCTTCCTCCAACTGCTCGCCCGCCCCCTGCTTGGGCGTGGTGAGGTGCAAGGTCTGCCAGCCCAGCGCATGCTGCTCGCGCAGGATGGCCAGGGTTCGGAAGCTGTAGCCGCTGTGCAGGGGCAGCGAATGGTCCAGCAGGTGCAGTATCTTCAAGCTCATGCGTGGGCCACCGCGCTTTCAGGCTGTTGGAGCTGGGCCTGGCCGCCATCCACCACATTGCGCAGAAAGGCCTCGAACATCAGCAAGGTCCACAGCGGCGCGCTGTAGTCCTGCGCACCGGACTGGTGCTCTTCCACCAACTGGCGCAAATACGCAGCATTGAACCAGCCAGTGGCCGCCAGACGCGGGCCGAGCACGGCGTCCCGCACGCGTTGCTTCAGCGGGCCACGGAACCAGCGCGCCAGCGGCACGGCAAAACCCTTCTTGGGCCGGTAGAGCACCTCATCGGGCAGGCGTGGTTCGGCCGCTTTCTTCAGCAGGTACTTGCCCTCATTGCCCCTGATTTTCAGGTTTGAGGGCAGGCTGGCCAGCCATTCAACCAGTTCGTGATCCATCAGCGGTTCCCGCACCTCCAGCGAATGAGCCATGCTCGCTCGGTCCACCTTGGTGTTGATGTCACCAACCAGATAGGTCTTGGTATCCAGGTATTGAATCAGCGCCAAACCATCGTCCGTGTCGGCGCGCGCGGCATGCCGACTGAACACCTGCTCGGCCGAGTAGCCCGCCAACTCGGCCTTGAAGGCCGGACTGAAGAGCCGGGCGCGCATGGGCCCGCGAAAGATCGACATGGCATGGAAGTAAGCTTGCACCGAATCGCGCGCCAAGCCTTCGAAGGTGGTCTTGGCTCGGAACACGCGCGGCGCCCAGTTGGCCTTGGGGTAGAGCCTGCCCATGGTGCCGAACAGCGGCCGGCGCAGGGCGAGCGGCAGCTTGGCTCGCATGCTCTCCTCCATCAGATGCATGCGGTAGCGTCGGTAGCCGCCGAAGCTCTCGTCACCGCCGTCCCCCGACAGCGCCACGGTCACATGCTTGCGAGCAAGCTGGCAGACGCGATAGGTCGGAATCGCCGAGCTGTCGGCATAGGGCTCGTCATAAAGCCGTGCCAGGGTGTCAATGAGATCGAAATCATCGCTGCCCACGACCTCCAGGCGATGGTTGGTGCGGTAGCGGTCGGCCACCAGCTGGGCGAACTCGGATTCATTGAAGGCTGGATCGTCAAAGCCAATCGAACAGGTGTTCACCGGCCCCTCGGACAGGCCGGCCATCGACGCTACGACAACGCTTGAGTCCACCCCGCCCGACAGGAATGCGCCCAGCGGCACCTCGGAGATCAGGCGCAGCTTGATCGACTCGTCGATACGGCGCGTCAGCTCGGCGCAGGCCTCGTCGACGCCGATCTTGCGATCGAGCGTGAAGCGTACATCCCAGTATTCGCGCGGCGCGGGCATCGCCTCACCGCGTCGGATGCATAGGCTGTGTCCGGGAGCCAGCTTGCGCGCCTGTTTGAAGACGCAGCGCGGCTCAGCCACATAGCCGAGCGCAAAGTATTCCTCCAGCGCCGCCGGGTCGATGTCGCGCTTCATGCTTCCATGCGCGAGCAGCGACTTCAGTTCAGATCCGAACAGCAAAGCTCCATCGTCAAGCAGGGCATAGAACATGGGCTTGACGCCCAGGCGGTCGCGCGCCATGAAGAAGGTCTGGCGGTTGCGATCCCAGAGCGCGAAGGCAAACATGCCTCGAAAGCGCTGCACACAGGCCTCACCCCAGGCTTCCCAGGCGTGAACGATGACCTCGGTATCGCTCTTGGTGTGGAACACATGGCCGAGTGCCTGCAGTTCCGGAATCAACGATTGGTAGTTGTAGATTTCGCCGTTGAACACCACCACCACGCTGCCGTCCTCATTGAACAGCGGCTGTTGGCCGGTGGCGATATCGATGATGGACAGGCGCCGATGTCCCATGCCCAGCCCTGGCTCGAGATGCAGCGAGCCTTCGTCCGGGCCACGATGCAGTTGCGAGTCGTTCATGCGCTGCAAGCGCGTGCGCTCAATGTCACGAGCGCCGCGGGTGTCAAAGATTCCGGTGATTCCGCACATGGTTGTTTGACTCTAAAGCGTCTCGTAGACGCGTTGATAACTGGCCACCATGGCCTGCAGGCTGAACTGGGTCTCGGCGCGTTGACGCGCGGCCCTCCCCTGGACCCGGCACATGGCCGGATCGGCGCTGTAATTCTCAATCATGTCGGCCAGGTGTTCGACATCACCGGGGGCAAAGGTCGCGCCGACCACGCCTTCTTCCAGCAACTCCACATTGCCGCCCACGGCAGTGGCCAACAGCGGCAGGCCGGTTGCCATGGCTTCCAGCAAGGTGTTGGAAATGCCTTCGTTCAACGATGGCAGCACGAACAGATCCATTGCGCCCATCAAGCCGGCGACATCGTCGCGCGGGCCGGTGAACCAACAGGCTGAGGCGACGCCAAGCGTCTGCGCCTGCTGACGCAATGCGTCCAACAAGGGGCCATCGCCAACAACCACCAAACGCAAGCGCGGCAGCCATTCGGGCCGGCGCGCCAGCACGACAGCGAAGGCACGCAGCAATGTGGCCTGGTCCTTGATCGCCTGCACCCGCCCGACCGTACCGACGATGAACGCATCACTGCCCGCAAAGCCGCTCGGCAAGAGTTGCGGATCACTTGCGGGCGGCATGAAGCGGGAGGTATCGACGCCGTTGTAGATCTGCGTGATGCGCGTCGCCGAGATGCCCCATTGCTCGGTCATCAGGCGTTTGAGATCGCGCGACACGCACACATACGCGCCAACCAGCGGCGCGTGCAAACGACGCAACATGGCCGGCCTGGCAGCGCGCCCGCGCAGGTTGGCCACATCGAAGCCATGCTCGCTGTGCACGGTTTTTGCGCCCGCCAGGCGCGCGGGCAATAGTCCGTCCAGACCCGACAGATTGCGGCAATGCACGATATGTGGCCGCAGGCGTCGAAACAATCGCCACAGGCGCCAACGCAAACGCCATACCCCGATGCGTGAGCGCCTCATCGCCACCAGCTCTACATCGTCGCGCTCGATGCGCTGTGCGAAGTCGGTGTAGTCCTCGATGCAAACCACCACGTGCCGAAAACGGTCATGCGGCAGTCGGTTGATCAGGTTGACCAGGCCGTTCTCCAGCCCACCGATCGCCAGCCGGTGTATCACATGCACGATCAGCAATGGTTCAGTTCTAGACGACATCGGCATGCCGCACGTGCTGTGCGGCTCATGGCTCATGGCGGCGTGCCGCGGGCTTGCTGCAGGCTGGTCTCGATCGCGCTCCAATGTTGCTGCACGAAGTCGCGCATGGACTGTTCTGCACCCGTGGCGTCGCGCTCACCCGCGGCAGCGTAGATCATCACAACGGCCGAGTCGTCGCCCCGCCCAAGCAGCCGCGAGGCGGCGGTATGGAGCTTTGCATAGACCTCACTGGAGCTCCATTCGCCTTGCACCCAAAAATAGCGCAACACCAACAGCCGCCCGACCGTCCCCGGCGGGGCATCCGCGCGCTTCAACTGCACGCCCTGCACCGGCAACTCGGCGCCTGCCAGTCGCAGCACAGTGCCACTGCTGGCGACGCGCGCCCAGTGCGGATCGCCGGACGCCACGATCACATTGTCCGAGCTGATCAGCTTGCTCTGGTGATTCTGCTGACGGTAATAGCCCAGATAAAGCCCGATGCGCTGCCCGCCTTGGACATAGACCGCCTGCAACTGGGCCGCTGGATTCGCGTAGACCGGTGCCCAGTCGCTCAATGTCTCGGCGCTGCGCGTCCAGCCCGCGATTGCCGGCGCGTCCAAACTGACCCCGCGAGGAGCATCGGCATCCGCATCCAGCTGCCGCAGAACCAGGATCGGGAGACTCACGACCACCATGGCCAACAGCGCTACCCACATGGGGTACCGCGCACCGCCCCCCCCCTGAACGACCGGGCGTGCCGTGGGCGCCTGAGCAGACTCGGGCTCATGCCAGCGCGCACCCAGCATGAACATCGCCAGCATCACCACGCCAAAAAACACCCAGCCGTAGATCAGGTGATCAGCTCCAACGGCCAATGTGTTGCCCGACACATGCCCCAGCAGCACGATGCCGTAGGCCCGAATCCAGTTGGCCAGGATGGGCAGCACGATCGCGAATCCGATGAAAAGCAGACGGCGCTTGTAGGAGCGATAGTTGAGATAGGCAAACAGGCTGCCCACCATCACCGAGGCAATCAGGTAACGCACCCCGCTGCAGGCCTCCACCACCGACCATTGCCCCGACGGGATGATGAACTGCAGGCCCTCCCGGTATACCGGTATGCCCGTCAGGCGCAAGGCCGCAACGGTGAAATCCGCGGTGTATTGCATCAGCACCGGCAGCATGAATTCGCCGATGGGCACACAGAAGAATAGGAAGGCCAAAGGAAAGGCAATACGCTTGCTGAGTTCGACGCCAAGCAGGGTCGGCACCAGCAAGACGATCATGGACACGACCATCAATTGCGTCGCAGCATTGCTCGACACCAATTCGCCAAGCAGCCAACCCAGGCCGAGGACCAGCATTGGCAACAACAGCAGAGGAGCCGGGCGCGCTTGCAGCAGTGCCAACTCGTGGCGCCGCCGCCAGATCAGCCACAAGCTGATCGGTGGAACCAGGAAGGCATGTGCAAAGGTCTCGGAGCGTTCCCAGATCCGCACCATCGCCAACAGGCTGTCATGGAACAGCAGCCCCAACAGCAGCAGCGCCAGCATCAGAGCCAGCAGCGGCCGGCGCCAAGCCGGCGGCGGAAATGCCATGCCCGTGTCGCGCAGCACCCGGCTCATGCGCCGACCTCGTCAATGTGAGGGATTCCAGCTTGATTCATGCGGCGTTTTCTCAGCCCAGGCTACGAACGATGAAAGGGCCGAGCCAATTGGCCCAACTGATCGGCAGCTTGCGCCAGGTCTTGATCAGCAGCTGGTACTTGCCATTGGCCGGATTGTTCTGAGGCACGGATTGGCGCTTGTAAAGGCAATACTCGTAGTGCAGCGGCGCAGGCTCAAAGCCCCAGTTCTTCTTGAAGGCATAAGAACCCGTGCCCTGCTTGCTGCGTCCATAGTCGAACACCTTCAGGCCGCGTGCGCAGGCGCGGCGCATTAATTCCCAATACTTGAAATCGTTCGCAGCCAGATCGCGAGCGGCCTCGGCATCGCCTGCGTAGTAGGGCAAGGCTTCGTCACGGAAGTAGAAGCTCATGACCGAGCTGAGCGGTTGGCCCGCTGCATCTGTGACGGTCAACACCTCGCAGTCTTTTCCAAACACCTCACGCAGCAACTCAAAGTAGCGCTTGGGCATGGCTGGCGTGCCGTGGCGATGCACATTGTCCGCATACAGGGCAAAGAAGCGATCGACCCCATCGTCCAGATGGCTGACAAGCCCGTTCTTGATGCCCTTGCGCACCATGGCGCGCTGCTTGCGAGGAATAGCCAGCATATTGGCCTCCTCGTCCGGCAGGATTTCCTTGCGAAAGGTGACGTACAGGTCCTGCTGCGGCCAGTCCGCATGGCGTTGGTGCACATGGCGCAGTTCGAGGTGCTCGGCGCCCAACTGCTGCGCGAGGATCTGCGCTTCGCGCTCCAGCAACTGCGCCGCTTCCTCATCGACAGCGGCCACGCCGCCATACACGCCGAAGGGCAGACTCACCAGCGCATGGCCGAACAGCAGGCTCTTGACCTGGGCCAGCGGCAACACGCCCTCGATACGCCCGCCGCGTTCCGCGTACAGAAACATGCAACGGTGGCCGAACGCCTTGTGAATGACCTGCAGCCAGCCGGCACGGTGGAAAAAACTGGCGCCCGGGCAGGACAGCACGAACTCGTCCCAACGTCGTGCGCTTGCTTGATCATCGACGCGCAACTGCCGCACCTGGCATCCCGCCGCCATCAGTGCGCCCCCTTGGCCTGATTGGCCTGAGGCAGGAAGATCTCGTCCATGCGACCCCATTGAAAGTCGCCGAGCAACTGGGCGATGCGCGCAAAGGTCCGGTCGATATTGACGTAGTGCCTGAAACGCGTCTTTGCATCGATACCGGCAATGCGCGGCTGGTCGGCATCAATCTCCCAGGGATGGAAATAGAACACGGCACTCTGGCCATCGGCCACATTGACGCGCTGCAGCATCCAGCGTGACAGGCCATAGGGCAGCAAGCGGAAATAGCCGCCACCACTGGATGGCAAATTACGCCCGAGCATGCGCAACGTGGTGACAGGCACCTCCAGCAGACCGTCCCGCACCGGGTAGGCAAAGCGTGGCGAATCCGGCATGCCGTAATGGTCATGCTGGATCGGATAGACGCTGGAGCTGTAGCGGTAGCCGGCTTCTTGCAGCACATCAAAGGCCCATAGGTTGCCCGTGCCGATCGAGAAGCTGGGGGCACGGTAGCCCAACACAGCCTGGCCGCCCAGATCCTCCAGCAACTGCTTGGCGCGCACCACATCGTCACGGAAGGCCTCCGGGCTGAGGTCGCTCGCACGCTCATGACCGTAGCCGTGCGAGGCCAGTTCATGACCGGCTGAGACGATGCGACCAACCATTTGGGGGTAGCGCTCCGCCACCCAACCCAGGGTGAAAAAGGTGGCCTTCACCTCCCGTTCGGCCAACAACGCAAGAATGCGCTCAACGTTGCGCTCGACGCGGCATTCGCGACGGTCCCAATCGGCCCGCGCGATATAGGGCGCGAACGCAGAGACCTGGAAGTAGTCCTCCACGTCGATGGTCATCGCATTGCGCGGAACGCTCATGGCTTGCCCTCACCCGTGCCACCGCGTACGGCCTCGACGAACTTCTGCAACAAACCCAGGGTTTGGAGGTTGATGCGCTCAAGCCGCATCAGGCTGGATTCCAAGCTTTGCAGACGGTCCATGACCTGATGCTGGCCGAGTTGGCCGAAGTCCGTGGCAATCCCATCGAGTGCGCCCGGTGCATGCTGGAACTGGCTCACATCGATGCTCACCCCTTCGTCGGGCAAGGCCGCCAGCGCGCGCTGCGCGCCCTGCACCGGGACCACCGCTGGCAACTCGTTTTCCTTGGCCACGTCTTGCAGAACTTCCTCCACGTCAGCAACGCACAGGTGCGTACGGCCGGCCATGAAGCCCAGCAGCAGCAGGCGGTCGCAAAGCGAGTTGATGCGCCGCGGAATGCCATGGCTGGCAGTGTGAATGGCGACAAACGTCTCCGGGTCAAAACTGGGCTTGCCGGTACTGCCGGCGCACTTGAGCCGATGCTCGATGTAGCGCTGGGTCTCGTCCTCGGCGAGCGGTCCGATATGACAGGTAGCCGCTACCCGTTGACGGAACTGCTCCATTTCCGGACTCTGCAGGATCTGCCTGAACTCCGGTTGTCCGACCAGAAATGTCTGCAGCAAAGACTGGTTGCCGAACTGGAAATTCGACAGCATGCGCAACTCTTCCACGGCACGCGGGGTCAGGTTTTGCGCTTCATCGACGATCAGCAGGCAGCGCTTGCCCTGCGTTACCTGTCCAACCAAGAAGGCCTCGAGCGCCATCAACAGCTCGGACTTGGAGAGCTCCTTGACCCGAACGCCGAACGCCGCCCCCACCATGCGTAGCGTGTCTTCGGCATCCAACTGAGTCGTAACGACATTGCCGATCACCACATTGCTACGGTTCAGGCTGTCGAGCAGTCCGCGCAGCAGGGTGGTCTTGCCGGCGCCGATTTCCCCAGTGATGACGATGAACCCGTCACTGCGCAGCACGCCGTAGTCCAAATAGGCCTTGGCACGACGATGCTGCTTGCTGCCGAAGTAGAAGCTGGGATCGGGGCTGAGCTGAAACGGCTTGCTGCTCAGGCCATAGAACGATTCGTACATGCTCTAGAACTGCTGAACCAAGGTGACGAACAAGGCGTTCTCCCGGTAGGGTTTGCTAAGGCTGTAGAACTGCGCGCGCCGCAAGCCAAGCTGCCCGGTCAGTCTATGACCCAGACGCGCATTCCAATTCGCCGTCAACGACTTCAGGCTGGTGCTCTGGCTTGCCAGGTCGCCACGCGTGCGCAGGTAGCTGGCCGTCAGCGATGCCGATGCCTGAGCTGCCAGGCGATGGCTGAGACTGAGCGACGCACCTTGCTGCTTGACGAGTCCGCTGCTCACCAGATCGTCAGGCTGCCCAGGCTGTGGGCCCAAACGGACCGAGCGGCTCTGGCTGACCGAACCAATCAGCGACGTGCGTACGCCGGTCCACGAGAACGATGCCTCTTGGCGCCGCGAGCGTGTTGCCGCGTTGCTCACAAAACCGCTCCCAACAAAGGCATCTGCAGCGAGCCCATTGGCCTGCAAGAACGCCTTGACCAATTCGTCGCGCTTGACCGGGTCAGGCTGAATGCTGGCGAACTGCTGGAACAGCAATTCGTAGTTCGTCAATTGCCCACCCGCGCCGATCACACCACCCGCGCTGGCGCTGGTGGTGTCGCTCAAGCGAACAGCGGAACGCGCCATGCGGTGATCGAAGCTCACGCTATGGCTGTCGCCATACACGTGGCGCTGCCAGTTGAGCAGCACGCTGGTGCGCGGCGTTGGGAGCCAAGACAGATCTGCGCCGTAAGTGGTACCTGCCGTCTGACGTACCGAGCCCAGGTCACTGCGCTCGGCACCGACCAGGGCGCCGAGAGTCCAATCGACGTCGGGATGCCAGCGCAGCCCGGCGGTTTGATTGGAAGTCTGGTTGCTGCGGCCCAATTTTATGGTGTTACGCTGGATCTGCGAGCTCAGATACCAAGTCAGAGGGCTACCTGGAGCGGCCAGACTATCGACACGCAGCGAGGCGCTGCGGCCACTGCCATCGCCTGCCATGTTATTTCTGGTCCGGGTCTCGCTCACGGTACTGCGCAGGTCATAGCGCATCAATCCGAGCAACTGCCCCCGCATGATGGGCGTGACGCTGGCCGTTGCGGTCTCGGCCTGGTTCTGGTTCACGAGGGCGTTGTTGCTGCCCACCGCGCCGAAAGCCGACAGGGCTTGCTGCCCGACTTGGGCGCGCGTATCCACGCTCAGCCAATCATCCACCAGGGTGACGCTCGCGTTGGCAGAGAGTGCGTTTTGCGTGCGGTTCTTGCGCTCGCTCTTGTAGTAGAGCAGGCCATTCAGGCTGTAATCGAGCATCAAGCGCGTACGAGCCGAGTTCATCGCCACGCTGACACCAGGGGACAGTGTCGTGACAAGGGCCCGATCCCTGAGCGCATCGTCCAACAGCAGGTTGTCGGTAAACATCTCCGAGACCGACAGGCGTGGCTCCACCCTGACGCCCGAACGAACTGGTCCAGGCGTTTCAGTCTGGCCAGCAGCACCACCGCCCGCCAGCAGTCCCAGGCACAACAGCCAACTGCCGCCCGCCCTTGCAGTACGGGATGAAGTCGTCTGCCTCAGCACCACCAATTCAAGCGGCCTTGGCAGCATCGTCATGGGTGTATCCGTAGCCATAGCCATAGCCGTAGCCATAGCCGTAGCCTGTGGACGCATTGCCACGGGCATGGTTCAGGATCATCAGCTTGAGCGGACAAGTATCGATCGTTGACAAGGCTTGCTGTACGGCACTTTGCAGTGTCTTGTCTGCATGCACGACGACCACTATCTGCCCCATGTGTGAGGCCAGCACGCGCGACTCAGTGGTAAGCAGGAGCGGCGGGGAGTCGAAAATGATGATCCGATCCGAATACCGCTCAGCCATGTCATTCAACAACGCCGTCATGGCATCGCTAGCGAGCAATTCGGTCGCCCTGGGATGTGGCGTGCCGCTCGGCAAGACCGTCAGCTTGTCAATGTTGGTACGCAGCAAGACGTCTGAAATCGAGGCGCGTTCCTCAAGGATGTCCAGCAAGCCGGGCCCGGGTGGCAAGCCCAGCATGCGCAAGACCGAGGGGCGAGCGACGTCGGCATCCACCAGCATCACGGTATTGTCCATCTCCGCAGCAATGCTCATGGCAAGGTTCAACGAGGTGAAGCTCTTGCCCTCGCCCGGCAGCGCACTGGTCACCATGATCAGGTTGGCATGGTTGATGGTCTCGGCACCTTTGCCCATGGCGTTCTTGATCAACGGGCGCTTTATGACCCGGTATTGATCGGCAAGCATGGAGCGCGGCGCATTCGGCGTCAGCAGCCCCTGTGCCAGAAGCATGTCGAGATCAAGATCAACGCGCCGCGACAGCGCCTGGCTTTCCGCTGCCACTCGGACGGAATCCGCCACGGGGTCAACCGCCTGTGGCGCAAGGTCAGGAACATTCGCGCCAGCCTGACGCAGTTGTTCCAGGCGCTGCGCGGCTTGTTCAATAAGGCTACTCATCGCTCATCCCACCTGCTTGGCCAACATAATCGCCATCACTGCCATACCTACTGCGAAGGCCCCTACCAACCCCAAGGTGGCGGCGCCAAAACGCACCAAGTCAACACGATCACGACGCTTTTCCCCTGGTGTCACGAGGCTGGAGACCACTCCCAAAATTGGCAGTCCACTGCGACTGTGCAACTCTGCAGCGTCATGAAATACCGGGCGCAACTGGCACGCCACGAAACATGTAAACACCCCCGCCGCCAACGATGCAACCAAGGCCCCCGCCAGAAGCAAGATGCGATTGGGCGCAACGGGCTTGTCCGACGCTCGCGGAGGATCAATCAAGCGAAAGTCGGCCACGCCGCTAGCCACATCCAGCTCACCGGATATGGCAGCAGACTCACGACGGGATACCAAATCCTCGTAGTTCTTCTTGTGAATCGCGTAATCACGGTTCAATTGAGCAGCTTCTGCCTCAAGCTGCGGCGAGGTCTTCATTGCATTCAGGGCAGCGGCATAGCGACTGGAGTACTCCTGTACACGCGCACGAAGCGCCGCCACCTGCACCTTGCTTGCTGCCAACATGCGCATCAATTCCTGTTGCGCCAGGCTGCCACCTGCGCCGGAGGTTGAGGGCGCAGCCATGCCCGCCTTGCGCAACTCTGCGACTTCCTTGCGTTTCTGTTCCTCGAGATCCTTGATCAGCTTGCGAACACTGAGAACATCGGGATGGACGTCCGTGTAACGCTGCAGCAAAGCATCAAGGTTGCGTTTCTGCGCCTCAATGCGTGCATCAATCTCCGGCGTCGCCACGCTCAACGCCGACTCTTGCAGCAAGCTCTGCGTGGTGGAGCTGCTGCCTTTTGATCGCTCGCCCTCGATCTGCTGCTCCGCCGCATCCCGAGCGTTTTCTGCCTCACGCAACTCAAGTCGAGCACGATCCAACTGCGCAGACATCTCGCTCAGGCGCCCAGCCGAATCCTTGCCATCAGCGGCCGTGAGTTCGATGTTGCGCAGCCGGAACGCCTTCAGCCGCCCTTCCGCTTCCTCAAGCTTCGCCTCGTAGTTCTTGATCTGTTCGTTGATGAAGGTCGCCGCCGTGGCTGTGTCCTTGCGGCTCGCCCCCAGACTCGACTCCACAAAGATCGACACAAAGGACTGCACAACCCGTTTGGCCGTTTCAGGATCCTTGTCACGGTAGGCAAGCGTATAGAGATTGTCGCGCGCCGTGCTCTGTATCGACAGCGCCTTGGTGACCCGATCGATCGTTGCCTCCTGCTCCGACTTGGATTGGCTCTTCAAATCCAGATCAGCCATGCGAACAAGCTTCTCGACGTTGGGCCGACTGATCAGCGTGCGACTCAGCATCACGACTTGCTGCTCGACATTGGGCTGCACAGCCAAGCCCGACATCAGTGGCTTCAGGATCGACTGCGTGTCCACATAAATCCGCGCGCTGGCCTCAAACCGGTCGGGCATCAGGAGCACAACAACGGCCGATACGACACCGACCAACCACGCCACCACCACGCCATACCAACGGTACTTCCACATGCGCTTTGCAATGGAAAGTAGCTGGGCTATCAATAAGTCCATCGGAACAACACTTGGTAAGGATGGGGAACCAGATACACCGACCAACTCTCGCACCCCATGGGGACGCGGCGAACATCAGCCGATTTCCGGGCACAAAAAACCAGCGAAGCCCCAGCCAGGGCTTCACCACTCAAAACAGGCTTTGCGGCACGATCAATATGTCGCCAGGACGCATCTCCACATTGGCCGACACATCACCGCGCTTGATCAGATCCTTCAGCCGCACCGAGTACTGCTTGTTGCCTTCCGATGAGCGAAGAATGCTCGCGTCGTTACCCGCCGCAAAGTCGGTCAGTCCACCCACGGCGATCATGACGTCGAGCAGCGTCATCTTTTGTTTGTACGGAAGGAACTGCGGCTTGGCGGCCTCGCCCACAACACGAATTTGCTCGCTGTAGGGGCCGACAAAGCCCGTCACGATCACCGTAACCACAGGATCGCGCACGTACTTAGACAATTGCTTCTCGATGTCGCGCGCAATTTCGACAGAGTTCTTACCCTGCGCCACCAATTCATCAATGAGCGGCGTCGCAATCTTGCCGTCAGGTCGCACTGGCACCGCCATCGACAACTCCGGATTGCGCCAGACGATGATGTTGAGGCTGTCACCCGCACCGACAATGTAACTGTAGTCCTGCGCAGCGACATCGGCCGGCGCCGCAGGGTACTTGGACGACCCGAGGCCAGCACAGCCGCCCAACGCCAACGCCACTGAACCAACCAGCGCGACCCGACAAACGGCGCCGACCAACTTGCTTTTTTGCTTCACGTCACATCCTCTCTACGAACTGTTTCAGCGACTGCACGATCATGGCACATCGCGATGGATGCGCACGCAAATAGAGTCCCCGATCAAGCGACAAAGGCAGGGAACTGCACCATGACCACCAGTATCGGCAACTTTGCCAAGCGCTTGCGGGACTCAACTTGCTTGCCTCGTGATGTTCCACACGCAAGCAACACGGCATGCAACGACACTCGACCGCATGCCGTAATTCAACCCCAGCCTGTACCCGTTGTGGAATCCCGCGAGTAGGCGTATTGAGACACAGACGCAACGACTGGCAGCCCAACGGGCCCGGCCAAGGGTCGCGCCCAGCAGCCTCACGATTTCATCGATCCATTTGACCCCGCAGTATTGGTCGGATGAACATCAACATCAGTCGCTGCAGCGGATTGGCATTCCCTAGGGGACGCCAGGTAAACCTAAGTTGCTGCCGATAGGCGTCGAACTGCATGGCCCACGGCGCCGCGCGCAGCCCCCCACGCTTCAGGACAACCTTCAGCACAGAGGTCGCCATAACCCCAGCGCACAACTCACAAGCCATCATGGTCGATGGCCCCTGCCGCTGCGCGAAATTAACGGCCTCTGGAACAACCATATAGGAGCGCTGGAGCATGGCCGGCGACAAGCCCGCGATAAAGCGCGCATATTGCTCCTGTACGGAAACGCCTTCAAACCTGAAGTAGTCCTCAAAACGCATCGCGCCAGGCTTGAAATACAAGAACGCCACCCCCATGCCTAGCGGCGCAGCCGTCAACGCAGGAATTGCCAAGCGCTCACAAGCATTGAAGAGCAGTCGCCGCGCCTCCATCGCGAAGAAATCAATGCCATCTACGTAAACATCAGCGCCCAGCAAGAAGTCGCCGATATTCTCTGGCGTCACACCCTCCTTGAATACTCGCACATCCGCCCCAGGGTTGATCTCCAACACCATGCGCGCCAGCACTTCCGCCTTTGGCTGACCAAGCGTGACCACGGAGGCGCCCACCTGACGATTGAAGTTATGAACCTCAAAGGAGTCGAAGTCCGCAATGCAAAATTTACCCACACCTAAGCGTGCCAACGTTAGCGCATGGGCACCCCCAACACCCCCAAGCCCTGCAATTGCAACCCTTGTTTGCCGCAAGACTTGCTGCTCCTCAGGCGTCACCCAACCAATGTTCCGCGAGAAGGCGCGGCTGTAGTCGAACAAGGATGCAGTTGCCACGGCCAAACCTCCAATTCAAGCTTCGATGCCAAGAAGGAACTATCATGCCACGCGCCCCATGAGCGACTCTTAAAAACTGATCCAACCCTGCGCGGGCACGACTCCCGGCGCCTTCGCATTGCGAAAGTTCTTTTAAATGACATCGAACGACACGCTCAGGCAAATTCTTGACTTGGCGCGCTGGGCTCCCAGCGGCGACAACACCCAGCCTTGGCGCTTTCAGATTGTCGACTCTCACCATGTAGCGGTGCACGGTTTTGACACGCGCGAGCATTGCGTTTATGACCTTGACGGCCACCCGAGCCAAATTTCCATCGGTGCACTGCTCGAAACCGCCTCAATTGCAGCGAGCAAACATGGCCTGCGAATGCAGGCCAGGCGCAGAGTTGAGGCACATGAGACTCGTCCCGTATTCGACCTGCATTTCCACAGCGACCCGCGCATCATCACCAGCCCGCTATACGACAGCATCGAGCGACGCAGCGTGCAGCGACGCCCCCTGAGTATGCGAACCCTCACGGCCGCCGAGCGCCAAGCGCTGAACGCGGCGACAGGGCCAGACCATGAGGCGGTCTGGCTGGAAGGACTGGGCCGGCGCATGCAGGCCGCCTTGCTCATGTTTCATTCAGCCAAGTTGCGACTCACGACGCCCGAGGCTTACGAAGTGCATCGCGACATCATTGAATGGAACGCCCAGTTCAGCCGTGACCGCGTGCCCGATCAAGCGCTCGGTACAGATCCGGGCACCACACGATTGATGCGATTTGTTATGCATGACTGGAAACGAGTGCAGTTTTTCAATCGCTACCTCGCCGGCACCTGGGCCCCGCGGATTCAACTGGATTTGCTCCCAGGCCTCGCATGCGCAGCGCATTTCGTCATTTGCGCGAAAGCCGCGCCTAAGGATATCGATGATTACATAGCGGCCGGACGTACCGTGCAGCGATTCTGGCTGACCGCCACGAGTCTGGGCCTTCAACTGCAGCCGGAGGTCACGCCGCTGGTCTTCACACGCTATGCGCGCGAACAGCGGGTCTTCTCCAAGGTCGCCGACATGAGCGACAAAGCAGCCAAGGTCGGAGCAAGACTTGACCGCACGATCGGGGCATCCGCTGCACAGCTCGCAGTTTTCATGGGCCGCATAGGGGCCGGGCCAGCGGCCCACGCCCGCTCCATTCGCAAGCCGTTGAGCGAATTACTGATTGACAACCCTGGCCCGCCAGATGCCAGCGAGTCGCCTACCAAGCCCGACCTGGGCTAGCGACTATTTAGCCATGTCGGGATTCTTTACAGCTACCCATCGAAGACGGCGCGGCACATCTCCAAGTCATTGATATAAAAGAATATTTAATCACTGGCACCAACATTGCTTGATGAGGGCAAGCCAATCCCGGCGGCAACCGCAAGAGAGTCAACATGAAACTGATCAAGAAGATGGCCTGCATCGCAGGCGCAGCAATGGCACTCGGTGGCACTGCTCAGGCAGCCTCGATCGTCAACGACTGGGGCTTCAACCCCAACGGCACCGGCTTTGCCACTGCCACCATCATCAATGAGAATCTCGACTTTAGCGGCCGCGCGCTGATCGTGTTGACGCCCACCGGCGGCGGGACGTTCAGCTTCAAAGAATATGCGACGTTCAGCGTGACGCAGTACGACGGCGGCGTTCCCCTGCCGACGCCTAACTACATCACGGCTATTTTCCAAGCGTCCGGTACCGGCACCTTCGGCGGCAACTTCACCTTTGCCACCGGGAAGATGGATATCTACTCGGACACCGCTAACAATTTCGGCTTGCTGAGCGCTAGCACCACGCTCATCAATGGCTCCAATGATGGCACCAAGATTGGTAGCTTCAACGTCTTGGCTGGCGGCGGTGGCCAGGTGGACGGCACGGGCAACCCGACCGGCAACGGCAAGGTGATCGTGAACATGAGCGCAGTTGCGGGCGATCTGACTGCCGGCTACTGGTTCAATCCGACTGGTGGCGACTTGAGCGCGCAAGACATTCTGTCCTTCGCTTTCACCGACGCCAACCCCCTGCAAGTGCCGACGGCCTCAAACGTCAAGGAATACGCTTGCGACTTTGCCGGCCTGACGCCGGTGGGTGTTAATTGCACGACTGGCGCCGGCTGGAACCCCGCTACCAATCCTGGCCTGCTGTGGATTGGCAATAACGGTCAATTCAAGCTGGCAACCGTGCCGGAACCCGCTTCCCTGGCGTTGGTCGGCCTGGCTTTGCTGGGTGCCGGTGTCGCACGTCGCCGTGCCACTCGCGCATGATGTAGCAGCAAGGCCTTTTTGGACTAGGCCTTTTAGACTTGATCAGCAATAAGTAAAGAGGCCGCGCAAGCGGCCTCTTTCTCTTTGCTCCTGACCCGTCCTGATCCGCATTGACACATTTGCCTTCAAGAAAGGGCATGTGTGATGGATACAGGCGTCAAGCGGACACAGCGCGACTACACGATGGCTTTTAAGTTGGCCGTTGTCGAGCAGATCGAAAAGGCGAGCTGACTCACAAGCAGGTGCGGGCCAAATACGGCACTCAGGGGCGCGCACCGTACTGGACTGGATGTGCAAGCATGGACGCCAGGCGTGGGGGTGTACGGCATTGGTCCATGAGCAGCGGATTCGTCAACCGCGGCTGGGTACTCGCAAGCTTCACCACCTGCTTCGCGAGCCGCTGGAGCAAAGAGGTGCCGGGCTGGGACGCGATGCCATGTTCGACGTAATACGCAACGCCCAGATGCTCGTGCCGGCGCGAAGGGCGCGTCACAAGACCACCGACAGCCAACACCGCTTCCGTCGCCATCCGAACCTGGTGAAGGAATGACCCGCGCAGCTGTGGGTGGCCGACACATCACGTACCTGCCCACCTCTGACAAGTTCGTCTATCTGAGCCTGGTGACGGACGCATACTCAGGCAAGGTTGTGGGCTGGCATGTTCATGCAAGCCTGCAGACCGAAGAGGCGGCCCAGGCGACGATGAAGGCGTTGCGAGGGCATCAGACCCAGCGCCAGCTCGTGCATCACACGGACCGTGGCAACCAGTACCGTTCGGCCTACTACCAATCGCTGCATTGACGCCACGGCGTGAGATGCTCGATGACAGATGCTATGACTGCTACCAGAATGCCCTGGCGGAACCGGTCAACGACATTCTCAAGAACGAATTTCTCCTCAGCCGTCCCACAGATCTCTGCCAGGCCCGGCGCATGGTTGCCGAGTCCATTCAGATCTACAACCACAAGCGACCGCGTCTGTCGCTGAAAAAGCAAACGCCCGATGCAGTGCACCGGGCGTCCATGGCCGACTAGCGCGGCTCTTCTTCAACCGTTCTAGGTGCCAACCTATTCCAGGACGGGTCACACTTCCGTCAGTCAGTTCTTCCGTTCCGCGTCAATGAGTTGGCGGGCATAGTGTGCCGGAATCGCGTAACTGATACCCGATGGGCTGCTCAAGGCGGTTTCCTTCCGCCCTTTGACAAGCACCATATTGACGATACCCAGCACTTCGCCTGAGTCGATATTAAGTACCGGCCCCCCGCTGTTGCCTGGGTATGCCGTAGCGTCGAGCTGAATAATATCGAACGCCCCATCTCGAAGCTGTCGAATCGCTTGCGGATTGAGGGTGCGTGCGGATGGCGGAGGCAAGGCAATCGCAGTGATCGCCGAAACAATCCCTCGATGCGTCACTGGAGAGAATCCCAATGCGCCACCAAGCGGGAAGCCCATCAGCGCAATAGCCCCACCCTCGCGCGCGCCCCCCTCGGGCGCCAATCGGAGGGCAGGCAACTCCGCCCCATCAAAGCGAAGTAGCACCAAATCATGCGTTGCATCCGATCCCACGATCCTGGCACCACGTGAATGCCACGATCCACCAGCACCGTCGCGCGTCTGAACCACAAGGCGACGATTTGCCACGACCATCTCACCATCCGGCGGCAGCACGTGTGCATTCGTGATCGCGAGGCGCCCGTCTCCCACGACGAAGCCGGTTCCTCTGAAGGTAAAACGCGGGTTATCGGTGTCGGCATAGGTACCAACGAGCAGCAGCGAAGGCTTGCTCAGTTCTATCAATGCCGGCAGATCCGCTGCACGCGTGTCAAGACACAGCGCAGAAAGCAACACAAGTGTGCCAATGGCTTGCCGTCGACCGCGCACGACCGCCATCATTGCATCAAATCGCCAGATGTATGCCCGACCTCCAGCGCCGCCACACACCGACGCCACACCGCATCAGGCTCTTCCAGTTTGAAGCCGTAAAACGTTCCAGCTTCGGTATCACGCCGACGCATCACCCGCACGGTGACCTGCGATAGCTCACCTTTGCCTAATTCAATCATCGCAACGCCTTCAGCCTGAAGAGGAAGTTCGAGCGCAGACTCAGCCTGGAAACCGCGCAGCGACACTTCGATCACATTAAACACAAAAGCTTGTGCAGCATCTGGCAATCCGAATCGGACCTCGCCAGGGCAATTGATTGAATAACGCTGGTGCTGCCGCATCGGGTGGCTTGGCAAGCTCGCCCCGGCGAGCATCGGCAACACCGCCCGATACTCCACCATCGTATAGATCGACCATAACAGCGCTTTACGCCGATCGTCCAGGTTATCAAGAACCTGGCTCTTCTTGTTGAAGAAGTAGTCCAGCAGTTCCGGCGTCATCACCGGGTCATTGGTAGTGAAATAGCGGCGCTGTGGAATCCTTATATTTTGGAGCTTCAGTCTGAAGAAATATTTGTACAGATTCTTGTGCGTCGGGCGTCCCTTATAGCCAGCCTTAAACAATTCTGCAGCGTACTTCAAGTCGAGCGTCGCGCCCACCGCCGGCGCACCATTCGCAAAATCGTAACTCTCGACAACCTTTTCCTGCAAACGATCGAAGAACAACAAAGCCTCGTAGAGTTCTATCTTCTCCGGATTAACGGCGATCACAAGGTGCCGGGTATCAAAATACTCCGAGCAATACTCCCGCATGAACTTCATCAGCGGAAACAAGATCGCCCCACCTGTCTTTCTGAAGTCCGGATGTACCGCAAGCGCCGATATTTCAGCCAACTTTCCACCCTTTGCCCTTACATGCTCCAGCTCGAAGACTGACTGCAACGGAAAACCAAATACACCTTCGCGGATCATTGAGATCGTACCCACGACGCGACCATCATATTTAGCACATAGCGTGGTGGTGGTTGGAAGCGCGTGATAAATTGTGATACGCATGCCACTGGGATCGGGCTTCATAAAGCCACTTGCGACATAGGCATCGTGAAGTATGCGGAAACATGCCTCTAACTCTTCTTGCGTCTCGGCAATCTTCAATTCAAGCCGACTGTCGGGTGCTGGATCGCAGTCGACCATCAGGCGATAAATCGCAAATCGAAGTGACGCGGGTACGCCGGAGAACAGACGACGGAGTGCATGATGGAGTCGCTTTCGCAACGTCGAACGTCGAATATGACTCATGCCAAACCCTCATTCAGGCCATCGTTCAACACATCGATCAGAGGGTTGCCAGCAATCCTCTAACCTCATTCTGCTCCCCAAACTTGTCCCCCAGTGCTCGCAACTTGTTCAGTTCCTCGCGGGCCGCGTTCTTGTCACCCGCTGCAATTAGATATTTTGCCAACACCATGCGGAAGTCGCCGATATCCGGAGATAAAGTTACCGCGCGTCTCTGCGTTTCAATCGCCTTGTTCAGATTACCCGCGTCTGCATATACCTCGGCCAACGTGGTAAGCAGCGGTGGCTGATTCGGGGCCAATTTGACCGCTCTTAATGCATAGTCGAGCGCCCCCGGCTTTTTGGCACGCATCAACAGCCAAGCGCAGTTGTTGGCCGCCAAGAAGTGGTTAGGTTGCAACTGCAGCACTTTCATGAATCTCTGCTCGGCCAGTTCGAAATCCGCGCGCAGCAACGCGGCATCACCAAGATAGTGGTAGAAAACGGCGTCTTGCGGATGACGCTTCAACCATTCTCCTTCCAGTTGCCCCGCTTCCCCAGACTTGCCTGCTGCCGCCAAGACACGGTGAAGCTTTATGACGTACTCCGAGGTCGGACTCTTATCAATGGCACTTCGGTATGCTGCGATCGCTTCCGGCCAGTTCTTCTGCACAGCGGCCACATCACCTTCAAACACCTTTCCCAGGATCGCAGTAGCCGGCTCCGTTTGCATCGCCTTCGCCATGCTTCTTGCCTCGGAAAAACGCCCTGTCGCCAACTGAATCGTCAGGAGTATCTTTTGCGCCGGTAGGTAATCTGCTTTGATGCTCAGTGCCTTCTTAAGGCTTTGCATCGCCGCGACATAGTCTTTCTGACTGGCATAGAGTTCAGCCTGACCCAGCAAAGGCACCGGTGAATTTGGCTGCAGGCTGATCGCCTTGTTCATTGCCGCCAATGCCTGATTGACGTCGCCGGCGGCGGCCTGCACTTTCCCATCCAAGACGCGTATATCGGAGTCATCCGGGAACGCTGTGATTGCATCTTGCGATGCGGTCAGCGCCGCCTTGATGTCCTTGCGCTCCAGTAGCAAATTGACCAGCGCCCGGCGGGGCAGCACCTCACCCGGCACTTGCTTGATCACCTTGACCAATTGCGCAACCAACTCATCCTTGCCCAGTCCCGCCTTCTCTTGAATCCGTACAACAGCCATCAAGGCCTGCAAGTTCTTGGGATCAACTTCAAGCAATTTCTTGAAACGGGCAATCGCTACATCGCTATGGTTGGCCTCAAGGTCGAGCGACGCCAGGCTCTCAGCGGCGGGGAAGAACACCGGATCAATCTTCAGCGCAGATTCAAACGCCTCACGTGCCTGGTCTTTGTTGTCGCGTGCAAGTTCGACCCGCCCCCGCAGGTTTGCGGCGTTCGGCTTGTTGGGCTCCTTCTTCTCTAGCACAGCGATAGCCTTGAGCGCCTTGTCCGCATCGCCCATACGCAAATAGCTCGTAATGAGCGCCATGTCCGGCGCGGTACTCGTGCTGGCCTCTGAGATGGCCTGCAATTCACCGAGGGATTGCCCCACATTACCGCGCGGCATCTGCATCAACACCAACAGTGTCCGGCTTCTTGCATCTTCTGGATTTACCTTTGCCTGCTTAGCGAGGTAGAGCTCCGCGTTTTTTAAATCACCTTGCTGCAGATACGCTTCCGCGACCTCTGAATAGACCTCAGGGCTAGGCTTGGCACTCGCCAGCAACGGGCCCAGTACTGCAATCGACTTGGCGTACTCGCCGCGTCTTGTGTGGTTCTTCGCCAATAAGATTCGAATCTTCTCCGAATCCGGTTTCATGGAAAGCGCTTTGCTGAGATAGCTATCAGCCTGAAGAAGCGCACCACGCTGAAACTCAACGACTCCGGCAAGATGCAGAATCTTCACATCATCGGGCGCCAACTTCAGCAACTGCTGAACATTCTCCCTGGCAAGCGTCATGTCCTTTCTGGCGAGAGCAACTGACGTCACGAGCAAGCGTGTCTGAGGATGATTCGCGCCTAGAGCAACCAAACCATCCAATCGTTTCTTCGCACCATCAAGATCCTGCTTTCCGAGCAGCAATGCAACGCTATGAAAATATGCAACCCTATTGTTCTTATCCAACGATATTGTTTTATCGAACGCCTGCAACGCTTCATCGGGCCTGCTTGCGGCTTCCAGCAACTGCCCTTTCAAGAGCCATGCGTCCGCCAGTTCAGGATATTTCACCTGCACAGCAGACAGGGCCGGCAACGCGGCGTCAAGCGCACCAGACGACCCCAGTAATCGTACACGCGCCAATTGCACCTTCACGTTGCCCGGGTCAACACTGAGCGCGTTTCCTATCGTGCTAAGGGCCAATGTCGAATTACCTTGCAGTGCATAGGCACTGCTTAGATATATCTGCAATTCAGCGGAATCTTGCGGAGATGGAAGCGCCAGTTGCCCATACTGCGCAAGCACTTGGTCCGGCTTGCCCTGTAGCAGCAAGGCTTGGGCATATTTGCTTGCCAGTTTCCCGCTTGGGTAGCCAAGTTCCTTGGCCTTGTCCAGCTCAATCACGCCACCCTTGGCATCAGCGCCATCCAGCAGCAGTTGTGCGAGCAGGAATCTAGCCTCAGCCAAGTTCGGATTCTTCTCCAGTGCACTCTTCAGTTGAATGAACGCGGCCGCCCCATCATTTTTTGCAAGGCTTGCCTTTGCATTTGCGATGGAGGCCTCCGGTGAATTGCCGCTGCAGCCGGAGAGCAGTAGCAAGCTCAGCGCCGCCACAGTCACCGAAGCCGAAAATTTCATTGTTCTCAAGCTCGCACTCCCGATTATCTACTCGTCATTTGATCTGCAATCGGCCCATCAGGTCATAAAGTGTCGGCCGACTCACACCCAATAACTCGGAGGCCTTCACGATATTCCCACCAGCGCGCGCCAAGGCCGTGATCACCGCACGGCGCTCGGCCGACTCACGCACCGTACGTAGATCAAGTTTGGCAACCTCGTCCTCTGGGGCCTCAGCCAGCCTTAAACCAAGATCTTCGGCTGAAATGCGATCACCATCCGTCATGATGCAGGCGCGACGTGTCAGATTCTGCAGTTCCCGAATATTGCCAGGCCAGTTATGCGCTTCGATCGCTCGCACTGCATCGTCAGTCAGACTGGGCGCAGTGCGGCGGAGCTCGGACGCGTACTTTCGGACGAAGGCGTGCGTCAGCAAGACCGCATCTCCCTGACGCTCCCTGAGCGGTGGAATATCAACCACGATTTCGGCCAAACGATAGTACAAGTCTTCACGAAATTGCTGCTGCGCAATCAAGCCCTGAAGATTCTGATGTGTGGCGCCAACGATGCGTACATCAACAGTGATTTCAGTCCGGCCGCCTAACCGCTCAATGCTGCGCTCCTGCAAGAATCTAAGCAACTTCGCCTGCAGCGACATTGGCAAATCGCCAATTTCGTCCAGCATCAGCGTACCGCCATTCGCGGTCTCGATCTTGCCGATCGTAGTTTTTACGGCCCCAGTAAATGCGCCCTTCTCGTAGCCAAATAGCTCACTCTCAAGCAAGGCGTCGGGTATGGCCGCACAGTTAATTGCCACGAAACGCCCTTTACGGCCGGATGCTTCATGCAGCCCTTGGGCAAGCACCTCCTTGCCGGTACCGCTTTCACCGAGCAGTAGCACGGTAGCGCTGCTGGTAGCAACCTTTTCGATCGTCCGGCAAATCTTCAGCATGGCAGGGTCGCGCGTCAACAGTCCGCGCAACGCACCCTCGGACTGCTGCATCTGCAGCCTGCGGTTCTCTTGCTGCAGTTCATACAAGCGCTGAGCCCGCTCGACGGTCAAGCACAGCACGTCCGGATCCACCGGTTTGGAGAGGAAGTCGTACGCCCCCATCCGAATGGCACGCAAAGCGTTCGACTGGTCGTTTTGCCCAGTCAACACAATGACCTTCGTCATTGGCTCCAACTCGAGCAAGCGCTCCAGCAATTTGAAGCCTTCACTCACTGAGTCCTGATCCGGAGGCAGCCCCAAGTCCATGGTAACAACCGCGGGCGTGTGCCGCCGAAACAGTTGTAGCGCACTTGCGCCGTCATGCGCCGACACCGATTCAAATTTATCGAGCGACCATTTGAGTTGCTTTTGCAGCGCAAGATCGTCTTCGACAATCAACAGGGATGGAGACGCGGGCGAACTCATCGTACTGCGGTCATCTCAAGACCCAAGCCATGCCCGGGATGAAAGATCGGCAGCAATATCGTGACCTTGGTACCTGAATTCACTTTGCTCTCCACTTCAATCTTTCCACCCAGTTCATGCAGATATTGAAAGCTCTCGTACGCACCGATGCCCATCCCGGTGGACTTTGTCGTTTGGAACGCCTTGAATAGCCTGTTCTCGATGAATTCCGCTGACATTCCGCAACCAGTATCGCCGACTTCTACGCAAGCGTGGCTGCCTGACTGCTTAAGTGCCAGCCAAACGCGCCCTTCGCTTGGCGTTGCATCGAACGCGTTTTGCACCACATGCCCGATCACGCGCTCGACGCGATCCTCATGACCCCGCGTACTCAGCGGCTCCGGCACCTGCAGCTCAAGAACTCGACCTTTGCGCTGAGCTGAATCGGCCAGTTTCCTGGCGATCATGACCAGATCCACACCGCCCGCCACGCCGTGAGGTTTGCCGCCCTCCCGCAGTTGCAGCATCAGTTGCCGCATTTTTTCCAAGGAATTCTCGACGGTGTCCAACATGTCCTGCTGAAATTCGGGGTTGTCGCGCAGGCGCTTGGCATTCTTGAGCATCAGCGACAACTGCGTCACGATGTTCTTGAGGTCGTGCACTACGAAAGCGGACATCCGATTGAAGGCCTCGAACTTGCGCGCTTCCAGCAACGCCTCCGTAGCCTGCATTTGAATCAGATAACTGGCGGCCTGACTGCCTGCGGTTCTGAGCAAATCCCGCACCTCCCAGTTCAGGTCAATTGCAGTGCGAGGCTTGGCAAGCACCACAAAGCCCATGAGTTCACCGGCTGTCAATAAGGGAACAATGAGCCAGTGACGCTGCTCACTCGACAATACCGCCGGTACGTGCGCGTCCCGGTAGTGATGCGGTGTGGTGCGCCATTCCTCAAGATCGACGATCCATGCACGCTCATGCAGGAAGCGGACAAAAGCCGAATCTGCATCTACGGTTTCACGGCATTCCGGCAGATTCCAGCGCGCCGACTGGAAGAATGCGCCGCCGCTACCGCTGCCCAGCCAGAGTGATCCGGCCGGACTTTCCACCAGGTTCGCAAGCCCCTGCACAACGGACTCGCCCAATTGATGCGGCGAGCCGCTTGATGCCAGCATAGCCGTGAAGCGCAGCCATTCTTCGCGATAGTCATAGCGATAGCTGAAGAAGTTCTTGCTGATGTACACGCGCAGTCGTGCGCGCATCGAGCCCGAGAGGCCGATCAGCAGCAGCACCACCACCGCGACGGCAACTAGCGCCTGCTGCAACGCACGGCCCCACTCGCCCCCCGTATAGCGCACGTAATACCCAACCGCCGACACCATTAGGAGATAGCCACCGACGAGCAGCAGCGTGGCGGAGTGAAACGCCGCGGCACGAGACACATGGAGCCGGCTAGTCCATTGGCGGTTACGGCGACTGGCCATCCAAAATAAAGGCACGGCGGCGGCATGCACTGCTGTCCTGACTGTCAGTGCGTCGCCATCGAAATCCTCGAACAACGCGGCCTGCGAAAACACAAACAGGTCAAAGGCAAATATCGCTCCCAAGCCCAGAAAGATAGGCTTGACGCTCCAGAGCGCATCCTTTGAGGCGTTACGCAGCACTTGCTCAGCAAGCAGCAGGCCAAAGACGGCCAGCGCCAGTGCCGCGTAGGCCTGGGCACGCTCCAGGCTGAAATGCGGCAACGCCAGAATTTCGCGCCCAAGCACAAGCGCCAGCGGCGTGGCCACTGCGGCGCAGGCGAGCAACAGCCAACCCCAGACCGGGCGCCGAAGGAGCGCTCCCCCGCGCCCACCCGCAAGCAAGCCCAGGAGCACAGCAAACCATGCACCATAGCGAAGGGCATCCAATGCGGGCAGCAATACAGCAAGCAGCCAGTCTCGCTTGGGCCACCATCCCTGTTGGGCGACAGCATCCAGGCCGGACCAAGCTGCCGTCAGCAACAGAGCCGAAACAAAGGCAAACGATATGGGGCGGTGCAGGGGTTGCTTGGCAAGAGACCAGAGGGCCCAAAGCCCGAGCACAAAATGGGCCAAGGCAGCAATCAGTCCCGATGCTGCCCCCAGATTAAGGCCGTGTTCAAGCATGCGTCGTAGAGCCAAAAAAGCCGCTTCGTTGGATGCGGCCGGTACTCAGGATTGCCTAACGCATGTCAGCGTTCAGAGCGCAATGAAGTGACAACGGACCACGCCCGCCGAGCGGCCCAAGTGCCGCGGGGTGTCGGCACTGCTCAGCGAGCACCTTTGCCTGTCAACACCACAGCCACTGTCTCCAACAGGATCAACAGATCCAAGAACAGTGTGTGATTCTTGACATAGTAAAGATCGTACTGGAGCTTTTCCACCGAGTCTTCTATGGTGGACCCATACTCATAGCGCACCTGCGCCCAGCCGGTCACGCCAGGCTTCACGCTGTGGCGCACCGCGTAATAGGGGATCTTCGCGACCAATTCATCAACAAAGTAAGCACGCTCCGGCCGTGGCCCCACCAAGCTCATTTCACCCTTGAGCACGTTGATCAGTTGAGGCAACTCATCAATGCGAACCTTGCGGATAAATCGCCCGACCTTGGTCACACGGTCGTCGTTCTTCGTGGCCCAAACCGGCTTGCCATCTTTCTCGGCGTCGGTACGCATGCTGCGGAATTTGACCACGTCAAATACTGCACCATTCTGGCCTACACGTTCCTGGCGATAGAACACGGGGCCCTTGGACTCAAGCTTAACCAGCACTGCCGTTAGCGCCATGATGGGGGCGGTCAGCACCAGGATCGCCGACGAGAACAGGATGTCGAAAAGCCGCTTCACAGCCGAACGGAAAGCGCCCTGATTGAAGCCGTCGCCAAACACTAGCCAACCGGCATTCACATGGCTGATCTTTATCTGTGCCAGTGTCTTCTCGAAATGAGTGGCAATGTCCACCACCTTGATACCGTACAGCTTGCAGTCCAGCAACTGGCGCAGAGGCATGCTGCCGCCGCGGCGCTCAGACAGCGCCACCACGATTTCATCCACACCCAAGTGCAACGCAGTCTCTGTCAGGCTACCCCGCGACTCGATCAAGTCGCCATGCGGCACCTCTGAACGATCCTCATTGGGGCCAGGGTAATAGCCCACGACCTGGGCATGCGGATCGGCAGCACGCAGCGTATTGCCGACCGACAGCGCCGCGGCGCCCGAGCCAAAGATCAAAATCTTGCTGCGCGTGCGCGATTGACCGATCGGGTGTGCGGCATAAACGCGGTGCACCATCACCGCGGCCACCGCTCCCATGGCAGCAAGAATCAGCAGATCGCGATGGCTTGCGTTGGTCGGCACCAAGCTGAAGATGCCGTAGGCCAACGGCAGACCGATCAACAGTGCCAGCAAGGCACGCGCGCAGGACTCGGTCAGCGATCGATTGTGAGCATGCTGATACAGGCCGGACGCCGAGTTGATGACAAACATGCAACCGGCAAGCGAAAGACCGTGCGACGCAGCAAAAGGAATGACCTGCCCAGCACCATCACCCTGGCTGAGCACGACCGAGAAGATGGCAACGATGATCAGTCCAAGGTCAAAGAAGACCTGGACCAAAGTCTGTCTATGCAGGTAATGGTTGAATATCCGAATCATGCCTATCCCCAATTGCACGCCTTCAGCACCGTTCGGTTGGTGAGCAAGCCGAATCTGGCGGCCTGTCGGAGGACTACCAGAATCCGCCGACCAAGGAGCTGCTTCGAAAGGGCGCAAACCGTACTGCGAGGCGATCATGCCTCCAGCAGACACTCTTGAAAGCCCCCCGTTTGAAGGGTGAGAGTGGCTTGAACCGCGGTTATTCACGAATTCAGGGGACAAACTCCTTCCCACTGTATTCCGAAGCTCCGCGGCGCTGGAGGCGCCGTGTTGAACCAGGTGCATTCAACCAGCAAGCGCGGCCCAGCCAAACATGCTGCCTAGCCGCGCACGTGCGTTTTCCACGGCAGCCGAAGTTTCTCGTCCCTCACTGTGGGGATGACACAAATAAAAAGCGCCCACCGAAGTGGGCGCCTCAGGCAAAAGCCGATTCCTAGCGCTTAGCGCACCACGGCGATCTGCTCGCGCGCACCGCCCTTGTAGGTGAACAGGGTCAGCGCGCCATTCTTGATGTCGCCCTTGCCGTCGAAGCCGATCGTGCCGGTCACACCCTTGTAACCGTCGGTCTTGGCCAGCACCGGCAGGTACTTGGCAGGTTCGGCCGAGCCGGCCTTCACCATCGCCGCCACCATCACGTTCACGGCGTCATACACATAGGGGGCGTAGATCTGCACGTCCACCTTGTACTTTTCCTTGAACTTGGCCTTGAAGCCTTCCATCGACTTCTTGGATTCGCCTTCCACGCCGCCGGCCTCGGCGCACACCACCTGGCCGTCACCCATGGTGCCCGCGGCCAGCTTGGGCAGCTCGCCCGAGCAGATGCCGTCGCCGCCCATGAACTTGGCTTCGATGCCCAGCTGCTTCATCTGGCGCAGCATCGGGCCGGCCACCGCGTCCATGCCGCCGAAGAAGACCACATCGGGCTTCTTGGCCTTCAAGGAGGTCAGGATGGCGGTGAAGTCCGTGGCCTTGTCGTTGGTGAATTCGCGACCGACGACCTTGCCGCCGGAGGCCTTCACGCCCTTTTCGAACTCGTCGGCCACGCCCTGGCCGTACGCGGTGCGGTCATCGATCACGGCGATCGACTGGCCCTTGAGTTCCTTCACGGCGTACTTGCCCAGCGTACCGCCCAGGTGCACGTCGTCGGCCACCACGCGGAAAGCGGTCTTGTAGCCGTTGCGGGTGAACTTGGGGTTGGTGGCCGAGGGGCTGATCTGCGGCACGCCAGCGTCGCTATACACCTTGGACGCGGGGATCGAGGTGCCCGAGTTCAGGTGGCCGATCACGCCGTTGACCTTGGAGTCCATCAGCTTCTGCGCCGCGGCCGTGCCCTGCTTCGGGTCGCCCGCGTCGTCTTCGGCCAGCAGTTCGAACTTGGCCTTCTTGCCGCCGATGGTGACGCCCTTGGCGTTCAGCTCATCGATGGCCATGCGCGCGCCCAACTCATTGTCCTTGCCCAGGTGGGCAATCGCGCCGCTGGTGGGGCCGACGTGGCCGATCTTCACGACCAGGTCTTGCGCCATCGCGGGCGCGCCGAGCAGCATGGCCGCAGCGGCAATCAGGGTGGGTTTCATGAGGGAGGTCATGGGTTTGTCTATCTCCAATGTGTTGTGCCGGCCGGGGGAGTCATTTCGCGGCTTGCGTGGCGCGCGGGCGCACGCCCTCCCCTGGCCGGCTATATGCCCGCTAGAAACTGCTTGCCATGCGTTTGCGAGGCGCTCATTCGCCCAGGTAGGCGGCGCGCACCTTGGGGTCGTTGAGCAGATGCTTGCCTTCGCCGGTCATGGTGACGATGCCGCTCTCCATCACATAGCCGCGATTCGCGGCCGCCAGCGCCCGGCTGGCGTTCTGCTCCACCAGCAGGATGGTCACGCCCTGGCCGTGGATGTCGTTCACCACCTCGAAGATCTTGTCCACCATGATGGGCGAGAGGCCCATCGAGGGTTCGTCCATCAGCAGCACCTTGGGGCGCGCCATCAGCGCGCGGCCCATCGCCAGCATCTGCTGCTCGCCGCCCGACATGGTGCCGGCCAGCTGGTTGCGACGCTCCTTCAGGCGCGGGAAGATGCCGAACACCTTGTCGATATCGGCCAGGATCTCGGCCTTGTCGTTGCGGATGTAGGCACCCATCTGCAGGTTCTCGGTGATG
>Ga0208514_100140_pt1 | contig 63045 bp, 65 predicted proteins | sample LakWasMet70_HOW9_2_FD_183900 | JGI IMG/M metagenome (GOLD analysis project Ga0208514, IMG submission 183900) | Freshwater sediment methanotrophic microbial communities from Lake Washington under simulated oxygen tension - Sediment Metagenome... | ecosystem: Environmental > Aquatic > Freshwater >...
AAAGTCGGTGTCATGTCCGGGTCGCCCGGTGGGCTCCGGCACATGCAGACGCAATGGCTCATAGACTGGCATAGGCATTTACTCCTTGCAGGGTCGTGTCCTGCAGCAGGTTTCAAGATGGACTGGCGGTTTGGCGGGTAGCCAAGCTCAGTCTGACAATACCGCAAACCCCACGGGATCGCCATGGGGTTTGCATGCGGTAGGGAGCATACCGCGGCTTGGGGGCCGGAGAAGGCTTTGGCCGCAAAATGTCTGCAATATTTAACGGAAGTCCTGCATGTCAACGCCTAATAAACACAGCCCCATTTCCCCCGACGAACTGAACCAGCTCGACCTGCTGCGCGCCCACCGCCGGGTGCACCGCAAGCACGTTCTCACCAAGCCGCCTGCAACCCCAGAACACTTTCTGGCACAGCCCCTCACGACGGGCCAGAGATTGGCAGACCGGGTGGCCTCCACCATCGGCTCGTGGCGCTTCATCGCCATCCAAAGCTCGGCCATCGCGATCTGGATTACCGGCAACGTGTTGGCGGGCAACGGCGCGTGGGACCCGTATCCCTTCATCCTGCTCAACCTGTTGCTGTCATTTCAGGCGGCCTACACCGCCCCGGCCATCATGATGAGCCAGAACCGCCAATCCGAGCTGGACCGCCGGCACGCGGAAACCGACTACGAGATCAACGTCAAGGCGGAGCTGGAGATCGAGCTGCTGCACGAAAAAATGGATCGGATGAAAGAGCAGGAGTTGCTGGCCCTGACCGAGGCGGTGCGCAGCCTGTCATTCCAGCTGGATGCCCTGCTGCAGCGGGCGCCCGGCGCGGCAATTGCTGCGCCCACCTCTGCGCCCCGATAACGCTACCGTTTAGATAGCGTGATACGCTTATTCCACGAGGGCTAGAGGCGTATTACGTTGCAAACTCTCCGTGCCCGCTACATATTGCGCCGGTACTGCCCACCCACCTCAAACAGCGCGTTGGTAATCTGCCCCAGTGAGCAGACCCGCACCGCGTCCATCAGCACCTCAAACACATTCTTGTTGGCTATGACGGCCTCCTGCAGGCGCTTGAGTGCGGCCGGAGACTCGGCGGCGTGCGTGGCGTGGAACTCGGCCAGGCGCTTCAACTGGCTCTGCTTTTCTTCATCGGTACTGCGGGCCAGCTCCAGCTTGTCGTTCACCGGGTCGCCATGCGGGTTGCGGAAGGTGTTGACGCCGATGATGGGCAGCTCGCCGGTGTGCTTGAGCATCTCGTAGGTCATGCTCTCGTCCTGGATCTTGCCGCGCTGGTAGCCGGTCTCCATCGCGCCCAGCACGCCGCCGCGGTCGGCAATGGCCGTGAACTCGGACAGCACGGCCTCTTCCACCAGCTCTGTCAGTTCTTCGATGATGAAGGCGCCCTGGTTGGGGTTTTCGTTCTTGGCCAGGCCCCACTCGCGGTTGATGATGAGCTGGATGGCCATGGCGCGGCGCACCGAGTCTTCGGTGGGCGTGGTGATGGCCTCGTCAAACGCGTTGGTGTGCAGGCTGTTGCAGTTGTCGTAGATGGCGATCAACGCCTGCAACGTGGTGCGGATGTCATTGAACTGGATCTCTTGTGCGTGCAGGCTGCGGCCACTGGTTTGAATGTGGTACTTCAGTTTTTGTGAGCGCTCATTCGCACCATACTTTTCCTTCATCGCCACGGCCCAGATGCGGCGCGCGACGCGGCCCATGACCGTGTACTCGGGGTCCATGCCGTTGGAGAAGAAGAAGCTCAGGTTGGGCGCGAAGTCGTCAATGTGCATGCCGCGCGCCAGATAGGCCTCGACCAGCGTGAAGCCATTGGATAGCGTGAATGCCAGCTGGCTGATCGGATTGGCGCCAGCCTCGGCAATGTGGTAGCCCGAGATGGACACCGAGTAAAAGTTGCGCACGTTGTGGTGCACAAAATATTCGGCGATGTCGCCCATGACCTTGAGGCTGAATTCGGTGGAGAAGATGCAGGTGTTCTGGCCCTGGTCTTCCTTCAGGATGTCGGCCTGCACCGTGCCGCGCACATTGGCCAGCACCCATTCGCGGATCTTGGCGGCCTCGGTATCGGTGGGCTGGCGGCCGTTGTCGGCCTGGAATTTTTCCAGGTTCTGGTCGATGGCCGCGTTCATGAACATGGCCAGGATGCTGGGCGCCGGGCCGTTGATGGTCATGGACACGCTGGTGGCCGGGTTGCACAAATCGAAGCCGCCGTACAGCACCTTCAAATCGTCCAGCGTGGCAATGCTGACGCCGCTGTTGCCCACCTTGCCGTAAATGTCCGGACGTGGATCGGGGTCGTTGCCATACAGCGTGACCGAGTCAAACGCGGTGGACAGGCGCTTGGCGGCCATGCCACTACTCAGCAGCTTGAAGCGGCGGTTGGTGCGGAAGGCATCGCCCTCACCGGCGAACATGCGGGTCGGGTCCTCGCCCTCGCGCTTGAAGGCAAAGGTGCCGGCGGTGTAGGGGTAGCTGCCGGGCACGTTGTCCAGCATCAGCCACTTCAGGATTTCACCGTGGTCCTCGTAGGTGGGCAGGGCCACCTTGCGGATGGTGGTGCCGGACAGCGATTTGGTGGTGAGCGCCGTGCGCAGTTCCTTGTCGCGGATCTTGACGACGTATTCGTCGCCGGCATAGGCCTTCTGCATTTCGGGCCACTGGGCCACCAGTTTTCTGGCGGCGGGATCCTGGCGCTCCGTGCGCTCGGTTGCCAGGCGCAGCACCGTGTTCTTGGCACCGTCACGGGTGGCGTCGTCGTCGAGCAGCATGCGGGCGGTTTCGCTCAGTTGCTGGATCTCGCGGGCCAGGCGGGCCTCGGCACGGGCGTGCCGCTTGTAGCCACGCACGGTGTCGGTGATTTCGGCCAGGTAGCGGGTGCGCGCGGCGGGCACCACCGGCGTCTGGTTGCTGCTGTGGCGCACGCTGACCTTGGGCAGCACGCCGCCACTGGTCACCGGCAGGCCCAGCTCCTGCAGACGCGGCAACAGCGCCTGGTACAGGGCTGTCACGCCGTCGTCGTTGAAGCGCGCGGCCATGGTGCCAAACACCGGCATCTGCTCCGGTGGTGTGGTCCAGGCTTCCTTGTTGCGCTGCACCTGCTTGGCCACATCGCGCAGCGCATCGCTGGCGCCCTTGCGGTCGAACTTGTTGATGGCCACGAACTCGGCAAAGTCCAGCATGTCAATTTTTTCCAGTTGGCTGGCCGCGCCGAACTCGGGCGTCATCACATACATGGGGATATCGACCAGCGGCACGATGGCCGCATCGCCCTGGCCGATGCCCGAGGTCTCGACAATGATGGCATCGAAGCCGGCCACCTTGCAGGCGGCAATGACGTCGGGAAGAGCCTGGCTTATCTCACTGCCAAAGTCGCGTGTGGCCAGGCTGCGCATGAAGACGCGCTCACCGTTCTGCCAGGGGCCGATGGCATTCATGCGGATGCGGTCGCCCAGCAGGGCGCCACCGCTTTTGCGCCGGGATGGATCAATCGAAATCACAGCCAGGCGCATGGCGTCGCCCAGGTCCAGCCGCAGGCGGCGGATCAATTCGTCTGTAAGCGACGATTTGCCGGCGCCGCCGGTGCCGGTAATGCCTAGAACTGGTATCTTTTTTGTAGCAGCTTGACTAAGTAATTCGGGGGCTAGAGGGTGTTTTCCTTCTGAGCTTTCCAGCGCGGTGATGAGTTGCGCCAGCGCGCGCCAGGATGCTGTGGTGTGGCCTGCGATGGCGTCCAATGTCCCGGGTGCAAACCCCGTCAGGTCCTTGTCGCACCGCATCACCATTTCACCGATCATGCCGGCCAGCCCCATACGCTGGCCATCTTCTGGGCTGTAGATGCGGGTTACGCCATAGGCTTGCAGCTCGGCAATCTCACTGGGCACAATCACGCCGCCACCGCCGCCAAACACCTGGATGTGGGCGCCACCGCGTTGTTTGAGCAGGTCCACCATGTATTTGAAGTACTCGACGTGGCCGCCCTGGTAAGAGCTGATGGCGATGCCCTGCGCATCTTCCTGCAAGGCGGCAGTGACGACCTCGTCCACGCTGCGGTTATGTCCCAGGTGGATGACCTCGGCGCCCATGCCCTGCAGGATGCGGCGCATGATGTTGATGGCCGCGTCGTGCCCGTCAAACAGGCTGGCCGCCGTGACGAAGCGCACCTTGTGCGTAGGACGGTAATTGGCCAGGGCCTTGAATTCAGCGGACAGGTTGGTCATGGGGCGCTCCTATATCACCGCGCTTTTTCCGGCACGGTTGACGTTTACGTAAACGTCAACTGTAAACCATTTGAGCCAACATTGGCTTACGCCGTTGCCGGGCAGGGTGTTGCCCTACGTCCAAATCCATTAAAGTCAGGGCCGGCGCGCACCCGCCAGAAAGAACACCATGCAACCGATACAACTCTTTGACCCTGCGTCGAGCACCTATACCTACATCATCTTCGACGAGACCACCCGCGACGCCGTCATCATCGACCCGGTGGACGAGCAGGTGGAGCGCGATCTGGCCCAGTTGCGCCAGTACGGGCTCAAGCTGCTGTGGACGGTGGAGACCCATGCACATGCCGACCACATCACCAGCGCCGGCTTGCTGGCCGAGCACACCGGCGCACAGACGGCCGCGCCCCAGGGCTGCGGCATCACCACCGCCGCCCTGCAACTGGTGCACAACCAGGTGCTGCGCTTTGGCGGCGAGTCCATGACGGCCCTGCACACCCCCGGCCACACCGCCGGCAGCATGAGTTTTGTGTGGCGCGACCACGTGTTCACCGGCGACACCCTGCTGATCAACGGCTGTGGCCGTACCGACTTCCAGTCCGGCAGCGCCGAGGCCATGTACCACTCGCTGACCCAGGTGCTGTTCAAGCTGCCGGACACCACCACGGTCTGGCCCGGCCACGACTACCAGGGCCGCACGCACAGCAGCATCGCTGCCGAGCGCATGGGCAACGCTCGGGTGGCGGGCAAGTCGCTGGAGGAGTTCACCGCCATCATGGCCGGGCTCCACCTGCCCCGGCCCAAACGCATAGATGAAGCCGTGCCGGCCAACCTGAGTTCCGGTATTCGCCACGATGCGGACGGCGTGGACGCACAGGCTGTGCGCCCGGCAACCGGTTATGCCGGGGATGTCAGCGCCGCCTTGGCCCACAGCTGGTGGCAGCAGGGCGAGGCCGTGCTGGTGGATGTGCGCACCGACGCGGAACGTGAATGGGTGGGTTTTGTGCCCGGCGCCGTGGCCCTGGCCTGGAAGCAATGGCCCGGCATGGCGATGAACCCGGGCTTTGACGACGGCCTGCGGGCCGCCGTGCCGACCGGCAAGAAGGTGGTGCTGTTGTGCCGCAGCGGCGTGCGTTCCGTGGCGGCCGCCAAGCGCGCGACAGAATTGGGCCTTGAGGCCTACAACATCCTGGAAGGGTTTGAAGGCGACCCCGACGCCAACGCCCAGCGCGGCAAAAAGGGCGGTTGGCGCCTGCAGGGCCTGCCCTGGCGCCAAGGATAATGGCGCATGACCTTTCTTGCACTGGATATCGGCAATACGCGCCTCAAGTGGGCGCAGTATGCTTCCCCCCGCCCCGATGCCCTGCTGCTGGCCCAGGGCGCGGAGTTTCTGGAAAACATTGACAAGCTGTCCGAAGGCGCTTGGCTGGGCCTGAAGGCACCCCACCACATCCTGGGCTGCGTGGTGGCGGCCGATGCCGTCAAGCGCCGCCTGCAGGAGCAGATGGAGTTGTGGGACGTGTCACCCCAATGGATCGTGGCCAGCGAGGCCGAGGCCGGTCTGCGCAATGGCTACGACCACCCCACCCGCCTGGGAGCAGACCGCTGGGTCGCCATGATCGGCGCCTACCACCGCATGCTGTCCCAAGGCGCCCCCCGCCCCATGGTGGTGGTCATGGTGGGCACGGCCGTGACGGTGGAAGCGGTGGATGCCGGCGGCAAATTCCTCGGCGGCCTGATCCTGCCCGGCCACGGCATCATGCTGCGCGCGCTGGAGTCCGGCACGGCAGGCCTGCACGTGCCGACGGGCGAGGTGCGCGAGTTCCCGACCAACACCAGTGACGCGCTGACCAGCGGTGGCACCTATGCCATTGCCGGGGCCGTGGAACGCATGGTGCAGCATGTGCGCCAGCATTGCGGCGCCGAGCCGCTGTGCGTGATGACAGGGGGTGCCGGCTGGAAAATGGCGCCCAGCATGTCGTTGCCGTTCGAGCTGGTCGACAACCTGATTTTTGACGGCTTGCTGCAGTTGGCCGCTGTGCGGTTTCCGGCCTAGTCTGCACCGGGCTTGGGGCGCCCGCTTCAGGTCAGGCGGTGTAAGCTGCTGGGATGCATCAAGTATTCAAGTGTGGCGTACGGTGGATTGCGGGAGCGGTTCTGGTTGCGGCGATGGTCGTTGCCGGTTGTTCAAAACAGCCGCAACCCGTAAACGCGGAATATGCCCTCCCGGTTCCGATCGGCGATGCCCTTGAAACAACGGGGGCGCAGGGCATTGTCCCGTCGATTGGCAAGTGGATGGTTGCACCGTCCGGGCAGGTTGCAAACTGGTTGGGGCAACGCGTGGACGGCAAGGAGATTTACGAGCCCATCAATGTGATCCTCTTCGACCCGATTGCCAAGACGGCGGTCGAGGCACAGGATAGGCTGGTCGCGGCCAGCACCGCCGCCAACTTTTTGGTACGCAGTGGCCATTCGTCAGGATATGGTGCCATCATTGATGGTTCGGTTTACCCCGAACTCCCCTGGGGTCCGGGAAATGCGTTTTCCGATGAGCCCTTTGTGCTTTCCAACAACCATGGCCGGATATTTGGCCCGCACAAATTGCCAGGGGGCTGGCTCTTTGTCGGGGCGTTCAGCAGGGAAGCCATAGCCCCAACGCAGCAGGTCAAGCACAGCTATGCGTCCTTGAACCGATCCCGCGACGCGTTTGCGCACCGCATGGTCACCGGTGCGAACTACCGCATCACTTCTTTCATCAGTCTTGGCAATGCCATCCTGGATCAGCCTGCAAGGGGAACCGGTGATCACGATGGGATCGCCATCCTGCTGGAGGCAACCCGGTGAGCAATGAAAATGGTGCCGGCGACGGCTAGATATCCAATAGCTGCGAGAAATCGGTATCCGAGTTACGGCGTGTGCTGCTACCCACGACCGAGCTGGATTCAAACATGTGGTCCACGATCGTAGCCTCGGATTCTCCGGGACGCGGTCCGCTGAGCAAGGCGCGGTCCAGCAGACGCATCAGGACCGTGCGTGCGGTTTCGGGGCTTTCACCATGCAAATCAAACGTGACATTGACCGTGAGGCGCACGGTCGTCAGATCCGGGACGCGCTCCGCCACCCGCTGGGCGACACCGGTGTCCTGCAACACCATACCGTCATCGGTGACAAACAGCACGCGCGCCGGAACCTTGGGTGACAGCACATGGGATGTGCCCTCCGCATTGACGACCAGCATCACGCCGTTGGCAAAATCGCGGGCCCAGGCCGTTTTGCCGCCCTTGAAGCCGCGGATGGTGAAACCATACTCACGCGGCGAGACAAAGTAGCGCCCGGTGGCGTCGACCGCCGGATCGTCCACCTCGACATCGTCATGGACAAACACGTAACGGACCACATCCGGTGATATCTGCCGCTTGATGGCCTCTTGCAAGCCCTGCGGCTTTTCACGGGAAGTCAGTTCACTCCAGCTGGTCACGGCGTTCCCCCTATTGCACTTTATGCGTCATCATACTGATTTCCCGCCCGGCGCCAACCAGCTTTCCGCCAGCCGTACCCAGTAGGTCGCGCCCAGGGGAATCAGGGTGTCGTTGAAGTCGTAGCTGGGGTTGTGCAGCATGCAGGGGCCGCCGCCGTGGCCCATCTCGCGGTGTGCGCCGTCGCCGTTGGCGATGAACGCATAACATCCGGGCTTGGCCATCAGCATGTAGGCAAAATCCTCGGCGCCCATGGTGGGCTCCTGGGCGCCCACATTCGCATCACCGACGATGCCGGCCATGACCTGGCGCGCAAACTCCGCCTCCTTGGCTGAATTGATGGTGGGCGGGTAGTTGCGCACAAATTCAAAGCTGCACTCCATGCCAAAGGCCGCGGCCGTGTGGCGGGCGATCTCCTCCATGCGCTGCTCGATCATGTCCAGCACCTCAATGCTGAAGGTGCGCACCGTGCCCTGCAGCTCGCAGCTGTCGGGGATGACGTTGGTGGCCTCGCCAGCGTGGACCATGGTGACCGAGATCACGCCCGCGTCGATCGGCTTCTTGTTGCGGCTGATGATGGTCTGGAAGGCCTGCACCATCTGGCAGGCCACGGGCACCGGGTCCAGCGCGTTGTGCGGCATGGCCGCATGGCCGCCCTTGCCGCGGATGGTGATCTTGAATTCATTGCTGGACGCCATGACCGGTCCGGCGCTAACGGAGAATCGGCCAACCTCGGATCCCGGCCAGTTGTGCATGCCAAACACGGCGTCCATCGGGAATTTCTCGAACAGCCCGTCCCTGATCATTTCCCGGGCGCCGCCGCCGCCCTCTTCCGCCGGCTGGAAGATCAGGTACACCGTGCCATCAAAGTTGCGCTGGGTCGCAAAGTGCTGCGCCGCGGCCAGCAGCATGGCAGTGTGGCCGTCGTGGCCGCAGGCGTGCATCTTGCCGGCGTATTGGCTGGCGTGGGCAAAGGTGTTGAACTCCTGCATGGGCAGAGCGTCCATGTCGGCCCGCAGACCAATGGCGCGATCCGAGGTGCCGGCCTTGACGATGCCCACCACGCCGGTGGTGCCCATGCCGCGGTGTACCGGGATGCCCCACTGTGTCAGCTGGGCGGCCACCACATCGGCCGTGCGCTGCTCATGGAAACACAGTTCGGGGTGGGCGTGCAGGTCGCGACGGATGCTTGCCATGGCCGGCGCGGCTGAAACCAGTGCGTCAATAAGCTTCATATCAGAGGTGTCGTTGGTGGTGGGGTCAAGGGCGCATTATTACGCCGCAGGCCTTACCATGGCGGGCATGCGTGATTCATCAACATCCATCCCCATCCACCCCGACCAGCAGATCGTCGGCGCCTGCCCCCACGATTGCCCGGACACCTGCTCCCTGGTCACCACCGTGCGCGACGGCGTCGCCACCCAGGTGCACGGCAACCCGGCCCACCCCCACACGGACGGTGCCCTGTGCACCAAGGTGTCGCGCTACACCGAGCGCACCTACCACCCGGAGCGTATCCTGCATCCGCTCAAGCGCACCGGGCCCAAGGGCTGCGGCCAGTTTGAACGGGTCAGCTGGGAGTCCGCGCTATCCGACATCGCAGCCCGGCTCTCTGCCATCGCCAGCCGGGGGCCCGACGCGGCCCAGGCCATCCAGCCCTATAGCTATGCTGGCACCATGGGATTGGTGCAGAGCGAAAGCATCGCCGCCCGCTTCTTCCACCAGTTGGGCGCCTCGTTCCTGAACCGCACCATTTGCGCCACCGCTGGCGGCGAAGGCCTGGCGCAGACGCTGGGGCGCAAGGTCGGCATGCGGGTCGAGTTCTTTGCCGAATCCAAACTCATCATCATCTGGGGCAGCAACTCCATCGCCAGCAACCTGCACTTCTGGCGCTACGCGCAAGTGGCAAAACGCAATGGCGCCAAGCTGATCTGCATAGACCCGCGCAAGACCGAGACCGCCGACAAATGCCACGAACACATAGCCCTGCGCCCCGGCACCGATGCGGCCCTGGCGCTGGCGCTGATGCACGAGCTGATCGTCAATGACTGGCTGGACCACGACTACCTGGCGCAGTACACACTGGGCTGGGAGGCGCTGCGTGCCCACGCTCTGGAGTGGACGCCCGAGCGCTCCGCTGCCATATGTGGCATTGCTACAGAGCAGATCAGGGCCCTGGCGCGCGACTACGGCGGCTGCCTGCAGCGCGGCGAACCAGCGGCCATCCGCATGAACTACGGCCTGCAACGCGTGCGCGGCGGCGGCAATGCGGTGCGGGCCATTGCCTGCCTGCCGGCGCTGATAGGCGCCTGGCGCCACCGCGCCGGCGGCGTGTTGCTGTCGTGCTCCGGGGCCTTTCCCGTGGCACGGGCCGCGCTGGAACGCCCGGATCTGCTGGCCGGCCGCACGCCCCGCACCATCAATATGGTGACCATCGGCAACGACCTGCTGCGCCCGGCGTCCCCCGCGTTTGGCCCGGCCATTGAGGCCCTGGTGGTCTACAACAGCAACCCGGTAGCGGTAGCGCCTGACTCCAGCAAGGTGGTGCAGGGCTTTGCCCGCGAGGACTTGTTCACCGTGGTGCTGGAGCATTTCCAGACCGACACCGCCGACTACGCCGACTACATCCTGCCCGCTACCACGCAGTTGGAGCATTGGGATGTGCACCTGAGCTACGGCCACACCGACGCGCTGCTGAACCGCCCGGCCATTGCCCCCGTGGGCGAAGCAAAGCCCAACACCCAGATCTTCCGCGAACTGGCGGCGCACATGGGTCGGCACGACCCCGGTTTTCTCGACCCCTGTTTTTCGGAAAGCGATGAGAGCCTGTGCCGTGCCGCGTATGGCTCGGCGGTGGACTTTGAGCTGCTGCTGCGCCAGGGTTTTGCGAACTTGCCCATGGCCGAGGCGCCGTTCGCCAGCGGCGGATTCCCAACGCCATCGGGTCGCTGCGAATTTTTCAGCGCACGCCTGCATTCCCAGGGACAGGATGGCCTGCCCACCTACCTGGCCAACTACGAAGCGGTGGGCAGCTCGGCCGAGTTTCCATTGGCCATGATCTCTCCCCCGGCGCGCAATTTCCTGAACTCCAGCTTCGTCAATGTGAAGAGCCTGCGCGATATCGAGGGCGAGCCCATCGTGGAGCTGCACGCGGACGACGCACAGGCCCGGGCCATCCAGTCCGGCGATGTGGTGCGGGTGTTCAACCAGCGTGGCGAGTACCGCTGCAAGGCCAAGGTTTCGCCGCGGGCCCGCCCGGGTGTCGTCAACGGGCTGGGCGTCTGGTGGCGCAAGCTCGGGCTGACGGGCACCAACGTCAACCAGCTCACCAGCCAGAACCTGACCGACATGGGCGCCGGGCCTACGTTTTACGACTGTCTGGTCGAAGTTGCATTGGTCAGATAGGCCTCTAGCCCTCGTAAAATATGACTCAGTAGCTACTTAATTGATAGCAATTGAGTTTCCTTGCGTGCCTGGGCGTGGGCACCGCGGGCGATGTCGGAAGGCCCCCGCACTGTCACGTTCGTTCACCCCGCACACCCCGCGTCAACTTACAATAATGACCATCTGGTCAGCAAATTGACCCTCCTACGTTTTACGCACCAAGAGCCTCTATGAGCGACACCGACCCCACGCCATCCCAGCTGTCACCGGCCCCAGCGACGCCCGCGCCACCCAAAGCCGCCAGCCCCAACCGGGCCCGGCTGGTCCTGCTGGTCACGCTGCTGGCCATTGGCGGCTGGATGGGCTGGAAGTGGTATTGGGGGCAGTCGCACGTGACAACCGACAACGCCCAGGTGGACTCCCGCATCGTGCCCGTGCTGCCCCGCGTTGGTGGCTTTGTAGCCGAAGTGGCGGTCAAGGAGCACCAGACGGTGAAGGCCGGCGACCTGCTGGCCCGCATTGACGACCGCGACTACCGCGCCAGGCTGGCCCAGGCTGAGGCCGATCTGGCGCTGGCCGTGGCCGGTGCCGGCAGCACCCGACATACCGGCCAGGCTGGCGCGCAGGTGTCGGCCGCCCGGGCCACCGCAGCAGCCGCCCGCTCCACCGTGGAGCAGGCGCTGGCCAATGCAGACAAGGCGCAAAAAGACCTGGACCGCACCCGCGACCTGGTCGCACAAAAGATGTTGTCCCCCCAGGCGCTGGACGCCGCCCAGGCCACGGCCCGAGCGGCCCTGGCCCAGGTGGAAACCAGCAAGCAAAGCGCCAACTCGGCAACCGAGCAGATCACCGCCAGCAGCGCTGCCCTGACCGCCGCCCAGGCCAAGGTCGAAGCGGCCCGCGCCGCCCGCGACCTGGCTGCCAACCAGCTCGCCGACACGCGCATCGTGTCGCCCACCAGCGGCGTGGTGGCTGCCAAGAACGTGGAGCAAGGCCAACTGGTGCAGGCCGGCCAGCCCCTGCTGTCGGTCGTGCCCCTGGCCGACCTGTGGGTCACCGCCAACCTGAAGGAAACCGAACTCCAGGACATCAAGCTGGGCGCCGTAGCCAGAGTGGAAATCGATGCCTACCCCGGCGTGGCTGTGCAGGGCCAGGTGGAGTCCATCAGCCCGGCGACCGGCGCGCGCTTTGCGCTGCTGCCACCCGACAACGCCACCGGCAACTTCACCAAGGTCATCCAGCGCATTCCCGTTCGCATCCGCATTCAGCAGTCCGAAGATGCCACGCGCCTGCTGCGCCCGGGCATGAGTGTCACCGTCGTCATCACCACCCGCTGAAGCACTGCGGTGAAACCGATTGCCCCCTCGCTGCGGCGGGTCCAGACGCCTGACGAAATCTACCGCGCCCGCTTTCTGATCGCCATCACGGTAACGCTGGCCTGCGTGCTGGAGCTGGTGGACACCAGCATCGTCAACGTGGCCGTGCCCCACATGATGGGCTCCCTCGGTGCCACGCTGGATGAAATCACCTGGGTCTCCACGGGCTATGTGGTGGCCAATGTCATCGTGCTACCCATCTCCAGCTGGCTGGCCAACTGGTTCGGGCGGCGCAACTACTTTGCGCTGTCCATCATGCTGTTTGTGTTCTCGTCCTTCATGTGCGGCAATGCCGACACGCTGGGCGGTCTGGTGTTCTGGCGCATCGTGCAGGGCCTGGGCGGCGGTGGCCTGATCTCCACGGCGCAGGCCACGCTGTTCGAGACCTTTCCGCCCGAGGAGGCGGGCACCGGCATGGCCATCTTTGGCCTCGGGATCATGACCGGGCCCATGCTGGGCCCCACGCTGGGCGGCTACATCACCGACGCGGCGTCCTGGCCGTGGATTTTCTACATCAACATACCGCTGGGCGCGATTGCGCTGCTGTTGGCGCTGATGTATGTGCCCGAGCAGAAGTTTGGCAGCCGCGCTGAAGAGGTGGACTTTGCTGGTCTCGTGCTGTTGACCATCAGCATCGGCTGCCTGCAAACCATGCTGGAGCGAGGTGGCAAGCTGGACTGGTGGGATTCGCGCGAGATCATTGCCTATGCCTTCGCCAGCGCCAGTGCCATGGCGTTGTTTGTGTGGAACGAGCTGCGCCACCCCCACCCCATCGTCGACCTGCGCATCCTGAAGAACGGCCAGTTCGCGGTGTCCCTGGTGTTTGGCTTTGTCGTTGGCGCCGCGCTGTTCAGCGTGGTGTTCGTGTTCCCGGTCTATGCCCAGACGCTGATCGGTTTTACCGCCTGGGACACCGGCATGGCCGTGCTGCCGGGTGCGATTGCGTCGGGGGTGACCATGGCCATCGTGGGCAAGATGTTGCCCAAGTTCAGGATGGACCTGCGCCTGCTGGTGGTCGCCGGAGCCTGCGTCTTTGCCTATTCCATGTGGTCGCACTCGCTGTTCACCACGCAGTCCGGCTATGACGATTTCTTCTGGCCCATGGTGCTGCGGGGTATTGGTCTGGGCATGGTTTTCATTCCATTGAACAACCTGGCGCTGGGCGACTTGCCTCCCGAGCAGCTTGCACCGGCCAGCGGGATGTACGCCCTGCTGCGCCAGCTCGGCGGCTCGGTGGGCATCGCCAGTTCGGCCACGCTGTTTTCGCAATTCCAGGAAAGCAACCGGGGCGAGATGCTGCACCATGTGAGCCAGTTCGCGGATGCTGCCACCCTCCGGCTGGCGCAGTTGGAGCAGTTGATGCGCTCGCATGGCAACAGCGAGGCCGTCTCGCATCAGAAGGCTCTGATGCTGCTCGATGGCATGCTGCGCAAGCAAGCCGCCATGCTGGCCTTTGAGCACCTGTTTCTGGCCTTTGGCGTCATGATGCTGGCCGCGCTGCCGCTGCTGTTGCTGATGCAGCGTTCGAAGTTCAACCGCCAGGGTCCCGCAGCGGACCATTGACCCCAAAAAGGGGGGCTATGCCGCCGGTTTGACCTCGATGTGGTACAGCCCCCAGGGACACAGCGCGAACCGCTCCTTCAGCGGTTTGTCTTTGAAGTCCGGCAGGCGGTCGGCGTCGTAGACCGCCCATTGAGGGCCTAGCCCACCCAGAGCCAAGGGCCGGCCGTCCATGTGCGTGGCGACCATCATGCGGTAGTTGCGAAGGTCGGCCAGACTCAGCGCGACGTTGTAGCCATCCACCGCCCGCAAGCCGACCGACAAGCCGCCGCCCAATGCGACACCCGCAAACTCCAGCACCGTGGTGACGAGTGGACCGGACAGGGTGTGCACTTTGGCATCGTATTCCAGCGTCGGCTTGATCGTGGTCTTGGGCATTCTGTCCAGTGCTGCGGCGTCCAATTCCATGGCCTGTTCAAATCTCACACCATGCTTGGACAGCATCTGGTCCAGCGCGGGATCGAGCGCTCCGCGGTTGGCGTGGGTCATCTTGCCGCTGACGGTCAACAGCACAGGCCCGCGCGCGGAACCACCTGCAGCCTGGGCCGTTGCCGTTGGCAGGAGGCCGATCAGGGCCGCGCGGTTCAGAAAGTCACGTTTTTTCATAGAATCGCCCTCAAACCAGTATGAGAATCATTCTATCGACCACTATTCTTCAGGCGCTCGCCAAGGCGCGCCGAGTCCCGTGAGACCCGCCCGCATGGTCATCCTTGGGGTTGCTGCACTTGCTGTGGTGGCCCTGGCGGGATGCGGAACAACGCCGACCCCGCGCGGGGGTTTCGGATCATCCGGGGGGATGGACTTGCCCTCGCGGCTCACCGCCGACCAGGCCGGGGATGTCACCATCTACGCGATTGGGCTGGTGGGCACGCCCTACCGCTACGGCGGCAACACGCCGCAGTCAGGGTTCGACTGCAGTGGGTTGATTGGCCATGTATACCAGACCCGTGCACGGGTTGCCGCACCGCGAACCGTTGCCAAACTCAGTGGCTGGGGAAGCGCGGTCGCGACGGAGAACGTGCGCTCCGGGGACCTGGTGCTTTTTTCCCAGCGCGACATGGTGACCCACGCCGGCATCTACGTCGGTAGCGGACGTTTTGTGCACGCACCGTCCACGGGCGGTGAGGTCAGGCTGGACTCCCTGGGCTCCAATTATTGGGCCGCCCAGCAGATTGCGTTTCGGCGGCCATGAAGGCTTTCTATTCCATGGAATGCACCGGGCAAGCAGACCTTGTCTGTATAGTCCCACTGCCCGGCCGGTCACACTGGCTCCTTCAGAAAAGCAGATCGATTAGATGACCCCCATAGGAAAGACCGGATCGGCCGCCACGATTACCGACGTTGCACACCGTTCCGGTGTGTCGATCAAAACCGTCTCCCGGGTGATCAACCAAGAGGCCGGCGTCCACCCCGATACCCGCGACCTGGTCCTCAAGGTGGTGGCCGAGCTGAGGTACCGGCCCAAGCTGTCGGCGCGCAGTCTGGCCGGAGCCCGTTCTTTTTTGATCGGCCTGTTGTACTACGATCCCAGCGCTGCATTTGTCGGTGATGTCCAGCAAGGGGCGACGCTGCGTTGCCGCGAGGCGGGTTACCACCTGGTCGTTGAGTCGCTGCATAACGACGCACCGGACCTGGCCCAGCAGGTGTCACGGATGGTCAGCGCCCTGCAGCCTGACGGGATGATTCTGACGCCGCCCCTGTGTGACAACCCGGCTGTCCTGAAGGCGCTACGCGAGAACCACACACCCTGTGTCTTGGTATCCCCGGCGCGGGATGTCAAAGGCATGGCCAGCGTGCGCATGGACGATACCAAGGCATCCGAAGAGATCACCAACCTCCTGATAGGGCTGGGGCATGAACGGATTGCGTTCATCAATGGCCCGCCCGACCAGGCGGCCTCCGGGCTGCGTTACCAGGGTTACCTGCGCGCCATGAAATCCCACGGCCTTGCCGTTGACCCTGAGTTGGTGTGCGCGGGTGATTTTGTCTTTGCTTCCGGTGTGGAAGCCGCGAACAAGTTGTTGAGCCGACGCGTTCGTCCCACGGCCGTGTTTGCCGGCAACGACGACATGGCGCTGGGCGTGCTGGCTGCAGCGCAACGCCTTGGGCTTGCTGTTCCAGGTGACCTGTCCATTGCCGGCTTTGATGATTCGCCGGCCGCGCGCCTGGTGTGGCCGCCATTGACCACCGTGCGGCAGCCCAAGAACGAAATGGCGCGCGTTGCGGTGGAGATGCTGATCGCGGCCAATCGCAGCGATGCGCCGGCCGTGACCGAAGACCGGTTGCATCGGGTGTTGCCGCACGAATTGGTGGTGCGTGACTCCACCACCACGCCGATGGCAAGAGCGGGTGGTCACGGCAAACGCAAATGAGCTAGCCGTTGCCGGGCCGCCCCAAGACGGCGAGCGCCCCCTCGGGGGGCAGCGCAGTACGCGTAGCGACTAGCGTGGGGGCCTAGCGCGCGCACATCCTGTCTACCAGGGCGCGGTGGGTGGGGAGGTCTGCTACGGCCCGCTGCCCTATCGTCTGAATCATGGCGAACTCCTTGCGCGCGTCGTCCATGCGGGGATAGGCGGCACGGGCGTGGCTGAGATCGGTCTTGAACTCCATGCCATACAACACGTACTGCCAACTCGATGGTGGGTACATCTCCAGATCGGTCAGAAAATCCAGTCGGTGCGGGGGGCGGCAGCGCCACATGCTCAGCTGTTCCTTGAGCGTGCTGGAGATGGACGCAGGGTCTGTGTTGTCGCGCCAGAACGCGTGGTCCGTGCGCTGGGTCAGACAGTAGTGCATCTTGACAAAGTCGACAACGCGTTCGTAGCGCTGGCGCATGAAGTGGTTGAAGTGCCTGGCCACTGGCTCGGTATTGCCGTCCGCCGGAAACAGGAACGCCAGGAGATAGGCCGCGGTTTCTATGAGTCCAATGCCGGATGCCTCCAGCGGTTCGATGAAGCCGCCGGACAGACCTACGGCGACACAGTTCTTGATCCAGTGGACCTCGCGGTACCCGAGGTCGAGCTTGAGTGCGCGGGGGGTCAAGTCGACCGACGCCGGACCGATGTAGGCACGCAGTACTTCCTCCGCGCGCGTGTCGTCGGTGTGCTGGCTGGAGTACACATACCCCACCCCGCGGCGCTCCTGCAAGCCGATATCCCAGGTCCAGCCCGCTTCATGGGCGGTGGAGATGGTGTAGGACGCAATGGGCGCGTCCGCGGTGGCATAGGGAACCTGCATGGCCAATGCGCGGTCGACAAAGAGACTGTCCTTGATGCTGTGAAAGGGCGCCCCCAGCGCCTTGCCAATCAGTTCGGCCCGAAAGCCGGTGCAGTCGACATAGAGGTCCGCCTGAAGCGTGCCCAACTCGGCAGTCACAACCGCCGCGATGGCGCCCGACGCATCGAGCGTCACCCGCTCCACGGTTGCAATCCGGTGCTGCACGCCCAGTGATTTGGCGTGCCGTGCCAGCAAGGATGCGAACTTGCCCGCATCAAAGTGGTAGGCATAGTTCATCTGCCCCAGGTAGTCTCCATCGTTCAAGCGCTTGGGTCCATGGCGTGCATCTGCGACCCGCTTTTGCATGGTGGCCGCCTCGGCGAAGGCGGCATCCTTGCCCGCCATGCCCAGCAACCAATAGGGCAAAAGCTCCGGTCCGCCGGGGCGCTGACTGGGTTGGCTGAAGGGATGAAAGTACTCGGACTTGCCCGGCGCTCCGGGTGCCCGCACCCAGTCCACAAACTGGATCCCCTGCTTGAAGGTGGCACTGCATTCGCGCACGAACGTGGCCTCGTCTATACCCAGCGCCGACAGCGTCCCCCGAATGGAAGGAAAGGTGCCTTCCCCCACCCCGATGATGCCAATGTCGCTGGACTCCACGACGGTGATCACCACGCTGCCGTGGCCTGCGGTGCCCAGCGTGCGTGCCAGGAAACCCGCAGTCAGCCAACCGGCTGTGCCACCACCCACGATAAGTACATTTTTGATAGGGGTCATGCGCAATTTTCCAATTTCAGAATTTTTGAGGACCTAGGGTTTATCCCTGTGCGAAATTTATGACAACGCTGTCATTTTGAATAGACAACGCTGTCATTTTTCCGCATGATACGGTAACTCGAGCGATGACGACGAATTGCACTGCGAGTTGACGCTGAGTGACTGCCGATCCAAACCAAATATGAAAGAGACACTATGAAGACTCACACTCCCAAATACCGAAAGATGCTGGGTTCACCCGTACAACTGGCGGTCTTGGCGCTGTTGGCGGGCTCCGGCACAGGCTATGCGCAGACTGCTGCGCAAAAGGCGGAAGCCGCGTCAGCCGTACTCCCTGAAGTTGTCGTTACCGCGACCAAGCGCACGACGTCACTGCAAAGCACACCGTTGGCTGTCACATCCCTGAACGCCCAGGATCTGGAAAAACACCACGTGCAAACGGTGCAGGATATTGCCGCACTGGTGCCCAGTTTCTCCGGCACCACGCAGGGTGACCACGGCGTCATCACCATGACACTGCGCGGCATCGGCAACGACAGCGCCAAGACCGAGTACGCCGACCCCGAGATCGCGATCTTTGTGGACGGTGTCTACAGCCCGCGCGCCGAAGGCGCTGCCGTGCTGTTGTTCGACATGGAGAATATTGAAGTGCTGCGCGGTCCCCAGGGAACCCTGTGGGGCAAGAACTCAACAGTTGGCGCGGTCAACATGCAAACCGCCAAGCCAGTTCTGGGCGAAGCGTTTGGCAGCGTGAGCGGTGGCTTTGGAAACTACAACAAGTTGTCCACCCGCGCCAATTTCAATGCGCCCATCAGTGACACCATGGCACTGCGGGTCGCGCTGGTGCACGAGTCCCACGATGGCTACGTCGACTTCCAGAACCCCACACGCTATAGCGTGGCGCAGCAGCAGTCCGCGTTCCTGGCGGGCGGCGGAAAGATCGCGGACTTTCAACCCATCAACTACAACCTGTTTACACAGGGTGGACCGAAGTACAACTCGCAAAACCAAAGTGCAGCGCGGGTGAGCCTGCTGGTGAAGCCGTCCAATAGCTTGAGCTGGAACGTCTCCTACGAAAAATTTGCCGATCGCGGCACACCCAGCATGGACCTGATGCAAGTGCCCCGTGCCGGCCAAAAACACTGGTCAGCGCTGATTGATACCGCGCCCTACCTCAACCGCGACGTTGACACCATTCGCAGCCGCGTGGATTGGGACATGGGCAACGGCATGGCTCTGGCCTACACGGCTGGCTATTCGCATGCAACCGGCGCCGGCACGTTTGACCAGGACCGCGGCATGGACGTGCCCACCAGCTTTACGACCAACGGCTCGTACCAGGAAGACCGTACCAACTGGTCTGACTACCGCAACTTCAGCCACGAAGTAACCGTGCAGTCCACCGGCAAGCGCGACGTCGACTGGATCCTGGGCGCCTACTATGCCGCTGAGGAGAACGGCATCCGTTTTGACATTCCCATCATGAACGGCACCCAGCAGGGAACCGTGGGTTGGCAGGGTTCTTTCATCCAGCCCAAGGAGACCAACAAGTCCACCGCCATCTTCGGGCAGGCCACCTACAACCTGGGTGCCCTGCACTTGACAGGCGGTCTGCGCTTCACCAATGACGAGCGTGAAAACATTGGCGGTCGTGGACACGGCTGGGCCTATAACTCGGCCGTTGCACAGCGTCCCATCGACCCGGGTACCAATCCCGCGGATCCCGCTTCCGGCTTCAACAACGGTTGCTGCAACGATGGCAAGTACACCGGCGGCAAGACAACGGGTCTGTTGCGCGCCAACTATGACGTGAGCAAGCAACTGATGGTGTACGGCAGCGTCGCAACGGGCTACAAGTCCGGCAGCGTGCAGGACGGTGGCAATACCTACAAGCCAGAGACGCTCACGACGGTGGAATTTGGCACCAAGCAAACGCTGGGCGGCGGTTCGATCAAGTTCAACAATTCGGTGTACTTCTCCGACTTCAAGGACTTTCAGTTCTCGGCACCGGTACTGCAGTCGGACGGAAGCCGTGCGTTCCTGACCGACAACGTCGAAGGCGCAAAAGTCCAGGGCTTTGAATCTGAACTGGCATGGAAGATTACGCCGGTGGACCGGTTCCAGGCCACCATGGCATTCACGGACACCAAACTGGGCTACCTCATCGGCCTGAGCAATGACTACAACCTGCCAGGGCCATGCACATTGGTGAACATCGGAAACGGTTGCGTGCTCGTCACGGGCAACAAGATGGCCCATGCACCCACCTTCCAGGCAACCTTCCAGTACGAGCATGCGTTCAATCTGGCAGATGGTGCGACGCTGACGCCACGCATCAGCCTGCACTATGAAACCGACAGCTTCCTGAGCATCTTCAACTACGGCGAGATGGACACGCAAAAGGCCTACACCCGGACGGATCTGGGCCTGCGCTACAACTCGGGCAAGTCATGGTACGTCGATGGATACATCCGCAACCTGGAAGATGCCAACATCAAAACCAGTGCAGCCGGCGGACCCACACTCGCGCGCGCCGTGGCGCAGTACATGCCCCCCCGCACGCTGGGTGTGAACATTGGATTCAACTTCTAGGACACGGGTGAATTGAAGCCCGCCGCGTACCAGCGGCGGGCGCCCACACCATGCAATGAGGGTCCGATTCGGGGGCGGATCGGTTGGGTGTCGCCATTGAATGCCGGCGGCACCTTTTTTTTATTGCCGTAATTTCTCGAACAAACCCATGAAACTAGAAAACTCATCCAACGCAACTCTCTTGGAACTGTCCCAGCATTTTCCCTCCGACTTTCAGTGGGGATCCGCGACGAGTGCCGCGCAAATCGAAGGTGCCTATGACCAGGACGGCAAGGGACTCTCGATATGGGATAGCTTTTGTACCGAGCCAGGGCGCATCAACGATGGGTCAGACATTCGCATCGCATGCGACCACTACCATCGCTATCGCGAGGACGTGGGACTCATGCAGGGACTTGGATTGGATGCCTACCGCTTCTCGGTGGCCTGGGCGCGTGTGCAGCCGCTGGGCAAAGGCGCCTGGAACGAAGCAGGTTTTGCTTTTTACGACCGGCTACTGGATGCCTTGTTTGAGGCAGGAATCCGGCCCCATGTCACGCTGTACCACTGGGACCTTCCTGCCGCATTGCAGGAGGCGTTCGGCGGCTGGGAGTCACGTGACATCGTGCCGCTGTTTGCCGACTATGCGGCCGAAGTGGCCCGGCGATTTGGTGATCGGGTTGCCAGCATCGCAACCCTGAATGAACCCTGGTGTGTCGCGACCCTGGGCTATGAGGTCGCCCAGTTTGCCCCCGGCAAGAAAGACCGAGCACTGGCCATGCAGGTGTCTCACCACCTGATGATGGCGCACGGTGCTGCAGTGAAAGCGATGCGCAAAGTGACCCAGGTGCCTTTGGGCGTGGTGCTGAACCACACACCCGCATTTGCCGCTGAGGCACTGGAGTCGGATCGCAAGGCGGCGCGCATCGATGATGGCTTGAACGTGCGCTGGTATATGGACCCCATCTTTCGTGGCCAGTACCCCGCTGATATCGTGGAGCACCTGGGCGACCATGCCCCCAGGATCGAGGATGGTGATCTGGACCTGATTCACCAACCGCTCGATTTCCTCGGAATCAATTTCTACACCCGCAGCTTCATCAGCACACAGACGCCTCCCAAGCCCGCACCCGGCAAGCGCGGCTTTACCGACATGGGGTGGGAGATTTACCCCGAGGCATTGACACAGCATCTGGTCAGGCTTTCGCGTGAGTACGCGCCACCGCCGATCTTCATTACAGAGAACGGGATGGCCAACGCGGACAAACTGGTGGATGGACGGGTCGCCGACGTGGAGCGCATTCAGTACGTGAACGAACACTTGAAAGCACTCGCCCGCGCGGTTGCGCTGGGTGTGGATGTACGCGGCTACTTTTATTGGAGTCTGCTCGACAACTTCGAGTGGAACTCCGGCTACACCAAGCGCTTCGGGCTTTTCCACGTGGACTACACGACCCTGCAGCGGGTAGCCAAGGACAGCGCCCTCTGGTACCGTGACTTCATCGCCGCATTCAAATCACGTCGAACACCCAAGGCAGGTTAAGGATATGACCCAAGCAACCGAGACTGGCCGCGCACCCTTGTCCTGGGTTCCCACCGCCTACCTGGCAGAGGGCATCCCTTTTGCCATGGTGATCTGGGTCGCTGGAACCCTGTTCAAGGACCTGGGGCACAGCGATACCGAAATTACGGTATCGACCGCCAGCGTCGGAATCATGTGGTCACTGAAACCGCTCTATGCAGGCTTCCTGGACATGTTCAAGACCAAGCGCTTCTGGGTGATTGCCATGCAGCTGGCCATGGCGGGCTTGTTGGGCTTGTGGGCCGCGTCATTGGCAATGCCCAACTACTTTGTCGTCGGGATACTGTTGCTATGGCTACTGGCATTTGCCTCCGCTACCCAGGACATTTGCATCGACGGGGTGTACATCACGGCGCTGGACCAACGGACGCAGGGCAAGTTCATGGGGGTACAAGGTGCATTCTGGAATGCGGGTCGCATTTTTGCAACGGCGGTGGTAGTGGGTGCTGCGGGCTACCTGCAAAAACACGGTATGGATGCAAGGAGCGCCTGGGCCCTGGCGCTGGCGCTGAGCATGGGCACCATGGCGCTACTGGCGGCCTACCACTTCTATGTACTGCCTGCGGGGTCGACCCCGGAGCGCCCCAAGAATGCTGCCGCAGTTGCGGGCACATTCAAGGACCAGTTTGTAGACTTCCTGAAGAAACCCCATCTGCTGGGCATGCTGATGTTTGTGTTTCTCTTTCGCCTGGGCGAAGGCTTCTTGCTGCTGGAAGCGCCACTCTTCATGCAAGGCAGTGTCACCAACGGCGGCCTGGGCATGTGTGCAACCAACGCGATCAGCGCGGCGTGCCCGCACCTGCTGGAAGACAAGGCCCTCATCGACGGTTTCATCAGCACCGTGGTGAGTCTGGCGTTTGGCATGCTGGGCGGTCTTTTTGCCGGCAAGTTTGGCCTTACCCGCAAGACACTGGTGTTCATGGCCGTTTGCCTCAACCTGCCGCACATCACCTTCTACATACTGAGCTGCATGGTGTCCCCCGATGCCCCAGTTTCCCTGCCGGTCATCGCCACCCTGGTGACGATTGAAAAAGCCGGCTACGCCTTCGGCTTTGTGGCCAACATGCTCTACATGATGCAGCAGATATCGCCCGGCAAGTACCACATGACCCACTACGCCTACTGCACGGCCATCATGAATCTGACGCTCATTCCCACACAAATGGCCAGTGGTTTCCTAGCCGACCACATGGGCTTTCAGACCTTCTTCCTGGTAGTGATGGCGGCCTCCATTCCTTCCGTGCTCGGCGCCTACTTTGCGCCTTTCCCGAACAAGGTGGAGTCCTGAAAATCGAGCAGCCACGCCAAGGGGGCATTCCAGTTGATGGTGATCTCATTCACCGAGTAGGCATGGATGTCGTCCATCCAGCAAGTGGCAGGCTTAGCCACACAAGAGGCTAGTTGGACCTTCGCAATCGGGTCATGCAATCCCGCATTGGGGCCACCGGACAACGCACCAGGCGGTGCGAACGGGAATTCAGGATTCAGGACCCCGGCCCAAAACCGGTGGTGCGGATGTTTGACTGCCGTTGTACCCGTGCCGGTGACGAATGAAGTAGAGAACGTATTGCGTCCCAACAGGTAGTCCAGGCCCTTTGTGACGCCATCAGCGTACTTGCGGTTCTTGCTGAAGTTGTAGGCCAGGCCCATCAACATCAGTTTGTTGGTGACCCCATTGTTGGAGCCCCACTCGTACTCGGACACCGCGAGCGGGGTTGAGTAGCCAGACGCATCTTGGGTCGCCAAATGTTGGTCGGCAATCGACATGATCTTTTGCTGTGCGGCTTTGCGTCTGCTCGCGGTGGTCGGCGTCACCACCGTGGCCAAGGACATCTGGCCCGCCAGTTCCGTGTTGGCCCAGTTGAAGTCCTTGCGGGTCAGCGAATAGGCATCCATCGTGGGCAGGTAACGGCTGTCGCCGGTGGTGAGATAAAGCTCCACGGCCGCCCAATAGAAGTCATCATCGACTTTGTCATCGTCGTACGCACCACCGCCTGTGTCATAACCACCCCGGTAGAGATCGTTGGGGTAGCGCAGCGCTGCATCCCAGGCTGACTGTGCCGCTTGCAGGCACTTCGCGGAGAAGGCCGGGTCATGGTCTTTCCAGATGCGTGCTGCCTGTGCCGCTGTTGCAGCCAGGTTCAACGTAGCAGCAGTGGACGGCGGAACCAGCGCCCGTTGCCGGTTGTCCTGGTCCGGCGCCAGCGGCAAGCCCGTCCACTCGACGTCATGTATTTTGTGGTGCACCATGCCCGCCTTGGGGTACCCGACCGGGATCTGCATCGCCAGCATGAACTCCAACTCCCATCGCACCTCGTCCAGCACATCCGGGATGCCGTTTGCGCTCTCCGGAATGTTGAACGTGCCATCCCCCAAGCGCGTGCTGGTGCCCCAGTACAACCCCCGTTCCACCATGTTCAAAAGCGTCCATACAGAGATGCCACCATTCACTACATACTTGCCGTGGTCACCTGCGTCGTACCAGCCCTTGCGCACATCCAGTGCGTAGGCACACGTACCCGCCCAGCAGGGCACGTTGCCGTCCCCCTGGTTCTCGCCCCGATTGACATGGCCCGCCGCGCGGGCCCACCGACTATGGGATGCGAAGGAGGTGAGGCCACCGCCAGTGAACTGCGGTGCGATCGCTATACCGCTGCGGTTGTGATAGAAATATTTGAGGGCGTCGTACAGCGGAGCGTGAAATACGGAGCGAGAAATAGCAAAGGCGTGGCTGGTATCGGCACCCACTTTCAAAGTGAACCCGGAACCGGTTGCCGTCACCGCGCTGAAGTCTATCTGTTGCAACCGGTCACCGCTGGCCACATCGACCGCTGCGCGCGATGTCTTCCCACGCGCAACCACTTTGCCGTCTTGATGGAGCTCCCAATACTGCGGCCTGGTCTCGGCCGTCTTGACGCTTGCGATCTTGACGCCACCCGGAAAATACCCCACTTGATTCACGCGCGGATTCCCCACTTCGGCCCACGCCGCAAGGCTCGCCACTGGCAAGAAAATGAACGCAAGAATTGCAGAGTGGTAGTGGGTTTTCATGGGGGCAATTCGCGTTGTTGACTGTATCGCAGGTAGGCCAAGGTGTGCCCGATGGTGCGGTGAAAAAATGTTGCGACAATAGGGGGGTCGGCACAACACCTGTGCTGGCTCAATAAAAAAGGAAATTCAAAAATGGCAACTGCAAAGAAAACGGCTCCCAAGGCTGCTGTGACCCAAAAAAACAAAACAAACGCAAAGGCTGTGAAGCCAGTTGCAAAGGCTGCGCCCAAGAAGGCTCCAGTGTCCAAGGCCGCCAAGGCCATCGCAAAAATCAGCGCCAGCATTGCCAAGTTGACCGAACGCAAGAACAAGCTGGGCGCAGAGATCAACGCATTGCGTGACCAACGTGCCGCGCTGAAGGTCGTAGCAGCACCCGCTGCCGCGCCCGTAGTGGCCAAGGCCGCTCCCAAGGCAGTTGCGAAGGTTGCTGCTCCGGCAAAGAAGGCTGCCAAGCCCGCCGCGAAGAAGTAATGGGTTTGGCGACACGGTCGCTTTTTCAGGAAAGGCCCCGAGGGGCCTTTTCCTTTTTCAGCGGCCCGGTTCTTTTGTTGTGAGAAGTTGTCAGAATACGGAACTGAACCGGAACAACAGACTCGAAAGGGCATCTTGCTGATGCCTTTTCCGCTCAACCACTGGACTCAACCCATGAAGAACCTGCTGTTAACCATTGTGCTTGTCATGGGCGTAATGGCCTCGCACGCCGCCCCGAGCACTGGAGCAGCGGTCGCTCTGGAACCTGCACCGCAGCAGATCCAGGCCGCGGCGATGACTGCCGAACTCTTAACGCGCTTTCACTACACGCCGATGGCTCTGGACGATGCCATGTCGCAGAAGACATTCGACCGCTACGTCAAGTCCATGGATCCCGAACGGCTGTTCTTTCTGCAATCCGACATAGACCAGTTCACTCCGGCACGTGACAAACTGGACGACGCGATCAAGAGCCGCGACTTGACGACACCGTTTGCCATGTTCAATCTCTACCAGCGGCGACTGCAGGACCAGCTGGTCTACGGACGGGCGCTATTGGACAAGCCATTCGACTTCGGACAGCAGGAGAGTTACGCCTACCAGCGCCGCAATGAAGCCTGGGCACGGTCGGACGCGGAAGTGCGCGACCTGTGGCGCCGGCGGGTCAAGAACGACTGGCTGCGATTGAAATTGACTGGCAAGGACGATGCAGCCATCCGCGCGACACTGGCCAAGCGCTACGACTATGCGCTGGCAAACACCCGGCGACTCAAGAGTGAAGACGTGTTTCAACTTTTCATGAACGCCTACGCGACGTCGATCGAGCCGCACACCAACTATCTGGGGCCCAAGGCGACTGCGGACTTTGATATCTCCATGCGGCTCTCGCTGGTGGGGATTGGCGCGGTGCTGCAAGAGCGCGACGACATGACCGTGATTCGCGAGCTGGTGCCTGGCGGGCCAGCGGCGCGGTCCGGCAAGCTCAAGGTGGGTGATCGCATTGTTGCGGTCGGTCAAGCCAGCGACAGCGCGCTGACTGACGTTCTGGGCTGGCGCCTGGACGACGTGGTCCAGTTGATCAGAGGCGCGGAGGACTCCGTCGTCAAGATGAGCATATTGCCCGCGGACGCCAATCTGGATGCGCCACAGCAAGTCGTATCCCTGGTGCGCAAAAAGGTCACCCTCGAACAGCAGGCCGCAAAGAAGTCTGTCATCGAGGTCAAGGACGGTAGCGTCACGCGCCGCATTGGCGTGATTTCGCTGCCAGCGTTCTACCAGGACTATGAGGCCCGAAAGAAGGGGGACAAGGCCTTCAAGAGCGCGACCCGCGACGTCGCCAGCTTGCTCGATGCGCTGAAGAAGGACGGAATCGACAGCGTGCTGATCGATCTGCGCAACAACGGTGGAGGATCTCTCAATGAAGCGGTCGAACTCTCTAACCTGTTCATCGGCAGCGGGCCTGTGGTGCAACAGCGCGATTCACGCGGCGCCATCCGTGTCGAAGGCAGCAGCAATGCGACGGCGGCCTGGGATGGCCAGCTCGGCGTGCTGATCAACCGGGGCTCGGCATCCGCATCGGAGATTTTTGCCGCGGCCATGCAGGACTATGGTCGTGCGCTCATCATTGGTGAGCCCAGTTTTGGCAAGGGCACGGTACAGACCGTCATCAACCTGGACGCCGTTGCACGCAATGACAAGCCCAAGCTTGGCGAAGTAAAAATGACCGTCGCCCAGTTCTACCGGGTCAATGGCGGTACAACCCAGCTGCGGGGCGTCACCCCCGACATCCGGCTGCCGACTTTCGTCGACTCCGAGAACGGTGAATCCGGCTTTGACAACGCCTTGCCGTGGGGGCAGATCCAGTCCGCGGACTACCAGCGATTGGGTGACCTGACCGATATCCTGCCGATGCTGCAGATCAAACACGAGCAGCGCGTTGCCAAGGATCTTGGGTTTCGGTTCCTGAAGGAAGACATCGGTGAGTTCCTGGAATTGAAGAACAAAAAGAGCACTTCGCTCAACGAGGTGGTGCGCCGGCAAGAGCGCGATGCCCGTGCGGCCAAGGTCAAGGACAGGGAGTCATTGCGTCAGCTTGCAGCGGTGGGCGACGACAAGACTGGCAAGACGCCCATTCAGGACGATGGGCTGCAGGCGAATGAACGCAGCCTTAGCGCGGAGTTGGCTGCCGAGCAAGCCGCCAAGGCTGCCAAGGACATCTTCCAGATAGAGGCAGCACACATACTCGCAGATGAGCTGGCCCTGATCCAGACCAGCACCCGATTGGCGCAACAGGTGCTGTCTGGATTTTCACGTCTCAAGGCTGGCTCGAACGCGATTCCGCAGTAGCCGGGGCCCGCCATTGCAATGGCCGTGCCCCCGTCCATCATGAAAATTGCCCTGCCCTTCGCGCCATCTTGCAGTCTGTCGCAAGGGCAGTGCAATTGCGTATGACACCCTCTACATTCTCTTCATCGGGCCACACACAGCGGCCCCAAACTGGAGAGAAACATGAACACCGCCACCACAACACGCCTGACATCCATCGCTCTGGCTGCATTGCTGACCGTTGTGACCAACGGGTCCATGCTGCTGTCGTTCAACAGCGTCGCGCAAGAAGCCACGCTGGCCCAAAACAGCCAGGCCCCCATCGCCGTGACTTTGAACACGGTCACCGTTGTTGGACACCAGTCCTGATCCCATGAACGCACTTCTGTTGCTCATAGCCTGGTGCATCCTGTTTTTGTTGAGCTGGCCTGTGGCCATCTTGGCCCTGCTTGCCTGGCCCATAGTCTGGCTGCTGTCCATTCCATTGCGGCTGATCGGAATCGGAGTGGGTGCCATATTGGCACTGATCACGTCAATTCTGTTTCTGCCGGCGAGAATTCTGGGACACCGCTCGCACCGATAGCATTGTGCCGGGCATACTTTTATAGCGGGACCGATCCGATCCCGCAGGGTTGACAGAGCACGATCCATTCTTGCTACAAAATAAATAGCAACAAATCCATATTCCACGAGGGCTAGTGGCCAATTTCTAGCTCAGCCCCTCGGCTTGGCCGTGCCGTACAGGCTTCTTGAACACCTGATTGGCCAGCCAATCCCGTTCGGCAGAATGGGGCAAACAAAAACCCGCCACAGCTTAACGCCGCGCGGGTCTTGAAGTGGTATGACACGCTATGAAACGGTCAACTGGTGCGGCTGGCGGGGATCGAACCCACGACCCTTGGCTTCGGAGGCCAATACTCTATCCACTGAGCTACAGCCGCATGGCTGAATAAATCAACAGCGGGTATTTTCGCACATCCCCCGACAGCAAATAACAATGCAATCAAACCGCGTTGCCTGGTGGCACTGCCAGAAACCAGCGAAGGTCTACAGCTTGACCTGGAAAGTCTTCGAGATCAACGTCAGCGACTCCGGACTGTCCCATTCCCTGGCACCGTAGTGTTTGTCCATCACCATGCCACGGGAGTCCACCAGCAGCGTGAGTGGCAGGCGATCAGCGCCCAGCATGTTCTCCAGAACCAGCTCATGGTCAATGAAATTGCTGAACTGAATCCTGTAGGCGTTCAAGAACCCATTGGCCTTGTCCGGGTAGTCATCCGTGGACACGCCAATGACATTGAACTGCTTCCCACCATACTTGCGCGCCAACCTCTGCAGCGAGCCGATTTCCTGCCTGCAGGGTCCGCACCAGCTAGCCCATACGTTGATCACCAGGGGTTTGCCCCGAAAGTCGGAAAAGCGCTTGGAAGGGCCACCTGCGAGTCCCTGCATACGGGTATCGCGCAACACACCGCCTACATCCACTTCACCTGGCGTCCTAGCCATAGGCTGCGCGCAGAAACCCGCCAGCAGCAGAACCGCAACAGCAAAGTGTCTGGTTCGCGATTGCAAGATGCTTGACCCGGATTGCGTAGCGGGGTAATCAGGGGCGCACTTTGCTGACCTGCAGCTTGATCCCGTTCGTGCCGACTTTGACCGTCTGCACAGATGACATCAAATCACCCGGCTCTGCCTGGGCCATGCCCGATTTGGAAATACGCGCTTCCACCTCGACCTCACTTGCCGCTGAAATGCGCGCCTGCGGGCTCATGGACAACGAGTCATCCAGTGTGAATTTGAGTGGCAATTCGGAGGCACGGGCTCGCAACACCGCCACGGGCATGCGCGTGCCGGGCACGCGAGCGATCACCATCACGGTGTCACCGGGTGCAGCCTTGGCTTTCAGCGCGGCATCCAGGTCGACCTGCCCGCTGACGCTGGCGGCAGCACCTGTTTTTCCGGAAGTACCACCGGCGCCGGCTTCAGGCTTTTGAACAGGGAGCGCCTTCGCCGCCACTTTGGGTGCAGTTTTTCCAAGTGCCGCGTAGGCGGCATTGATGGATTCCTGCAGCATGCGGGAGTCGTCTGAGTCCGGTTCGACCTGTTGGGTCAAGCGTTCCCAGATGCGGATGGCGGAGTCAAACTGGCCGCCACGAAAAGCTGCAGTTCCGGCGAGCCAGAGAGCCATGGCGTTTTGAGGGTCCACGCGCAGTGCCTTTTCGATCAGTTGCGTCGGCTTGCCCGCAAAGTCGCCATTGGCATTGGTAGCCGCCAGGTCGGCGTAGATCGCCAGAAGCTGCGCATCGTTGTCCAGAAACGCGCCGGCACGAACAAACGCCTGTTCGGCCTCCACATTGCGTCCGAGCATCTTGTAGGAGCGTGCCAGCATGGCCCAACCCTGCAGGTTATCAGGCTCTTTTTCCAGTTTCTGGGCCAGCCCGACCACCAGACGGTCCATGTCCTGCGGCGTGGCAGCGTGCTGCGGGCCATTCGGCTCCAACGTCGCCGGGCTGCCCAGCAGAGCATAGAGGGCTAGCGCCACGACAGGCAATACCAATCCGATGGCCAGCATCGTTTTCCGGGGTGCACGCAAGGTCGCCGCATCGTCCGCTTCATTGGTATCGTCTATCACCCTGCGCTGCAATTCGGCGCGCGCCTGTTCGTAGTCGGCCTGCGCAATCATGTTGTCGACGCGGTCCTTTTCGAGCCGCGCCAACTGATCGCGAAAAATGGCCGTATTCAACTGGCGCCGCGAAATGCTGGCACCCGAGGGTTTCAACAGGAACGGCCGAAACAATGACGCCAGTACCAGCACCAGTGCCAGCGCCGCGACAACCCAAAATCCAATCATTTTTCGCCTTCCTTGAGCAGCGCCTCGACGCGCTTGCTTTCTTCATCTGTCAGACCGCTGGCGGCAATCTCGGAATTGCGACGCCGCAAATACACAAACAATGCCCCCACTCCCACGACCATCAGCCCGAAGGGGCCTGCCCATAAAAGCCAAGTGGTCGGCTTGACAGGAGGCCGGTACAGTACAAAGTCGCCATAGCGGCTAACCATGAACTCCCTGATCTCCGCGTCGGTCTTGCCCTGCTTGATCAGCGTGCGCAACTCACGCCGCAAATCCATTGCAAGATCGGATCGGGATCCCGCCAGTGACTCGTTTTGGCACACCAGACAGCGCATTTCTTCAGAGATCGCTATCAGGCGCTGTTCGACGACCGGATCATCGGCCAACAAGGTCGCTTCTTTGGCCGTCGCGGCACCACACGCGAGCAAGACCAACACCAGGGCGTAGAGAGTTTTCACGTTTTCTTCAACTCGTTGATGAGGGGGATGATGGTCTTCTGGAGCGCCTCGGTGGTGATCGGACCAATGTGCTTGTAGCGGATGACTCCGGCCTTGTCGATCACATAGCTCTCGGGCACTCCATAGACCCCATAGTCGATGCCGACACGACCGTCGGCATCAAACGCGGTAATGTCGTAGGGGTTGCCGCTGCGTTTGAGAACACCCAGGGCATCCTTGCGCTGGTCCTTGTAGTCCAGACCAATGAGGGGAGCGATCTGTGCACGGGCGAAATCCATCAGAACGGGGTGCTCCTGCCGGCAGGCCACACACCACGAGGCCCACACGTTGAGCAGCCAGACTTTGCCCTTGAGGTCTTCCGGCGAAAACTGCGCCTCAGGCTGCTCCAGCTGCGCGATCTTGAATGCGGGTGCAGGCTTGTTGACCAGCGGAGACGGGACCTCATGGGGGTCCAGCCTCAGCCCGACCGCGAGAAACCCCACCAGAACTGCAAACAGAACGAGCGGAATCAAAGCCTTTGCGTTCATGGCTGTGCCCCTTGCAATGCGCCGGCCGACGCGGCAGCGGACTTGAGCCCCATCCGGTAACGCCGATCAGTGACCGCAAACAAGCCGCCCAAGGCCATCAGCAGGCAGCCGCCCCAGATCCAGTCCACAAAGGGCTTGAAGTAGACCCGTACGGCCCAGGCCTTGCCCTCCAGCGGCTCTCCCAGAGAGACATAGACGTCGCGCGTAAAGCCGGCATCAATGGCGGCCTCGGTCATGGGCATGGTGGAAGAGAAATAGTTCCGCTTCTCCGGGTACAAAATGTTGGGAGCACCGCCCCCATGGGTGACTTCAAACTCGCCACGCGCTGCGCTGTAGTTGGGGCCGGTCACGTCCTTGACCCCAATCATCTTGAAGTTGTAACCGCCGACCAGCACCGTATCGCCTGGCTCCATGCGCACGTCCTGCTCCTCTTGAAACCCACCGACCATGGTTACGCCAAACACAAACACAGCGATACCGAAATGGCCCAAGTGCATGCCCCAGAACGACGCTGGCGGGAAGCCCGCCTTCAGTCGCCGGGCCACCTGAATGACGCCGGAGGACGCAATCCAGACGGACAGCGCCACGCCCACAGCCGTCATCACGGTCCAGCCACCCATCACGCGCGGAACCAGGATGGCAGCGACGATTGCAAGGCCCGCGGGAATCCACATCCGCAGGGCGATGTCCTTGGCGTCCGCGTTCTTCCATTTGGCCAGGGGAACTGCCGCCAAAAGGAACAGTACCGGCGCCATCAGGGGCACAAACACGGCGTTGAAATACGGCGGCCCGACGGAAATTTTGCCCAGCTTCAAGGCGTCGATCAGCAGCGGGTACAAGGTACCGAGCAACACCGAGGCGCAGGCGACGACCAGCAGCACGTTACCCACCAGCATCAGCGACTCGCGCGACACCAGGGCAAAAGTTCCACCCAGCGCCACTTTGGGAGCACGCCACGCGAACAGTGCAAGCGAGGACCCCACTACCAGCAGCAGCAAGACCAGGATGAAAATACCACGGCGTGGATCGGTGGCAAAGGCATGGACGGAGGTCAGGACTCCCGAGCGCACCAGGAAGGTTCCCAGCAGCGACAGGGAGAAAGCTCCGATGGCCAGCAGCACGGTCCAGCTTTTGAAGCTGCCGCGCTTCTCGGTCACGGCCAGCGAATGCAGCAGCGCCGTACCCAACAGCCAGGGCATGAATGAGGCGTTCTCCACCGGGTCCCAGAACCACCAGCCACCCCAGCCAAGCTCGTAATAGGCCCACCAGGACCCCAATGCGATGCCCAGGGTGAGAAAGACCCATGCCGCGGTAGTCCAGGGACGCGACCAGCGCGCCCAGGCGGCGTCAAGCCGCCCCGACAACAGCGCAGAAATGGCGAAGGCAAAGGCGACGGCAAAACCCACATAGCCCATGTACAGCATGGGCGGGTGGAAGATCAGGCCTGGGTCCTGCAACAGGGGGTTCAGGTCGCGGCCATTTTCAGCCGCCGGCAACAGACGGTCGAACGGATTGGACGTAAAGAGAATGAATAGCAGCAGTCCGGTGGTCACCAGCCCCAGCACACCCAGCACCCGGGCGACCATGGCATCGTCCAGCGTGCGCGAAAACTGTGCCACGGCGACCGTCCAGCCCGACAGCATGAACACCCACAATAGCAGGGAGCCTTCGTGGCCGCCCCAGACCGCGCCAAAACGGAAGAGGGTTGGCAATTGGGAATTGGAGTGTGCAGCAACGTATTGCACCGAGAAGTCATTGACGTAGAAGCTCCAGGCCAACGCCGCGAACGATGCCAGCATCAACAGGAACGCGATCTGCGCCGCCGGGCGTGCCAGCACAATCCATTCGCGGCGGCCATTCTGCGCCCCAAATACTGGCAGGACGCCTTGCACCAGAGAAACACAGAGCGCGAGGATCAGCGCGAAATGTCCGAGTTCAGGGATCATGGTGCGCTAGCGCCTTTCATTTTCTGGGCTTTGTCCAAAGCATCTTTGGCTTCGGGCGGCATATAGTTTTCGTCGTGCTTGGCCAGCACTTCAGTGGCCACGTATTCGCCTCCGCTGGCTTGTTTGACCTGCACCACAGCGCCTTTGCCTTCCTTGAACAGGTCGGGCAGGATGCCCGTATAGGCCACGGGGATGTCTTGCGCCATGTCCGTGATGACAAAGTGCACCGTCAGGTTGTCACGGCGCAACGAGCCCTCCTTGACAAGCCCGCCTATGCGAAATGCCTGCGATTTGGGGGCTTTGCCTGCGAATACATCGCTGGGAGTGACATACAGCGCAATATTGCTGTTGAGTGCATTCAAGACCAGTGCGGCGGCAATGCCCACGGCGACGAGTCCGCCACCGATGATGGCGGCGCGTTTTTTCCAGCGTTTCACTTGTGTTCCATTTCCAGTTTTTCGGCCGCCACTTGCCTGCGCAAGGTTCGTACTATGTCAGTATGACGCTTGCGGATGAGAAAAGGTTCCGCCAGAAACGCCAGCGCACAGACGCCAAAGCTGCCCCACACGTACAGGGCGTAGCCGCCCATGGCAAAAAATTCAGCCGGGGAATTCCAGTTCATGGGCTTACCTCCTTCAAATGCTTGACCCACTCGGTGTGCGCCTCGCGCTCCAGAATGATGGCGCGCACCCTTGTCAGGGCGATGGCAATCGAGTACATCCACAGGCACAGGGCCATCAACAGCATGCCCCACAACATGGTCGCGGCCATGGATGGTGACTTGTTGATGGAAACGGATGCCCCCTGGTGCAGCGTGTTCCACCACTTGACCGAGAAATAAATGATGGGCACGTTGATCACGCCCACCAGCGCCACAATGGCGCCCGCCTTGTCGGCCCGGCGCGGATCGTCAATGGACGCCTGCAGCGACATGAAACCCAGGTACAAAAAGAACAGGATCAGCTCGGAGGTCAAACGGGCGTCCCATACCCACCAGGTACCCCACATGGGTTTGCCCCAGAACGCGCCGGTCCACAGGGACAAAAACGCCATCAGGGCACCGGTTGGTGCCAGGGCCTGGGCCATCATGCTCGACAGCCGTGCATTGAGTGACAGCCCCATGGCCGCCCAACCGGCCATGACCATGTAGATGAACATCGACATCCAGGAGGTCGGAACGTGAATGAAGATGATGCGGTAGCCCTCACCCTGGGTGGCATCGGTGGGTGCGACAAAGAAACTCAGCCACAGGCCCGCGGCTCCGAACACGGCAGCGAGCGTCCAAAACCACGGAATCATCTTGCCCGCCAGCGGATAAAAGGTATGCGGGCTGGCGAATCTGAACCAGTTGATCAGTCGATTACTCATTCCAATGCAATCCTCAAAGCAGCCGTGGCGGCCCACGGCGCAAACAATGCCGCCATTATCAAAAGGGCCGCCAGCAACGACAGGTGCCCCCCGGCGCCCAGTCCCGAAATATGGGACTCCACGGCCCCCGCACCAAAAATGAGGGCAGGCACGTACAACGGCAACACCAGCAGGCTCAGCAACACACCGCCGCCCCGCACTCCCAGGGTCAGTGCCGCACCAATGGCCCCAATCAGCGACAGCAAGGGCGTGCCCAGCAACAGCGCCAGCATCAGCACACCCAGTGCACCGGTATCCAGATCAAACTGGATCCCCAGCACGGGCGCCATCAGAACCAGTGGCAAGCCGCTCACCAGCCAATGCGCCGCCACCTTCCCCACAACCAACCATACCAGAGGCGTTGGCGAGATGGCCATTTGCTCCAGCGTACCGTCTGCATGGTCGGCCGCAAACATGCGCTGCAAGCCCAGCATGGTGGCCAGCAATGCGCCGACCCACAGCACGCCCGGAGCGATCTTACGCAGAAGCGCGGGCTCCGGCCCTATCCCCAGTGGAAAGAGGCTGCTGACAATGACAAAGAAAAACAGTGCAGTCAGCACTTCGCTTTTGCGCCGCATCACCATCAGCAGGTCGCGCCGCACGATGGCCCACATGGCGTTCATAGCTGAACCACCCGTCCGCCAGGAATCGGCATGGTCTGGTGGCTGGTCAGCACGGCCATGCCACCACCTGCAAGGTGTTCCTGGATCAGCGTGGACAAGAGGTCGACGGCTTTGACATCCAAGGCGGTAAAAGGCTCATCCAATACCCACAACTTTGCGCGGCGGGTTGCCAGGCGGGCCAGCATGACACGCCGCTTTTGCCCGGCCGACAGCACGCGCACCGGCAATTCCTCACGCCCCTTCAGTCCGAAACGGTACAGGGCCATCAGCGCATTGGTCTCTTGCAACTCTGCGCCGTCCATCGCGGCAGCGAATGACAGGTTTTCGAGCGCGGTGAGATCTTCCTTCAAGGCGCCGTGGTGGCCAAAAAAAAGCAGGTTTTGCCGATAGGGTGAGTCCGCATGTTTGATGGACTGCCCACACCAGCGAATCTCCCCTTCAGCGGGTTGCGACAGACCCGCCAAAAGCCTGAGTAGACTGGTTTTCCCAGCCCCGTTTTCCCCGCGCACGTGCAACCACTCGCCCGCGTCCACAGCGAGATCCAGTTTGGCAAACAGTCGGCGTTCACCGCGCACACAGGTCAAACCGTGTGCGCTCAGCATGAAACAAAATGGGAAGTCAAAGTGAGCACAGTCGCGCCAAAATGATTGGTACACCCTGCAAAAATGGGCATCGCTGGCCATTGTAGTCACTGCCCCCACCCCAAATTTGACACATGTCAACGAGTTGGTAAGCAGTTGTGGAAGAGCTTTTCGGCTCGAATACCGGTCATGCGGAGCCGGCCCGGCCAAGTCTCCCCGGTCCCCCGCCCGCTATAATCGCCCGTTCTTTGTGCGCCCGCACCTGACACCACTTGAGGACCCCATGAGCAACCACAGCAACGCCACTGTTCACGACGAGGCCCATACCGGCCCCATCAAAACTCCCAAGCAATTGTTGCTGGCTGTCATGTTTTCCTTCGTGGTGCCCATTTTCGTGATCATCGGCTTGGTTTACTTCGTGACTTCGGCGAACAAACCCCAGGCGGGAGCGGCGGATCCGGAGCAAGCCGTGGCGGCTCGCATCCAGAAAGTCGGCACGGTAGAGATCCGTGACGCCAACCGCGCCATGAAAACTGGCGAACAGGTATTTGGCGCGCAGTGCACGGCCTGCCACACGTCGGGTGCGGCTGGCGCACCCAAGATTGCCGATGCGGCCGCGTGGGCCCCGCGCATCAAGACCGGATTTGACGCGCTGCTGAATTCTGCCCTGAAGGGTAAAAACGCCATGGGAGCCCAAGGCGGCGGCGATTTTGATGATTTTGAGATTGCCCGGGCAGTGGTCTACATGGCCAATGCGGGCGGCGCCAAGTTCGCAGAACCCGTCAAACCAGCTGCGCCAGCCAAATAAAGGCACCAGCACCTCGACGACCAGCCGGCCTTTTGCGCCGGCTTTTTTACGTCTGTCCGAAGAAACATTTGACTAAATGCAGCGCTAGCCCTCGTCAAATAGAGATACAACGCTATATTATTTATAGCATTTATTGGCTCGACGCCGGACTCGCAATGTAGCCGTAGCGCATGGGCAGATCCCCTCGCGACACCGGTTGCACGGTCCACACACCGTTCTCGACCGCCTGCGCCGCCAGTGCAACGTCCTGGGTATGCACCAGACCAAATCCGAGCGGGGACTCCAGGTAGAGCCAACCGTGTTCATCCATCAAGCACGCAGTGCACGTGGTGGCCAGGCCGGTATGGGTGCGCAGCGAGAAGTCCGCCTGCACGCGCCAGACCCAGGGTGTCGCGGCCAATTCGACAAACACCCGTTGCGGCCCGTTCTGGAAAAACCAACGCCCCTGATCATCCGCCATGTAGTTCCGCTGGATGAATGCGATGAGCTTGTCGTGCAGCAGCAAGGAGCCCTTGGCGCCGGGCGGTCCGCCGCCAAAGGCGCCCAGGGCCTGGACGCGGTCATCGCGCATATACCAATTGCCCCGTGCGTCGAGCCCCAGCCACCCAAAGCAGTCGGGCACGTTGGGCCACTTGGCCATGGCTTGCTTGACGATGTCATCCATGGCTGCGTCCCGCCGTACTGCCGGTATGTTGCTGCAGCCACCCGCCCACCACTTCAGGCAGGGGCCGGACATGGCCGGGAAAGCGCCCTTGCGCGAATCCGACATGCCCACCGTGCGCCGGTTGCCACAAAGTAACGTGGGAGCCCACTTCGCGCTGTGTCGGCAAACACCAGGCCGGGACAAACGGGTCATTGCGTGCGTTGACAACCAGGGCCGGTATCTTGATCTGCTGCAAATGGGGCTTGGCCGACGCACGCGACCAGTAGTCCTCGGTGTTCTTGAATCCATGCACGGGTGCGGTAAACACATTGTCAAAGTCGTACAGATCTCTGGCCTGGAGCATGGCCTCGCGATCAAACAGCCCCGGGTGTTGTTTCAGCTTTCGCAAGGCCTTTGGTTTCATGGTGTTGAGGAACATGCGGGTGTACACCAGCCGGTTGAATCCTTGCCCAATGGCATGGCCACCGGCCGCAAGATCGATAGGCGAACTGATGGCCGCCACCGCCGACACCACGCTCCCGGCGGACGCGCCCATTTCCTGCGCCCAGCGCAGCAGCGCGTTTCCACCCAGAGAGACGCCAACCGCCACGATGGGGCCTGCATGCAGTTCGCGGAATCGCTGCAATACCCAGCCTATCTCGGCATGGTCACCGGAGTGGTAGGCCCTGGGCCCAAGATTGAGCTCTCCACTGCAGCCACGAAAGTGCGGCACTGCGAAGGCCATGCCCTGGTGGCGCGCGAAATCGGCGAAAGCCTGGGAATAGTGACTCCCGGATGAACCCTCCAGCCCATGGAAGAGGACCATGAGCGTCGATTCGGGTGGAGCCGGTTGCGAACCCGGACCTGCAACGGCGACCGGACGATGGGCCTTGAGCCAGTCGACGTCAATGAAGTCGGCATCGGGCGCGGTCCAGCGCTCGCGCCGGTACAGGGGGAGGTCATCGACCACGCGGCGGGCATACAGGGCCGGCCAGATGGTCTGAAGGTTGCCGCCGGGCAACCACCGAGGCGCTACATAATTCATAGCTGCATTCTTAGCAAATACGAGGGCTTGCGTCACATTTTCATTCAATGCAGGACTTGGGGCGCCTGGTTGATCTCCTGCACTTCGTCTTGCGTGCCGGGGCTGGCATGGTGCGCAACCAGCCGCCACCCACGGGGTGTGCGGTGGTACACGTTGGTGGCCAGTACAAAGGCATGCACCGGCCCTTCGCTGGTCATCACATCAATGCGCTCCAGCACGCTGTGCACGGCACTGGCGACCGAATCGATACGACGGATGGCCTCGGGCTGGACGTGGATGGAGCCCTCGTGGCCAAAGATGGCGTCAAACGCTGCGCGAATGGCACCCGCACCCACCACCCGGGGTCCGCCGGGATGAATGCACACAATGTCGTCTTCATCTGCCCAGCAGGCCATCAGCTTTTCTATGTCCGCAGACTGGAGCGCTTCGTAGAATGCGGCTTCAATCTCGTCGGGTGAGCCGCCGAGTGTCGCGGCGTGCTGGCGTGCTTTGGGCATTGATGGGGGCAGTTGGGGCAAGGGCTTCATTTTGCCGTGTTTATGGGCGCCCTGCCGCCCCTCTTGTTTCCCTTGCCGGGTATCCCCATGTATGCTTGTGTCGTCAACCTGATGGAGACCGTGATGAAGACCTGGATTTTGGCTTTGCTGACCGCGACCGCGCTGACAGGCTGCGGCTACAACGACTTTCAACGACTTGACGAGGAGACGAAGTCTGCGTGGAGCGAGGTACTGAACCAGTACCAGCGGCGTGCTGACCTGGTGCCCAATATTGTGGCCACGGTCAAGGGGGATGCGAACTTTGAGCAGGAGACGCTGACCAAGGTTGTCGAGGCCCGCGCCAAGGCGACGGCCATGCAAGTGACACCAGAGACCTTGAACAACCCCGAGGCGCTCAAGAAGTTTCAGGCCGCCCAGGGTGAGCTCAGTGGTGCGTTGAGCCGCTTGATGGTCGTGAGTGAGCGCTACCCCGACCTCAAGGCCAACAAGGGTTTCAGCGACCTGCGCGTGCAGCTCGAAGGCACCGAGAACCGCATCACGGTGGCACGCAATCGCTACATCAAATCGGTTCAGGAGTACAACGTGCTGGCCCGCAGCTTTCCCAGCAACCTGACGGCCATGGTGTTCAGCTACCAACCCAAGCCCGCGTTTGCCGTCGAAAATGAGGCAGCGATCTCGGCGCCTCCCGTGGTTGATTTCAACAAGAAATAGCGGCCCCCTGTGTTCATCCGTTGGTTTTGCGGGCTGCTTGTAGGGTTGCTCGCCCTTGGCGCCAGCGCACAGGGTGTGCTCCCGGTTCCGGCGCTTTCAAGCCACGTGATTGACAGCACCGCGACGCTGAGCGGCGCACAGCAGCAGGCACTGGATAGCAAGCTGGCGGCCTTTGAGTCATCCAGTGGCGCCCAGGTTGTCGTTCTCATGGTGCCCACCACCCAGCCGGAGGACATTGCCAGTTATGCCCAACGAATCGGCGACGCGTGGAAGATTGGGCGCAAAGGCGTAGGGGACGGATTGCTGCTCGTCGTCGCCAAGAGCGACCGCAAGATTCGCATCGAGGTTGCCAAGTCACTGGAAGGGGCCATTCCGGACCTCGCTGCCAAGCAGATCATTGATTCCGCCATCACGCCACGCTTCAAGCAGGACGACTATGCCGGTGGAATCGATGCCGGCGTGGAACGGATCATGGGCTTGATCAAGGGCGAGGCTTTGCCTGCCCCCGCAGCGCAGGCGGGTATGGGAATGTCGCAGGATGTTTTCCAGTGGGGTCCCATGCTGGCTTTCCTGTTTTTTGCTGTCATGATCGGTGGCGGCATCGCCCGCAAGGTGCTCGGCAACAAGCTGGGTTCGCTGGTGACGGGCGGCCTGGTCGGGCTGTTTGTCAATTCCTTGACCGCCAGTCTGCTGTTAGCCATCTTGGCGGCTTTGGCTGCCGTGGTCTTCACCCTGGTCAGCAGTGTGGGGCGCAGCTTTCGGGGTACCGGAGGCGGGGGCTTTGGTGGTTCAGGATCCGGCGGTGGTTGGGGTTCCGGAGGCGATTCGGGGGGCGGCGGTTTCAGTTCCGGTGGGGGTGGCGATTTTGGGGGCGGCGGAGCCTCGGGGGATTGGTGATGTTGGATCGTGTCATGCGCCTTATTCGCCACCGCTGGATGGAAGACTCCAGTCGCGTTGTTGACTCTGCCGCCATCCAACGACTGAAGCAAAGAGTTGCAGCGAGCGAGGCTCGGCATTGCGGAGAGGTTCGCATCTATATCGAGAGCGGTCTGCCGAACAGCTACTTGATGCGGCCCGGAGCGATGCGCACCATCACCCGCCAACGTGCGCTCGCCCAGTTTGGCAAGCTGCGCGTCTGGGATACCGAGCACAACAATGGCGTTCTGATCTACCTGTTGCTGGCTGAGCGCACCATTGAGCTGGTCGCTGACCGCGGACTTAACCAGTTTGTGACTCCGCAACAGTGGTTGAGCATGGTGGCGAAACTGGGCGAGGCGTTGCGTGAAGGCCGCTTTGAAGATGGCCTGGCGCAGGCGGTGGATGAAGTGTCGGCGCTGTTGCAGCAACACTTTCCAATGCAGGAGGGGCAAGTGCGCTCCAACGAACTGCCGGATCAACCCATCCTGTCCTGATCGTCGCCATTTGGGACCCAAAAACAAAACCGCCCGAAGGCGGTTTTGAATGCGAGTGCAAATCGGCTTACTTCTTTTGACGGAACTTGCGTAGCGCTGCAATCTGGGCAGCAATAACAATGAGTTCAGACTGGACGGTGGCCATGTCAATTTCGCTTTTGGCGTTCTTGAGAGCTTCTTCGGCCAATGCTCTGGCTTCGTTGGCTTTTTCTTCGTCGAGGTCCTTACCACGGATGGCCGTGTCGGACATAACAGTCACGCAGTTGGGCTGCACTTCCAAAATGCCGCCGGCCACAAAGACGAATTCTTCGCTGCCGTCAGCCTTTTCGATGCGCACCGAACCAGCCTTGATGCGGGTGATCAGGGGCGTGTGGCGGGGATAAATGCCGAGCTCGCCGGCTTCACCGGGCAGCGCCACAAACCTGGCCTCGCCCGAGAAGATGGACTCTTCAGCACTGACAACATCAACGTGGATGGTGTTCATGGTTTACCGCCGATCAGATTTTCTTGGCTTTTTCGAACGCTTCGTCGATGGTGCCGACCATGTAGAAGGCCTGCTCGGGCAGGTGATCGCACTCGCCGTTCACGATCATCTTGAAGCCGCGAATGGTCTCAGCCAGGGTGACGTACTTGCCAGGGGAGCCGGTAAACACCTCAGCCACGTGGAACGGTTGGCTCAGGAAACGCTGGATCTTGCGCGCACGGGCCACGGCCAGCTTGTCTTCAGGAGCCAGGTCGTCCATACCCATGATGGCGATGATGTCGCGCAGCTCGCGGTAGCGCTGCAGCGTGCCCTGCACGGCGCGGGCCGTGTTGTAGTGCTCTTCACCCACCACCAGCGGATCCAGCTGGCGGCTGGTCGAATCCAGCGGGTCGACCGCAGGGTAGATACCCAGCGAAGCGATGTCACGGGACAGCACAACGGTGGAGTCCAAGTGGGCAAAAGTTGTAGCAGGCGACGGGTCGGTCAAGTCATCCGCTGGCACGTAAACGGCCTGGATCGACGTGATGGAACCAACCTTGGTCGATGTAATACGCTCTTGCAGGCGGCCCATTTCTTCGGCCAGCGTGGGCTGGTAACCCACGGCGGAAGGCATACGGCCCAACAGCGCGGACACTTCGGTACCGGCCAGTGTGTAACGGTAGATGTTGTCCACGAAGAACAGCACGTCCTTGCCTTCGTCACGGAAGGACTCGGCAATGGTCAGACCGGTCAGGGCCACGCGCAGACGGTTGCCAGGGGGCTCATTCATCTGACCGTACACCATGGCCACTTTGGACTCGGGCAGGTTCTCCAGATTCACCACGCCAGAATCGGCCATCTCGTGGTAGAAGTCGTTACCTTCACGGGTACGCTCACCCACACCAGCAAACACGGACAAGCCGCTGTGTGCCTTGGCGATGTTGTTGATCAGCTCCATCATGTTCACGGTCTTGCCCACGCCGGCGCCACCGAACAGACCCACCTTGCCACCCTTGGCAAACGGGCACACCAGATCAATCACCTTGATACCGGTTTCCAGCAGTTCCTGGGACGGGCTCAGTTCGTCGTAGGCAGGGGCCTTGCGGTGAATCGACATGGTCAACTCAGCACTGACGGGACCACGCTCGTCGATGGGCGCACCCAGCACGTCCATGATGCGACCCAGCGTAGCGGTACCCACGGGCACCATGATGGATTGGGCCGTGTTCTTGACGATCATGCCGCGGCGCAGGCCGTCGGACGAGCCCAAGGCAATCGTGCGCACAATACCGTCGCCCAGCTGCTGCTGCACCTCAAGGGTCAGCGCCGAGCCGTCCATCTTGAGTGCGTCATAGATCTTTGGCATCTGGTTGCGCGGAAATTCCACGTCCACCACGGCGCCAATACACTGAACAATCTTTCCCTGAACGCCTGCGTTCACATTTGCTTGAGCCATTACGTTTGCTCCAAAAATAAATTCGATTAAACCGCTGCTGCGCCTGCCACAATTTCCGAAAGTTCTTTCGTAATTGCCGCTTGCCGCGTCTTGTTGTAGATCAGTTTGAGCTCGGCGATCACATTGCCTGCGTTGTCGGTAGCGGCCTTCATGGCCACCATGCGCGCTGCATGCTCGGATGCCATGTTTTCGGCGACTGCCTGAAACACCATCGCCTCGGCATAGCGCACCAACAACTCGTCAATCACCGTCTGCGCATCTGGCTCATAGATGTAATCCCAGCTCGGCTGCGAACCACTGGCTTTGGATTCTTTTTCCATCTTTTCTGCAGACAGCGGCAACAGCTGCTCCACCACGGGCTCTTGCTTCATGGTGCTGACAAATTTGTTGTAGCACACATAAACAGCGGCTACCTCACCTTTGACATACGCATCCAGCAGAACCTTGACCGGCCCAATGAGCTTTTCCAGGTGCGGCTTGTCGCCCAAATGGGTCACGTGTGAGACCACTTTCGCGCCCAAACGGCCCAGAAACCCCAATCCTTTGCCGCCAATAGCCACAGACAACGGAGATTTGCCAGCCGTTTGCGCGTCACGCAACTTCAAAGTCACTGCGCGAAACAGGTTGGTATTCAAACCGCCGCACAAGCCCTTATCCGTGCTCACCACAATGAATCCTACGGACTTGGCGTCCGCGTTGGTTTTCATGAAGGCGTGAACGTACTCGGGATTTGCTTTCCCGAGGTTGGTGGCGATATTGCGGACCTTCTCGCTATAAGGACGGGCAGCGCGCATGCGCTCCTGCGCCTTGCGCATCTTGGACACAGAAATCATTTCCATGGCCTTGGTGATCTTCTTGGTGTTCTCCACCGATTTGATCTTGGTGCGTAGTTCCTTGCCTGATGCCATAGTTGCCCCTTTTGCTTAGACGGATTCGTAACGTTAAGTAAGACTTACGTTCCGGATCAGGCAAACGTCTTCTTGAAGGCGCCTACGGCTGCCAGCAATTCGGCTTCCGCTTCCTTGTCCAGTGCCATCGAGGTTTCGACCTTGGCCAACAGGGCCGCGTGCTTGTCCTTGAGGAAGGCATGCAGACCGTGTTCAAAAGCCAGAATCTTCTTGACTTCCACGTCGTCCATGAAGCCCTTGTTCACGGCAAACAGCGACGCGCTCATCATGCTGATGGACAGGGGGCTGTACTGCTTTTGCTTCAACAATTCGGTCACGCGTGCGCCGCGGTCGAGTTGCTTGCGGGTGGCTTCGTCCAAGTCTGACGCGAACTGCGCAAACGCAGCCAGTTCACGGTACTGTGCCAAGTCGTTGCGGATACCGCCCGACTGGCCCTTGACCACCTTGGTCTGGGCGGCAGAACCCACGCGGGACACCGAGATACCGGCGTTGATCGCGGGACGCACGCCGGCATTGAACAGCGAGGTCTCCAGGAAGATCTGGCCGTCGGTAATCGAAATCACGTTGGTAGGCACGAAAGCAGACACGTCACCGGCTTGCGTTTCGATGATAGGCAGAGCGGTCAAAGAACCGGTCTTGCCCTTGACTTCACCCTTGGTGAAGGCTTCCACGTATTCGGCGTTCACGCGGGCTGCGCGCTCCAGCAGACGGCTGTGGAGATAGAACACGTCGCCAGGGTAGGCTTCGCGGCCTGGCGGGCGGCGCAGCAGCAGGGAAACCTGGCGGTAGGCCACGGCTTGCTTGGACAGATCGTCATACACAATCAGGGCGTCCTGACCGCGGTCACGGAAGTACTCACCCATGGTGCAGCCGGAGTAGGCCGACACGTATTGCATGGCGGCCGACTCGGAAGCCGACGCAGCCACCACAATGGTGTATTCCATGGCGCCGGCCTGTTCCAGAGCACGCACTACGTTTTTGATCGACGAAGCTTTCTGACCGATAGCCACGTAGATACAGGTCATGTTCTGACCCTTTTGGTTGATGATGGCGTCAATCGCGACGGCAGTCTTGCCGGTCTGACGGTCACCAATGATCAGTTCGCGCTGACCGCGACCGATTGGCACCATGGAGTCGATGGACTTCAGACCCGTTTGCATGGGCTGGTCCACGGATTTACGGGCGATCACGCCGGGCGCAACCTTTTCGATCACGTCGGTCATCTTGGCGTTGATCGGGCCCTTGCCGTCAATCGGCTGACCCAATGCATTCACGACGCGACCGAGCAACTCGGGACCGACTGGAACTTCCAGAATACGGCCAGTGCACTTGACCGTGTCGCCTTCGGAGATGTGCTCGTACTCGCCCAAGATCACGGAACCGACCGAGTCGCGCTCCAGATTCAGGGCCAGACCGTAGGTGGGCAGACCATCGCTACCGGCCGGGAATTCAAGCATTTCGCCCTGCATCACGTCGGACAGGCCATGGATGCGGCAAATGCCGTCCGTCACGGAAACCACGGTACCCTGGTTGCGAATATCGCTAGTCGCGGCCAAGCCTTCGATGCGGCTCTTGATCAGTTCAGAAATTTCTGCTGGATTGAGTTGCATGACTCTTTCCTTCTTTCGTTAAATTAGGCCAACTACCGGGGCTTGCGCCTCAGGCAGTAAGAGCTACTTTCATTTGTTCCAAACGGGCTTTGACGGAAGTGTCGAGCACCTCGTCGCCGACCACCACACGAATGCCACCGATCAGTTCGGGCTGCAGCACAACGGATGCGTTGAGCTTGCGGCCAAAACGTTTCTCCAGCATGACGGCTACTTCAGCCAAGGCGCTCCCGTCAATCGGGAAGGCGCTGTAGACCACTGCATCGGATGAACCACTTTGTGCGTTCTTCAGCGCACGAAACTGGTGGGCGATCTCTGGCAAGGCGCTCAGGCGCCCATTCTCAATCACGGTCCGCAGGAAGTTCTTCGCCTGATCCGGCAAGGCCGACTTGGCAACCGATGCGATCAAGTCGAACACCTGCTCCACGGTCACTTTGGGGCTGTCGGCAAACTGCAGCAACTGCGCATTTTGTGCAATCACCCCCAGTTCGTCGATCCAGACAGCAGCAGCCGACAGGTCAGACACCGAAGCCTTGAACAGCGCTTCAGCGTACGGACGGGCAATAGTGGCAAGTTCAGCCATGGTGACCTCTTACAGCTCAGTCTTCAGACGACCCAGCAGGTCGGCATGAACGCTGGCATTGACTTCCTTGCGGAGAATCTGCTCGGCGCCCTTGACCGCCAGTGCGGCGACCTGCTCGCGCAGGACCTCACGTGCCTTGATCGTTTGTTGATCTGCCTCCGCCTTGGCGGCGGCGATGATCTTGTTCGCTTCATCGATGGCCTTGGCCTTGGCCTCTTCCACGATGACCTGACCACGGCGTTCGGCGTCAGCCAAACGGGCCGCAGTTTCGGTGCGCGACTTGGTCAGTTCTTCTTCAACACGCTTGTTGGCAGACGACAGTTCGGATTTGGCTTTGTCAGCCGCAGCCAGTCCGTCGGCAATCTTGCCGGCACGTTCGTCCAGTGCAGCCGCGATGGGCGGCCACACGAACTTCATCGTGAACAACACAAGCAATGCGAAAACGATGGCTTGCGCCACCAGTGTTCCATTAATGCTCACAATAAGTCTCCTAGTGCGAGGTTTGCAACCAGGATTTATTTAGCAGCGGCGGCGGCGAGAGCGCGGGCGATTTGAGCCAGGAACGGGTTGGCTGTAGCGAACCACAGGGCAATACCGGTTCCGATAATGAAAGCCGCGTCAATCAGACCAGCCAACACGAACATCTTGGTTTGCAGTTCACCCATCAATTCAGGCTGGCGTGCAGCTGCTTCGAGGTACTTGCTACCCATGATGCCGATACCGATACAAGCACCCAAAGCGCCCAAACCGATGATCAGACCAGCAGCCAGAGCAGCAAAACTAATAACTTCCATGATTGACTCCTAAATTAACAAAGAAAAAAACAAAACGAAACCGAAAACAAACCAAAAAATCAATGTGCGTCGTGCGACTGACCAATGTAGACCAGGGTCAGCATCATGAACACAAACGCCTGCAGCAAGATGATGATGATGTGGAACACCGCCCACGCCCATCCCGCCACCACATGCAACAGCAGCAACATCAAGCTGCCAGGTTCTGCGGAGAATGCCCACGAGCCGCCCAAGAGGGCAATCAACATGAAAACCAGCTCACCCGCATACATATTTCCAAACAGTCGCATGCCGTGTGAAACGGTCTTGGCGGTGAAGGAGATCAATTGCTCAGCGATGTTGACGACCGCGAGGATGACAAAAAAGATGGGGTTCTTGCTGGTGCCGAAGGGCGCAGAGACCAATTCATGCGCCCAGCCACCCAGACCCTTGATCTTCATGTTGTAGAACAGACAGATGAACAACACAGACACCGACAGACCCATGGTGATGGACAAATCGGCGGTGGGTACGACACGCAGATAGGCATGCGAATCACCGGTGACGCCTTGCCACACAAGGGGCAAGAAATCTAGCGGCAGCAAGTCCATGGCGTTCAGCAGAAAAATCCACACAAACACGGTCAGAGCCAAGGGCGCAACCAGCTTGCGGCTGTTGGCATTGTGGACGATGGATTTGGCTTGGCCATCCACCATTTCCATCAGCATTTCCACAGCCGCCTGGAAGCGACCAGGCACGCCGGATGTGGCCTTGCGGGCAGCCTTCCACAGAAAGAAGGAGCCCAACAGGCCCAAGGTAATCGAGAAAAACAGGGAGTCGATATTGAAGACGGAGAAGTCAACAATTTCCGTCTGCGGCTTGTTTTGCCAATGGGTCAGGTGGTGAACAATGTATTCACTGGCTGTGGGTGCTGCATGCGCTACTTCGGACATATTCAACTCTTTTAAGCTCTTAAATCTGTTTAGGCTTGGGGCGCTTCAGCAACGCCAACCAATACATCTTCAAAGTCACAAACAGGCCAGCCAACAAGGCCAACCAGCTCAAATCTGCAATCAGCTTTGGTGCAATTGCGATCATGGCAATACTCACCGCCAACTTGATCGCCTCCCACACAAAGAAACCAAACCCAGCCGTAGCCGCGTTGATGGACGAAAACTGGCTCGTCAAACCCCGCGCAAACAACGCCGCCGGAATTATCACCGCCAGCGCGCCATAGGCCGCCGACCATCCCACCGCAGCGCTGCCCGAGACACCCCAGGCTAACAGCGCCACGGCCAAACCCGCCAAACACTGCAGACCCACCACCCACCACGGGGACAAGGCCGGGTCGCTTTCCCGCAACGCCTGCGCCTGTTCTGCGGTCAGCCGCTTGATTTCCTGCTCTTCGGGCTCATCTGTATCGAAGCCATTTCTGCGAGCAGGATCAAGCGCCATTGTCGACATCTGAAATTACAGCCAGGTTACAGACGGTTGCAATTAGCAACTGCCACAAAGCCTCTGATTATACGTAGAAACCCGTGGCCAGCCAGCAATTTCAATCCTACCGGGCGCAATTCGGTCCAAATGTGCGTTCAAAAGTCGATTCGCCACGCCACACCCTTGATAATTTAGCCATGCATAACTTGCCCCCGTCCGCCAAGCCGCCCACCCCCGCCGTAGCCGAGCCGCGTCAGGAATCGCTGATCGAATACCCGTCGCAGTTCCCTATCAAGGTGATGGGCATCAAGGTGGAAGGTCTGGTGGCGGCCATCACCCACATTGCGCACCAGTTCGACCCTGCCTTCGACGCCAGCACCATCGAGTTGCGTGAAAGCAAGGGCGGCAAGTACCTGGGCGTCACCATCACCGTGACCGCCACCAGCCGCGAGCAGTTGGACGAGTTGTACCGCACGCTCTCGACGCACCCTATGGTGAAAGTGGTTTTGTGAGCATAGTCATCCACCGCCTCGGCCGCGTGGAGTATGAGCCCACCTATGCCGCAATGCAGGCGTTCACGAGCGAGAGATGCCTGCAGCCCTCGTCGGATGTGCGTGATCAGCTATGGATTTGTGAGCATCCGCCGGTCTTCACGCAGGGCCTCGCCGGAAAGCCCGAGCACATCTTCCTGCCCGGCGACATACCGGTGGTGCAGACCAACCGCGGTGGTCAGGTCACCTACCACGGCCCCGGTCAGGTCGTGGGCTATCCGCTGATCGACCTCAAGCGCGCTGGCTATTTCGTCAAGGAATACGTCTACCGCATTGAAGAGTCGGTGATTCGCACCTTGCTGTACTTTGGCGTCACTGGCCACCGCGTGGCCGGAGCGCCGGGGATTTATGTGCGGCTGGACGACCCGGCGGGCCACACGCCGCTGCCGCAGAGGCCTCAAAAAGGGGCGGATGCAGCACCAGACTTCACCGGCCTTGGCAAGATCGGCGCGCTGGGCATCAAGGTCAGCCGCAATTGCACCTACCACGGCGTCTCCCTGAATGTGGCAATGGATCTGGAGCCCTTCTCCCGCATCAACCCGTGTGGGTATTCGGGCCTGCAAACGGTGGACCTTTCTACAATCGGGGTATCCGTTGGCTGGACCGAAGCCGCCGACGTTCTGAGCCACAAGCTCGCAACCTACCTGGCGCCCTGACGCCGCACTGCGCCCCTCAGGGCATCTGCACACCATGAGCCACAACGCTACGCCCGCTACCGCTGCTTCCGCCGCCCCCCCAATCACTGTCGATGCGAACGCCGATACCGCCGCCAACCCCACCGTGCGGGAAGCCCAGTCGCAGGCGGACTACAACCCGCTGGCCAAGCAAAAGGCCGCCGCCAAGCTGTCGCGCATCCCGGTCAAGGTGGTGCAGGGTGAAGTGCTGAAGAAGCCCGACTGGATTCGCGTCAAGGCCGGCTCGCCGACCACGCGCTTCTACGAAATCAAGGACGTGCTGCGCGCCAACAAGCTGGTCACCGTGTGCGAAGAAGCCAGTTGCCCCAACATCGGGGAGTGCTTTGGCAAGGGCACGGCGACCTTCATGATCATGGGCGACAAGTGCACGCGGCGCTGTCCGTTTTGCGACGTGGGCCACGGCCGCCCCGACCCACTGGACGTGGAAGAACCGCTGAAGCTGGCCCAGACCATTGCTGCGCTCAAGCTCCAATACGTGGTGATCACGAGCGTGGACCGTGATGACCTGCGCGACGGCGGCGCCCAGCATTTCGCCGACTGCATCACCCGCATCCGCGAGCTCTCGCCCAACACCCAGATCGAAGTGCTGGTGCCCGACTTCCGCGGTCGCGACGACCGCGCGCTGAACATCCTGAACGCCGCGCCGCCCGACGTCATGAACCACAACCTGGAAACCGCGCCGCGCCTGTACAAGGAAGCCCGCCCAGGGTCGGACTACCAGTTCAGCCTGAACCTGCTGAAGAAATTCAAGGCCCTGCACCCCGGTGTGCCCACCAAAAGCGGCATCATGGTCGGCCTGGGCGAGACCGACGAAGAGGTGCTGCAGGTCATGCAAGACATGCGCGACCACGACATCGACATGCTGACCATAGGCCAATACCTGGCCCCAAGCACCTCGCACCTGACGGTCAAGCGCTACGTGCACCCCGATACCTTCAAGATGTTCGAGACCAAGGCCTACGCCATGGGCTTCAAGCACGCGGCAGTGGGCGCCATGGTGCGCAGCAGCTACCACGCCGACCAGCAGGCCGGGCACGCACTGGCGGGCGCTGCAAACCCGTCGCTGGTGCTGAACACGCCAGCGGCCTAGGCAAGCCAATTTGCTATTAAATTGGTAGCGCGATAGACCCAATTGACGAGGGCTAGAGCACAGTTTCATGCAGAGCAATTCCCCCGATGGCCGCGTTTGGTTCAACCCCAATTCCCTGGAGGATCTCACCTCCAACGCCACCTGGACCCGCGGACGCTTGCTCTACACCGGGCAGAAAGTACTGAGTCTGACAATCTCGCCGGCCGATGGGTACTGGCTGCTGAAGGGCGAGGTGCAAGGCAGCCAGCGCTGGCCTTACCCCCTGAGCGTTGAGCTGACACTCACCGCCGACGGCGAGATCGACACCTGGGACTCCGACTGCGCATGCCCGGTCGGCTACAACTGCAAGCATGGGGTGGCCCTGACCATGAAGGCCGCCTACCAGGGCCTGCGCCTGCTGGGTAGCGACGCAGCACTGCACGCCGTGCGCCCTGCCAGCCGCACGCCCCCGACACCCGAAGCGCTGGAAGCCTTGCGCCAGGCCGCACAAGCCCGCGTCGAAGAGGCGCAGCGACTGGAAGCCGAGGCCCAGTTGCTGAACTGGTTTCACGAAATCGACCGCGCCAGTGGCAACAACCCGCCGCATGCCATCAGAGCGCACAACCCGAACCGGTCCGAGTACTACCTGTACCTGTTGAAAGGCGTTGGCCCCAGCACCCGCCCACAACAGTTGCACCTGGAAGCCATGGTGTCCTACCGCAAAGCCAATGGCGAGTGGGCCAAGCCCAAGGCCATTCGCACACCGCCCTTTGCGGGCCAGGTGGCGTATGACCTGGCCAGCAGCACGGACCGAGAAATCCTGCAACTGTTGCTGGCCATGCCCGACCCCAACCGTTCGTACTACAGCGCCTACAGCGGCAGCCCCGGCGCTACGCCGCGCGGCCACGTCGGCGTGATCGCCTTGCAACAGGCGGCCAGCACCGGGCGCCTGTATACGTGCGATGCAGATGGCGCACCGGGTGTCGCCCTGCAATGGGGGCCACCCAAAACGCTGGACTGGAGCTGGCATGAAGTCACCCCCGCGCACGGGGGCGTGCCCGGCTGGGCCTTGCGCGCCAGGCTGCACCAAGCTGGCGCTGGCGACGCCCAGGCCAAGCTGTTTCTGAACACCCCGCCGCTGTACCTGGACGGCGCGAACGGCCTGTGCGGCGCGGTGCACGCACCCGGCCTGTCCGACGACCAACTGGCCGTGCTGCTCCGAGCCCCGGTGCTGCAGCCCTCCGCATTGAAGAAGCACCAGCTCGACCTGATGCAGCGTCTGGGCGACCTGCCCGCACCGCCGGTGCTGGAGGGCCTCGTCAAACTCGACGGTGTCACGCCGACCGCCCGCCTGCATCTGTCCCCCAACCCGTCCGATCTGGCGGACTCCCGGGGGCTGATCCAGGCCCGGTTGCAGTTTGACTACCAGGGCTATTGCGGCTGGTGGGCAGGGCAAGGCACCTCTGTCCTGGTCGATGGCCCACGGGGTCGGGTGCTGTTGCACCGCGATGCCGAGGCCGAACTGGATGCCATCACCCGGCTGATGAACCTGGGGCTGGTGTCGGCGGAGAGCGGCATCTTTGGCATCCCGGCCCATGAGCCGCAGCACGCCTGGCTGCACTGGGCCGACAACGACTACCGCGTGCTGCGCGAAGCCGGGTTTGCCGTGACGCTGGACGATGCACTCAAGGGCTGGATTACCCACGCCGACGCGCTGCAGGTGCAACTGCAACCCCAGAACTCCAGCGGTGGTGATGACGACACTGAGGGCGCTACGTCACCGTGGTTTGACTTGTCGCTGGGCATGGAAATCAACGGCCAGCGCCACAACATCCTGCCGCTGCTACCCGAGCTGATTGCCGCGGCCGCCAACAGCCCCATCAATGCCGAGACCGGCCTGCCCGAGATTCCGCCCTACGTCTACCTGCCCAATCAGCAGGCAGGGCAAAGTGGCTTCATCCGCCTGCCCACCGACACGCTCAAACCCTGGATGGCCGCGCTGCTGGAACTGGTGGGCGACTGGGATCACGACTTCAGCGGCGACAGCCTGAAACTCTCGCGCCTGGACGCCATGCGCACCACGGCCGCTTTAGGCGAAGGCGCGGTGTGGGAAGGTGCGCACCACCTGCGCGAGATGGTGCAGCGCCTGAGTGGCCGCGCCGAGATGCCCGAGGTGGCGGTGCCGGCCAGCGTGCAAGCGGAATTGCGCCCCTACCAGCAGCAGGGCCTGAACTGGCTGCAGTTTCTGCGCGAACACGGACTAGGCGGCATATTGGCCGACGACATGGGCCTGGGCAAAACCCTGCAAACGCTGGCCCACATCCAGGTCGAAAAGGACGCGGGACGCTTGACGCACCCCGCCCTGATCATTGCCCCGGTCAGCCTGATGGGCAACTGGCGGCGCGAAACGGAACGCTTTTGCCCGGGGCTGCGCTGCCTGGTGATCCATGGCAAAGACCGGCATGAAGTCGCCGCCAGCATGACCGAGTACGACATCGTCATCGCGCCCTACTCGCTGCTGCAGCGCGACAAGGAGCGCTGGCTGGAGGCACAGTGGCACCTGGTGGTACTGGACGAGGCGCAGAACATCAAGAATGCCAGCACCCACGCCGCGCAAGTGGTGGGGCAGTTGCAGACGCGGCACCGCCTGTGCCTGTCGGGCACGCCGATGGAAAACCATCTGGGCGAAATCTGGAGCCTGTTCCACTACTTGATGCCCGGTTTTCTGGGCAGCCAGCAACGCTTCAAGGAGCTGTTTCGCACCCCCATTGAAAAGCTGGGCGACCCCGAGCGCCTGCACCAGCTGCGCGCGCGCATCACACCCTTCATGCTGCGCAGGACCAAGGCGCTGGTGGCCCACGAGCTGCCGCCCAAGGTCGAGATGATTGAACGCGTCGAGCTATCAGGCAAACAGGCCGACCTGTATGAGACCATTCGCCTGGGGATGGAAAAAACCGTCCGCGAGGCCTTGACCTCCAAGGGCCTGGCCAAGTCGCAAATCACGATTCTCGACGCGCTGTTGAAACTGCGCCAGGTCTGCTGCGACCCGCGTCTGTTGAAGCTGGAGGCCGCGCAAAAGGTGAAGACTTCGGCCAAGCTGGAGCAACTGATGGAGCTGCTGCCCGAGATGGTGGCCGAGGGACGGCGCATCTTGCTGTTCTCGCAGTTCACCAGCATGCTGACACTGATAGAAGCCGAGCTGAAGCAACGCGACATCCCCTGGGTCAAACTCACCGGCCAAAGCCAGAACCGCGATGCACTGATTGCGCAATTCACCAGCGGCGCCGTGCCGGTCTTCCTGATCAGCCTGAAGGCCGGTGGCGTGGGCCTGAACCTGCCACAGGCCGACACCGTGATCCACTACGACCCCTGGTGGAACCCGGCGGTGGAAACCCAGGCCACCGACCGCGCCCACCGCATCGGCCAGACCCACACCGTGTTTGTCTACAAGCTGGTGGCGCAGGGCACGATCGAGGAGCGCATTCTGGCGCTGCAGGAGCGCAAGGCGGCGCTGGCCGACAGCATGTACAGCGGCGCCACCGGGCGCAAGCAACCGCTGTTCACCGAAAGTGATTTGGTGGAGCTGCTCAAGCCGCTATCGGCCTGACGCGCGCGCCTGCCAACCCGTACCGTATAGTTTGCAGTCTGTGTCACCGTACGGGAAGAAATAAATGGGTTTCAACCAGCGTCTCGTTTGCGCGCTATTTTTCGCGGCCATCGCTGGATCGGCAGCGGCAAAAGATTTTTACTGGAATTGCACCACCGCCGACGGCATCAAATACGCCGACGCCACCCAGTGCGACAAGGGCGATACCGGTGTGCAGGTCATGAAGGGCAGCCTGGCTGCCGATGGCGCAGGCGGCAACCCAGGCGCCGGCTCGGTTGCGGTGACGCGCGATGCCTGCCAATCGGTTCCGGCCTACTGCGCGCAACCCGACTACGGTGTGGCGGATGCCTCCACGCGAACCCAGGCCATCGCGCACTTCATGCGCCGCAAGGAATGCGCCTTCCTGCAGCGCTTTCCACCGCTATCAAACCCACGCTGCGTGCGTCCCTACTAAGGACGTAGCCCCCACGCTGCGCCCCTATTTGGGTCGCGCAAACCCGGCCTCGGCCCACGCCACCGCACTGCTGCGGTTGAGCGTGAACGACGGCGCAACGCGCACTTCGGCCAGCGACGCGCCGCCATCGTCCACCGCGCTCAGCACGGCGTAGGGGTTGTCCTCGTCTGGCACGATGTCCAGAGACACCGTGATCCGCTCGGAGCGGGCCGTGACGGTAATGCTTCGGTGCAGCGACGCATGCAGCTGCTGCTCGCTACGGCGCACAAACTCGCTGGCGGTCTTGACCAGGGTGTTGAAGGCTGCCGCATCCAGCGGCTTTGGGTTCTTCTTGTCCCGGCCCATGGTCCATGGCCCGACCAGGGCGGGCTCGCGCTCGCCGTCCCGCGTCATGGCAACGGCCCAGCCATCATCGTCGTCGTTCTTGATGACCTTGGCGGTCCAGCCGTTGTCACGCCACAAACGGGGTTCTTGGATTTTCTCAGGGGTATCAGTCACAGCAAGGCAATCGTTGAAGGGAAAGAGTATGGGCAACGCCATTTAGCGCGCGAGGATGCCACAAATGAAACAGGGCACTAGCCCTCGTGGAATAAGCGTATATCGCTATTAATTTAATAGCAATTTCAGGCCAGCGTCATTTCAAGTGCAGGGTCTTCCGCCTCGCGCACGCGCTGGGCCCAGCCCACGAGTTTGCTGGTATCGGCCCGCAGGATTTCCTGCTTGACCGCCAGAATCTGTGCCGGGTGCATGGAGAAGCTGCGCAGACCCAGGCCCAGCAGCAGGCGGGTCAGACCCACGTCGCCGGCCATCTCGCCACACACGCTCACACCCTTGCCCTGGGCGTGGCACTCTGCGATGGTGTCGGCCACCAGGCGCAGCACCGCCGGGTGCAGCGGGTCATACAGATGCGCCACCGACTCGTCGGCCCGGTCGATGGCCAGCGTGTACTGGATCAAGTCGTTGGTGCCGATGGACAGAAAGTCAAAGTATTTCAGGAACATGCGCAGGCTCAAAGCCGCTGCCGGTATCTCTATCATGGCGCCCAGCTTGACCGGGCCGTAGGCCACACCGCGGTTGTCCAGCGTTGCACGCGCATGGTCCAGATGGGCCAGCGTCTGGCGGATCTCGCGGGCGTGGGCCAGCATGGGCACCAGCAGGTGCACCTGGCCGTGGGCCGCGGCGCGCAAGATGGCCCGCAGCTGGGTCAGAAACATGGCAGGGTCGGCCAGGCTCCAGCGGATGGCCCGCAAGCCCAGGGCCGGGTTCAGGTGCGCATCATCGCGCAGGGAGTCGTCCAGTGGCTTGTCGGCCCCCACGTCCACGGTGCGGATGGTCACCGGCAGGCCGCGCATGCCTTCGACCGCCCGTTTGTAGGCCTGGTATTGTTCCTCTTCGCCAGGCAGGCGGCCCTGGCGCCCCATGAACAGAAACTCGCTGCGAAACAGACCCACACCGACGGCACCGGCCTTCAGCGCGACCAGCGCATCGTCGGGCATCTCGATGTTGGCCAACAGCTCCACCTTCTCGCCGTCCATGGTGACCGACGGCGTGTGCAGCAGGCGCTGCAGGCGACCGCGTTCGAGTTCGCGCTGGCGCTGCTTGAAACCGTATTCGGCCAGGATGATGGGCGACGGGTCGACGATGACCACCCCGGCGTCGCCGTCGATGATGACCCAGTCGTCCTGGCGCACCAGCTGGCTGGTGACACGGGCGCCGACCACCGCCGGGATGTCCATGCTGCGCGCCACAATGGCAGTGTGCGAGGTCTTGCCGCCGACGTCGGTGATGAATCCGGCAAACACGCTCTGCTTGAACTGCAGCATATCGGCCGGGGACAGGTCATGGGCGATCAGGATTAACGGCACGTCCACCGTGTCGTCGAGGAGCAGATCCTGCTGCGACGGCTTGCGGATGGCGCGCGTGTGCTGGTGTGCCACCAGGGGTGAGCCTCGGCCCTTCATGGCGCGCAGGATGCGTTCGACGATCTGCTCGAGGTCGGCCTTGCGTTCCCGCAGGTACTCGTCTTCCATTTCGTCGAACTGGCGGGCAATGATTTCCAGCTGGGTGGTCAGGGCCCACTCCGCGTTGTACAGGCGCTCGGTGATCCAATGTTTGACACCGCCGACCAGATCGTCGTCCTGCAACAGCATCAGGTGCACGTCCAGCAGGGCGCCGAGTTCGTGCGGTGCCTCCTTGGGGCCCATCTGCGTGATGCTTTCCTGCAGGCGGTGGATTTCCTCGACCACGGCGTTGCGTCCTACCCGCACCCGGTCAATTTCGCTGGCAACTTCGCTGGCGTCAATGAAGTAGTGGGCCACGTCCACCCGGCTGGACGCAACCAGCACCGCGCGCCCGATCGCCACGCCGCGCGACACATTCAGGCCGTGGATAGCGAAGGTCATAAATGGGCCTTATTCGCCTTCACCGAACTTGTCGGCAATCAGCGCCAGGATGGCGTCCATGGCTTCCTGGGCGCGGTCACCTTCGGTGTCAATGACGACTTCGGTGCCCATGCCGGCGGCCAGCATCATCACGCCCATGATGCTCTTGGCATTCACGCGGCGCTCGCCCTTGGCCATCCACACCTCACACGGAAAGGTGCCTGCCAGCTTGGTGAGCTTGGCCGACGCCCGGGCATGCAGGCCCAGCTTATTGGTGATGGTCGTGGTGGTTTGGATCATGCGATTTGCGGTTCTGATTCTGAGGTGCGGTAACGGCGACCTGCATGATGCACTGCGCGCCCCCGGACAGTGCCCGGGCGACGAGCACATCGAGCGGCTCATGGCGATAGTTGACGGTGCGTAACAGCATCGGCAGGTTGACCCCGGCGACCAGTTTGGCGTGCACGCCATCGACCACTTTCTGGGCCACATTGCACGGGGTGGCGCCAAACACGTCGGTCAGGACCAGGGTGTTGGGAGCGCCCAGTTGCGCCAGCAGGGCCAGGGCGGCCAGGCGGGTGGTGTCGGTGGGTTCATTGGGCGGAACATCCAGCGCCAGGACACCGCTGGCAGACTCCGGGTAGACATGCAGCACACATTCCCGCAAGGCGCTGGCCAGCGGGGCGTGGGCGATGATGAGAATGCCGGTATTCATGGTGGGTGGGTCTGCTGATTATGGCTTTTTTGCCAATCCCCCTGGCCGCTACCGCAATCGAAGGTCGGTAAACAGTGTCTCCATTTGTTCATCGTTCAAGTGGGGGCCGTAAACGGCGACATGGTAGACATCGTTCCCGGCGACGATCCACACCAGGCGGGCTTGTACGGGTTTGCCGTCGGGCTGCGTCCCCTGGGCACTCAGCAGGTCGAGCGCAGAACCGCCAGACGCTGGAGCATTGCCCAATCGGATCGGATGCGACTGCACCGCGCTGGCCTGCATGTTGGACAATGCAGCGCTGCGCCAGGCGGCTTGCACGGCAGTGGCCTGGTCGCCCTGCACCCGAACATGGCTGATCGCAAACAGCGCCCCGCCCGCTTCGCAGCCGGACATTTGCAGACGGCCTTCCAGCGTGCCCAGCTGCACGCTGCGTTCCCCATGGTCGGGCTTGCACGGAAGCATGGCCTGCAGGCCTTCCAGGCGCACCTCGCGCCAATCCAGCACCGGACTGCAGGCGATTGTTGCCACCGCCAGCCAGGCGGCGGCCCAGCGTCGCACCATGCGATCGCTCACCGGATGGCGCCAAACACCTTGGTCAGAATCGCACTGCCGTAGCCGACCGGGTTTTGGCGAATCTTTTTTTCCTCTTCGGAAATCATGAAGAACAGCCCGTCCAGGGCCTTGGTCGTGACGTACTGCTGGATGTTGGCATCTTCCTTTTTCAGCAGCCCCAACTCCGCGGCCTTGCCTGCAACCTCGTTGTATTTCGCTGCAAGCCCTACTTTTTCGGTGGCCTGGCTGACGACGGGTAGAAATTTGACCGCCAGCGCAGGGCGGGTTTTGGAAGCGAAGAAGCTGGTAACGGCGGTGTCGCCACCGGTCAATATCCCCTTGGCGTCGGTCACACTCATGCCCTGTACGGCATTTACCAGCAGGTCTTTGGCCATGGGCATTGCGGCCTCCGCGCCCCGGTTCATGGCGGTCACCAGTTCATCGACGCGCGCGCCCTGTCCGAAACGGCGCATGAGGTTGGCAGCGTCGTTCAACGCGCCGGGCAGGGCAATGCGCACGCTGTCGTTGCCCAGGAACCCGTCCTGCGCACCCAGAATGTCGACTGCCGCCAGCGCGCTCTTTTCCAGCGCCGTCTTCAGGCCCTTGGTCGCGTCTGCATTGCTCAGGTCGGACAGTGTCAGGGCGTAGGCTCTTTGCACCGCACCCGCGCTGAGCAGCGCGAGCAGCGACACGGAACCGGATGTGAAGTTGCGGCGGTCCATACGAATTTCCTTTTTGATGGTCAGTCTTTGCGGAAGGCGTCGTGGCAGGTTTTGCAGGCTCCGCCCACACCGCCCACGGCTGTCTTGATAATGTCCAGACTTCCCGTCTTGGCCGCGGCGTTCAGCTTGACCATTTCCGCTTGCATTTTCTCTGCATAGTCGTTGAATTTGGCTTTGTCGGACCAGATCTCGGGCTTTGCACGGTTGTCGCGGCCTTTGTCGGTTCCTTCGCCGTAGGCGGCCCATGGCAACCTGGAAATGAATTCGGCGGCTACGGCGCTGTCGCTTGCCACTTTGGCGTCAAAGGGCGCTCTGCCGCTGGCCATCGCGGCCACGCGACCAAAGTTTTGCTGCATCAAGAACATCGCACTCTGGCGGTACTTGATGGCATCTTCGGGTTTGGCAAACTGGGCCGCCGCGGGGGCAGCGACCGTTGCGGCTGCACATGCGAGAACAAGGGCGGAAAGTTTCTTCATGGATGGCCTCACGGAGATTGGTTAAAGTAGGAAGGGACCGGTGTAGAGTCTATGCGGCCTGCCTGGTTCCTGCTGGCGCAAGGGCCTAGGGTATTTACCCATGCACCACAAGGCCAGCAATCGACTGGTGGATGCTAAATTCCAGTGTTACGTTGACATCGATCGGTTCACGGTGCGGTGTTCTATTGGAGGGTTATGGGTAGCAAGGTCAGAGTGTGGGATTTGCCGACACGGGTGTTCCACTGGAGCCTGGTACTGTGCTTTACAGGACTGCTGATCACCGGCGAAGTGGGTGGCGAGGCCATGGTGTGGCATTTTCGCCTGGGCTACACCGTATTGAGCCTGCTCCTGTTCCGACTGGTGTGGGGTTTCACCGGCGGGCATTGGTCGCGCTTCCGGGCGTTTGTGGTCAGCCCCGGGGTAACGCTAAAGTACATCCAGGGACACGGCGTAGCGCGTCAATCCGTGGGGCACAACCCCTTGGGCTCGTGGTCCGTACTGGCGCTGCTGGCGTTCACCCTTGTGCAGGTTGCTGCGGGACTGTGCAGTGATGACGAGATCGCAACGGCTGGGCCACTGGCAAAGTGGGTGTCCAGCTCCTGGGTTGGCTACGCAAGCTACTACCACACCAAGATTGGCAAGGTGATCCTCATCGTGCTGGTGCAGTTGCATATTGCCGCGATCATTTTCTACCGGGTCAGGCGCCAGGAGAACTTGCTGCTTCCCATGCTGAAGGGCGACAAGGTCCTGTCTGAGCCCTTTGAAAGCGCCCGTGACGACGCAAAAGTCCGCTGGTTGGCAGCGGCAATTTGGGCGGCTTGCGCGGCGCTCGTCATGGGACTGGTGCAATGGGCCGGCTAACTGCAACGCCGCACAACGGACGGGCACTCCCGCCCAGCGCCCGTTTGTTCACGCCCACGGCTCCCACAGAACTGGATGGCGTGCGAACCCTGTTTGTCGAATATGCCGCGGCGCTGAACGTCGATTTGTGTTTCCAGAATTTCACCGCCGAGTTGCAAGGACTGCCCGGAGAATACTGCGCGCCGCGTGGCGGGCTGCTGCTGGCCACCGTGGACGGCGAGCTCGCAGGCTGCTGCGCGATGCGCCCGCTGGACAATGTGGACTACACCAATGCCTGCGAGATGAAACGCCTGTTTGTACGCCCCGCGTTTCGTGGTTTGCAGCTCGGACGCATGCTGGCCGAGCGTATTTTGGACAGCGCCCGCCTAGCGGGCTATGCCTGCATTTTGCTGGACACACTGGACGATATGGAATCGGCACGCGCGCTGTACCAGGAACTGGGCTTTGAAGAGATTCCACCGTACTACTTCAACCCTATTGCGGGAGCCCACTATCTGAAAGCCGAACTGTAAAAAAGAAAACCCCGGCACGCCACGCAGGTGGGCGTCCGGGGATTCAGCGGCTTCTTGTTGGAAAAACTACGCTTTGGCCTGCGCGAGCAGTGTGGCGGCATCGCTCACTTCAAACTTGCCGGGGCCTTCAATATTCAGCGAAACCACTTTGCCATCCTTGACCAGCATGGAATAGCGGTTGCTGCGCAGGCCCATGCCTTTGGCGGTCAGGTCCAGGGTCAAACCGGTGGCTTGCGCAAAGGCGGCACTGCCATCGGCCAGCATGCGCACCTTGCCGGCGGTCTTTTGGTCACGCGCCCAGGCGCCCATGACGAAGGCATCGTTTACGCTCAGGCACCAGATTTCGTCGACGCCAGCCGCCTTGAACGCAGCCGCGTTCTCCACGTAGCCTGGGACATGCTTGGCAGAACAGGTAGGGGTGAAAGCACCTGGCAACGCAAACAGGGCAATGGTCTTGCCGGCGGTGGCCTTGGCCACGTCTACGGGGTTGGGGCCAATGCTGCAGCCTTCGCCCTCGACTTCCGAAAATTCCATCAATACGGTTGCGGGAAGGGTGTCACCAACTTGAATCATGTTTGCTCCTGGATAGTGTTTTGCACAAATGAAAACGGCCCACAATTGTGAGCCGTTCTTGGGTAGCCTGTTGGCCTGAAGGGCAAGCCCTTAGACTTCGATGGCTTTTTGCACCAAGCGGGTCGCAACCCAGTTCTTGGTCTTGGAAATCGGACGGCTTTCCGTGATTTCAATCATGTCGCCCATCTTGTACTCACCCTTTTCGTCATGGGCGTGGTACTTGCTGGACTTGCCAACGATCTTGCCGTAGAGCTCGTGTTTGACACGGCGCTCGATCAGCACGGTCACTGTCTTGGCACGCTTGTCGCTGACCACCTTGCCAATCAAGGTGCGCTTGAGGGATTTTTTAGCTTCCGTCATTTATCGCTCCTTATTTGGCGGACTTGTCAGCACTTTGCTTCTCGACAAGAATGGTCTTGGCGCGGGCAATGTCACGACGCGCAGTGCGGATCGTGGCTGTGTTGGAGAGTTGTTGCGTGGCTTTTTGCATACGCAGGCCAAAGTGTGCTTTTTGCAGCGCCTTGACTTCCGTCTTCAGACCATCAACGTCTTTTTTGCGCAGTTCAGTAGTTTTCATATCATTGGCTCCTGATTACTGGCCGATCATGCGGGCCACGAAGGTTGTACGCAAAGGCAGTTTGGCAGCTGCCAAACGGAACGCTTCACGTGCCAACTCTTCAGGCACACCGACGATTTCAAACACGATCTTACCGGGCTGGATTTCAGCCACGTAGTACTCGGGGTTACCCTTGCCGTTACCCATACGCACTTCAGCAGGCTTCTGGGAAATTGGCTTGTCAGGGAACACACGAATCCAGATACGACCGCCACGCTTCACGTGACGGGAGATCGCACGACGTGCGGCCTCAATTTGGCGAGCGGTCAAACGGCCGCGATCCGTACATTTCAGACCGAAGTCACCGAATGCGACCGAGCTGCCTCGTGTCGCAATACCAGTGTTACGGCCCTTTTGCTCTTTGCGGTATTTCCGGCGAGCAGGTTGCAACATAGTTATTCTCCTTTACCGTCAGCTGCTGCAGCTGGCGCGGCGACTTTGCGAACGCGCTTAACGGTGGGTTTATCGGCGTCGGCACCGGAAGCCCCTGCAGGCTTGTCGCTACCATC